>Ga0209606_1000289_pt1 | contig 79517 bp, 78 predicted proteins | sample AD_UKC057_MetaG_FD_184412 | JGI IMG/M metagenome (GOLD analysis project Ga0209606, IMG submission 184412) | Active sludge microbial communities of municipal wastewater-treating anaerobic digesters from USA - AD_UKC057_MetaG (SPAdes) (version 2) | ecosystem: Engineered > Bioreactor > Anaerobic >...
ACGGCACCCTGAGAGATCTTGTGAAGCAAATCTCAAAATCAAACCGGAACCTCTTCCCTGTGGTGGATGAGTTCAATATCCTGGAGGGAGTTGTGCTGCTTGATGACGTCCGTGACAAAATGTTCAAGCCAGAACTCTATGATAAAATCACAGTGAGAGAACTGATGACCATACCACCTTCATATATTGATCTCAGTGAGAGAGGTGATGCAGTCCTTGACGCCTTTGAAAGCACCGGAGCCTGGAACCTTCCGGTGCTTGATCAGGGCCGGTATGTGGGATTTATCTCCAAGTCACGGATTTTTTCCGCATACCGCGAACTGCTCAGGCAGTTTTCAGCAGAATAATCCGGCCTGTCAATATAGTATCCGCAGCTGCTTAGCTGACATCCGTGGGGTCATGAGTAAAATTGATTATTATAATGTATATTTGCACCCGGGTATTCCGTGCTGACCGGCTTGAGGAAACGGGTATCTGTCAACCGAAACTAAGAATCAAATCATGGAAAGAGACAACGCAATATTTGAACTGATTGACCGCGAACGCAAACGCCAGATTGAAGGTATTGAACTCATCGCATCGGAAAACTTCGTCAGCCCGCAGGTGCTTGAAGCAATGGGGTCCGTACTTACAAACAAGTACGCAGAAGGTTACCCCAGGGCAAGATATTATGGCGGATGTGAGGTTGTTGATGAAGTTGAACAGCTTGCAATTGACAGACTGAAGAAACTCTTCAATGCTGAATATGCAAACGTGCAGCCTCACTCAGGGGCTCAGGCAAACATGGCTGTCTTCCTGACAATACTCAAACCGGGTGATACCTTCCTGGGATTGAACCTGGCACATGGAGGTCACCTCTCGCACGGTTCTCCGGTGAACTCGTCAGGCATACTGTATAATCCGGTTGCTTACGGGGTGAAGGAGGAAACCGGCCGTGTAGACTATGATATGATGGAGGAGGTTGCGCTACGCGAAAAGCCAAAACTGATAGTGGGAGGCGCTTCTGCATACTCCAGGGAATGGGACTATGCAAGGATGCGTGCTATCGCTGACAGGGTGGGGGCTCTGCTCATGATTGACATGGCACACCCTGCCGGCCTGATCGCAGCAGGATTGCTCGATAATCCGCTTCGCCATGCACATGTCGTTACCTCAACAACACATAAAACCCTCAGGGGACCGCGTGGAGGAATCATCCTGCTGGGAAAAGACTTCCCCAACCCATGGGGCGTTACTACTCCCAAGGGTGAGATCAAAATGATGTCGGCAATGCTCAATTCAGCCGTGTTCCCCGGCATACAGGGCGGACCCCTGGAACATGTTATTGCAGCCAAGGCCGTCTCATTCGGAGAGGCGCTTAAACCGGAGTTCCGTACCTATCAGCAGCAGGTGAAGAAAAATGCCGCAGTGATGGCTGAAGCATTCATCGCCCTGGGTTACAAGGTGATCTCAGACGGAACAGATAACCATTCGATGCTGATTGACCTGAGAACACGCTTCCCGGAAATCTCAGGCAGGAAGGTTGAAAATACCCTGACCAAAGCACACATTACCGTTAATAAAAACATGGTGCCGTTTGACTCCCGCTCGCCATTCCTTACATCAGGGATCAGGGTAGGTACCCCTGCCATTACAACCCGCGGACTGAAGGAGGGTGACATGGGAATCATAGTTAAGCTCATTGATGAGGTGCTGGTTAACATTGAAAATGAATCAGTAATATCATCGGTGGGAGCAAAGGTGGTAAAAATGATGAAAGACCTCCCTCTTTTTGCGTACTAGGAAATTAGCAATTCCTTTAGTATTTTTGTGATCATGGAAAAAGTTAGCCCCCAGACTGACATCCTTGTTTATGTGGTTGATGATGATCCTGTCGTCACCAGCCTGGTCTCAACCAGGCTGGAAGGCAATGGTTATGCTGTAAGGGCATTTGCCTATGCCGAGGATTGCATCGCTGCACTCGGTGAAATTCCTGACCTGATTATCCTTGACTACTATTTCCTGAAAGAGGGCGAAATCCCCATGAATGGAATGGAAGCCTATGACGAGATTACCAGGCTGGCTCCGGAAGTTCCCGTCATCATGCTCTCCGCCCAGGAGAAGGGAGAGGTGGTGCTTGAGTTTGCACGAAAGGGGATAGCTGATTATGTCATAAAGGATACTGACCTGATTGACAACCTCCTGATGGCAGTTAAGGAAGTCCTGGAAAGATAGTTCCCGGCAAATATGGAATGGTACATGTACCTGGCTGTAATAGCCGCCGGCCTCTTTGCAGGCTTTGTTAACACTCTTGCCGGCAGCGGTTCACTGATTACCCTGCCTTTACTGATGTTCCTCGGCCTGCCTGCCAATATTGCAAATGGCACCAACCGTATCGGCGTCTTCGTCCAGAGCCTGGTCAGCAGCATAAGCTTTAAAAAGCAGAAACTCTATACCGTCGGCGAAAGCCTATGGATGTCAGTGCCTGCCATTGCAGGAGCCCTGCTGGGGTCACTCATTGCAGTGAAGATCAATGAACGGATGATGGAACTGCTGATAGGAGGACTGCTTGTCTTCATGTTCTTCGTAATCCTTTACAAGCCTGAACAGTGGGTACGTGACCATGCTCACTCACCGGCCATGAAGCGGCGGTGGTGGGTACCTGTGGTGTTTTTCATCATCGGCATATATGGCGGTTTTATCCAGGCCGGGGTGGGCTTTTTCCTGCTGGCGGCGCTGGTGCTCGGGACCGGCATGGGCCTGACCAGGGCCAACGCCCATAAGGTGCTGATTGTGGCCGCCATGACTGCCATCGCACTGGTTGTATTCATCCTCAGCAACCAGGTTTATTATCTCTACGGCATCATCCTGGCTGTCGGACAGGGTGCAGGAGCCTGGCTCGGCTCGAAGGTGGCAGTCAGCTGGGGTCCCAGGGTAGTGCGTGTAATACTGCTTGTAGCCATTATGGCTTCCGCAATAAAGCTTACCGGCCTCTATGACCTTGTGGCCGGGCTGTTCTGAAACAAAAGAGTTTTATTTGAGACGGAAAACGTAGGTGATTGTCCCTTTCTGAATAATCGGGGCATCATTGCTGCTTTCAAACCTGGTTTTCAACGCAGCTTCCTTTGCCAGCTTGAGGAGATCCCCCTCGAGAGTCGTCGATCCCTTGATGCCGGGTGTAGCATCGGTGACCCTTCCGGAACGGTCTACTGTTATCGCAACAACAACAACTCCCTCTTTCTGAAGGTCATAGGGAGGTTTGATGAGTGACTGTGCCTTCCTTCCTCCGAGGTCAAAAGATATGCCCTCGGTTCCCTGGCCACCTCCCGGCCCGTAATTGGGTGCATCAGGGGTACCTGACTGAACTCCCTGGTTACCCTGCCCGCCTGCCACTCCCTGGCTCTGGCCTGAAGTGCCCACATTGCCTGCATTGCTGAAAGCGCCCCTGGCCCTTGCATTCTGCTGGTCAATACGCCGCTGCTCCTCCTCCTTTTTCCGCTTCTCGGCCTCCTCCTGTTCTATGCGCTTCCGCTCAGCCTCAGCCTCCAACTGCCTTCTTATCTCTGCAGCACGCGCCTCCGCCTGCTTCCTGATCTCCTCGGGACTGGGCTCTTTCTTTTCCACTTCCACAGCCTCCTCGAAGTCCTGCGTCAGCAGCGCTTCCTCACCTCCCTGTTCCCCTGCAGATTCAGGAGGAGGGGGAGGAGATACAGGCTCCGGTGCCGGTTCAAACAACCCTTCACCTGTCTCGTCAAAACCAAAGTTGACAAGAAGACCCTCCTCAACCGGTTCAGGTATCTTCACCCGGAACGTGACGAAAATGATGAGAATGGCAAGAAGAAGGTGAGTCAGGGCACTGAAGATCAGACCCTGCTTCCTTTCCTTTGTGAGAGGCTCACCGGAACTATTTCGGAGTTGTGGCAAGTATCAGCTTGTACTGGTTTTTTGCAGCTATGTTCATCACGTTGACTACATACTCTACAGGAACACTCCTGTCGGCATGCACCGAAATGTATATCTCGGGACTGTCCTGAACCCTCGACTGCAACGCAGCCTCCAGGAATTCAAGATCGATGGGCTGATCTTCGATGAAATACTGAAGATCCTTTGTAATTGATACCGTGGTCATCGGACGGGCCGAGGACTGGGTCGTACCCTTGGGTAACAGCAGCTTCAGGGCTGTCGGCTGAACCAGGGTGGAGGTCAGCATGAAGAACAGCAGAAGCAGGAACACAATATCAGACATGCCTGCATTGCTGAACTGAACACTGACTTTATTCTTGTTCGAAATTGCCATCAGTTACTGTTTTACAGGTTCATTGAGGATGTCAAGGAACTCGGTTGATGTTGTTTCGAGCTGGAACACAACATTTTCAACCTTTACAACCAGCTGGTTGTACCCGAAATACGCGAGAATCCCAAGTATCAGACCTCCCACCGTGGTAATGAGCGCGGTGTAGATGCCTCCGCTGAGGGTGCTTATGTCAAGGCTGTTTCCTGCCAGTGACATTTCATAAAATGCCTGTACCATACCTATGACCGTTCCAAAGAATCCCATCAGGGGAGCGGCTCCGGCAATTGTTGCCAGTGTCGGGAACCTCTTCTCAAGCTTGTGAACCTCCAGCCTGCCCACATTCTCTATTGCAGCCGTCACATCGGCCAGAGGCCTGCCGAGACGGGTGATCCCCTTCTCAACCATCCTGGCCTGCGGAGAGTTGGTCTTCCTGCATAGCTGCAACGCCGCATCAACCTTCCCTTCATACATGTAGTCCTTTATGCGGTTCATGAAGTTGGCATCACCCTTTGATGCCTTCTTGATCACCAGGTACCTTTCGATAAAAATGTAAAGTGCAACAAAAGAGAGAAGTGTGATGAGATACATCACCCATCCTCCTGCCAGGTAAAGATCAGCCAGTGACATTGTTGCCTCTTCTGCGGCTTCAGTGGCTGGTGTTCCCTGTAATAAAATAGCTGCTGAGATCATTTTCCTTGGTTTAAGATGTTAACAGTTTGACTTGCTTTCGCGTATCATCGCGCGAATATAGTAAAAAACGGATTTCATCCCCTGTAAGTATCCCATTGTTGATAAAACGGGGTCATTGTTGAAATGTTAGTTCTGCCCGGTTTCCCCTTCACTCTCGATGTTTTTTCTCTTCTTTTCCTCCGGTTTGATGAAAAGGTCTTTCAGCGTGCTGAAATCACGCCTGTAAAAGAGCCCCACCCCCTGGGTGTATGGATGAACCTGGTAATACAGGTTATGGTTCGAACGATTGAATACCTTGAACCTGAGCATATCGGTCAGCCTGACCTCCACGGTGAACTCACCGCTTATGTTGCTGGCCGTGGTGTTTGACTGGTTTCCCCGCACGTCTACGTTCCCGTTGACGGTAACCTTGTCATTCAGCAACTGCGTTGAGAGAGCCAGCTCCACCTCCTGGTCGGTGAGCTCACTTCCGGGCCTGTAGCTGAAGCCTATGTCAAAATCATTGCTTATCTGTGACAGCCAGTTGCTGAGCTGGTTGGAGAGCATCTCGGTGGTGGTTGTGACACCTACGATCGGTGATACGGCATATCCCCCCTGAGCCACCGGTGTGCCTGTGGTAGTGCCTGAGTTGTAAAGCGAAGGATCAGGGTAAAAGCTGTTCATTACCAGCAGGTAAAGAAACTGGCGGCTGAGCTCCTCCTCGGTGTCAATGGCCATTCTCAGCAACTCACGGGTACGCTCGTCAGCGGTGGGGAGGCTGATGTCAAAACTGATTGCGGGATTCAGGAGCCTTCCCGAGAGACTGAGAATGCATTCGACCGGCATCTTGGCTTTCAGCTCCGTAAATTCCTCCTCCCCGAAGATCTCCGAGAGCGATGCCTTTGTCTTGTAAAGGGCCCTTATATCCAGGCTGGCATCTTCAATGGCCCCGTTCCACGAGACTGTCCCTCCCTCTTCCACTGCAAACCTCTTGTTGAGTATGCTTCCAAGGGTGAAGAGGTAATCTCCGTCACTGATCACATAGTCCCCGGCCATTCGCATGTCACCCCTTGAGTTCAGGGAGATGTTCAGCAGGCCTTCACCCTTGCCCCTGATGACTCCTCCGGCTGTCTCGTCAAGGATGAGCTGTACCTCGGCTTCAGGCGTAACATCAAGGTCGAAGTTAAGCTCCATTTTGCTTCCCTCTTCCTGCCTAACAAAACTGCTCTGCCTGTCTGGCTGCTCCTGCTCGCCGGTCTCCCCCGCAGGTTTCAAAAACTCAATGAAAGGATAATCACTTACACTGGCCGATGAGTTCAACGGCACATAGAATTCGGTGTTCGGAGCCGTCCGGGCCGAGATATTGAAAACCAGCTTCTCATCATTCCCCCTTATCCCGGCATAACCCGAAGCATAGGCGGTGCCGTAAAAACTGTCATTGTCCTTTGGCCTGGTGTTGAGAACCAGCATTTTGTCCATATTGATGTCAAGGCTCACACCAAAATTCTTGAATGCACGGTGTGTGATCATACCGTTTATCATGCCCTGGTTCTTCTGTGCATCATAAATATTGATATTCCTCAGGATGATGCCTGAAGGCGAAAACCTGACGCTGTCAGAGAAACTGTAACGCGTCTGAAGAAAATCAATCTTCATCGAGGCATCATGCGCCATTACCGCTCCGGTCATCTCCAGCTGCCGTGGCTTCCCCTTCAGCCTGATGGTTCCCGTTCCGAAACCCCGGATATCCGAAGCAAAAGAACTGAGAAACGGATTTAACACGTCAAGCGGGAGATCAAATGCCGATGCTGCAATGTCAATCACACGCGCCGACGGCGAATAGGTACCGCTGACGTCAATGAGCTTCCTCCCGGCAAAGTCATTGCCCACATTTATTACTGCCACCTTTCTCCTCGGATCCCATTCGCTGATTATGGTCATCAGGCCATAGTTGTTGTCATTCAGCCTGAAGTCAGTGACATTTATCCTGCTCTCAAAAAGCAGGTTATTAAAAACATCTGACAGGGTGAGATTGCCGCTCAGAATTCCTTCAAACTTCATCTGGGTCGGTTCCTCTGTCTCATCCTGCTTTCCCCGGAGGAGGTTGTTCAGGTATGACATGTTAAGCCCCTCGAAAGCCAGGGTCAGCTTCTCCTCGGGGTCTTTCGAGAGACTGCCTCCGAGACTGAAATATCTCGTCCTGCTGCTTACCAGTATATTGTCGAAGAAGGTGCTGACGGAGTCAATTACGATCCTGGCAGGACTGATATTCCACTGTGAACTGTTGACAGTCAGGCCGGTAGGAAGCACCGCAACCGTCAGTGACGGCAAATTGCCGACACCATGACTGAAAAATCCCCTGGCCTTGACCTCTCCCAGCGTACGCCCGTTGTCATGATTGTCCCAGTTCATGCCCAGGTCAGTTGTGTCATTGCAGCTTGTGGCGCCGAGGGCAAAATTCCCCAGCTCGGATTTGTCAGGCAGCATCACTGTATCTGCAGTCATGTCCAGCTTCAGGCTGCCATCCTTTAACGAACCTGTCATATTCAGCCGGCCCATTCTTATACCCATGTATGTTACGGCATCTGCCTTAATCCCTGCTATAACCTCAGGGCGGTCTGACCAGAAGTGACCTGTGACATGCGTCCCTTCCGAGATACCAAGGCCAGTCCCTAAAAACTCATTCAGCCTGTCAATCCTCTTGATCCTGGCATCCAGGGAGAACATAGCTTCAGGTGTTGACTCACCTTTCTTTGCTACCGGCTTATTGAACCTCGAAGGGAAAAGGCCCGCCATTATCTCTGAGACGCTACTTTTTATGGCATCAACGGAGTACTGCCCTCTCACATCAGCGTCGGCAAAATCTGACCTGAGCCTCAGGACAGGTTCACCGCTGACGATTTCGGAACTGACAAGGAAGTCATATATGTTGAGCTTCCCGTTTGAGTTTTCAAGAGTCGAGTTGATGAGCCTCAGGTCTCCTTCCAGGTTTTCCGTTGAGTTGCCCCTGAAATTGGCAGTGACAAGCGCAGTTGCCCTGAAGACTGAATCTTTTTTTACAAGGTTGAGAGTGTGCAGGTCAGCATCGGCAAGGTTCATGGTGAAGTCAAACTCCGGCTGGCTCTTTTCAAGATCAAACCTGCCGAGAAGGCTCATCTCAATATTTGGTTCATTCACCTCAACACTGCCGTCCCAGATCCTGTCGGCATAGGTCCCTGAGACGCTGATGTTCCTGTACAGGTATTTGTTTACCTCGACGCTGTCTATCACCCCGTTGATGTTTGCTGAGAGATGGCGGAATGACTTCATTGTTCCGTCAACCTCTGCATGCATCCACAGCCCGCCGAACATCTCACTGTTCTTTGCCATGTACCCGAGATCTACAGCCCTGGTTCTGAGAGAACCCCTGAATCCGAAGGTGTTTCGCCCGTCAGGCTTAAGTGAGAGGTCTGTGTCAAACGTACCCCTTTCGGTGGTGATCCTGCCGAAGGATACAAAATCTGTGGTGAATCCTGTAAAGCTTCCCTTGTATGTGACCAGCCCCAGGTCATGAGCAACTTCAGGCAGCCTGAGAGGCTTCCTTCCCGGCACCGTGAACCGTTCGATATCCGCGGCACGGGTTTTCATGTCGGTGAAACTGATGAACAGATAACTGTCGTTTATCTCAGGCAGTCCGGATATGTCAAAATCGAACCTCAGCCTGGTGGAGGCCTCATAGTCAATCCTGATATTCTTCCCTTTCAGCTCTGCAACGGTACCGGCCACCCTGCCCGAGAAGCTGACTTCCTCACTGATCCCCGCAAGGGGCCTGACAAAATACGAGATGTCGGAGGTATTTACGATGGAATTATTGAACAGGAAGTCAATCCTTACATCATTGATGAAATCCTTCCATGAGTCCTCTTCACGGGGCATTAGCAGGATCTTTTCAGCAGAAATGGCGGATGAGTCAGTGAGCAGGTCAATATCCCTGAAATAGAGGCTGCTCTCTGTCACAGCCATGTTCATATCAAGACTCCTGCTTACAAATCCGCCGGCTTCATGAAACGCCAGCCCTCTTATCACCATGCTTACAGAATCGGGTATTATCCTGAGATCCCTTACTTTTCCGGTGATGTGTCTGATGTGCATGTTCATGTAGTTGACACTGCCCGCGACAACCCCGATCGTATCAGACATGTCAGCCAGTGTAAAGGATCCGTTGAGCACGTCAATGTCAGCAAAACGTATGTCGATGCCCCCTGTGCTGTCACGCTCCCGGTCACTCTTCAATGACCTGAGGTAGGCTGTCAGATTCATGACCCCGGCAGTGTCCTTGATCATCCTGAAATCAGGCTCGTGAACGTCAATTGTTCCGAATTTAAAAATCCTGTGTGACGGTCTGATCTCACGCAGCCTCAGATCAACCTTACGGGCTGCAACGATGGTGTCGCCGTTCAGGTCCCTGAACAGCACATCATCAAGCACAATCTCATGCCACAGTGAGTAGGAAACCCTGCCTATCGAGATCTCAGCCCCTGTTTTCCCGGAGACTGCATTCGTCACTTTGCTTACCGTCCAGGTCTGAATCCGCGGCGCCTGAAGAAGCAGGAAGAGAATCAGGGGCACCACAACCAGCACTGCTGCTATGATGAGAAGGACTCTGACGATTTTTTTAATAATTTTGGCCATTCACAAAGTGATTCCCGCCGCTGGCGAAGTTATAAAAAAGAGTGATACAAAAATGGCACCACAAATTACGATCCTCGCGATAGAATCATCCTGCGACGACACATCCGCCGCGGTGATCTGCGACGGATTCGTGCTTTCAAACCTGATCGCCAACCAGGATGTACACAAGGCCTATGGGGGGGTGGTGCCCGAACTTGCCTCAAGAGCCCACCAGGCAAACATAGTACCTGTGGTTGACCAGGCGCTTGCCCGGGCAGGGAAAAGAGCTGATGAGGTAAGCGCAGTAGCCTTCACACAGGGACCCGGATTGCTCGGTTCACTCCTCGTCGGAACATCATTTGCCAAAGGTTTTGCGCTGGCGCGAAACATCCCCCTCATTGCTGTTAATCACCTCCAGGCACACGTCATGTCTCACTTCGCCATGGAACACGGAAAGGAAAACCGTATCCCGCAATTCCCGTTCCTGTGCCTCCTGGTGTCAGGCGGCCATACTCAGCTGATCGTCATACGCGACCATCTGGTCATGGAACTTATCGGCAATACCATCGATGATGCAGCAGGCGAGGCATTTGACAAATGCGCCAAGGTGATGGGACTCCCTTACCCGGGCGGACCGGTGATAGACCGGCTTGCATCCGTTGGTAACCCTGACGCATTCCGCTTCGCAAAACCGCGGATACAGGGACTTAATTTCAGTTTTTCCGGACTGAAGACAAGTTTTCTGTATTTCCTGCGTGACAGGGTGGCAGAGGACCCCGGTTTCATCGGGAAGAACCTCAATGACCTTGCGGCCTCACTGCAGAGGACCATTATCGAGATCCTCATTGGCAAGCTGGTGAGGGCTTCCAGGGAGACCGGCATCAGGGAGATCGGAATTGCCGGAGGGGTCTCTGCCAATGGCGGCCTGAGACGTGCAGCAACACGGGAGGCTGAAAAAAGGGGCTGGAACCTTTTCCTCCCTGAATTCAGGTATACTACAGATAACGCCGCAATGATCGGTATTACAGGGTACTACAAGTACCTGAGGGCAGAATTCACTGACCACTCGGTGATCCCGGTGGCACGGATTGATACATGAATGCCTCCCTGCCCGGATAGTGGTACCGGTCACGGGCAATCTTCTCAGGGTAAATGAAATAGTCCAGCTCAGCCTCAGCACATAGCTTCCCTTCACCGTCGTGCAGCGCTGCTGAGATCAGCGCATTCTTTTCTCCCTTCTTCGTTATCATCGCCTCAATGGTGACAGTGCCTTTGCTGATATGTACCGGCCTGAGATACCTGACCGTCATTGAAGAGGTGACGCCGGAGGTACAGGCCTTCAGATAGACACACCAGGCGCTGACCTCATCGAGAAGGGTGGCAATGATGCCTCCGTGCAGCACATTGATGTAACCCTGGAATTGCCTGTCCGGCACCCATGATGCATATACCTTCTCATCATCCTCCTCAAACAACAGCTTCAGCCCGACATGATTTTTCGGACCGCATCCGAAACACATGTTCTGGTCAGCATCAAACGGATTCCTTATCTTCTTTCTGTGCTCCATCTTCAGATATTCTCCTTTTCTTCTTTTGCTGGGCAATCCATGCACTCAGGTATATTACGGAAATGATCATATACGAAATGCCTATGATCAGTGATACGGCGGCCAGCGTTATTGAGGGTTCCTCCTTTGGAGAATCGGCTACTTTCATTCGATAAATGTAGCCGTAGATCGTTGTGAATATGACCATTGTTGCCAGAATGAGCCCCAGGAAGACAATGGTGCCGTCAATGACTGTCGTACTTTTGTAAATCGGGCTTTTCCGGAACTCTGCAAATGAGGCTCTGGCATAAGCCTCTGCACGTTTGCGCGCCTCCTCTCTCCGGTAATCAATCCATGCCTGGTAATTGCGCCTCACCTCCTCCTCGGTGATATTCCGCCGGTAGGGATGAGATATCAGGTACTCATAGGCCTCGGTTATGCGGATAAACATCTCCTGGGAATCAGGTGAACTGTTCCGGTCAGGATGGTACTCCATTGCCTTCTTCCTGTACGCCTTTCTTATCTCATCATCAGTGGCATTCTGCTTAACGCCGAGTATCCTATAGTAATCCCAGAGATTCATCGTTAATTGCAATATCAAAATAAGGACTTTTTTTATCAGCAGGAATACCCCTCATGTTGTTTTTCCCGTTATTCTTTTACTTTTGCAATTTAAACTCAATCTAAATAACGCCTTCTGATGGATAGTTCCCGGCTCCTCTTTGCATTTGGAATCACTCTCTTTGCCGGCCTTGCAACCGGGATAGGCGGATTGATAGCTTTCTTTGCCAAACGTACCAAGACCACATTTCTTGCTTTTTCCCTTGGATTCTCAGCAGGAGTGATGATTTTCATCTCATTCACTGAGATACTTACCGGAGCCGGCGACATCATGAGGCAGAATTATGACGCCAATACTGCAGCCTGGCTGACATTCATCGCCTTTGTGGCAGGCATTGGCCTGTCTGCTGCCATAGACAAGATCCTGCCGTCAGAGGGCAATCCCCATGAACTGAAGAGGGTAGAGCAGATGCATCCCGAATCACGCGACCCGGATAAACCGGAATGCCAGGGGAGAAAGAATCAGAACCGTGGCGGGCATGACACGGGGAACCAGAACCGCAGAGGCCACAGCATCAGGGACCGGAAGCTGATGCGGATCGGAACATTCACTGCCATTGCCATTGGCGTCCATAATTTCCCCGAAGGGATTGCCACATTCATGTCAGCCATGTCTGATGTGACTGTTGGCATCAGCATTGCAGTGGCTGTGGCCATTCATAATGTTCCGGAGGGTATCGCCGTGTCGGTGCCCGTCTATTATGCCACCGGTTCAAGAAGGAAGGCGCTTGCATGGTCAGTTCTGTCAGGATTCTCGGAACCGATTGGCGCACTGGCCGGATATTTCATCCTGACGCTCTTCAATACCGGCATAAGCCTTGGCTATGTATTTGCCATGGTTGCCGGTATTATGGTATATATCTCCTTTGATGAACTCCTCCCTGCCGCCCACAAGTATGGCAAACACCATGTTGCCATCTATGGTTTGATAAGCGGGATGATAATGATTGGTATCAGCCTGATCCTGCTCGGGTAATCACACCTGCCTGAAGCCTCTCCATGCCTTCATCAGCTGTCCGGAAACCTGTGCGTGCCCGCTCAGGGGGATGGAATAAGTGACTCGAAGGAAGCCTGCGCCAGCCCGCTCAGGGGCAAAGCGTCACTGACTCATGGTAGCTGTCTCCTCCGGGACAAAGAATCAGTGACTCACGGAAGCTGTCTCCTCCGGCACATGTTTGTGCCTGAAGAATATGGCGAACAGAACCGCAACCACCAGCGCATATCCTGCAAAGGCAAACCATATTCCCTTCCAGTCAAATGCTCCGCCCTCCAGGATGAAGTATTTGTCAATCACTATTCCGCTGATGCGGCTGCCAAGAAATGCCCCGAAACCGTTGGTCATCATCATGAAAAGTCCCTGGGCACTTGCACGTATGTCAGGAGTGCTCTGGGTTTCCACGAAGAGCGAACCGGAAATATTGAAGAAATCAAATGCCATCCCGTAAATGATGCACGATAGGATTATCATCCAGAGCCCTTCTGCCGGGTTACCAACGCCGAACAGCCCGAAACGGAGTACCCATGCCACCATGCTCATCAGCATAACCTTCTTTATCCCGAACCGCTTCAGGAAAAATGGAATGGTCAGGATAAAAAGGGTCTCCGATATCTGTGACACAGACATAATTATGGCCGGGTATTTCACTGCAAGAAGATCCTTGTAGGCAGGAATCTTTGCAAAATCATGCAGGAAAGTGTCTCCGTACGCATTGGTGAGCTGCAGCGCACCTCCCAGCAACATTGCGAAAATGAAGAAGAGAGCCATCTTGGTGCTCTTGAAAAGCTTGAATGCATTGAGTCCGAGCTCCTCGATAAGCTTCTTCTTATGACCTTTTGCCAGCGGAGGACACTTTGGAAGGGTAAAAGCGTAAAGCCCAAGTATGAGGGAAGCGGCAGCAGCCACGTAAAACTGCAACGCAGAGGTTTCGAATCCCAGCAGGCTCACCACCCACAGCGCCACGATGAAACCTATGGTGCCCCAGACCCTCACTGGCGGATAATCCCTGATAATATCCATCCCGCTGTTCTTCATCGAGCTGTAGGCCACCGTTATCGCCAGGGCCAGTGTCGGCATGTAGAACATCATGGTGAGGAGCAGCACCCAGAAGAAGGTGTCAGGATTGTTAATTGCCGGTATCAGTGAGAGAAGTACTGCCCCTGCGATGTGAAAAATACCATAAAGCTTCTCCGCGTTGATCCACCTGTCTGCTATGATACCCGCTATTGCCGGCATGAAAAGGGAGGCCAGCCCCATTGTTGAAAAGATGGCTCCGAAATCGGTCCCCGACCAGTTTTTGTTCTGAAACCAGTATGCTCCTATGGTCAGGAGCCATGACCCCCAGATAAAGAACTGGAGGAAGTTCATAATGATAAGCCGGCGCTTAAGTCCCATAATCCTGTTTTTTTCCTGTGAATCTGCGAATATAGTAAACTAAACTGTTCCGAATAGCCGGTCTCCTGCATCACCCAGTCCGGGAACGATATACCCGTTTTCATTCAGGTGACTGTCAAGCGCTGCCAGGTAAATATCCACGTCAGGGTGATCCTTTTCGACCCTGGTCACACCTTCCGGGGCGCCCACGATGCATACCAGCCTGATGGTCACCGCTCCTCTTTTTTTCACTGCGCTGATGGCTGCGCTTGCACTTCCGCCGGTTGCCAGCATGGGATCGAGAACCATCACAACCGCTTCTGAAATGTCAGCGGGGAACTTGGCGTAATACTCCATAGGTGCAAGCGTCTCATGGTCACGGACAAGCCCTATATGACCTACCCGCGCCGTGGTAATGAGGGCAGTGATTCCGTCAACCATTCCCAGACCGGCACGCAGCACCGGCACCAGTATGATCTCTCTCGAAAGCTCAGCCGTGGAGCATGATGAAAGGGGAGTGTCTATTACTATCTCGCGGAGCGGGAGGTCCCTGGTGATCTCATACGCCATGAGCCCGGCTATCTCACTGATGTTCTGCCGGAAATCACGTGTACCCGTCTCCTTCCTCCTGATAAGCGACAGCTTGTGCGTGATCAGGGGATGATTTATCAGCTTAAGCATACCGGGCAGCCGCTACTCGTTGGGATAACCCACAGGATTGTTGAGCAGCGGGTGCTGGGTGCCGTTCAGCTGGAGCAGCTTCTTCAGCCCCTCAATGTCCATCGATGCACGCGGACGGGTAACAAGCCCTGCCCCGGCACAGAAGAGACTGACATTCTGTGAGACTATTCCTGCATCCATTGCACCCCAGCTCAGCTTGCGGGCATCATCATCACCCCTGAAGCGCGATACGTCAGAGACCAGCACAAGCATAACCGGCGCATTGGCAAACGTGGTCTGCCTGTCTGAAACCAGCTTCCTGTTGTCACCGGCAGCAATACCCTTTAGAGTATGAGTCTTGTGATCATACAGGTAAGCCCCGGACCTGAGCAGCACATAAATGTCAACATCCTGTGCATTGACAGCAGTGGGAGCCGTGCGCTTGCCGCTTTCCGGCCTGTTGATGCCGTTTGATGCCCAGAGCAGGTCGGAGAGATCCTGCAGGGAGAGATCCCTGGAACTGAAGGAGGTGGCCGAAGCCCTCTTTTCAAATGCCTTCATGATTGTAAGCCCTCTCTCCATGTCAGGGGCATTCAGCTTGATGTCCTGCACCGCCTGCCCTGTCAGGATTCCAGTAATAAGCGTCATAATTGCAAAAAGTGTTATGCTTTTCATGCTGTCGCGTAATATGAGTACATTCTATTTAATGAACTTGTAGGTGAAACCCACGCCGATGACCTCCTTGAACTGTGCGCGCTTGCCAAGGACAGGCTCACCTTCACTACCCTCGTCAATCTTGATGAGTATGTCATCGTCGTAGAGCAGGAGCGTGTTTACAGTTGCAGAGATGAATTCGTTGACCTTTAGAACCAGCAGCGCTTCCCAGCTGATGTCAATATTCTGTGGATTCTTCAGGTAATTGGTGAAGAGATCAAGCTTTGTCATGAAATTGACGTTCTTGACAATCTCGTCCTTCTTGTAGGCAATGTTTGCATATGCACCGAGCTCCGGCCTGAAATTCTTCCCGGGTTCCACTCCGAAAGCACCCGCCATGGAAAGATCATCATCCATGACAATGGTGTTCTTTGATGTCAGCGGCGAGAGAAACACCGAAAAATTCGGATTGGGCTTGTAGTCCATACCCAACGAGAACAGCAGGTAGGCCGGTGAAAGCAGACCCGATATCTTGTTATCCGTATCAGGGTAATTGTATCCGTTGTCCATCTGTGTTTTGAAACTCATCAGACCCGAATAAAACCACTTTTCAGTTGCCTTCCGACCATACTTTGACTGAAAGTCGATACGGTCATCTGTCTTCATCCATCCCAGGTCATTCCCTTTCTGAACCATCTTTCCGTAACCTATTATAAGGGCATTGTCCCAGGCTGACTTGCCCATCCTGTAGTTTGCTCCAAGATTAACCAGTCCGTTCAGAGCCAAGGAGTTCTGACCTCCGGCAGCCCAGTTGGTGAAGTTTGCCTGTGACATGTTCAGGGAGAATACTCCGCTCTTGTGCCAACCCTGGGTGGTGTCGGCATCCTGGCCGGATGCCGCCGGGTTTATTCCTGTAAGTGCCAGTGCAAGTGACAGTACAATAGTTATTTTTCTCATTTGTATCAGATTTAGTGTGCAAATATAACAACAGAGGTGCAAACTTGTTGAGCCTGCATCAAACAGTCCGGGAGTGTCTTATTGCTGGTCAAGCGTCCCGAATACTTCCCTGAGGATGGGAGTGACCCTGGCCGAGACCTCTTTCCTGATCTTCAGCTCCTCACCTTCAAGCTTAAGAAAGACTCCCTCGAGTGCTTTCCGAGTCAGGAAATCGTCAAGATCGGTATTGACCGGTTTGAATCCGGCCAGCCTTCCTGCCACACTGTTGGCCACCTGGTTCCATTTTCCCGTCAGGGTGTTCCATGAATCCTGTGCTGAGACGCCTGCCACAATTTCCTTGCCGGTGGATGCGCTGATCTTCGGCTTGTAGAGATCATAAAGCCCGTTCCATGTGGTGTTTCTAAGATAAACAGTGGCCGCATTGTCAGCACCGTGCAGGATGTTGTACCCGTCAGTGATAGTCATCTGTGTCACTGAATTCACGAATATGGGAGCAACTTCGCGGGCTGCATCCTCAGCAGCCCTGTTGATGCTCAGTACCACATTGTCAATCAACTGCTGTCCCCCGGGTATCCTTCCGATATTTTCAACTATTACCTTCGCTTCGTCAGGCAGTGGTATCCTGACTGCCGGATCCCCCCAGTAACCGTCCTGCGATGCCAGCCGCCCGGCTGCATTGCGCGCTCCGACGCTGAGAGCCTCCCTGAGCCCCGCCACGATATCCGCTTCCGTAAGCTGCTTCACCGCCGATATGGTCTTCAGGGTGTTCAGTAATTCAGCACATCCGGACAGCATAATCAGCAACACAACCAGTGCTGCTGTTCTTGTTCTGGTCATCAGTTTTTATGTCTTGTTGGTTTCAGATTGCCTGGTAGGGTATGAGGGTCTGTTGCTCCTGTTCAGAATCCTTTATGTCAAGGATCTCTATTACCACATATTTGCTCATCCCACGCCATGGAAGCGGTGCAATGTACTCCTTGTAGCGGAGCTCTACGAATTTGCCACTGGCTCTTTCAAGTACCGTGGCCAGACTGTCATTCGTTATGCTGAACTCGAACTCATTGCTCTGAATGGCTCCGGGAGTCGGTGTCTTGAAGCCTGTCTGTATCAGCTTGCCTTCCCAGGTCTTGAAAACATAGCCTTTCCTGACAAGGTAGTTGAGGTCCCCGGCCTTTACACCCTCTCCAAATACAAAGTAATGACGCCACCAGAAGATAACCGCAGCGGCAATCAGCAGTACAACAATTCCTATTGTTACAAATTTTTTCATATTTGTCAGTATAAAATTATATCTGAAGTCGGCAGTCTGCAATCAGCAACCAGTAGTCACATATTAATGTAATACATTGATAAACAACATATTAACTACAAAATCTCACTACTGCCAACTGCCAACTGTCAACTGCCGGCTTTGAAGAAAGTACTCACGCTTTCTTATCGTCGTCGTCGTCCTTGTCCCTCAGCCTGTCCTTGACCTCGGCAAAGGTTGCCTTCATGGTATCCCATATTGAATCAGCTCCATCCTTCACGGCATCCCATGCCTCAGCGCTTGATTCCTTAAGGTCTTTCAGTTTCGACTTGCCTTCGTCCATCTTGACCTCAAGCTTGTCAATGTTTTCCTGGTATTTCAGTTTTGATTCGGCTGTGGCATTTTTTGCCTTTTCTTTCAGTCTGTCAATATCTGCTCTCCATTCGTCCAGCTGTTCCTGTATCTTCTGCTGGTAGGTCTCTTTTTTTTCCTGGTTTTCCATAATTGATTTGATATATTGGTTAATGAATTAAAATTGTCCGATGAAGGATCAGTAGAGTTTGACGTTGTTCAGCTTGTCAATGAAGGTCTGAACAACAGCCTGCTGTGCATCAATCTTTGATTTCATGACAGCCTGTTCATCATCATTCCTGGGGATAGCCCTGTCAGCCTGGTCAATGGCTGACCTGGCCTTGTTTATACGGCTCTCTCCCTTGCTGATCTCCTTCTGAAGCTTCTTGCGCCTCTTCTCGAGTTCCTTCACCTGGGTGGCCATGGTAAACCTGCCGGGGCCCACCGGCATTGCTATCATCTCGTTGTTCTTGTTTATGATCTCATTTGACAGAAGGCTCAGCTCATTATGCTTGACAAGCAGCTTCTCCTGTTCGTCGTTCACGGTGTTCCTGTTGTTCCTGGCCGTCCTCTGGGTACGGGCTTTACTGTTCTCCAGGCTTCCAAGGTCCTGTTTGAGCTCTCTCAGTATCTTTTCCTCGGCGGCAAGCTCCTCCTTTATGAAGTCCATATACTGCCTCTTTGCAAACTCTTTCAGGTAATTCTTTGCTGAGGTCAGCTGAATGTCGCCTGAAGCAGCTTCCACATACTGGTCCTTCTTCAGCTCTATGCATACCAGCATCCTGCTGAGGGTATCTTCATTCATTATCCTGCTGTAGATATTGACCGGGGCAGGGGAGACCTCCTTGACTATGGCCCCGAAAATGGTCATCTCTCCGCCCTCAGTCTGTACCTTCGACTTGGTGCCGCTTTCCTGGGTCTTTATCCAGTCCTTGAGTATCTTGTCATAGTTGGCTTCGGGAATGGTAACATTGAATCCCGGATAAAGGTAGTTGCCAAACTGAATACTGTCCTCAAGCACCTTTATCGGTTTCTGCCCGAACATTGCCGGCGCCGTAATCAACAGTACCAGGCATAACATGAGATAGGATCGTTTCATCTGGAATTAGTTTAGATCAATAGTCAAAGATATGTTCTTTTAACGAAAATCTACAATTTTTACCTGCAAAAGTGAAGACCTGACAGCACGTCACGGCAATTGTACTCCCAGGGCCAGTGCGGTGGCATGCTCACCTTCCCTGATTATCTCAGCAGCCTTGTAAAAATCAAAGATTCCGTATGATTCCTTTGACACCTGTACCATGATGTCAACATGGTTGTTCATCAGGGTCAGTGAAGCAATCTGGTTAAGCATGATGCTTATGCTGCGGTGGTTGAGATTTAATATGCCGATGTCATCCTTCTTGTTTTTAGGGATATGTCTGTCTGCATGCGCATTGATGTTCCTTATCCTCCTGAGATACCCCTTCGCCCTGTTCTCATCCTGATCCGCAGTCCCGATACTTACATGCGGGATGTCTGCATTCACATTGACAACAGCCAGAAGATCTCCCTTTATCCGCTTTACCCGGTTGATGGGAATGGGATTGACCAGGCCGCCGTCAACATAATAGTCGTTGTCCATCCTGAAAGGCTGAAAAAATGTAGGGATTGATATCGATGCCCTGATGGCATTGAACATGCTGCCGGAGGTGAAGATCCGTTCACGTCCCCGGATCACGTCAGTTGCAACTGCGCAGTAAGGTATCCGGAGCTCTTCAATGTTATGGTCATGGACAATCTCCCTGATCTTCTCAATGACCCTGTTCCCCTTGACGAATCCTTTGCTGCTGATGCTTATATCGGTCAGTTTCAGTACCTCCATCACGTCGAGTTCGCTGACCCATTCCTCGAATTCCTTCAACCGCCCCGCGGCATAAATGCCTCCGACCAGCGCTCCCATGGAGGTGCCTGCCACCGAGGTGATTGTATAGCCGTTATCCTCCAGCACCTTTATGGCGCCGATGTGGGCGAAGCCTCTTGCCCCGCCGCTGGAGAGAACCAGTGCCACATTCCTGCTCATTTTGTTCTGCAGTTTATTATCCTGTTACTAATAATGACCTGAAACCTTCAACTCAGCTTAAACCTTACGTCCGGCAGCCGGGAGAAGTTCCCCGGCCATCCCGGAGAAAAAGCGCAGGTTTTCCGCCGGTGTACCTGGCGTTACCTCACATCCGGCCGAGAGGATTGCACGCTCTCCTGCCTCATCAAAGAATGACCGGCAACTGCTGCGGATAGATTCCGTGTCGCCGTCCTGGACCACCGAAACCGGATCACTCTTGCCCGAAAAAACCTGTCCGGGCATCAATAATCCAAGCACTTCCGTCACCGGTCCTGTCCGGTGATCAATATCTATTATGTCAGCACCTGTGCCGATTACCCGCGGAAGGATAGCCGATATATTGCCGCAAATGTGGATCTTTGCCAGCGCTCCCAGTGAATGTATGTGTTCCACCAGGTTCTTCTCGCGTTCGAAGCAGAACTCATCATACAGCTCCGGGGAGATGAGTGAGCAGACCGAATCACCGATACCGATGCAGTGAGCCCCGGCACTGACCTGCGGGGTGATGAAAGCCATGGCGCTTTCAGTAATGATATCCAGCGCTTTATGAACCTCAGCCGGATACTCGTAAAGGTCAGTCATCGCCATATTGATATCCCTGATGTCACACCAGGCCGCAAGCGGACCCTCAACCCAGCCGCAGATGAAAAGCACGCCGGCAGTGTCTCTCCGGTATATCTCTATCTCTTCCACACGGGCCAGCATCCGCCGGTGATCACCCGGACGGAGCACGGTCATCCTGTCAATGTCAGATATCTCTTCTATCGCATGACGCTCCACCTTCGGCAGATCATCATCAGGGTAGGAGAGTACTGTCCCGAAAGCTTCAGCTTCTGCCCACGGATCAGACATGGTGTTTACCCAGTCAGACCTGAAATCTTCAGCACACCTGATATTGGCTATGCACTTGTGAGCGGGACTGAGGCAGAAGTCCCGGTACCGCACCCCTGCATGACACGCTGCAAAACGCATCAGGATGGGATGGAAGGGCACCCTGTCAACAGCAGTGCCCCTGATAAATCCTATGGTCCTGTCAAGCGGCTTCATGGTGTTCCCCTTTCAGACTCCTGCAACCCTGCGCTTGTACTCGGCCAGGGCCTCATCAAGCCTCTCCCTGGCGGTGTTGTCTCCCGGCACGTTGTGACTCGGATGTATGTAGAGTTTAACCCCCCTGTCAGCCAGTATCTCTGCAACCGTTGTGATTGTCATCCAGACACAGGTGACAAAAGCCATTGTGGAGACGGGACCAATCCTGTCATAATGATTCTTGAGCTCTACTGAGGCGTCGCCGAGCGGTGCACAGGTGTCAACCACTATGTCAGCTATGTCAAAGATGGTCTTTCCGGAGGAATGCCTTGTCTTCTTTCCCTTCGCGGCAGCTGCTGAGCCGAACACAACCACCTTCATGCCCCTTTTCTTCGATTCCAGGGCAATGTCGATGTTCACGTTGTTGATCCCCGAGTGGGAGAAAAGCCACATGGTGTCACGCGTGTCAAAGGTGTATCCCTTCATTATCTCGGCGCCATAACCCTCAACCCTCTCGAGGAATACGAACTGGTGAACACCCATCTCTCCCGTAATGTGGGTAAAGAAACTGAGCGGGATCTCTATCATCGGGTGAAAACCCACAAAGCCGCCAATCCTCGGATACATCTCCTCTATCGGCAGTGTGGCATGGCCGCATCCGAAAGTGTGAACCCACCGTCCGCATTCAATGGTGTCAGCCATCACTTCCGCAGCCTTGCGTATATTCTCCATCTGTGTCTCCTCGATGTTATTCATCACATTTCTGGCATTATTCAGCCATTCAAGTGCAAGCATATCTGTTGTTTTTAGTTGTTTGTTATTTATTTGTTCATCTTAAGTCTGCCAAAAATAGCCGTTGCCATGACCACCAGGATCGCCAGCTCGGCATAGGTGAATGTGGTGAGATGCTTAATGCCGGCATTTTCAGCCACTATCCCCATGGAGTAGTTAACAAGCATGTTGCCCAGCAACCCTATGACCAGCACGAAGCTGAAGGCTGTACCCGAGAGACCGGGATACCTGTTCCCGACGATTCCCAGCATGGTGGGAAATCCTGCCGCAAGCCCGGCGCCAAGCATGAAGAGCCCGGCCGCTGCCGGTATCACCGAGCGGCTGAGGCTGAAAAGAAGCAGTGCAGCAAGGGTGATGCCGAAAGAGATATAGAGAAGCTGCTTCTCAGGCATCTTTCTCAGCACTGACCCTATCAGCAGCCGCATCACCGTCATCCCGGCAACATAGGCCGAAAGCCCCATCAGTGCGGCCTCCTGCGGTGCGGCAACCCTTTCCATGAGGTAGGTGGTGGTCCAGTTGTTGATAAGCCCCTCGAAGCTGCTCTGGAAGAAGAGAAAAAATGCAATCAGCAGAAGGGTGACATCCCTGAAGAGGGCGCCGACCTGCTTCATCGAAATACCCTCCGCCTGCTTGGCTGCAGGGAACCTGACAACTGCGAAGAGCACCGCTGCGACCAGTGCCAGCATTCCCGTAGCGGCCACTATTACCTGGAACTCAAAGGTGGCTTTCAGGAGACTGAGCAGCAGCGGCATGCCCAGGGCCCCGATGCCGAAGAATACACCGAGAATGCTCAGCGCCGCACCCTTGCCCGTGGTGCTGATGTCAGCCACCACTGCATTGGTGGCTCCGTTGATGGCTCCCCCACCCAGACCGAAGAGGAAGACTGACAGTGTCAGGATCCATGCGGTGCGGGTGAAGGCAAGCCCCTCAAATCCGGCAAACATCAGCAGCGCCGACACAGCGAGAAGCACCCTGTAGCCGTACCGGTCACATACCGGTCCGAAGAGAAGTGAACCGAAAATAATCCCGATGGGGAGTACTGACAGCAGAGTGCCGGCCTCAACCGCATCAAGCGAATGCCTTACCCTCAGGTCAGGCAGCACGGACCCAAGCATTATCAGTCCGATACCGAAAAGAAGCATGCCAAGGCATGCTGTCCAGAATACGAGTTGTCTGTTATAAGTCCCTTTCATAGTCATGGGAATGGTTAACCTATCTGTTTCATGGCAAGGTATCCTGCCCCGTAAACACCGGCGTCACCACCCAGTGCCGAGGGCTCAAAACTTACCTGCCGTATGCTTATCGGCTGCGCCCACTTCTCCGCTTCCTGGTAAATGGCAGGAATCAACTCAACGGCAGGGCCGAATACCCCGCCGCCAAATATTATTTTTTCAGGATTGAAAAGACTTACCAGGTTCGCTGCTGCCATCCCCCAGTACTCCACAGCCAGGTCAATGATAGCCGAGGCCGCAACATCGCCCTTCTCCCGTGCAGCGAACACATCATGAGTGGTGACCTTCGCACCGGGACCTTTTCTCAGGTCTCCCTGGTATCTTTCATGCTTCTTCAGGTATTCTGCAGCCTGGCGGGCAATGCCTTCACCTGAGGCGAAATACTCGAAGTTGCCACAGATGGTATACTTGCTCCTGAATGGCCTTGACAGAGCCATCCAGCCTATTGCCCCGGCAATATCATCAGCTCCGTGCAACAACCCGCCGTTAACGGCAATGCCTGCACCTATTCCCGTTCCTACAGCCAGGAAAATCGCATCACGGCAGCCGCGGGCATTACCTTTCCATATCTCACCTGAGATATAACATGACCTGTCGCTCTCAATAATGACCGGGATCCTGCCTGTAACTGTTGTAACCTCCTTCAGCAGGGGATAGTCATCCCAGCCTTGAATATTGGGGGCCCATACCGACCCCTTCGTGCGCCGGCTGATGCCTGGCACTGATATGCCTATCGCCTCCACCGGATCACCCTCGCCTTCGGCGGCAGCAAGCTTGAGCGCCGCATTGACGGCAATCAGCTTCCCCACTTCACCTCCCCGGCGGTCATCCAGGGGTAAAACCTCCCTTGCCCTGATGTTGCCCCCGCGGTCAAAAAGCGCAAACGCAACCTTCGTCCCTCCAAGATCTATTCCCAGCAATGCCATTTTATCACTTTTTAAATTCAGTTATTCCGTTTAAACAAACTCCCCTGAGTTTCATCTCATTATCCACAATAACCAGGTCAGCCCTGGCACCCGGCTCAATCATTCCCCTGTCACCGGCCCTTATCAGCCTTGCAGGGTACAGCGTTGCCATCCTGAAGGCTTCGTACTTTTCTATTCCTGCCCTGTTGATGCTGTTTCTTACTGCATCAAGCATCGTCAGCTTCGCTCCCGAAAGAGTGCCGTCAGGCAGGGTAAAACGGTCAGATTTCTTTACATGCCTGTATGCTCCGCGGTCATTCTCCTCGACGGCATCGGATACGAGAAACAGCCTCTCCTTCATTATCTTACTGGCAATTCTCACCATGGCATAGTCTACATGAATTCCGTCTGCGATGATACTTGCACATGCTGTTTCAGAGAGAAATGCTGCCCCGGGCAGACCCGGATCACGGTGATGCAGAGGTGACATCGCATTGAACAAATGCGTCGTGGTTTCAATCCCCATCTCAAAGCCTGCCATTGCTTCCCTGAATGTGGCGTTGCTGTGTCCGGCGGCAACGGTAATGCCGCGCTCCCTGAGAAGGGTAATCACCTCCGGAGTGCATATCTCCGGCGCCACTGTCATCATCCTGATCGTGCCGCCCGATTCGTCAAGAAGTGAAGTTACATTTTCCGGAACCGGCTTCATTATCAGCTCAGGAGCGTGCGCCCCGCGCCGTGCATTGCTTATGAACGGCCCCTCCATATGCAGGCCCATCACTGCCGGATTAGTACAACCTGAGACTGTCCGGAAGGCAGCCCTGTATACCTCCCTGCTGTTGGTGGGCAGCGCGAGAAGAAATCCGGTTGTGCCGGCCGAGACTATCGATCTGATTATCATATCAAGTGCTTCAGGGGCAGGATTTGAAGAGAAAAGGTAACCTCCTCCTCCCGCTATCTGAAGGTCAATCAGACCTGCGACCACCAGGTTGCCACCGCAGTCAATGCGGTGCGCATCTGCTGACACTGAGCCCTGATCGGCAAAACCTTCAATACGGTTATCCCTGACGATCAGTTCTTTCCCGTCAACCAAGCCTGTGCCGGTGAAAAAGCGTGCGTTGTAAAAAAGAGTGTACATCCTGAATCTCCGATAACTCAATTACTCATTTTTCATTCAAAGAACCGCTTCAGCAGGTTGGCTGATATGAATGATCGCTTCCTGAACCTGTCCAGCAGGTCATCATTGATGGCCTGTAACCTTCCGGCAACATCACTTACCCTGAAAAACCCTGGATTGCCGCTGTTGCCAAAGAAGGCAGAGCCATAAACGCTCATTACGGTACGGCCGTCACTGAACCTGGCCGGCACAAGCTTCTTTGCAAGCCTTTTGTACTCGGGAGCAAATATCCTGAATATCTTTCTGATATCATTGCGTGATGCTATGTGGTAACCACAGTTGTCACAGCGGCAGGCGGTGAAGAAACTGTTTCTGAAGAGCTCCTTGGGCGCCGATGAACCGCAGTTCGGACACTCGATACCGTCAGCTGTCTCACCCGAAGGAGCCTCCAGCAGTGCTTCAAAACCAGGCCTGAAAGGCGAGATGACATTCGTGTACTGCACCAGCCTGAGAGATTGCCTGATTATCAGCCAGAGATAAACAAGCAACATGAAGTTGAACCACGGACTGAATGCCAGGGCGTCAAAGACCCCGTGAAGGAGACTGGCAACCAGCAATGCAACTATCACTGTGCCGAACGGCTTGTTCTCCTTCTTGTACCTGTACCAGGCGTAACCGATGATGACACTGAATGATATATGTGCCGGTGTGCTTATAAAAGCCCTGTAGACAAGCAGATACTGGCTGTTTTCACCAGAGTTGGCATAGAAGTAGTTCTCAATGATGGAAAACCCCAGCGCCACGCATGACATGTAGATGATCCCGTCAGTCAGCTCATTGAACTGCTTCCTGATCAGTGAATAAACAACCACCAGGCCGATAAGCTTTGCGAACTCCTCAACCGGACCTATTACCAGCAGCGAACCCAGAGTGTTGCTTATGACCTCATCATCAAGACCAAAAATCCTTAGAATCTCATAGGCTCCAAGGGCAACAATGACCGAAGTGATGCCGCCGGCAAGAAAAGCCCACAGCATGGCAATGAATGTCTCTTTTTCATAGATATCGAAGCTGCGGATCCATGCAATGATGATAACTCCTATCAGAGCGGAGATCCAGACGCTCAAATGAATAAAGGTCATCGGTTCGGTTTTCTGATTTGGGTGCTAAAATAATGTTTATGCGCCGGTTGTCTAATAACCCGGGTCACTTTTCCCTTCTGACGAGGCAAAGATCCTGAAAGTCATAGCTGAAATCAGTGAGAGGGGAGATGGCTTCCATGGTAAACGAAACCGGTTTTCCTTCCCTGTCAAGGGTGAATACCGCAAAGGCATCGGCATCCATGCTCCTGTCATCCCACTTCACAATGAAAGTGTTGGCTGTATAGTGGAACATCCTGCCCCTCATCCTTGGTGACTTCTCAGCCCTGATCCTTAGCCGGCCATCCTCTGCGCTGATAATTATATCGCCGAACCAGGCATCACTGTAGGTCCCTGCAAATGACCCGGTTCCGGGCCCCGGAGATGACTCCTTCCTCTTTTCCTCTACAGTTGCCCAGATCTCATCGGTAATCTTCCTTGCCATAGCCTGTGCCCGTTCCACCTTCTCCCTGAGTTTCATAATATGATCATTGCCCCTTATCCCGAGATAGCCGTCAATTATTGAATTGGTGATTGCCTCATGTGCCTCGGGCACCTGCTGGTTGGTGAACACGATAATCCCCAGGCTGAGTTCGGGAAGCATTGTCACCCTTGTCTCAATGCCTGCATGACTTCCCGTATGATAGACCTGCAGGTATCCGTTTACATCGGTGAGGTTCCATCCCAGTCCGTAGAATGCGAAGTTGCTCCTGTATGACCCCGATGTACTGACTGTTTTCACGGTCTGAGGGGTCCACATCTCCCTGTGAGCCTCCACCGAGAAGATCTTCTCCCCGGCACTGCTGCCATGCCTCCCGCTGTTGAGCTGCAGAATGACCCACTTGCTCATGTCACTGACATTGCTGTAGATGCCACCCACCGAGTTGTGCCTCTTGGCTTCCTGTTTGGGAACCACCTTCAGCCTGCCGTCAACCATCACATGGGCATCAATGATGTTGGTAAGGTCTTTTATCCGCCTGAAGGAAGCAGCAGATTCGTTCATCCCGAGAGGTTTCATGATCCGTGACTCGGCAAACTCCTCCCAGCTCTGCCCCGAGACCCTCTTCACAACTTCGCCGGCCACAATATACAGCAGGTTATCGTAGTCGTACCTGGTCCGGAAAGATGACGCCTGTTTCAGATACCTGAGGTTATGTATTATCTCATCCGCAGTGAACATTGCCGAATCAGGCCATCCCATCAGGTCGCCCGCACCTTCACCCATACCGCTCCGGTGAGTCAGCAGATCCTTTATGAAGAAGTCTTCGGTTACATATGAGTTGTAGAGCCTGAATTCAGGGATTATCTCAGTCACCTTCGTATCCCATCTGAGCCTGCCCTCATCTACGAGGATACCCAGCGTGGCAGCAGTAAACGCCTTGGTGTTCGATGCTATCGCGAAGAGAGTATGTTCGTCAGTCTTCTGACCTGAGGCAATTGAACGGACACCATATCCCTTCATGTGAATCACCCGTCCATCCTTTACCACGGCAACGGCCACACCCGGGACATTGAACTCCTTTATCACCCTCGTGGTCAGCCTGTCAATCTTCTTTGACGACAGGGGCTGACCCGAAACCGCGACCGCAAGGGCCAGGAGCAGGATCAGTGAAACCGCTCTCCTCATCTGACCTCCTTCCTCTTCGGACTTAGGTCCTGGAAGTCATAGCTGAAGTCAGTCAGGGGCGAGATGGCATCCATACTGAATGCTTCAGCCTTGCCTTCCTTATCAAGCGTGAAGACCGCCCATGCATCGGCATCCATAGACCTGTCATCCCACTTCACGACAAAGGTGTTGCCGGTGTAGTAAAGCATCTCTCCGCGCATTTTCGGTGATTTGACAGACCGGAAACGCAGTTTTCCTCCCTCATCCGAGATAATTATGTCTCCGAACCACACGTCATTATAAGTGCCGGTATAAATTGCATTGCTTCCCGCAGAAGCACTTTTTAAGCGCTGTGCCTCAATTTTTGCCCATATTTCGTCGGTTATCTTCTTTGCCTCATCGCGGTTCCGGTCAACATTTTCCTTAAGGGTTTTTACCCAGTCGTTCCCCTTTACCCCCAGATAACCGTCCTTGATGGTGTTGGTTATGGCAGTGAAAGCAGATCCTTCCTGCTGGTTTGTGAATACTATTATTCCCAGCTTCAGCTCCGGTATCAGGGTGACCTGGGTTACTATGCCTGCCAGTCCTCCGGTATGTGATGCCTGCAGGTATCCTGCCACATCGGTGAGACCCCAGCCAAGGCCGTAGGCCGAAAAATGACTCCTGTAAGGACCGGGATTGCGGACCGGTATGATGGTCTGCGGCGTCCACATCTCACGATGCACCCTCTCGGAGAGCATCTGCTTGCTGTTGCCTTCGCCGTATTTTCCCCGGTTGAGCTGCATCATCACCCATTTGCTCATGTCAGCCACGCTGCTCATGATGCCGCCGGCAGGGTCAAGAAGGGTGCTTGCATACATGGGCACAACCTGAAGAACACCTTCCACAGGAACGTGCGCATCAATCATATTCGACCTGTCTCTAACCCTGTTGAGCGAGGCTGCAGACTCTGTCATCCCCAGCGGTTTCATGATCCTTGACTCCACAAATTCATCCCATCCCTGCCCGGAGACCCTCCTGACCACCTCGCCGGCAACAAGGTATAGCAGGTTGTCATAGTCATATTTCGTCCTGAATGACGAGGTCTGTTTCAGGTATCTCAGGTTATGGATGATCTCCTCCGTGGTGAATGCGGATGAGTCAGGCCAGAGCATCAGGTCGCCCGCACCAAGACCCATCCCGCTCCGGTGGGTCAGCAGGTCCTTTATGTTGAAATCCTCGGTAACATAGGAATTATACAGTCTGAACTCCGGTATGATGTCAATGACCTTCGTTTCCCATGTGATCCTGCCTTCGTCAACCAGGATCCCGAGAGCGGCTGAGGTGAAAGCCTTTGAATTGGATGCAATGCCAAAAAGAGTGTTTTCATCTGTCTTTTTGCCGGTGGTAATTGAAATGACACCGTACCCCTTCATGTGGACTACCTGGTCATCTTTTACCACGGCCACGGCAATGCCCGGCACATTAAAGGTCTCCAGCGTACGGTTAACAAGCTTGTCTATCTCATCAGACTTCAGGGGCTGCGACCATGTCGCGATGCAAACCATCAGCATCAGGGAAATGGAAAGTGTCTTCTTCATATCTGAGTTTGATTAAAATGAGAGAATAAAGTTAGCGAAATTGCCCAAAAAGGGACAACCTGTTTTTGCAGATGAATGAATCGGGAGATTAACAGGCTTACTGACAGGTCAGGCAAAAGCAATCAGTATCACCATCACCAGTACCGAGAAGGAGTTGAAGGCCATGAATGTGTACTCTGGTCCGGTTCTGCCGGAACCAATCGCGGTTATCCTGGCAAAACCGAGGATGAAAGCCGCATTCAGCAGAAGCAGGATTATGGAGGCCGTCCGGCTGAATGGCATGAAGATGGCAGTAAGTATCCAGAGCAGGAGGGAGGAGCCGGTTATCCACCCTGTCACGAGCCGCATTATGGCTTTGTCACTCATGACCGGGTGAAGCGTTTTTATTCCTGCCTTTTCATACTCTTCGCCGTAACGTACCAGGAGGAGCCAGAAGTGGGGCATCTGCCAGAGGAACATGAAGAGTGCAAAGAGAATGATGCGTGTGTCGGCTATGGCGCCGCCTGCCGCCGTATAGCCTATCAGCGGCGGCACGGCTCCGACAAGGGCTCCGGGTATGATGGCAAGTGTGGTCTTCTTCTTGAGGCCGGTGTAGATCACGTTGTACAATACAACATTAAGTAATCCCAGCAACACCGGCCACGTGCCGCCGCCGGCCAGAAACGCGATTCCGGCAGCAAGCATGACCGCCGCCGCCAGCATGGCGGCAGGCGGCGCCATTCTCCCCGAGGGCAACGGCCTGCCCGCAGTGCGGGTCATCAGCGCATCACTCTCACGCTCCGTATACTGGTTGAGGGCTGAGGCGCCTGCCGAGAGAAGGAAGACACCAGCTGCCGTCAATACTGCTCCGCCCGGATCTCCGCCGGAAAAGAGCAAGTAACCCGTCACTGCGGAAAAAGCAACCGCCAGCGAGAGCTTCCACCTTGAAAGCTCCGCAATGTCACATACCGGTTGCCTTGTTGTCTTCATACCGGAAGTCTCTGCATTGTCACCGATCGGATGCCCTGTTGTCTTCATACCGGAAGTCTCTGCAATATCACCGACCGGATGCCTTGTTGTCTTCATACCGGAAGTCTCTGCATTGTCAGAGGTCAGCCTCCTTCTGCCCGTCACCTTCAACCAGTTCCCTGAGGTATTCAGTGATGATACCCACCTGTTCTTCAGTCAGCAACTCACTGTATGACTGCATCAGGTTCCTCGCGTAACCCTCTACGATCTCGCCGTTGGGATCATAAATTGACCTGGTGATATAAGCCTCATCGGCGGTTACGCTTTTTGCTGAACCACCGGAGACCACCTCGCGCTGCGAGCCATAAAGTCCTGCAAATGAGGGCCCCACGAGTTTTGATCCGTCAAGGGAGTGGCATGCCAGGCAGCCGGTACTCCTCAACAGCTTCAGTCCTTCGTGCTCCGGCATAAATGATGCCACCTTCAGCTCCTCATACCAACGGTCAAACTCCTCCTGCTCCACAATCCGCGTCTTTGATACCATTGCCGAATGCAACAGGCCACAGTACTCTGTGCAGAGTATCTCGTAGTCACCTATGTAATTGGGAGTAAACCAGAGCCAGTTGTCATAACCGGGTATCACATCCTCCTTTACCCTGAAAGCCGGTATGAAGAGGCTGTGATTGACATCCTCAGCCACCAGGTCAAGCTTCACCGGTTTGTTGATGGGCAACACCAGCTCCTTCGAGCGCAGGCTGTCACTGTAAACAAATTCCCATTCCCACATCCTGCCTATCGCCGTGACAACCATCGCATCGGCAGGCACCTTGCGCATCGGGGCAAATCCCTTCCAGCCAATCCAGAACATCAGCATCACCAGTATTGTGGGAATGACAGTCCACAATACCTCCATTTTCATGCTGCCGCTGAACTGCTTCGCCTCCCTGCCCTTTTTCCTTGAGTAATGAATGACAGTCCAGATCATGAATGCCGAGATCCCGATGATAAAGATAAAGGCGATGATAAAGATGAACAGGAACGCCTTGTCTACCCCTTCTGCAAGATTTGATGCACCTGTGAACATAACTTAATTGTTTATCTGAAAAAGTAATCAATGAACGTTATCACAATGACAAGCACGAAGAGCGTGAACACCCCTGACACTGCCAGCTTCAGGAAAAGATTCTCGAATTTGAGATGCATGAACTGGGTGATCACTATTGCCACCTTGACACTTGCAATCAGGAGCGCAACGGCCACTGTGACCGGACCGAGATGAATCCCTGTAATCAACACGGATATTGTCGTCAGCGCCAGAAGTATCACCAGTACTGTTACCAGTGACCTGTAGGTCGATATGTGGTTTTTTTCGTCTCTCATCTCATACTCAGGTTATAAGGTAAAGAAGCGGGAAAAGGAAAATCCAGATCAGGTCAACAAGATGCCAGTAGAGCGCGCTGTTCTCAAGCATCAGGAAACGTTCACTGTTGACAGTTCCGGCCTTTACCTTCACAACGTTTATCGAGAGCAGCACCATGCCCACCAGTACGTGCAGTGCGTGCAACCCGGTCATCATGTAGTAAAGCCCGAAGAAGAGGAGTTCGCCGTGAGGCATGTTCTTCAGTACCGGCGAACCGGGAAAGATGCCGTACTCGAACTTGTGCGACCATTCAAAATACTTGTTGACCATGAAAAGGCCGGCAAGCATGATGGTCACTGTGAGAAGCAGGAGAGTCATCCTCCTGTCACCTTTCTGCATCGCTGTGAGGGCACCGGCAACGGTCATACTGCTGACAAGCAGGAATACAGTATTGATTGTTCCGATGAACGCATTCAGCTCTTCCGCCGCATGATGAAACTCCGGGGAATACTTCGCCCTGAAAATAGCATAGACCAGGAAGAGCCCGCCAAAGAGAAACAGCTCAGTAAACAGAAATATCCACATTCCCAGTTTACCGGTTTCACTGTCAATATGTTCTGTATGTGTCGGATGTACAGTCATGGGTGACTACTGGTTTGTTTTTTCCTTGCTTCCGAAGAAATACGGCCTCGATGTTATCTCAGGTATCTCATCAAAGTTCTCATGGGGCGGCGGAGAGGGTATCTTCCACTCGAGTGTGACGCCATGCCACGGATTGGCCGGCGCTTTTTCACCACGCCTCCCGGCCCTGATGAAATTGTACAGCATCAGCAACAGCCCTGCAATCAGAATGAATGCCCCGATGGTGGATAAGAAATGGCCTGTATGGAACTGTGGCAGATAGTCGTATGAACGCCTCGGCATACCCTGGATCCCGATAATGAAATGTGGGAAGTAAAGCAGGTTGAATCCGACGAAGTTGAATCCCCATGCAATGTTCGCCACCCGGTTGTTGTACATCTTCCCGAACATCTTCGGGTACCAGTAGTGCATGCCGGCAAAGAAGGCGAAACCCATCCCCCCGAAAATTATGTAATGAAAGTGTGCCACCACAAACGCTGTATCATGAGTCTGTACGTTGGTGGCCAGGGAACCGAGCACCAGGCCGGTGAAACCGCCGATCATGAACAGGAAGATGAACGAGATGGCATAGAGCAGGGGAGGCTTGAGATCAATCGAACCTCCATACATTGTTGATATCCAGTTGAATACCTTTATTGCACTGGGCACCGCCACGATAAACGTAAGGAACGAGAAAAACCACCTTGCATAATAGCTCATCCCTGAGGTGAACATATGGTGACCCCAGACGAAATAGCCTACAAAGGCAATAGCAAGACTGGAAACCACTATTGCCCCGTATCCGAATACCGGCTTCTGGCTGAATGTCGGAAAAATCTCCGTGACCACACCCATGGCGGGAAGGATCATGATATATACTGCCGGGTGGGAATAGATCCAGAAGAGATGCTGGAACAGCACGGGGTCACCTCCCAGCGCCGGATCAAAGAACCCGATGTTCAGCACCCTCTCGGCTATCACCATCAGCAGCGTGATACCCACAATCGGTGTCGCAAGTACCTGTATCCATGCCGTTGCATAAAGAGCCCACGGAAAGAGCGGCATCCTGAACCACTTCATCCCCGGCGCCCTCATCCGGTGAATGGTCACAATGAAGTTCAGACCCGTGAGAATTGACGAGAATCCCAGGATAAAAGCTGCTGTCAGTGCCCATATCACACTGGTGGCCGACTCCACGCTGTAGGGAACATAGAAGGTCCAGCCTGTATCCGGAGGACCGCTCCCCATGAACTGTGACATAACCCCCAGCACGGCTCCCGTTATATAGAGATACCATGAGAAGAGGTTCAGCTTCGGGAAGGCCACATCCCTGGCGCCTATCAGTATCGGCAGGAAAAAGTTCCCGAAGACTGCAGCCAGGCCGGGAATCACAATCACGAAGATCATGATGATTCCGTGAATGGTGAAGAGCCCGTTATACGTCTGTGGCTCCATGATGGTCTTTCCCGGGGCTATCAGCTCGATGCGCATAAGCAGCCCAAGGAAAGCTGCAACAAAGAAAAACACCACGATGGAATAGAGATAGAGCAGTCCGATCCGCTTGTGATCGGTGCTTAGCAGCCATCCTGCCAATCCCTTGTGTCTGCCCTGGTACTCCAGGTAACTCGGCTGTGTTTCATTTCCCATAAGAATCCCTCTTATTTTTTCCTTCTCCTGGCAAGGAGAATTATCATTATCAGAACAAGGAAGAAAATCGTAATAATACCCACTATTCTCGTTACCTGCAGGGTGTAGGTCTTGCTGGCCGGATTGTAAGCGAAACAGTACTCGAGGATCCGGTTGGCAGTCGGTCTGGCAATCCCCTTCTGAGCCTCAATCACTGCCATCTTTACGTCAAACGGCAAGTATGTAAGGCCGTACAGGTAACGGGTAATCTTGCCGGCGGGACTGACCACCGTTATCACCGAAGGATGCGCAAAATCAAGCCCCTGAGGAGTGTATTTGAATCCCGCAGCTGCCGTGATGGCGCTGATGTTCTCCTGAGTTCCCGTCAGGTAAATCCAGTCCTTCTGGTTCTCCTTGCTTATCCGCTGGACGAAGTTTTGTTTCTTTTCCTTTGCCTTCTCCGGAGTATCGCTGGTGTTGAAGCTGATGGTAATGATCTTGTAGTCAGTACCCAGGGTCATGTCCATTTTGCTTACCACATCGGCAATGCCGTCCATCAGGGGGCTGCAAAGGTTCGGGCAGTCGAAGTAGACGAAGCTCAATATGGTAGGCCGGTCGATGAGTGAGCGGAGTGTAACCTGCTCACTGTTTTCATTGTAAAACCAGAGGTCAAGCGGAATGGTATCGCCAAGATGTTCAATAACACCTACTTCCGGTTCGGGTTGTTTATACCCTGCTGTTTTTATCTCCTGTGCGCCTGCCGGCGAAAAGAGAAAAATAAAAAATGCCAGGGCGGCAACTTTAAATATCTTCATTTTTCAGCTTTTTTTGTTTCTTCTTCAGCGCAGTATCCTGCAATCATAAGGGAGCCTCCCATAAGCGAAATATCCTTTAGCAGGGCAATCATTATGGGAACCCTGTCAGTGCCGTCAAACAGATGAGGCAAGTGAATTGTAAGAATGAATATCAGCAGCAGCCCTGCAAGTATCAGTGTGGAAAGCCTGATAAATTTCTTTGTGATGATGCTGATGCTTACGATAATCATCACCAGTCCCGTAAGAATTATTGTATATCCGCCAAGCGGAATGAACGAGGTGAGCATACCCAGGTAGTAATCCATCATAAGGAGATGGTTTATCCCGAACACAGCAAATGGCAGCGCGAACAGGATACGTCCGATTGGGGCCAGGTTCTTCATATCTGTCAGTTTTTGGTTGGTTCTGTTTGTCCGTGTGAAGCGGAAATGTTCTCACTGAGAGCAGTGCCCACAGTAAAGATGTCGCGGAGTTTGAACATCACGAGAACGATGAATCCCCAGACTGCCAGTACTCCCAGTCCGTATGCCAGGATAATCCAGACCGGGGCCTTCCTGACAGTGTTCCACATGGCTCTATTGGCAGTGAGGCTTACCGGGATAACCGGCATTCCTGCCATCAGCACCGTGTCCTTCGAGACACTCCCGAAAGTCGCTTCGTCAGTGAACATGGCACTGAAACCTATGTTTCCAGCGGTATCTCCACGTAAACCTTCCGGAACACTGAAGGTGGCCACACCGTTGACGTCAGTTGTTTTTTCCTCATCCACAGCCATCTTCCCGAAATACCTTGCGGCCAGCAGTCGCACCCCGGCTCCGGTAACGGGAACAGTTCCGGTTTCGCTTGTGGCAGAGGCAATTACCAGGACCTGTTTTGTCGCTTCATCGTAAGCCAGCTTCATGCTGATAATTGCACCCGGGTATGCAGAGGAGGTTATCACCTGCATTACCTTCTGAACGTAGCTGCGGTTGAAGCTTCGTATAAAGGAGACCACCTTCCATATTTCATCGGTGGTCAGCACGCTCCGGAATGATGGCATCTGCCCGCGTCCGGCGGATACCTTGTGAAAGATCTCACCGTCACTGTTCCTCTGAATTTTTTCGGTGGCAGGGTCACCGGGAGGCGGCTGAAGCGCAATGAAGTTGTTCCTTCCGGGATCACCGTGGCATGAATGACAATTGACCTGGTATAATTTTTCTCCCTCTTTCCTCGTATCATCCGTGAACGGGAATGTGCTGAGTCTCCCTTTCCTGTCATCGGGAACCACCCAGTCCTGCCCCCGGGCAAACGAAGGGAGCAGCATGAGGCATATTATCACTCCTGTTGTATATTTCATATCAACTCAGCGTTTTCTGTTATTGGATAATTCTTTCTGCATCCTCTTTCTCTTCCGCCATCTCCCATATCGGTATCACCGGGAAGAGCTTGGAGAGGATTGTGATTATAATCAGCACCAGCACAATTGAGGCTACGGTTACTGCGGTCTCAATGAGAGTGGGGCTGTAAACCATCCACTCAACCGGAACATTCTGTACCGGAAGGTTAGGGTGAGCCTGCGGCGGAACCACAATGATGTACCTTTTGAACCATGAAGCACAAAGCACGAACAGGGAGATTATCATCATCGGCAGGGGTTTCCGCATCTGCCTGAAGAGCAGCAATAAAATGGGAATCACCAGCCCGATCAGCTGGATGCCCCAGAAAAGCATGGCATAATGGCCTGTAAACAGCTCCCTCAGGTGTATGGCATCACCCGTCTTCAGCTTGTACGCCGGCACAAGGAACTCATTCAGATTAAAATAAAGGTAAACTATTGCAACCAGGATCATTACCCTTCCCATTCTCTCAAAAACCCTGGCATTCAAATACTTTTCCAACTTGTAGTTCACCCTGAAGAAGTACATGGCAATAATAACGGCTGCTGCTCCGGATACAAATGCCCCTGAGATGAAATATGGCCCGAAGATGGTGCTGTCCCACCCGGTACGTGGCGTCACCGCAAACAGCCATGAGGTAACAGTGTGGATTGCAAAGGCTGTCGGAATGATCAGTATGAGAAGTATCCTCACTGCCTGGCCCAGTATCCTGTATTGCACTTCATGATGCATCCACCTGAATGACAGTAACTCGTAAGCCCTGATGAGGAATTTCGGTCTCCCCTCAAGCCGGTCCTTCGCAATGGCCAGATCAGGAATCATCGGAAAGAACCATAGCAGCATGCTTAGCACGAAGTAGGTGGTGACCACAGTCACATCCCAGAGTATGGGCGATTGCACCCTGCCGAACAGGAAAACATAGGGAAGCCTGTCAGGACGGCCCATGTCGGAGATTATGACAAGTCCCGCCACTGCGGCGAAGGCAATGGCTATTATCTCGGCTATGCGCGAAATGGGTTTCACCCAGTTGTAGCCTATCAGTCCAAGCACAGAGCTGATCAGCATACCGCAAAGACTGGTGGCCACGAAAAATACAAAGTTGGCGATGTACATCCCCCAGCTTGTGAAATCACGAAGACCGGTAACACCCAGTCCCTTGCGGAGCTGTATTATATAGGCAAAAAGACAGGCGGCCAGCAATGTGAAAAGGAAAGTCATCCACAGCAGGAAACCGGCATTGATCCGGACACTTTTCAGGATGTCAGAGGCCAGGGAATCAATCTTTCCCTTCTCATGCGGGGTATTGAAGCGTATCTCATCCATGGTGAAGCCGGTTTATGCTTTTTCCTGCTTATACTCTCTTTTTTCTCCCTGCTCAAACTCAAATATCCTGTTCTTGGGAGGGAGATAATAAACCCTGGGCTGGGTCCCCAGTTCAGGCATCAGCCTGTAACCGCCATTCTTCTCGATGAGTTCGCTGAAGCGAACCGTCTCCTTCGTTGTGCCGTTGGTGACGGCATCCTCGTTCTCGTCGCCGAAGTAGAAGACACCGTTGGGACAGGCGGAGACGCAATACGGGAGCATTCCTTCCCTCAGTCTGTCAGCACTGAAGAGACATTTGCTGATAGTACCCTTCTTCTGCGGAACATTCAGCTCAACATCGTATTCTTTATTGCCGTCTTCCTCATGTTTCGAAGGCTCCTGCCAGTGGAATATCCTTGCTGAATAGGGGCATGCTGCCATGCAGAACCGGCAGCCGATGCACCTATCGTTGTCAATGAGTACAATGCCGTCCTGCCTCTTGAAGGTGGCATCCACCGGGCATACCGACACACACGGCGGATTGTCGCAGTGCTGGCACGGCTTGGGCATAAAAAATGCAGGAGTGTTTACAGACTCCTGCATCACAAGAGTGTTTATATGATATTCATATGGTCTCAGGTGATGGGCGCTCTGGCATGCCTCAACGCACTTTCTGGCATTGCGGCACTTTGAAAGGTCAATTACCATCACCCACCTCTTCCCGGCTATGCCCTCCCTGCCACGGCTCTGAAGCATCCTGAGGTCAGGCTTGAAATCGCGCATCTGTTCAACAGGTATCTCCACAAGGCGGTTGTCTTCGGTGAGTACCTTGACGTAACCTTCCCGGTGCTTGGCCTTCTCGAAGCGATGGCCTGAGTAAATCGCTGCTCCTCCCGTGACGGTAACCGCTCCCGCCAGCGTGAGCTTCCTGAGAAAATCACGCCTGGAGTTTTCAATTACCCTGTCAAGGTCATTGCTGCGATTACCCTCTTCCTTCTTGTCTCTGGACATTGGTAATCAGCTTGATGTTTAAGAGATTTGTCTGCAATGGAATCTTATTCCTTCTCTCCGTCGGCAACTGCGCTGATCTTCAGTGCTTTATATCCGGCGCCATTCACTGCCTCCTTAAGCATTGCCGTGTCAGCTTTTCCCGGTTCGAATTCAATGACTGCCTTGCCGTCAGTATGTGAGGCGGTGACCGACTTCACCCCGGGAACTTTTTCCAGGCTGGTGCATATGGTGTTTTCACACCCGGTGCATGTCATCCCTTCTATCGACAGGCTTACAGTTGCTGTTTCCGCCACTGCCTCAGGCGCTTTCTTCGCCTCCGTGCCCTTCCCGCCGCCGCAGGACGCAAGAATGATCATCAGGCAAAGAAGCGCATTCAATACATGTTTTGTTCTGGTCATGGTGGTATTGGTTAGGTTACAAAATCTAAAATCAGGCTCTATAAATATATAAAAATTTTATACCGGCAAATTGTATCATATGAAATATCATCGATTCAACTGAATTATCATCATTAAAAAATGATGATCCGGATTGACCGGCCACGTTTTCTTCATCAAATCTTCATAATGGATAAAGTACATTTCAAAAGTGGTTAGCTGTTATGGTACCGGATTGAAGAGTTTCAGGTACCTGATTTATCTGATTCTTTCTTTCTTTCCATAAGTCCGTTTTAATGCAGCGAAGGCTGCCGGAGCCCCAACCGGCAGCCTTCCATATTTTATGCAGGCTGATGATCAGGATGCCCGGTGACGACTATTTGCCGAGCTTCATATTAAGATAGGTAAAGATCAGCGCTTCCATCTCAGCCTCCTGGGCGTTGGTCGATGCTGCACCGTGACCACCCTCTATGGTCTCATGATAAAGAACAGGATGTCCCATTTCAATCATTTTTGCCGCCATCTTGCGCGCATGTCCCGGATGTACCCGGTCATCCCTCGTGGAGGTGACGAAAAGCGGAGTGGGATACTTTGCATCCGTCTTAAGATTCTGGTATGGAGAGTATTTGCTGATGAACTCCCAGTCAGCCGGCACGTCAGGATTGCCGTATTCGTCCATCCAGCTTGCGCCGGCTAGCAGCTTGTTATAACGCTTCATGTCAAGCAGCGGAGCCCCGATGACAACCGCATTCCAGAGATCGGGCCGCTGCGTCATGGCCACGCCTGCCAGCAATCCGCCGTTGCTCCAGCCGTAGAAACCCATCCTCTCTGCCGAGGTGATCTTTCTCGAGATAAGATCCTCTGCCACGGCAAACAGATCATCATAGGCATTCTGCCTCTTCTCCTTCAGAGCCGAATGGTGCCATTCAGGGCCAAACTCACCTCCGCCACGTATATTGGCAATGACATAAACACCACCCTTTTCAATCCAGCCGATACCGGTGATGGAACTGTAGCCCGGACGGGTGGCGGAGTTGAAACCGCCGTAGGCATAAACAAGGGTCGGATTGCTGCAGTCAGGGGCCATCTCTGCCGGGTATACAATGAAATACGGAATCTTCGTCCCATCCTTTGATGCTACTTCATACTGGTCAACTTTCACACCTGTGGCATTGAAATAATCCTTCTGCTTCCTGATCGGCCTGATCAGCTTCCCGTCTCCATAATACAGGGTTGAGGGAGTGACCGGATTGCTGAAGGCGAAGAAGTAGTCATTTGACCTGTCATCCGAACCGGCAAGGCCTACAGTGCCGAATTCCGGCACCGGGACTGCCTCTGTGACCCAGCTGTCACCGGAAGGACGCATGATCCACAGCTTTCCCTGGACGTTTTCCATCGTTGCTATCACGATGAAATCACGGGTTGACATTACGCCGGCAAGACTCTCCCTCTCCCCGGGCTCGTAAAGTGTTTTTACCACAGCCGTACCTGAGAGGAACGATGGGATATCAAAACTGACCAGCGTACCCTTCTTATATGTCATTCCGCTGAGAGTCCAGTCAGACTGCAGGTATAGCAGCATCGCCTCCCTGAACATTCCCCTTGTCTCAACATCCTTCGGGATGTCAAGTGCCTTCATACCCTCAGGGGTAAGAAGATAAGCCGACGACTCATAGAAACCGACATTCTCATTCAGAAAAACATACTGCTTTCCGTTAACCTCTCCGCCGTTGACAAAAATACCCATGTTGGCGGTATCAGTCCTGTGCATGATGACTGCATTTGCCGGATCCTCGCCTCTCTTCCACAGTTTGGCTACTGCCGGGTAACCCGACGAGGTCATCGTACCCGGACCATAGTTGGTGGCAACCAGGATATGGTCCCTGTCGACCCAGGCTGCGCTTCCCTTGCTTTCCGGTATGGAGAATCCTCCCCCGACAAACTTCTTTGCCACAGCATCAAATTCACGGATGTAACTCTCATCCTTTCCGCCGTCAGAGAGCCAGAGCAGACAGTAACGGTTTTCCGGCCCGAGCCATGAGGCTCCGCCGAAGACCCACTTTTTCCCTTCTTCCGCTGAAAGCAGGTCCAGATCGAGCACCGTCTCCCACACATCCTTTCCTGCAAGGTAATCCTGCTTAGACATCCTTCTCCACAGACCTCTCTCATTCTTTTCGTCCTGCCAGAGGTTATAGCTCATCTCTCCTGTAATGCCGGGGTAGATAATCCTGTCCCTGTCATTCAGCACCCCGAGGAACCTCTCACGCAGCTCCGTGAATTCCGGTCTCACCGTCAGAACCTCATCAGAGAGTCTGTTCTGTTCACGGGCCCAGTCAAGGGACTTTTCCGCATCAACTTCCTCAAGCCACAGCCAGGGGTCAGTGGCCTCTGCACTTTTGCTCTTTTTATCTCCGCAGCCGGGTAAAATCAGTAATAGCATAATCAATGCCGTCAGGTTAGTTAACTGTTTCATCTTTTGAATATTTGCGACTTCTTATTAATACGTTTATTGTTGCAGCTATGATGAGTGCTTCCCCGATAATAAAGAGAGTCCATTTGTAATGATCAGGAACATAAGTTGTTATCATCACAGCCAGCCGTTCTCCTGCCTCCGGCGACTCCTTTGCGCTGAGGGCCCCGCTCTCAAACAGCAGGCGCGAATAGTCAACGAGGTAAGTATAGAGAATTACCACCGCGCCACTGACTATCAGTACCCAGTCTGAGAGACCCGGCCTGATGTAAAATCCTTTTTCCTGTCTCCCTATGAAAAGCAGCGCCATCATGATCATTGTCAGTGAATTGATCACCGGCGCCAGCACCGGCCCCAGCCATGAAACAGGTATCAGGAAGAGGAGATCCCATGTCATGAGTGTCTCAGGCCAGCCCAGAAAAATCCTGAGCGCTGCATAATAGACTATATCCCAAATACCAAATGCAAACAGGGCATAAAAAAGCCTCTGCAAACCGTTGCGGCCGGCAATGATGCCTATGCCGGCCAGCATTACCAGGGTGGTAATCTCCCTGATCCATTCAGCGGTCACCAGGTCAGCCGACATGAGACGCAGTGGAAAAGAGAATCCGTCAGGATAGTACAGTTTCCTGAGATAGACTACTACAATTGCTTCCAGGAAGCCCATAGAAATGGCAAAGATTGCTATCCAGAGAAAACGTCCTTTCCAGTTTAAATATGATCCTTTCATGGCATTCCGGTTTGATACGGCAAATTACAAAATATAAGGGAGAACTGCTTTCCTTCCTGTCGGGTAATCGGAGAAATGGCTCCTGTACCACCTGTGATGAGACAATGCCCTCGGCACCAGGTTGCTGAAGGTCCAGAGAAAGAATGAAAGTGCCGGCAGCGACCAGCACAGTAGGGCATACCCTCCCCACTCCACAATCTCGCCATACAGGTTGGGACATGAGATCCTCTCAAACAAACCGCCCCGGGGGATCTGGTACCCGTCGCCGCTCTTTTTTCTGAGGTGGATAAGCCTGTTGTCGGAGGTCATATTTATCGCCATTCCCGCAATGAATATCAGAAGCCCTGTCAGGAACCGCGGATCGGTAAGCCAGGCATCAGTGTAGTGGGTCTGGAGGGAGCCTGCAAAGTATCCAAGGAAGCCGGCGTTGACAAAATTGAAAAGGACTGCCATTATTGCAACCACCAGTGGCATCTGCTTTCCACGGGTTCTGATTCTCAGAGGATATACTATGGCCCTGTTGGTGTAGTGTAACAGGTAGAGGCCTGTTATAATCCATACTGTCAACGTTTTGGGTCCAATGCCTGCGATGACCAGTGACAGGTAAATGACCGGTCCGGGGATCTCCATCAGGAACCACCCCATGCGGTCAGGAATTGTCACACCCCATGTGTTCTTCGAGTGCCGGCCGAACGGCGCCGTGATAAAAAGCAGAACAATAAAAATGACCACGGCAACTGAGATCCACAGCCAGACGAGGAGATCGAAGAGAGTCTTTTCCATAGCATAAATATTCCCCGCTGCCAGGTCCGGCTGTTTTATGTCCATCCTCCTGCAGCGCAGTGTAAAAATAATAATCATTTTAAAACCATGATATCCGCGCTCTCCAGGCGTTGCCGCTGAAGGAAAGATTGAGTAATTTGGCGCTTCCCTCCACCAGGGGTGCAGGGTTTCATACTATGCCGGAGGCTGAATATGTTTTCACCCAGAACTGCAGCGCTTATGACAGCTTTGCTCACTTGCATGGCCGCATCAGCGCAGTATACTATTGGTCATGCCAGGATGGAACTCAGGGATGAATCCCGGGGAAACAGGAGGGTGAAATTCGAGGCTTACTACCCTGTGACCGCTCAGGCGGGGAGCGCTGCGCCCTCCGGAATGACAGGCTGCAAGTTTCCGGTTATCTGCTTTGCTCACGGATACCAGCACCCGGGAGACCAGTACGGCAACCTGGTGAATATTCTGGTGCCGGCTGGTTATGTAATGCTCAGCCTGACAACTTTTGAAGGCCCGCTGCCGTCTCACATAGGCTACGCCGATGAGGTCAGGTTTCTTGCGGCATCAGTGGCCGGACTGGGCAATGATCCTGCTTCACCTTTATACGGGATTGCAGATACCATATGCTGCCTTATGGGGCACAGCATGGGTGGAGGCGCCATGTTTCACGCCGCCGCCGGCAACGCTGATGCTGATGCCGTGATTGCACTTACACCTTATCAGATCAGGCCTTCCGCCATCGAAGCTGCTTCCCTCGTAATGGTCCCTACACTGATTTTTTCCGGCACGAGCGATTGCATAACCTCTCCTGAAAAGAATCACCAGCCGATGTATGAGCGGTCGGGTGCGGAAAACAAGACTTATATCTCGATAATCAATGGTTCACATTGCGGCATGGGCGACAGCCGCAAATGCTTCACTGCCGAGAGACTTGCTGGCTGCAGGCAGGGACTGAATACTGAACAGCAGTCCGCCATTCTTGCAAGGTATATGGTCCCGTGGCTGGATTGCTTCCTTAAAGGGGAGAAGGAACAGGGAGCACTTTTCAACCAAACCCTGGCTTCAGACTCAGCGGTTAACTGGCTGCGCTCCCGCCCTCTTCCCGAACCGGAATGACTTTTGAATAATAAACCGTTACCTGGCTGTGCTCCAGGACACTGCCACTACACCAACTAACAGGGATACTCATTGTGGAAGTCATGCTGATTCCCGGGATCCGGCTGGTCAGAATGCAATTCTGATACCAGAATGCAGAGTTCCCTGCTGCAACGCTGAGGTTAATTCGATAACGGCGGGTCTTATATCACGAAAGATGAAATACATCACAATGTCGAACACCAGGAGGAAACCGCCCTGTAGTATCACTGCGTTGCCGTAGCCTTTAAGCAGATCACCTCTCCTCTCCGAACCAGTACCGAGGTGCCTCATCAGAATCCCCGCACCCATATATGCCACATCAAGACCTGAGTTTATCAGAAAAAGCCTTTCCGTTTTGAGATGCTTCGTCATGATCTCACCATCGCCAAGGGATAGCAGGTCAGTGCTGTAGTTGCTGTACAGAGCAAATCCTGCAATTGACAGGTTGACAATATTCCAGAACAGGTTCATCTGACTGAAATACTTTTTTTCTCCCTCAAATGCAGCCCATCCGTAAGCACCCGCCGCCATATTTGCCAGTGCCCAGCCTCCCAGAACATACATCCCTGCATTATTGGCAGCAAGGCTGACTTCTCCGAATGCACGGCTACCGTCCTGAGCCACCACCACAACAACAGTCATTAGCATCAGTATTGTAACAACAATCCTCTTTTCTGCCTTCATTAGTGTTCCCTTTTGATGCTTAAAACCATTTTAAACATATATTGTTTAACATTACCCGCACAGGCAAGGTAAATCCTGTTTTTCCTATTTTTGTCCAATATACCAATATTCATGAAAGCCAAATTTGAAGTCCGTTTCAGTAAAATCATTTATGTACTGGTTTCGGTGACAGTCGCTGCCTTATCGGGCTGCTCCGGAGAAAATTCATCCGGGAGCCCCTCAGACCAGAAGGTAATTCTATATGCTGAATTCATGCATGAAGTCAACAGTTTCTCTCCTGTAATAACTAAAGAAGTCAACTTCAAATCTGACCACCTTTTTTACGGCGAGGATGTCTCCGCTTCGGCAGTTAAAGAGGACAAACAACTGGCAGGCTTCCTTTCCGCAGTTGAGAAAAGCGGCAGAGGCAGGATCAGGGCAATACCCGTACTCCAGGCTAAATCAATGTCTGGCGGACCGGTAGACAGCCTTTTCTACAGGAAAATAAAAAACCTCATCATTGATGCGGTTACCGGGCAGGAGAAGGTTGATGGTATCTACCTCTCGCTTCACGGCGCAATGGGAGTGCAGGGGATGTTTGACCCGGAAGGTGACCTGATCAGTTCATTAAGGGATACGCTTGGCACGGATGTGAAAATTGCGGTAACCTTTGACCTCCATGCCAATGTCACCCGGCGCAGGGCTGAGAACGCAGACATAATTGTCGGATACCATACAAATCCCCACCGTGACCATTTCAAGACAGCCTTTAAGGCAGGTGATCTCCTGATAAGAACTGTTATGGGTGAAATTGAACCGGTTATGGTGGTAAACAAGATGAAGCTCCTCAAGGGAGGAGGCATCAATGTCGATTTCCTTCCCCCGTTCAACAAGATATTTTCTGCAATGAAAAAGATGGAGAAACAGGAAGATGTTCTTTCCGTCTCATTCTTCCCGGTCCATATCTGGATAGATGATCCTGAGCTGGGTTACAGTACAATCGCAATCACAAACGACAAGGCTGACCTGTCACGGGAACTGGCCGATGAAATCTCGGAGATGGCCTGGGCAGTGCGGGATGTGCCGCAGCCTGAAGGAAACAGCCCCGGAGAGGCGGTCGCAATTGCACAACAGAAGAAGGTTGCACGGGCACTTGGGACACTTGTCTTCTGCGATGTCTCCGATGCCGTAGGTACCGGAACCCCCGGAGAAAGCACCTGGATACTGAAAGCCCTTGTGGAGAAGGGCAGTGAGCTGACCTCATATATCGCCCTGCGCGATGAGGCTGCCGCACTCGAAGCATGGAACAGCAATATCGGCGATGAGGTGACACTGACAGTGGGAGGGAAGATAGACACCGTCTATAACCAGCCCTTCACATACAACGGTGTTGTGACCCTCAAGCAGGAGACTTCATTCGGAAAGACACTCATAGTGAAACAAAACGGCATACACCTTATTATCTCTGAACTGCCGATGGCATCAAGAACGCCGGCCGACTTCAAAGACCTTGGGCTCTCAATCTGGAAAGCCGATATCGTGGTTGTGAAGAACCTATTCCCGTTCAGGTACAACTACCTCCTTTACAACAGGAAGACTGTCAATGTGATATCACCCGGACTGAGCAACACTGATCCGTTCGCACTAAACTATGTGCATATCCCAAGACCGATCTATCCGCTTGACAGGATTGACACCTGGAGATAGGTTATTTGGATTTCTCCCGGACACAACCGAAATCAATAAAAATCAAATAGAATGAAAAAACTCACCGGCCTTTTATTACTTATGCTGATTGCAGTAGCATCAACAGCACAAAACAAAATCGTATGTAATGACTGGAGAATCTCCGGCGTTGACCAGCTCTTTCTGCCGTTCTTCGCTGATCAGCCATCGGTTGACGGGAAAAAATTTGATACGGCAGCCCTTCTCGAGAATGTACAGGCTGATGATGCAGACCTAAAATCATGGCCCGTTGTAACCCTGCCAGACGACAGCCTTCTCACTTCAGTCAACAGGGACAACCAGCTTGTCCTGATGGCCGGTTTCATCAGCAGCGACCGGTGGACCAAAGCTTCGGTTAATATTTCAACCAATGCAGTCTTTGAGCTCAGCCTCAACGGTAAAAAGGTGAAATCGCAGGGCAAACCTTCGGACAAGCCAGTTAAGATTGACCTGACACTGGGAACAGGAATTCATGAGGTAGGGCTGAAGCTCATCAGCACGGAAAAAACACTCAGGTTCGCCGCTGACGTATCAGCAGCAAACGATTCGGCAGTGCTGTCATGGAGCACGAACCCCGCCCGGACACTTACAATCAACGATATCCTTGAAGGAGTAAGCATATCAGGAGCAAGACTTTCTCCTTCAGGCAAATATGTTCTAATCCAGACAACCGAGATTTTGCCGGGCAGCGGGAAACCCCAGAGCTCATTACAGGTTTATGATATGGAGCTGAACAAAAACCTCTTCGCTCTGCGAAACAATGCCCTCCGTGCCGACTGGATGCCAAAATCCGACCGCTTTTATTACCAGATTGACAGGGAGGGGACGAGTGATGTGATAGTGTATGACATGAAGACCGGTACGGAGAGCGTTGCCGCATCCGGCCTGAAATCGCCCGGCCGCATTGTCTGGTCACCGGCAGAAGATTATTTTGTGTACTCACGGAATGAGGAGGCTGAGAAAACAGGTGATCTGAAACGGGTTTTTGACAATGAGGACCGTATTCCCGGAACTCGCAACCGGAGCTATCTGTATATCTATAACTCTGCCACGAAGGTGTCACAGCCTATTACCGCCGGATCAGGTTCAGCAACGCTGCACGCAATCAGCCCTGACGGCCGGCGGATTCTCTTCTCCGTTTCACGACAGGACTACAGCGAGGTTCCTTTCTCAAAACAGACTCTCTATGAACTGGAAATCAGTACAATGCGCCTTGATACAATCTGGATTGACAAGCTGTACGGCGGTTCATGCCAGTACTCACCTGACGGTACGCAACTGCTCGTATCGGGCGGACCGGAGACTTTCGGCAGCCTGGGGGTGAAGGTTAGCGACGGCCGGATTCCAAACAGCTATGATACACAGCTTTATCTCTTTGACCTTAAGACCAGAAAAGCCGAGCCTCTGACACGCAATTTTGACCCGGCAGCCGGGACTGCACGCTGGGCCCCGGACGGCAAGATATATCTTACTGCCACGGAACGCGACTACGTGAACCTCTACAGGCTTGACCCGAAAAGGAGGAACTTTACAAAAATCGATGTGCCGGTGGAGGTCATCACTTCCGTTGACTATGCGGAAAAAAGTAATGTTGCTTTACTCCGCGGAACAGGCATCAGCACTCCGGTAAAACTTTATGCAATTGACCTCTCAACCGGGAAATCATCCTTGCTCTCTGATCCGGGTGCAGACCGGCTGGCGTATGTGCTGAAAGGGCGGACTGAAGAATGGAATTTCAAAAGCTCCCGGGGAATAACCATCTATGGAAGGGTATACTACCCGGTAAATTATGACCCGGCCAAAAAGTACCCCGTGATTGTAAACTTCTATGGCGGGACAACTCCCACAGACAGGTCTTTCGGGGGACGTTATCCAAAGGAAGTATGGGCTGCCGAGGGGTATATGGTTTATGTCCTGCAGCCCTCGGGATCGACGGGATTCGGGCAGGATTTCTCAGCCCTGCACGTAAACGGCTGGGGGCGCGAGGCAATTGATGACATAATTGAAGGTACAAAGAAGTTCCTGGCAGCGTTCCCCTCTGCCGATGCTGCAAATGTCGGATGTGTCGGCGCTTCATATGGAGGATTCACCACTATGATGCTGCAGACCCGTACTGATATCTTCCGGACTGCAATTGCCCATGCCGGCATCAGTGACATTACAAGCTACTGGGGTGAAGGATACTGGGGTTATTCCTACAGTTCGGGTGCCACCAAGGGAAGCTATCCCTGGAACAGGCGCGATATTTACGTCGATAACAGCCCGTTATTCAACGCTGACAAATTCAGTAACTCAATACTGCTCCTCCACGGAACGGCTGACACAAACGTGCCGGTAGGTGAGAGCCTGCAGTACTATGCAGCCCTGAAAATCCTGGGCAAGGATGTGGAGATGGTCCTCGTCAGTGGCGAAAACCATCATATTCTTGACTATAAAAAGCGTATTGAATGGCATAACACAATCATGTCATGGTTTGACATGAAACTCAGGAACCGGCCTCAGCACTGGAACGAGATGTACCCTGACAAGAATCTCTGACTGTTAACCATCCGCGCTTCCTGCGGGCTCACATAATGAAGGGGATGAGCCTCTTCGTCTCTTTCATGTATTCAGTGTACTTCTCGCCAAAGTACGTCTGACACTCTTTCTCGTCCCGGCGGGCAGTGAGATACAGCAGCCATGAAGCCAGAAATGCTACTGGCAGCAGATACCAGAGCGGCTGCTTGAACCATATGCCCCAGGTAAGAAACAGCAGAGATGAATACATCGGATGCCTGATGTACCTGTATATTCCTGAGGTGACCATTTCGGTGGTCTGCTCGAACCTGAACAGCTTCTCGTCGACCCTGACAACACCAGGCTTCCTGGCGCGCCTTATCCGCACCACCGACTCAATCAGGAACCACAGCGAGATGATCAGCAACAGCCAGGATACTATCTGCCTGGCTGAGAATGGCTCCTTAAACCATGCAGTGTAATTAAACACAAAAAGAATAATAATGCATTCCCAGCTGAAGAACCTCGTGAATCCGTGGCTGTGCGGCTCGAAGAGGCTCTGCTTTGAGAAGAAGATAACCGGCAGGCTGAGGGCGATGAAGAAAATTACTCTATCCATTTCAGATTGCTGTCAAATTTGTATACAATACCCTTTTCCGTTTCCATGGAGTTAATATTTCCGCGATAGGCGAGGTTCAGGGGCGCACCTGAAAGTGACTTCACCGTGATCTTCTCAGCAACACCGCCGAGCCACTCTATACCGATCTCGAAATTGCCCCTGGCCTTCAGTCCTGACACTTCTCCTTCAGTCCATGCCTTTGGCAGTGCAGGGAGTATCTGCACCACCCCGTTCTGGCTCTGCAGAAGCATCTCGGCAATACCGGCGGTCCCGCCGAAATTGCCATCGATCTGGAAAGGGGGGTGGTTATCAAACAGGTTCGGCAAAGTCGATTTCTCAAGCAACTGCCTGAGATGTTTGTACGCCTCATCGCCGTCAAGAAGTCTTGCGTAGAAGTTGATTATCCATGCCCTGCTCCACCCGGTATGTCCTCCGCCGTTTTCAAGACGTCGCTCAAGCGTGCGGCGCGCAGCAGCATACAGCTCCGGAGTCTCCGGGGTAATCTGCGTCCCGGGATGCAGGGCAAAGAGATGCGACATGTGCCTGTGCCCCGGCTCGGCCTCCTTAAACTCCTCAATCCACTCCATGATTGTACCGTTCGATGTTACCCTGTCGGGAGGGACCCTGTCAAGAATGAATTGCATGGAGTCAGCCCACTCCCGGTCAACACCAAGGATTGCAGAAGCCTTCCGGCAGTTGCCGAGAACCTCGCGGATGATCTGGTTGTCCATCGACGGAGCGTAGGTCAGCTTGAACTCCTTTCCCGAAACGGGATCAATGTAACTGTTCTCAGGCGAGTAGGAGGGAACCGTTACAAGACGGCCCTGGCTGTCAGGAACCAGGAATGTCCCTATGAAATCCGCAGCACCCTTCATGACAGGATAAGCATGCTCCCTGAGATAAGCAGTATCATTTGTAAATTCATAGTGTTCCCATAGCGGAAGGGTCATCCATGCTCCCCCCAGGGGAAACATCCCCCAGTATACACCGTCAAGCACCGCAGTCTTGCCGAAGACATCCGTTGTGTGATGCAAAGTCCACCCCTTCGCACCGTATGTATCACGTGCAGTGACACTTCCCGGACCGGTTAATTTCTCCATGAAACGTATCAACGGACCTGCAGTTTCGGTCAGATTACACACTTCAGCCGGCCAGTAGTTCATCTGAAGGTTGATGTTTGTGTGGTAATCCGAGTTCCAGGGGGCATTGATATCCTTGTTCCATATGCCCTGAAGATTGGCAGGCAGTTGCGCAGGATAACGTGATGATCCCATCAGCAGGTAACGCCCGTACTGAAAGTATGTGGCAATCAGCCCGGGATCATCACCACCGGCCTGAAATCTCCTCAGACGTTCATCAGTGGGGAGCTCATTCAGTGCAGGATCGCCGCCCAGCGAGAGCTTCACCCTGTTGAACATGGATGAGTGCTCTGTTTTATGCCCGTTACGTATCCTGCTCATCGATGTCCATGATGCCTTGCTGATTGCCTCAGTGCATATCTTTCGCGGGTCAATCGCCCGGTCAAAGTTGAGATAATCAATATTGTAGTCAGTGCGGGCATTGAAGAAGAGCGTGATCTCCTTGCCTCCGGAATAGCCAAGGCTGTTTTCTTCCGGGGTCAGGATACCGTCACAGTTTGTTATTATCAGTGATGCATAAAATTTCATGTGCTCACCTGCCGGTCCTCTCTCAGGGTCAACCAGGTCAACAACCTGCCCCTCCATGTCAATCCTGTTCTCAGTAACTGTTATCTCAGCATCCCGGGGCCTGGTCATCATGATCTGCATATCAAGCCCACCCTCTTCCTGCGACTTCATTGTGATTACAATCAGATCCTCGTGGGCAGGAACGAAGACTTCATACTCAACTTTTTTCCCATTTCTTTTAAAGCTGACGGAAGCAATACCGGTCGAAAGATTCAGTTCCCGGCGGTAATCAGTCACAGTGGCTGCAGTGTCTGCAAACCTGAAGAAAATGTCTCCCAGGGTCTGGTATGACCATGTTTTTCCCGGTATACCTGACAGATGTTCTTCAGCGAGTTCATAAGCCTCCGGAATATTTCCATCAAGGATCAGTTTCCTGATCCGTGGCAGATTCTCAAGCGCGCCTGGATTGTTGTTGGGTACCTTTACACCTCCCCAGAGCGACTCCTCATTCACCTGCAGATGCTCAACCGAGGGATCACCGTAGAGCATTCCCCCCAGCCGTCCGTTCCCTACCGGAAGAGCCTCGGTCCACTCCGCGGCAGGTTTATCATACCATAGGAGGTTGTCTCCGGGAGATTTGTCAGGCATATCACAGCCGGTAGCTGTTAAAAGTGAAAGCAACAGGTACAGTATGTTTTTCTTCATCGGTTCTGAAATTATAACGCAGGTTTTTCAAACCTGATAACAAAGCCTCCGCCGGGCACTATCTGAACGGTTGCCATTCCTGACCCGTCAGGCACGACAGTATCCTGCGTGAATGACCGGAGTGTCTCACCCTCGGTAATGATAGTTCCTGAAATGCCCCCGGCAAAGGGTAGTTTCAGATTTAGCCCGAGAGTATCCTTCTGAGCATTCACACCTGCATAGTACCAGACATTCCCTGATCTCCTCGCGAGCACGATGTATCTTCCGGGATGACCGTCTATAAACATTGTCTCATCCCAGCTTACCGGGATCTCCTTCATCATCTCCCTGACATAGTCCGGAACGGTTGCCATCCCCTGAGGTGTCTCTGCATAATGCTGCACCCCTGAAAGGAAGAGCACGGCCAGCGCCAGCTCGGCCCCGTTGCCTGTCACCCTTTTATTATTATCATACTCGGTAAAACAGACCGGAGTGAAGTCCATCGGATCGAAGGCATTGCGGGTAAATGCGAGTGTTGTGGCTTTTGATGCTACCAGGTCAGCTGTCCCCTGGTCAAAGGTGGCATACTCAAATCCGCGTATCGCTTCCATCGAAACAAGATTCGGCCATGTACGGTGCAGGCCGCGCGGCAGGGTAGATCCGTGACAATTCACAACCAGTTTATGCCTGTATGCATCGGCAAGGATATCCTGGTAATAATCCATCATCGACTGTCCGTCACCGCCAAAAAAGTCGACCTTGATTCCTTTTATCCCAAGACTCTCCAGCCTGCTGAATTCCTCTTCCCTGGATTCATGAGTCAGCAACCTGTCCTTCGGGTGATATGTAACTGTATTCCAGTCGCCTGCTGAGTTGTACCACAAGATCAGGCCTACCTTTTTTGCCTGTGCCAGCTTCGCCAGCTCCTCTATCCTGTCCCAGCCGATTGTCTGATCCCAGTTGACGTCTATAAGGCAATATTCCCATCCCATCTCAGCAGCGTAGGCAATGAAACGTTTCTGCTCCTCATAGTTGACTGATCCGTCTTTCATCAGGGCCCAGCTCCATGCCGCCCTTCCGGGTTTGGCATAACTGAATTCACCTTCAGCTGGCGGAAGAGCGAGGTCAGTGCCATGGGTTGACTCTGCTATGGCACCGGGGGTGCTGCCCATCGTCACTATCCTCCAGGGTGTCTGCCATGGCAGCTTTGATTCCGGGAAAACGGAACCGCCTGTATAACCTTCAGTGGGCTCAGGGAAGGCAATCATCATTTCATTGGCTCCTTCTCCTTTTGCCAGGTGGCTGCCGCAGTAGTTCCTGTCAGGCCAGCTTTCCGTCAGGTTCACCCAGCAACCGCCCGATCTGTATAGTGCCGGGAAGACCCATCCGTTGGTGTCAGCAGCCACGTTGGCCAGCGGCACCTCCATCAGGTAGTTCTCTTCATAAGAGGGATTTGACTGATTCCAGCCCGTCTTTGCTTTGGCACGCGGCTGGATCCATGCCAGCGCACCCTCTGCAAAACCGAATGAGCTCTTTTCAGCTGTGATGTATTTAATCTCTTCAGACACACCGGGAAATTTATAGCAGAATGCCAACCCTTCATCCGAAACCTGGAAAATAATATCCATTGCCTCACCGGATGCACCTGAAAGGTGGACAGTGTACCTGAATGCATGGTAGGATGCATCCCTTTTTTTGCCGTGCAGCAGGGTATAATTCTCCTTAACCTCCTCCGGTCCTGTCACTGAATTCAGCCTCAGACCCGACGAAAAGCCGGCATCACTCCTGATAAGCCCGAGTTTGCCTTCAGTAATCACAGCCGTATCACGATATGTGACCGAATATACCGGTTGCCCGCCCTCGAGCAGGTTAAACGCCACCACTATCCTTCCATCAGGACTGGCCATGTCAACCGTTCCTGAAGTCGCGCAGCCTGAGGCGAGGGCAATCACCACGAGGGCTGCAATCCAAATCCTTTTCATTGAAAAACTATTTGAGTTTCTTTTGTTCTTCCAGTCTTTCCAGCCTGATTCCTTCCAGCGGTACGAAACTGTTGTCAGCCAGTTCTGCTATGCGGATATTGCTGCATATACCCCTGAACATTATCCTTATAGTATTCTCTACGTTCTCCCGGATGGGTTCCATGATCCATGAAAACTCTTCCGGCCCGCTCTCAAGCGAATGCTCTGTCTCCAGGCGAATTTCCTCCTTCAGCCTGTCGGCCTTCTCCGCCAGGTCATCACTGGTCATCCACCTCTTCGTCGTCAGGGGCAACTGCCTCCTGTACTCCAGCGTCTCGAAGAACTCCCACTCAAGCTTGCGATTGCCGAATGAAAGAAACCGCGGGTTGATATTGGCCACAATCAGCTCATCACTTTCAGGCATATACTTGAACCTGAGCTCCTTAAGATCAATGCCGTACTTGGCCTTGAGCGAGACACCCAGGCTTCCGATATGCCTGATCTCACGGTCATTCAGCATCTCCGTCCTGTTGACCGTCCGCTTGAACCTGGTGTCAATCTCGAAGAGATTCATCTCGAGGATGCTCTTTATCTGCGTGATCTGGAAATGCCGCTCCTTGAGGAACGCATTTTCCTCTATCAGCTTCTCATTCATCTTCGCCAGATCCTGATTCTTTTCCTGAAGGCCGGAGATGTTATCCTCGAACTTTGAGACCTTCACGTTCAGCTGGATCAACTGCTGTATCCCGAGGATAATCAGCCCGGCGGCAATGAATGCGGCGCCCCATATTACCAGCTTGTTTGCAAGCAGTATCACGGCCACCAGCAGTATTCCCGCAACCAGCAGGTAACGCTTTATTCCGGTCATTGTAAATATCGATTTCTTCATTTCATTGGGTTTTTACCGTTATGTGCCCTGTGCAGTCCGGTGAAGAAGGCACGGGCATTTATGCCAAGCGACTGGTTCCGGTAACCCCCCTCCTGAACCACAAGCGTCGGCAGCTTCATGCTGCCTATCATCTCCCCGTTTGCCGTGAAGTTGTTGTGTGTAAAACTCCATGTCCCTGTCGGATCACCTTTGGCGGGATCAAGACCAAGCGCAACTATCAGGTAATCAGTCTTAAATTTCTTGATCAGGTTAAGTGCCCGGCTCAGCACCTTCACGTACTGTTCATGTGTCACTTTCTCCGGAAGGGGGAAGTTGTGATTGAATCCCAGCCCTTTCCCTTCGCCCTTCTCCTCTTCAAATCCGGAGAAATAGGGATACGCAAAGGAGGGATGCCCGTGAATGGAAAGGGTGAGCACATCGCTTCTGCCGTAGAAGATCTGCTGCTGCCCGTTGCCGTGATGATAGTCTATGTCGAGGATGGCCACCCTTCCGCTGCGACTAAGGTAATGGGCTGCTATCGCGCAGTTGTTGAAGTAACAGAACCCGCCGAAGACAGACCTCTCAGTATGGTGGCCCGGCGGCCTGGTAAGGACATAGGCATACCGTGTTCCTGCCAACAGTTCGTCAGCTGCGCTCATTACACAGTTCACACCCCAGCGGGCTGCCAGGAATGCATCCTGGTTCAGGGGCGTAAAGGTGTCAAAACAGTAATAACCGGCCCTGACCGAGAGATCTTTTGGCGCTCTCGAAGCATACCTGATGGGAAATACATAGGGGTAGACCGACTGCCCCCTGGGTATGTTCCGGCTTACCTTCCTGAAATAGTTGAAGTAATTCCTGTCATGCACATCAAGTATGTGCCTGTCAGGGTACTCACGCACCCTGCCTGCCCTGAACAACCCGCTTTTATCCAGCTCCTTAAGAATGCTCTTTACCCTTACGGGCGATTCCACATAGCCCCGTTCCCTGACATGATGAATTGTGTGCCTGTCGTTGACTGCAAGCCATATCTTTTTCTTTTCCGGTATGGCGGCTGTCGGCTCAGGCAGAATCTTCCTGCGTGTATAACGCGGCGGCCTGATAGCCACCGGATCATCGGTTATGCTGTTAATAACCATGTTGTTATATTCCTCACCGGAATAATCGCCATATTTTCTTTCAAGGATTGCCCTTACAATTCCGCGAAGCTCATCACGTGAGACTGCAGTGCGATGGCCAAGCCCGTCAAAGACCAGGTAGGGAGGACAATTGTCTTCGGGTTTGACAGGAGTTTCATAGAGTGTGCCGGCGACAGGCCTGGCTCCGAACCGCTCATAGAAAGCCAGTCTTTTCCGGTTCTGCTCCAGCGTCTCCGGATCATGGCATAAAACCGGATCATCCGGAAGGCATTCGAAGAAGAGACCAATTGCATCAAGCGATATGGCCTCCTCCCTTATCCGTTCATAGAGTGCACTCCCCAGGCCGGACGATGAGCTGTCTGGTGATGCTGCAATGTAATCGAGATAACAGAACTGCAGGTCAGGCATGAAGAGAAGTACGGCAAACGCCCTGACTGCCTCATGAATATCCTCTGCGACGAAAACCGCTGTCTGATACTTCTTGCTGAGAGGATTGACGAACTGGGTCTCCAGCTCACCGATCTTTTTTTCGCTTATTGCCGGAAACTGTTTGCGCAGTATCTCCTTCACTGCCTCAATCTTCCTGGTATTGGCCTCGTGAAAGGGATTGGTTATCTTTCTTATTCTTATCATACGGTCATTCGGTCGGACCGGAGTTGCTTACAAATGCTATCTTTTTTCCGTCAGGGGACCAGCTGGGGACATTGATAGTTCCCTGTCCGCCGTAAAGATAAACAATTACCTCAGGTGTCAGGGGCGCAAACTTCTGCCGGCCGGCGTCAGCTCCCGGAATCAATATTTTCCTGATATACACGTGTTTGTAAAACGGGTGATCATCGGCTTTCACTTCCGGCATGAATGAGAGGAAGACAATCTGCTTCCCGTCCGGTGAGATGTGCGGAAACCAGTCGTTGTATTCATCAAATGTAAGCTGCTCCTGCTTCGAACCGTCAGGTTTCATCCGCCAGAGCTTCATGGTACCGGTGCGGGCTGAATTGAAATAGATATACTTGCCGTCAGGTGAGTACTCAGACCCGTCATCCAGGCCGGAGGTATCGGTGAGCCTGATCTCTTTTCTCTTCTTCACAGAGATTTTATAAATGTCATAGTCACCGTTTCGCTCTGCGGTATAGGTCAGCCAGCGTCCGTCAGGCGACCAGCCGTGAAGATAGGAGGGACCCTTCGCGGTGATCCGTTCCGGAGTGCCCCCCTCAGCAGGCATGATGTATATAATCGATTTGTTGTCCTCTTCTGCTGCATGGTGGCTGATGCCCAGCATCTTTCCGTCAAATGACAGCACATGGTCATTGTTGTTGCTGGTCGCAAATCCTGAATTGATCACCTCCGGCCTGCCTGATTCAAGGTCAAAGCGGTAGAGCAAACCTTCACTATTGTATATCAGGTACCTGCCGTCAGGCGTCCAGTTGGGCGCCTGTATCGAATTTGGTGCCTGGAAGACCACCCTGCGAAGGCCTGTCTCAATATCCAGGATCTCAAGATTGCTCCCCAGAAAATCGCGGTAAGGTACTAGGCCTGGCCATGCCGGTCTTGTAATCCGTACATTTGAAAATACAGCACTTTCCGTAACGGTGTTATCGTGAGAGCAGACAAACAGGCCGGCATACACCTCGCCGGCCAGCGATGCCTGAGTTACAGCCACGGTGTCAAATGGCCTCCCCCTGACTGCAGCGGAGAAGATGAACAGGTCACCTTCCCTTTCAATCCGGATAATATCAGGGGCAACAACCGGAGACCTTCTCTCGTATGTCTCTCCACCCTCTGCAACTCTGTATTGCAGCGAGGCCAGCCCGTCGCCGTGCACTGCCGCACTGATATGGGGCGAGGCACCGCCAAGCCCTTCCCTGATCATCCATCCGGTTTTTCTGTGCTCATGCTTCCCTGAACCGACGAACCTCACATCGGCACTGAGGATGAAATCGTCCTCCATCTTCTTCCATGTAAAATGAAACTGGTCAGAGCCAAACCAGATGTTGCCGCCTGACCCGGTCAGAAGATATTCCTGACTCTCCGGCAGAAATTCAGTCGATCCTTTGATCCCACAACTTCCGACGTCGCCGCTTTCGTCAAAAGTGCTTCCCTGGTATTGCTGTGACCACAGAGGGCCGGATACCAGAAGTGTAATCGCCATAAGTATATGTGTGATTTTCGTGATTGCCATAATTGACTGATTCATTGATCCTCCGCCCGAACAATTTAGTTTTTCTTCCGGACTGAAAACTCTTTCTAAAGATAAATATCCTTCCTGAGATATATCCTCAGGGAAAAGAAGATCAGTAAAAACGAAAACAGGGTGAAGTACATAATATTTACCAGGTCCAACGCGTATGCGGGGTTAACCACATCAAGATCAATGAATTTGTAGGGACTGACATATCCTGCCCATGAAAGATCAGGTGTGATATTGGAAATGGTGAAGATGAAATAGAGAACCATGACCCACGCTACACCCAGTGTGGTTATCGGCTTTGGCTTTTTTACAAGCACTGACATGAAGAGACCAAGCGTTGCGAAAAAAAAGTGAAGCAGGAGGGTGTATACTGACATAATAAAAAACGCATCAACACTATAGGGTTCCTTCTTACAGGTCTCAAGTGATATGTACCCGGCAACGGTTATTATCAGATTGATTGCCAAAATGTTGATGACAACCACGGCCAGTTTGCTGAAGAAGACCTGCCCCCTTGTCACCGGCCATGAAAGCAGGAACTCTGCGGTTCTGCCATACTCCTCCTTCAGGAGGATGTTGGAAGAGAGTACAATTGAGTAGATGCTCCCCAGTACCAGCATGTAAATCACATTATTGGCGGAATAGAAACCAAGGACGGAAAAGAGATCGTTTACATTGGAAACACCCTTGAACTGCAATGCGCCTTCGGGGAGGATGCTGATCATGGCCAGTATCTTCGTGTTGTTTTCGAGGAAGATGCTGTATAGAGACATGGTGGCAGTGGTGAGGAAGGCGATTATTGCCGTCCATATCAGCAGTCCTGTTGCATTGCTGCGAAACTCCCTGAGAAACAGATTCCTGTTCATCTGATCATCGCGGACTAATTGTAGTAGTGCATAAAGATTTCCTCAAGCGAAGGCTCCTCTACAGTCATGTCAGCAATTTCCTTTCCGCTTAGAGCAGCAATCAGGCCGTTCATATCGCCTGACCAGATAAATTCCATGGCTTTACCCGAGACATTGACACCATTTTTCATTCCCGGCATGCCGGTCAGAATTTCGGGTATCCTGTCTACGAATTCAATCCTGATCTTTTTCAGCTGTTTCTTCCTCAGGGTCTCGATTGCTTCCACATTGACGATCCTGCCTTCCCTTATAATGGCCACCCGCCCGCAGAGCATCTGCACATCGCTGAGCGAGTGGGAGGAAAAAAAAACGGTCATCCCTCTCCTGTTCTCAGAACGAAGAATATCGAAAAACCTCGATTGCATCAGCGGGTCAAGCCCTGTGGTAGGCTCATCGACAATGAGCAACGCGGGAGTGTGAAGAAAACTCTGGATAATGGAGAGCTTCTTCCTGTTACCCGATGAGAGGTCTGATATTTTTCTCCCGGGTTCAACATCAAACATCTCCATCAGTTCAGGGATTTTCTTCGCGTCATGCGCGATACCGTAGAATGAGGCACTGTAACGAAGAAATTCCCTGGCAGTCATGTCAGGCCAGGGGTTGACTTCAGAGGGGATGTAGCCTGTCTGCGCCCTTATCTTCTTCGAATCCCGTAATATGTCGAGTCCCATGATACGTGCGCTTCCGCCCGTCGGGAACAGAAGGTTCAGCAGCACCCGTATGGTAGTCGATTTGCCGGCGCCGTTAGGACCGATGAACCCAAAGATCTCACCCTCCTCCACCTGAAGGTTTATGTTCTCAATGCCCCGGTCTTTGCCGTATCTCTTGGTAAGATCCGAGATTTGTATGGTGGGTGTGCTCATATCGTGTTACAGGCTCAGGTGGCGGCAACAATACTCAGACCAGGTCACAGGCTTCGGGAGGCATCCACTTGGCTTCACGCCCTTCCCACTTGATGTTGCACCCGATGGGATTGGTGACTGCAACGCTGATCGGCCTGCCCGTTGTAAGTTCCTCCAGCGCCCTGTCGAGGTCATTGACGGTCATCCGCGTGGTGTCTCTCGGAGAGTCAACGCCTCTGCCGGTATAGGCCAGCACCCTGTCACGGTTGAATACAAAGAAGTGCGGTGTCTTCAGTGCACCGTAATCCTTCGCTGCCTGCTGATCCCTGTCATACAGGTATTTCCACGGGAAATTGTGCTCCTTCATCCTTTTCACCATGTTTGGGAAGCTGTCCTCCTCATATGTATGTTCACTGTTGGAGTTGATGCCAACGAAAGCCACCCCTCTGTCACGGAACTTTTCCGCTGTGGCCCTTGTAACTTCGTCCGACCCGATCACATATGGACAGTGATTGCATGTAAAGAAGACCACAAGGTACGGGTGATCATCGAAGTCAGCCAGGCTGTATTCCCTGCCGTCAGTGGCGGGAAGCCGGAAGTCTATGGCTTTTTCACCAGGTTTCAGTGTATAACTCATTTTTAATCATTTTTCTGGTTATTCAATCTTTTTTAAGAAAACAATGCTCGGGACTGGTCTCTCAGCTCTTCCGGATGGTTTGTTGACCACGCCGCTGACCCCCTCGCCCTTAACGTACAGAGTTGTTGACCCGCCGCCGTCAAGATTGAGGATTTCGGTGCATCCCAGGCTCCTCGCCAGTTGTCTCAGCTCGAAGAGGCTCATACCGTCGGCATAGCCAGACTGCCTGCCGTCAACGGCAATGAAAAGTACATGGCCCTCTCCGGTGATGCCCAGGAGCGACCGCGGATGACGGTTCTTGTTGAAATTGGTGCTGTCAATGGCAATATCCTTTCCGTTATCGGTAAGAACGGACCTGTGACAATGGCATCCTCAGCGTTCAGATATCCGGCATCCTCACGCTCCGGCCCCCAGCTCGCGATATCAACTGCCTCGCCGGTGGCAGTGAAAACCCCGGTAGCCCTTATTCCGTACTCGTTCTCATCGGTCACCGAAACCACGGTATCGTCTACCTTGACGTAGTGAACATTATAACCTTTTTCCATGTTGAAAAAGGTGCCGTTGATGGCCGCCAATACTCCCTCTCCGGCCGCATATGCACTGGTGACGATAGCCTTGTCCCCGGCAGCTACCCCTATCTCAAACCGCCCGGCAGTGGTATCTGTTTCAACGACATATATCGCCTGGTCAGAGTCGAACAGCCTTGCCCGGGCCGACTTCAGAATTACCCCCGCGGTAATATTCTTAATGTTCCATTCAATCTCTGCCAGAGACTGTTTGACCTGTAGGTCCTGTCCTCCGGCAGATATTGATGCCAGTAAAATTATGACTCCTGGAATGATACTTTTAGTCTTCATTGTATTAACTGATACTTTAAAGATTCATAACTTTATGAAATCGGTTTCATGATTATAACTCCATATAATATGAACACAGAACCCACATTAAAGTTAAATCCTTTTTTCCGGACGGCAGCAACCGTTGCATTGATAATTGCCTTCGTGGCTCCTGTTTGCTCACAACCTTCAGGCGGACCATACGGACCGGTAAGGCAGGTCTGGCCGGTGCCTGAGAAAGCCGGCAACACGTTCTACGTCGCTCCCGACGGCAACCCCGGCGCATCCGGTATAAGCGCCGCAGCACCCTCAACAATTGAGGCTGCCATTGCAAAAGCAACCACCGGAGATGTCATCATCATGCGAGGCGGCACATACAGGACAGGTGACCTGGTGCTGAACCAGGGTATCACTATCCAGCCTTACGGCGATGAACTTCCTGTACTTAAGGGAACAGGTGTGGCTACACAATGGAATGACCTTGGCAACGGACTGTGGGTCACAAAGTGGGACCGTCTCTTCCCTTCAGCTCCGGCCGACTGGTGGCAGAGACTGAGGAGCGGGAAGGAGACTCCCCTTCACAGGTTCAATGATGACATGGTATTCATTGACGGACGGTTCCTGCAGTCTGCCGGTTACGAGGGCGAAGTGAATGAGAACACTTTCTTCATAGATTATTCCACAGGCCTGGTTTATATCGGCGTTGACCCGAAAGACAAGCTGGTTGAGATAACCGCTTATAACATCGGCATCCATCGCATCACGGGCGAATACAACGGGAGACCTTCCGACGGACGCGGCCCGGTGATAAGAGGTATCACCTTTACCCAATACGCATACAGGGCAATTGAGATCGACGGGAAAGACCCGGAAGGAATATCACCTGAAGCTGAACACGGAAAGGATGTGATTGGCACTACCCTGGAACACTGCACCATTTCATTCTGCTCACGCGTTGCAGCATACCTGCGGGGAGACAGACTTACAATACGCAATTGCAGGGTGAGTGACACCAGCACCGAGGGAATTTATGTACTCAGTTCATCCGATGTCCTGCTGGAAAAAAACATCTTCACACGGAACAACATCGAACGCATCAGCGGATACTATCCGGCAGCCGTGAAGATATTCAACCAGTGCTACCGGGTTACCTGCAATGACAACCTGGTGACCGACCTTCCCTTCTCAAACGGGATCTGGTATGATGTCGGCAATGTGGATGCGGTCTTTACCAACAACTGGGTTGAAAACGTCGGGCTGACCGGAAGGGCGGTATCATACCTCCAGACCTGGCCGAGCGAGAGCGGTTTCTTCTTCGAGATATCCAAAGGGGCCGTCTGCGCCGGGAACGTCTTTGTAAACTGTGAACTCGGAATACATATCCTCAACAGCTGTGACGCTGTAATGTATAACAACACCCTCGTCAACAGCACGGCATGCATAAGCCGGAGCGAACGCAGCGCCGTGGGTGACCACTTTGGGTGGCACCCGGCAACAGGCCCGGGGGTCGATGAACGTGACGGTCATGTTTTTGTAAATAACCTGATGGTGGCCGATGCAACCCTGAACAGGCCTCATCTCTTCGTCTGGCAGCGCGCAATGCTGTGCGGCCGCCTTCGCGATCCGCAGTTCAGCACCATTGACAACAACGTGTACGTGAGGACCGGGGAACGCAAGGAGATGCCCCTCATTGTCTGGAGCCCGGTGCAGAACGAACAGTGTATTGCGGAAATGAACTCTCCGGAAGAGATTAACAAAATACTCCCCGGGTTCGAGACGAAAAGCATCCTGATTAAGGATTACAGCACTTTCATGAGCCCGGAACTGAAAAACTTCAGGCCACTACCGTCATTTTACCTAAATGCCAGGCCGGCACCTTTTCCACAGGAGGTGATGTCGGTTTTCAGGCTGAAGAAGAAAAGCACACCCTGGGTGGGCGCATACCCGCCTCAGTTGTGAAAAACTGATTGAAGAAAGTATTAAACCTCTTTCATTATCAGCCAGGTGGTGTACCCGACATACACAGCCAGGAGTAGCCCGGCCTCCCACCTGTCAAGCTTGTGACGCTGTGATGTGAACATCGTGATAAACAGCAGAACAGTGCCCGCGGCAAGGATATAAAAATCCGTATTGAAAACAGGATTGTACGCCACCGGCCTGACTACGGAGACCAGCCCGCCAATCAGCAGTATGTTGAAGATATTTGATCCGACGACATTGCCTACAGCTATGTCCGGATTCTTCCTGAAAGCGGCAACTAAAGAGGTGGCAAGCTCCGGGAGAGAGGTGCCGGCCGCAATGATTGTCAGACCGATGACCTTCTCACTGACCCCCATCGCCTTTGCAATGAAGACTGCATTTGTGACTACAAGCCTGCCTCCGATAACAAGACCGGCAAGCCCAAGAACGATGAATCCAATGGTCCTGTACAGAGGCCCGGGATTCTTGTGTTCGGAAGGCTCCCGTTCGAGATTCTTTATCTGGTGAAATATGTAGTATTGGAAAGAGACAAACAGTGCGAGCAGAATCAGCCCGTCAGTCCTTCCAAGCATCCGCCCACCTCCGGCTGAAGGAATATTTACCATAAAGAAAAAGATAACAAGCGCCACCAGAGACATGGGTATCTCCCTCCAGACTGTGCTTATATGAACCTTCAGGGGTAAAATAAGCCCTGCGATGCCGAGAATGATGTAGAGGTTGAAGTTATTGCTTCCGAGTATGTTACCGAATACAATGTCCTGATGGTCAGACGACGATGCAATCAGGTTGACCACCAGCTCGGGAGCTGATGTGCCGAACGCTACAACTGTCAGTCCGATTGTAAGATCTGAGATATTAAACCTTCTTGCCAGTGAAGTGGCGCCACCTACCAGCCCCTCAGCACTGATGATCAGCAAAGCCAGACCTGCGAGAAGCAGAAGAATCTGAATTGTCATGGATTTCTTATTTCCTTTTCGGTCGGCAAATATAACACCCGGAGCAATAAAAAGTTAAAAGCCTGTGATGATATGCATCACCTGTTAATTATCGAGCCAGTTATTTTCTTTAAGGATAGAGAGTCCCTTGATTATGATCCGGTCCATATCCTCAGGCGGCCGGTTGAACAGGCCAACATACAGCAGATCCTTCTCCGGAACCGAGAAATGAAACGCCCTGAACCCACCCTGGTCTCCGGTGTGATACACGAACTTCACCCCGAATACGTTGGCCTGCCCGAGGATCTGCTCCTCGCCGATGAACCAGCTGTAACCAATGAAGGGTGACTCGTTACCTGCCCATGTATCAGGCCGGCAGATTGTCCTTGATTTGCCGGTAAGCTCCGCCCCGAGGAAACGATTTTCCCTTATGGCCTTCTCGTAAAGGGCAAGCTCCCTGACCGAACTCCAGACTCCTCCGTTGCCGGCTGCCGGGAAGGTGGGAAACTCACCGTAGTCAGATTCAGCCCATTTGCCGCCGGTCATCTCGTAGGCATGAGAAACACCTGTCTCCGGGTGCGGACCGTCAGTAATTGTACTGGTGGCCATGCCTGCAGGCTTGAAAATCCTTTCAGCAATGAAATCCTGCCACTTCTGACCGCTGACCTTCTCTATGATCAGTGCAAGGCCGTTAAAAGCGGGATTGGAGTACTCATACTTTTCTCCAGGTTCAAAAACCAGGTTCTCCGCCTGCGTCACCGGGGCCCAGTTCTCGTAGTCCTTCGCAGTGAGGAAAAACTCCGGATTCTCGCTCACGGGCCTGTTGTCAGGGAGTCCCGATGTGTGGGTCAGCAGGTGCATCACCGTCACCTTTTTGGCCAACTCCCTTCTCTTAAACTCAGGGAAGTATTTGCTCAGGGGATCTTCAACCGAGAGCTTCCCTTCCTCCTGCAGTATCAGTATCCCGTTGGCTACGAAGGTCTTGGATATAGAGCCCAGATTAAAGAGGGTGTTTTCGGTGATCTTTTCCCCTGTCACCATGTCGGCAAGGCCGAAACTACTGAGATAAACGGCACTGTCTCCCTTCATGACAAGTAACGCACCCCCGGGCTCTTGGGCCTGGAATTCCGCGTTAATCAGTGAATCAAGACCTGTAAACATTTCATTACCTGGTTGTTTGGTTGCACATGAAGCCATGAGAAGGCAAGCAGAAAAGATTATGGCTGTTCTCATCCGTCGAGTATTATCTGGCTGTTTTATGAATTTATTTCCTGTTTATTTCTCGGGTGATCATCTCTCCTTCAGCCTGTTGTATTTACGCATTATTTCCAGTGTCTTTTCAACGGGCAGTGCTTCTACGGTCATGCCGTTCCTCGCCTTTGTCGTCTCTGCGGCAAAGAGCGAGTTTATTATGGCCTCCTCGGTTGCTTCCGCAGCAGCCTGGAAAAGAAGATCCATCTCATCATTCCTGATCTCGTGCCACTGCTCGTACATCGATTCGGAAGAGTAGGGGATACGAAGCTCCTCAGCCGTGGATACTGCAATGATATAGTCCCCGCTGCCGTTCGATCCGGATGCTCCCGTCCTCATCATGCCTGCAAAAGCCCTGGACCCAAGCCTCTTCAGGTTCCTCGATGTCAGCGGTGCATCGGTCATCACAACAATCATGCACGAACCGTCTTCCTTATATTCGTTCACCGTGGTCCTGAAGCTGTAACGCCCGAGCTCCTGCCCGACAGGAACGCCGTTGACCTGCAGTATCCCGCCGTAGTTAGTCTGAACGAGTACACCAACTGTATAGCCTCCCCGGGTGACAGGCAGCACACGCGATGATGTACCTATCCCTCCCTTGAACCCGAAACAAACTGTCCCGGTGCCTGCACCGACATTACCCTCGGCAACGGGACCGCCGGCCGCACTCCGGATCGCCTCCAGAACATGCTCCGTAGTAATATGCCTTCCCCTGATGTCATTGATCCTGGCATCATTGGTCTCGCCGACAACTGCGTTGACACTTGTCACCCCTTCGTTGCCTGGTTGAGACAGAGTATGCTCAATCACCGCAGCAACGGCAGTCGGCACACTAAGCGTGTTTGTCAGCACCACCGGCGTCTCGAGGTTGCCCAGCTCTTCAACCTGTGTGTACCCGGCAAGCTTGCCGAACCCGTTGCCCACGAAGATTCCGGCCGGGACCTTCTGCTGGAAGATATTTCCTTCATGTGGTAGGATGGCGGTGACTCCTGTTCTTACCGAGTCGCCTTCCTTCAGTGTCACCTGGCCCACCTTTACGCCGGGCACATCCGTTATGGCATTGTAACTGCCGGTACGCAGTATGCCAATCTCTATTCCGTAGTCTCTGGCCCTCTTCATCTGAGCATCAGTGTTCTGACAGTTCAGGACAGGCAGCAACAGCATCATCACTGCCGCCGTCCTGATAAGTTGTCTGGTTATTATCATGCGTGCCGCGGTTACCGTGCTTCCGTCCGGTCAAACACCTTTTTCCCGCCTACCCAGGTCTGCTGTGTCTTCACATTCCAGATCTCCACAGGATCAATCGCGGTGATATCACGGTCAAGCACAACGAAATCGGCCAGCTTTCCGGGCTCAAGTGTCCCTTTGAAATCCTCCTCGAAAGATGCATAGGCGGCATTGATCGTATATGCCTTCAGTGCCTCCTCAACGGTTATCTTTTGTTCCGGGACCCAGCCGCCGGGATTTTTACCGTCAAGTGTTCGGCGTGTCGTGGCGGCATATATCCCTTCAAGCGGTGTTGCCGGCGCAACGAACCAGTCGCTCCCGAAGGCAAGGGTTGCCCCGCTGTCAAGCAGTGACCTGAATGCATAGGTTGTCTTCACCCGTTCCGGACCGATGTATTCCTCAGCCCAACGGCCGTCATCGATGGCATGATATGGCTGCATGCTGGCAATCACCTTCAGCTTCCCGTACCGCTCAATATCCGCGGGTGCAATATGCTGCGAGTGCTCGATCCTGAACCGCCTGTCACGCTCCCCGTTAACGGCAGCCACCTTCTCATAGGCGTTAAGAAGGAAATTGATGGCCTCGTCACCGATTGCATGAATCACAACCTGCAGCCCGGCTTTGTCGGATTCCAGAATCCAGTTGTAGAGGTCCTCCTCACTGTTCACAAAGAGGCCTGTATCTGTCTGAAGATCAGCATAAGGCTCGAGGAACGCCGCAGTGTGCGAGCCCAGCGAGCCGTCAACGAATCCCTTGACTCCACCGGTGCTGATCCACCTGTCACCGCGTCCGTCACGCTCAACCTGCTCCTTCATATCCTTCCACCTGCTGATTGTCTGCAGGTAATAGAGGCGGGTTATCTGTTCGCCCCGCGCACGTACCCGTTCAAGGGCATCAGAATAAGCGGCTGCATCAACTGCATGCGCAGAAGTGACACCGTTGGATGCCAGGTAATGCATCGCCGCAACAATGGCCCTGTCAACCTCCTCCTCGGACTGTTCCGGAATCCTGACAGATATCAGATCCATGGCATTGTCCTTGAAAATACCCGTCGGCTCACCGCTTCCGTCCCGTGTGATTGTGCCGCCGGAGACATCCTTTACCTTGCGGTCAACACCTGCAAGCTTCATGGCCAGCGAGTTGGCCAGCGCCATATGTCCGTCAAGCCGCGACACAAACACAGGATTATCCGGGGTTACAGAGTCAATCCAGTCCTTCTGCGGGAGGCTCTCCCAGCCCATCCCGTCCCAGTCGCCACCGAGAATCCATGTTCCGGGCTTCAGTGTTGCGGCATATTCCTTTATACGGCTGATAAACTCCTCAGGTGTTGACGCATCCCTAAGCTGCACCGAGGCCAGGTTTGATCCTCCCTGGAGCAGATGCAGGTGCGAGTCAATAAATCCCGGGGCAACAAACCTGCCCCCGAGGTCAATAACTTCACCGGAACCTGATTTGTACTTCATTACCTCGCGGTTGCTTCCAATTGCAATAATAGTGTCACCGGAGACCGCCATAGCCTCCGCATAAGGCTGTACCGCGTTCCCCGTCCAGATCCTGGCATTTGTAATGATCATATCAGATGTTTGAGTTGAAACGTTGCACGAGACAGCAATCAGCACCAGTATGATTGCTGCAGGTAAAAATGTCTTTTTCATACAGGAGTTGTTATTAGGAATCCTTTTCGGAATTGTGTTTTTCCTTGAACTCGTTAATAAGGGGAGTGGCCTTCTCCAGGTCCTCCTCCAGGATATACAGATCCATGACCTGAGGCACTGCTCCGAGGTATCCGAGTCCCGAGTCATTCTTTATCAGTCCCTTTATGCCTGTCTCTTCAAGCATCTCAAGCAGCAGCATGACTGTAGGCTCAGGGGCAACAAAGACCCTGATCAGTTTTTCATCGTTTTCCATATCGTTTTTCTTTATTGGTTTATCCGGATAGAGCGTTCCGCCTTTCGTAAGCCACGAGATGCCGAACGCCATAAGAGTTATGGTCTCTGCAATAAGCACAAACCTTGAATCGGAATTAACCCCGTCGAAGAACAGGAAAAAGACCTCGATTGAAGCCAGAGCTGCCAGCATAACGATGCCGCATGCCCTGTATATCAGGTTCCTCTTCTTCTTCATCTCAGTGGGATGCTTCTCACCACGGGTGAAAAGGAATATCGAAATCAGCGCCAGTATCACAAGGAAACAGGCTGCAGAAGTGAAATGAATCCATGCCACCCAATCCCATGATCCTTCCTCCACAGTGGGAAAAAATGCCACACCAAGGGCGCATAAACCTGCCAGGTCAGCAGCTCTGTTGTCCCATCTGTCATAACCCCTGTAAAAAAACAGGAACAGCGCAATTGCACAGATTGCACCCACAAACACATCGCGCATACCTGTATGATAATAAACGCTCATGTTCGTAAGCGCACTCTCACCGTCGAAAATGATGAGATGGCCCAGCACCAGCACAATGGGAAGAAGGATGCCTATCCAGCCCACCGCCTTCCGCAGCGCCAGGTATGAGTACACCTTGTCCGTATGATCTGATTTTATTTCCATGAATACCCTGACCGGTCAGCTCCGCCTGAAATAGACGTTGAATAGCTCATCAGCCTCCTGTTTGAGCCAATGATCGATGTTCAGGCTGGCGGCCTTCTCTATCAGAGGTGCCGGAACAAACGGCGCAATTACTTTGTATATGTGACCCGCCTCCAGCGTGTTCAGGTCAGCCATCACCTGGTTAACCGGTTGTTCGCCGGCAGCCAGCATAGGCCTGATGTCAGTCTCCTGCTTCACCAGAGCCGGATCAAACCATGAAGGCATGACGGTATTCAGCTCCTGCTCAGCAGCTCCGGCTATAAGGTCCTGCCCGACTTCTTTCCGCAACACATTTATGAGCTCCTCAACCTTCACGTTGCCAATGACCGCCGCCTGCTGAAGGGTGGCAATCTTCGCAACCGTCCTCCTCAGAACCGGGTTCTTCAGCTTCTCAAACACCGGCACATAGCTTATCAGCGTATTCTCAAGCTGCGGGTAGGCTTCAATCAGCGCCAGCACCTTAGTCTTGGGACTTATGATTATCTTGTTCTGATCCATGGTTATTTTGAATATGATAATATCCTTTGCTCTCCCTCAAGCTCCCTGTAGGGGGTAACATTGTGCGACACCTCCAGCGTGCCCAGGTACTCTCCCTTATCGTTTCGCAGGGCGAAGTATTCGATGTAGATCATCTTTCCGCCGATATTGATCCAGAAGGGGGCCCTCGAAGCCTTGCCCGACCTGAAATCCTCGATGATCTTATCCACTATGTGTGCGCTGGCAGGCGGATGGCAGTGCCTCACATCCCTGTTCAGGATGGCCCTGTTCCGCTGGAAGATCCTCTCTTCGCTCTGCGAGAAATACTTTACCTTGTCATTGCGGTCGACGAAGGTCATGTCTATCGGCAGCCTGTTAAGTATGGCCAGCAACTCTTCAATTGTGAAGCTGCCCGAGGGTAGCTGAACTGTGTCTGCATTCTTGTTCATCTCATGGAGGATGTCTTCCTGCGCCCATTCAGGTTTCCAGGTTACCCTCGGGTCATAAAGGCAGTACCCTATCTCAAGCGACTGCTTCTGAATGGCATACCAGTCAGCCTCGTTGAGGTTGTCAAGCGCCATCGGGAAGAGTATCTCCTCCTCCTTTGTTGTCATATCTTTCACCCCCTGTGCAGCCGGAAGAAGCACAATCTCAGCTGATGCTACCAGTTCCTCACGTGTGATCTCGCCGCTGCGAAGGAGCTCGATGCCCCCCTTTATCAGTTCCCTGATCTCATCATGCTTGCCCCACATAACCTTGGGCGGACCGGTGATCCCCTGCCTCTCGAGGTACGGGAAGAGGAGGTATTCCTTGCGCTGGTAATGCTTGTCAACATCCCACAGGCTGTTGAACAGGCCGGTCAGCCTGAATTTTTCTGTGTCCTTTACCGGACCTGAATCATAGCTGATGGCTGATATAAGGTTCTCTATCTCGGCAACAACCTTCCTCAACTCCTTGTTTTCATTGATGAGCACATCAACCGGGTGTCCTGCCGGTATCTTTTTTGCCGCCGAGAGATCGACGTTGCCGTGAAGCACTGCCGAGTGGGCATCGCAGAGCCTCAGCACCTCTTCCTCCGGGAGACCTTCGCTGATCAGCTCCTGCTCAACCTCAACAACCTCTCCGTATGGGATCTGGCTGAGGGTGCTTAAAAGATCCTCCCGGACCTTTTCTTCGGCTTCGCCCTGGTGAAGCCTGAGTATAAGTGTTTTAAGCCTCTTCTTTCTTTCCGATGAATTGTTGATCAGTTCGCTCATTGGGACAGGTTTTAGTCTAAAACAAAATTAGAACTATTAAGTTAAAAGCAAAATCTCTGCGATATGACGATGCAATCCGGGTGCTCTGAAACATACTTCACCAGGTCAGGTAAAGACCTGCATCAAATTCAAATTTAGAGAAACTGTGTGCCGGATTGGCAACATCCTCCTGCATTGGATTATCATAGGTCCATTCCCATATTGTCATCTTGTAGTCAACAGACCTTTTAACTGTAAACCAGCTGGCATGGCCTCTGACACCCAGTGTTGAACTGCCGATCCTGAAACAGTCAAGGCCCAGTTCTGCTTCGGGGAAGAAGAAGAGCGCCGGGGAGTTTTTCGTACTGTACCTGATCTCACGCCTCATGTTGCCATTGATCATTTTCTGTGTCACTTTCTCACGGAATTTTGAAAGCGTGCTGATACCGCCATTCAGACAAAGGTTGAGGTGGATGAAACGGTAACTGACCGGCACTGCCACCCCTGCCATGATTCCTGTTTCATGAACCCGCCTTTGCCTGAAGTTGCTGTCCGTGTCACCATACCACCCTTCGTCGGAAAGGCGGTGAAACATATTAAACTCATTCATCAGCTGAGGATAGCTGTAGAATCCGGCCGTTAACCCCAGATATTTATATGGCATCCATATAGCCTTAATGTTCAGGCTGGTAGGCGCAAAATCATCATACATCGCCACCTTAAAATCCGCCTCCCAGTTGCCCCGGAACCAGAGATGTGCCGAAAGACCGAGATACTGGTATTCAGCCATCTCATCCGAGGAGTGAAGATAGTTCAGAAAATCCAGGTTGGCGCCGTTAGCCAGGCTGTCGCGGGTTATATCCCTCACGCCAAACCAGAGTGATGCCTCTTTCTTTTCGATGAACCGGCCCTGGGCCGGAAGGAGGGAAGAAACGGCAACCGCAGGCAGAAGGAACATCATTATTTTGGCATAGCGTCTCATTGCATATGTGCTATTCGTTCCTGACAAGGGTTATCAGGTTGGTGGTTGCAGACAGTGTGCTTTCGTCCGACAGGGTTATGTTGATTTCAAATTGCGCCTTGTCGCCTGCAATTTCCTCCCGGCAGAACAACTGAAAGGTGACCGACGGTTCATCGGGGTAAAAGTCCCGGTCTATGGCTGATAGAAGCTCCGAGGAATCAATGTAAAGGAAACCAGGTGCATTGAATCGGGGCACGCAGGCTGCGAACAGACCTGTGACATCGGTGCCGGCAGGAATTTCAGGTGACATAGCCTCAAGTGTGACAATGCTGATTCCTGTGATCCGGTTCAGCGGATAATACCTGGGTTCCGGAGACATGGCGTATGCAGGGGTGAATCCGGTAAAGCTGTTATTGCTTCGCCTGTTAACGCCTGAAGCCAGGATTGTCTCGTCGGAAAGGGTCACAGTGAAAGCCACAGCCGGGGCATACATGATATCGCTGTTGGTCTCCGTGGGATAAATTCCGGAATTGTCGAGGTTAGTGATGGTAATTTTGTTGAAACTTAACTCAAAATCCCATTCCGCCGGATCAATACAGCTGGTTATAGTTTTAAGAATGAATATGACTGATAGCAGCAGCGTGACCTTCATGGTTCTGCCGGAGTATATTCTCAGTGCTCCGGCAAATCCGCCTGCCTGATGCCTAATATCAATTCTCATCATGACATCATTTCGTTGAAGAGAGAGATCCCCTTTTCGTCAAAGGTGCAGTTCAGCCAGTCGCCGCTGATCTCGGCGCCGCACTTCCGGTAGAAACCGATGGCCGGCTCATTCCAGTCGAGCACCTGCCACCGGACTCTCTTGCAGTTCTCGTCCCGGGCTTCCTGCATAACCCTCTGCATGAGGGCTGCACCTATTTTCCGGTTACGGAACTGCTTGCTGACAATGATATCCTCGAGGTAGATCGATTTCCCCACCCAGGTGAAATAGGCGAAAAAGTAAAGCGCCATGCCCATAATGCCATCCTCTGCATTATCCGCCACGAAACAGCGGAAGTGGTTCTGTTCGCGGCGCATCTGCTCCACAGTATTGGTCACGGCTTCAGGAGACCGCTCATACTCAGCCAGCTCTTTTATAAGTTTCAGGATTGCCGGGAAATCCTCTTCAACCGCTCTTCTGATATTTACTTCCATTGGTGTGGATAATATTCGCGTTAAGGTATGTGGTCAGACTTCCCTGTCCTTTATGAGAGCCTTCATCTCGTTGAAGTGATATACCCTGAATCCCGGCTCTGCCCTTTTCGCGGCAGCGATCATGGCCTGTGCCACATCATGACCTTTTATGGGCCTGTATTTTGCCGGGAAAAGAAAGGAGAGGGGAGGAGCGAAAATCTTTGTGATCTCCTCCGCCAGGCGGAACTCATTCCGCTTGCCCATTAGCATGGAAGGCCGGAAAACGGAAACGGAGGGGATGCTCATCAGCGCAACAGCCTCCTCAACCTCACCCTTGAACTTCAGGTAGAAATTGCCGCTCTTTGCTGATGCCCCGACCGAGGAGACAAGCGCAAAGTGCCGGCAACCGGCTTCCTGGCAGTGCCGGGCGGTGTTCACGGGAATGTCATGGTCAACCTTCCGGTAGGCATCCATGTCGCCCTTTACCTTCTTCCGGGTGGTGCCGATGGCACAGAATACTGCATCACTGCCAGCAACAGCCGACCTGAAAGCAACCGGATCATTAAAGTCGATGATAACCACCTCAGCACCCGGCGGGGTGTTTTCATGCATTCTCCTGGTTATCAGCCGTACTTTCTTGAAGTAGTCATCTTTTGTAAGGAGCTCTGCCAGGTGACCGCCGATCAGGCCGGTGGCACCGATAACTGTTGCTGTAGCTGTAGCTGTAGCTGCTGCGGATGCTGCGGTGGTGGTGGTTGTCGCGGTCATAGGTTATCCTGTTTTAGTAATCAAAGATAACCATTATCGCCGTGAGTTCAGTTGTCACTTACATGGCAGCTTCTGTATCCACCTGCAATCTCAATTCTCAATTCTCAAATCTCAAATCGCAAATCTCAAATCTCTCTACGTTTTCCACCTGAACGACTTCCCGTCGATGGCCCGCATTGTGCAAAGAACGCCGTTCAGATGATCATACTCATGCTGAACCAGCTCGGCGAGGTCATCGGTAACATGCCATTCGCTGTTCTCCCAGCGCTCGTCGAGGTATCTCAGTGTCAGGCTGCGGTTACGTCTTACCTTCACCAGCAGGTTGGGCAGGCACATGCAGTCATCCCACAGTTCCATCATCTCATCGCCGAGGTCATGAAGCTCAGGGTTGATGATGAGCAGGGGCTTTCCTGTATTGATGTATATCACCCTCTTCATAATTCCGAGCTGAGGCGCTGCTATGCCCCGGCCGAAGTGATACTTCGCCCGCACCTCCTCCATTACGCCGTGGAGGTCCGCCTTCCATCCTGGCAGAAGATCTCTTTCACTCTCAAGAACCGGTTCACTCACTTCATACAGAAGCGGATTGCCAAGAAGCAGTATATCTTCAAGTTTTTTCATGATGTTCCTGCGGTATGAGTCTGAAATAGGTGGTTGTTGATTGAATATATGTCAGAAAATCAACTTTTTATGCGTAACCGTCCGCCCGTCACTGTCAGTTGTCGTCTCTTCAACCGCTCTATAGCCGGGAGTGAGTAGCCTGGGCATGAGTATCCCGAACAGAATGAACAGCACTCCCGTCAGAGTTGCCAGGCCAAGCGTCAGCAAAGGATTCTCTTTTACTTCCGGCCAGCCGGTAATGGCCATTGTCAGGGAGATGATTAACAACAGTCCGCCGACAAACGTTATCCATTGATAGTACCTTGTCTGGCGGGTGGAGACGAGATACAGCAGGATGGCCGGTATAACCATGCCAGTGTATTGTGACCTGATTATCAGTGCAATACAGATGGCGGCAAGCAGAAACATGAATATGGTATTGATTATCCCGTATTTCCTGATTCTCGCCGGTTCCGGGATATACTGAACTATCCTTGCGATTGGTTCATGCAACCTCGGATCATTGAAAGAGGCGTATATATCCCTGAAGACCTCCTCCTTGGATTTGCCGGCCATAATCTCTCGCCTGGCAGTTTCAGTGACCCTTTGCCTGTCGAATTCCATGATGATCCTATTATCTGGAGTTGTTATGCTCTACCCAAATAAGCTCAGACGTGTTGTAACCTATTTCCTCTGCCAGCTTCAGATACTTCGTTTTGATTTCGTCAGGGATGGTGGTTTCGCGTGAGAGTATCCACATATACTTCAGGCTCTCTCCTGCTACCAGGGCATACCTGTATTCATCATCCAGAGCTATGACATTGTATCCTGAATAGAAAGGACCAAAGAATGAAACCTTAAGCATGGCAACCTTGTCGTCACCTGCAAACTTCGCCTTGCCAATGGCCTGGGTCCGTTCTTCCCTGACTGTGTTGTATCCCTGGTTGTCAACCTTTATCGTTCCGTTCCCGTTAAGGGAATATTCAGCGGTGGTGTTGTTCAGGTTCCGCTCAAATTTGAAATCAAGCCTGGCAATCTCGTACCATTTACCGAGGTAGCGTTCTTTATCAAATGGGCTGACAGCTGTAGCACCTTTGGGTATCGAGGCATATGAACTGAAGGCTGTAAAAATTATCAGGGCAAATAATGCAAGTAGCGGATTTATTCCTTTCATGCTATGAATGTTTGGAGATTCTGTTGTTGAGGTATTTCACAACCTGGTCTGATTCATGTGCAAGGTACAAATTGTTGCGGACTTCAGGCAGGAATTGTCTGCACCTGTTTGTCATTGAATTCTTCAATCAGCTTGTCAAGGTGATCTCTCCCGAACCGCCCGAGATCTTCACTGTCAAGCACTATCCTGCGCTTTTTACGGTTGTTGAGCAAAATATCCGCAAGCAGTTGGTCTGTAAGATTCCTTCGAATTTTGATACTACGTATGTGCTTGTATTCTATCTTGCTGTCATAAGAAATTTTCGACTGAACAATCATGGCCGGAATTCCCAGGCTGATTATCGTTACACCGATCCAAAGATCTGAAGAGTCATCGCCCCTGAAGTACTTGATGATAACCAGTACTCCATATAGCATTATGGCTATCAGGCTGACAATGCTGGCAATCCTGAACCAGGCAGGCTGCCCGTCTTTGATGAGCAGACAATCTTCCTCAAAGACCAGCTCACCACGATGGATAATGAATCTGTTACTCATTTTATTCCGTACTTTCAATCTGTAAACCTGTGATACTAAAACCTGTAATATAAACCGAAGTTTAACGAGAGAGATACCAACTCGATGTCAAAATCCATCATCAGTGATAACAGGATAGGAGTCCAATCTGCTTCAACCCCTCCACTTATGTATAACTGGTTGTAGACCTTCACCAGTAAACCCGCTCCGGCCGTCTGATCGAATGCTTTATCATAATCATCCGTACCAATCAGATTAATTCCGTAATTAAACCTGGGTTGCACCACTCTCCCCGGAACCAGGTACTCAAACTGAACCGGAATCCTGTGTATAGAACGTTCGATACCTATCCACTCCATCTCATCATTACGTCGTTGGTAAAGAACTCCTCTGGTGTACATGTATCCGGTTCTAAAATACAGTCTTTCGCTGCTGCGCGGCAACCAGAAATGAAGTGAAATGCCTGTTCCTGTGTATATGCCGGTCCCGTACCTGAACCAGTTGAAAATGACGGCTGGTTCAGCAGCCACTCCCAGTGCAGGTTTTCTCTTGGAATATACAATACAACTGTTGTCATTGCATATTAACTGGTGATAGTCTTTTGCCAGGGCTATCAGATTGTCATGATCCGGTTTTTTCAGTGATTCAATCCGGTTAAAGAGTGCCGGGCAATCACTCATATAGGCTTTCAGAAGACCGATGTGTTTTGTTGATTCCAGGAAACGCGGGACTTCGTCGATAATAGCCTCTTCCTTATGGTAGGGGAGCTCTGTCAGCGGTCCGCCCCGCTTGTCAATAAGGTAGTGCTCACCCTTGTTGTCACGGTAATAATAGATGCTCGCTTCTCCTTTAATAAGATACTCGAGGAACATCTCCTTTTGTCCCTCTTCTGTTTCAACCGGTCTTGAAACATAATATTTGTCATCCATTATCCGGTATGCCTTGATGTCACCTGGTTTAAATACTGAAGGAGGTGCATTTTCAGCAGGCTTGAAACCGCATTTCTGACTGTTGCTTGTATAGCCTCTGAAATCAATAAAGCCCACCAGGGTGTCATCATCATTCGTGATGATGTACCCTCGCCTGAAGTCAGACTGGGCATCAGCAAGAATTGAAAATGCAAGGATGAGAGATGCAACTATTAATCTCAGGTAGATTTTCATTTTTGTCCGTTGTTATTCAGGTAGATTATTTTGATTCGAGTCCGGGGAGTAATTTCTTGATATCCTTATTGCCGGCGTCCAGCTCCAGTGCTTTCCTGTATTTTTTAGCTATTTCATTTTGCCATATTGCCTCATATGTCGTCCGGTGATTGTATCTGACCATCTGTCCATCCGTGACAGAGCGCCTTCTCCAATGCCTCTGCGGCTGAAAGTGTGACAATTTTTTCATTCTTGCTAAAGAGTATCCATATGCCATCACTCTCTGCCCCGCACTTGCCAAGCCATTCCCGGAAGGCATGCCTGTCATTATAAATCAATATTTTGTCCATGAGCAGTCGAAGGGTTTATTATGGTACTAAATTATTAAATAGTCTGGTCACCGGCCAATGATTATGGATGATTTTCCACTCGATATTTCCGTCAGGCGTGTACTTTCTGTGCTGTTCTCCTTTCAGAGTACGTCACCTTGGTAAAGGCGCAGTCAGATATTATGATCAGCACCCGGTACCGGATGCTGAGGGGTACGAGTCACATGCACTTGCGGCACATTGCAGAGTTGACAACACACTCATCGAAACCTCACAGGAAGGTGTATAGCAGTAATTGCATGTGCCGGCACGTCTATTGTGCCGACCTGTTCACCGCAGGCTGTTTGGTATTATACGAATTCAATTAATTCGATTGGCGCTCCGTTATGTTCAATCATGGCAACCCTCACTCCATCACCTGGACTATTAGGAGGTGTTAAGATTTTAAATTTATGTCTTTTAAGCTGCAGATCAAGGTTTTCTACTTCAAAAGCAATATGAGGTACCTTTTGAACCAGCGGGTTAATTGGTGAATTCTTTTCAAATCTTATCCATTCTATTCCGAAAGGAGAAGACGGAAAACCAGAGACATAGAATTTAAACAATGGAAGGTAGGTCTCATCAGGTTTTTTTTCAGCAGTCGGAATTCCAATGTGATGGAATTTCCAACCCCATCTTACAATTGCTTCAGGTAATTCAAAATCTTCCCTCAGTTTTTTCATTGTTTATGGTGCTGGCCGCCAATGGCATATACCAGCCTGCCGGCTGTAGTGCATTATTGTTGAACAATCTTGTTTATCCGTGGCTGGATGAACCAAACTCCAATCGGGAAGAACCATATAAGGAAAAACTCACCAATGTAATCACTTGAACGAACAATACGCTGCAACTCAATTGTTTTAAGGGTTTTTGCTGTAAAATAGATACAGTAAAAGATGCAAAACATTACAAAAAAGTGTAATGGCATGATTATAAAAAACATAGTGGGTTCAACCTGAAAGTTTATTAAAGACGGGAAGAACAGTGTCATGTACAGGACAAAATAAAATATAGGGATTATGAAGAAGATCTTGAACTTATTGATTTTTAGTTTTATGTTCTCAGGCACTCTGTCTTGCAGACCAGTTGTAACAATCCACATCCAAAGAGGAAGAATCGCATAAAATATCATAATAATTACCAATAAAACTATTGAATCAGACAATAGGCTGGTCGGAAGCATATCCTGGTTAATTAATGCTTTGTTCAACATTTTGATAATCATGACGATTTGCAATAAGAATGGAATGGCAAAAGACAAGATGAATAGATGCCAGTGCTTTGCATGGAGTACCAGATTTCTCATATCTTTATTTTGACGGGGTTTTATGTATTACAACCACTGTTGATAATATGCAAAAATGTGAAATCCTGAGCGATTCACTTTCAAGCTGTAATCCACCGGATCAGAACCACCTCAACCCTTGTCTGACCCATGAAACCACTGTTTTGCATACTGCATGTTAGGTTAAGTTTTGAAGTTTCGCAAGTGATTTTAGCCTGAATTATTCATAAATAAAGGAGAGAAAGTTCCCTGAAATTGCTGAAGTATCAGTAAATTCAAGGTGTTGACAACCTTCACTCCTTCATACAATGATAAAGAATTATTCCGAGACCACCCCAATAGTTCACGAGCTTTTTCCTGTATCCAACAAACAAATTGAACTCAGCTTCACCGGTGATGATATCAGCAGCGATGGCGGGTTGTTGCTACTGCGGGAAGTTGAGAACCAGACGGGATTAATCAATCGCATAAGTAACTGTATTACAGATAACAGGGATCAAAGATATGTTGATCATACGATCAGAGAGATGCTTACTCAGCGAGTTTTTCAAATAGCTGCGGGTTATGAAGATTGTAAC
>Ga0209606_1000304_pt1 | contig 77749 bp, 72 predicted proteins | sample AD_UKC057_MetaG_FD_184412 | JGI IMG/M metagenome (GOLD analysis project Ga0209606, IMG submission 184412) | Active sludge microbial communities of municipal wastewater-treating anaerobic digesters from USA - AD_UKC057_MetaG (SPAdes) (version 2) | ecosystem: Engineered > Bioreactor > Anaerobic >...
CCTGAGGCAACCAAACCGGAGGTGGGCCAAGAAACCGCACCAACAATGGTCGTTCTGATAAGAAGTGAGGAAAAGCCTTGATGGGCTTTATAACGTAGGTATGTCTATTGCAATTGCATTTTTTGGGCTAATGCAGCGTCAAAATTCCTGGCTTTACTATTTTTTGCCGGCGACCTTTTTGCACTTGGAGCATTCTTTTGTCTTTTTACTGCCATGATAACCCCCTTTTCATTCTGTGGGCAGCCTGTAGTTCGCTCTATATTTTTCATTATAGTGCGAATACAGGATTAGTCAAGCGGAAGATTAAATAGCAGCAGTCAGCTAGCTATCAGCAGTCAGCAATGGGCACGGTCTATCCGGTCATTTAGTTTATCTGGTCTGTTTGGTCTTAACGTTGAACATAGAACCTTGAACATTGAACAGATTTTGCTGTGGACTGATAACCGTAAGCTGGTTTTTATATCCTCTGCCCCATCTTCAGCGCATTCTTCTGTATCCCCAGCCGGAGGTCTTGTTGAATAAATTCGTTCTTTGTATCAATAAAAGGATAGTAGACGAGCAGGCATTCGATGCGCTCAGCGCCGGTGCTGTCCAGTTGAGGGAAAAAGATCTTTTTTCTCGCGCACATATCGGCAATGGTTATTTTTACGCTCTCGATGGCCTCCGTTCCCGGCAGGTTGACAGGATATACGCGTATTCCCGTCAGGTTATCGTCGATATTCTTATCGGGCTGTAGCAAGGTAAGCTGCTTTGAAAGCATGAGAAACGTTGGCGGAGGTACTTTAAATGCAGGCGCCCAGAAATACAATGCAGATTCCTCCCATTCCTTTCGGATTGACTTCGGGAGATTGGCAAACCGGACAAGGTCGGCATATGATTTGAGGTCGACCCCGCGGACGCTCATCTTCATCCTCCAGAAAGGCAGGTACACGAGGTCTGCGCTGCTTTTTGCCGCCCTCATAACGGCAAAATGTGTTGTTGTGAAGCCTTCCGGGCTTGTTGCCCAAAGAGAGCTGCAATGGGGACAGGCCAGAATGCAGCTGTCCCGTTCTGCAACCATATCCCGGCCGCAGTTCGGGCAGATCGTGGGGAGGAACAGGGCTGTAAGGTTTTTTCCCGCGACCTGCAGGTCGAGAGTGCCGTCGTAGGGGTGATCCGACGCAGGTTCCTTTAAGATGGCGTCATAGATTATGCCGTCCCGCATATATACAGGGGCGTACAGGAGGCTCAACGTTTCAGCGATAAAGGATTCATAAAAGAGGACGTCCTGTTTAATTACCGTTTCGGTGATAGGGATATCGAAGGATTCAAAAAGGGTGAGGTCTTTACGGACGGGAACCTGCTCAAAGGATACCTTCTGTTCCGTCAATATATACGATTCTTTGAATGACAGCCGTGGTTCAAGGAACACCCTTTTGTCTGTCGGCTGGACAAACCGCGGTTTCAGTGTCTGTGGGCGCAGGCCCAACGAAGGCTGTAGGGATCGACTTTCCACTGCCGGGATCGTCTTATCGAGCAGGCCATGCTTGATCCGGTCGGTTATGCAGCAAAAGTGCATGCCGCGAAAACGCCAGTAAGGAACAAAAAAGATGTCTTCCTTTATATTTTCTGCCGGAGGAAAATAATACCGGAAGAAATCCCTTGTCTGGATGGAGAGTTTAGTGCGGCAGAAATTGCATGATAAAAGCCTGTCCGTTTCCTCAAGGACAACAGGGGCGCCGCACTGAGGGCATTCATGCTCGATCTTCAACGATAAACCCGGTTAGTAAAAAGCAGGCTAAGGTTAAGGCTAAGGTTGAGCAAATACTGTTTTTCCTTAACCTCAACCTTAGCCTTAACCTGATTTTTCTTGCTATGAGCCATGAGCCGTCAGCCATAAGCTGCTTTTATATCTTCTCCCCGCATTGGTTGCAATAGATCGAACCGGCAAGGTTCTCGGAGCCGCAGTGGGGACATTTAACGGGAAGCGGTTTTTGCGAAGCCTGCTGTCCGCAGGAAGGGCAGAACTTCGCGTGGGGAGGAAGGTTTTTGCCGCATTTTCCGCACTGCTGATATACAAGCAGCTGATGCCCGCAGGAAGGGCAGAACCTGGCATCTTCATTGATCGGGTTTCCGCAGTCGGGACATTTTAATGAATCACGGACCGCCACGCCCTGTCTCTTGAGAGATTCGGCGAACATGGAGGGCATCATAAAGCCGAGGCCCATGCCAAGGCCTGCGCCCGCTCCGCCCGGGTTTTGCGCAGCACCTTCGAAAGCCATGGCGGCCTTCATCTGCAAAAGCTTATTTAGATCATCAAAGACCCCCAGCCTGCTTTTGTCGTCGATCGCCTTTTGAACCTCAAGGGGCGGCGTGATGGAGTTGATATAGAGGCTGGAAAGCATGAGCCCGAAGCGGGAAAAGTCTTCTTCAAGGACCTTCCTCATGCCGTCTGATATGGCATCGTATTGGCCGGGGAGGTTGAATATTGTATCGAGCTTTTCCCCGAGATAGTCATTAAAGCGGGAGACGATTACACTTCCGAGATACTCCTCTATATCGGAAACTGTATAGGTGCTTTTTGTCCCGACGATCGTGTTCACGAAAAGGGTCGGCTGGACGACCTGTATGTTGAAGACGCCGAAGGCCCTGAGCCTGATAAGCCCGAGGCGGGAATCCTTGAACGCCACGGGGTCCCTTGTCCCCCACGCAAGGTTCGGAAAGACCTTCATATTGGTGAAATAGACCTCCGCCCTGAGGGGGCTCGTAAAGCCCCAGGGCAGGCTTAATATCTTTGTGATGATAGGGATGTTAAGGGTTGTCAGCGTGTGTCTGCCTGCGCCGACGGCGTCATAGGCCTTACCCTGATAGAAGAAGACCGCAGACTGGCTCTCCCGGACTATCAGTTGAGCGCCGTACTTGATCTCGCCGGAGCCGTCCTCGGGGATCCTGTGAGCTATCTCGTTACCTCTGTCGTCAAACCACTCGATGACTTCTAAAAAGATGACGTTCTTGCTTGCCATAGTTAAACCCCCATAATTTATTACAAACGATACTATGTCCGGAATCGTAAAGTCAACATCCTGAAATGCCGATTTGCGTTGATAAAAAACGGTATTTCCTGTATTGTAGAGCAAAAAGGGAGGTTACTGCAACGCATTGGACGAACACAAACATTCCTTGAAGGACCTTGAAGCGATAATAGAGAACGCATATGACGGGCTTTATATCACCGACGGAGATGCAAACACGCTGATGATAAACAAGGCGTATGAAAGGATAACAGGCATAAAGCGGGAAGAGGTGCTCGGCAAGAACATGCGGGAGCTCGTTTCCTCCGGCGTAATCGACCGGTCGGTAAGCCTTGAGGTTATAGAAAAGCGTTCTCCGGTGACTATCATGCAGGAGTTAAGGAGCGGAAAAAAGCTCCTCGTTACGGGAACGCCGGTCTTTAATATGGCGAAGATGGTGATCAAGCTTGTCGTAACGAATGTCAGAGACATCACCGAGCTTATTGAGCTCAAAGACAGGCTCCATGAGGCTACTCTGGAGGCGAACCGTTACCTAGCGGAGCTCGATAAGATAAAGAGGCTTCAGCAGCAGCAGACGAAGTTCGCTACAAAAAGCAAAAAGATGATAGAGATCCTCGAAACGGCGATAAAGGCATCGCAGTTCGATTCAAATATACTAATAACCGGTGAATCGGGCGCCGGCAAAGGGCTTATGGCGAAATTGATACACGAGTCAAGCGGCAGGAAGGACAACCCGTTCATCGTTATCAACTGCGCGGGGATACCGGAGGACCTTTTCGAGAGTGAACTCTTCGGATACGAGCCGGGGGCCTTTTCGGGGGCCAGTGTAAAAGGCAAGAAAGGGCTCCTCGAGGTTGCAGATAAAGGGACGGTCTTTCTCGACGAGATAGGCGACATGAGCCTGAGGCTGCAGGCCAAGCTGCTCCGCGTTATCGAAGAGAAGGAGATGAACCGGCTGGGATCTACCAAGACGATCAAGCTCAACGTAAGGATCATAGCAGCCACGAATCAGGATATCGACGTCCTTATCGAGAACAAAAAGTTCAGGCAGGATCTTTTTTTCCGCATCAACACCATATCGATCCTTATTCCTCCCTTAAGGGAGCGAACAGAGGACGTGATACCGCTGGTCCAGCATTTCACTCAGCGAATGAATGAGCGATACGGAATGAAAAGGCATTTCAGCTCAGAGGCGATACAGGCCCTCATGTCCTACTCTTACCCCGGCAATGTGCGTGAATTGTCGAACATCGTCGAACAGGCATTCCTGATCAGCAAGGGAGACGTCGTGGAGGCAGACGAACTGCCGTTTCAGTTGCGGAACATCGTTGATACGCAGAGCTTGATATTTGATGGAGGAGACAGGACATACAACGAGATAGTAAACCTTATGGAGTACAAGATCATCAAGAACGCCGTAGAGAAGTACGGCAGCACCCATAAGGCTGCAAAGAATTTGAAGATCAGCCAGAGCACAATTGTCCGAAAAATGAAAAAACTGAATATCAAGGTTCGCAACAGTGAGTAACCTTGTGCGATTTCTTATTGCATCAAAATGATGCAAAATTGCATCATATGTTAACCCGAGTGTTGTGCCGTTCATGGTAAAATTGTCGTAATTAATTGATTTTATGAGTTTTATAAGATTACGGCCCTATGGCATATAAATTGCTTTATGTCGATCATTCAATAAATCATAAGGAGGTTCACATGAAGCATAAGATTATTTCGTTATTCATCATTGCGGCCATCCTGATTCCATTTGCTGCCGTGCAGGCTGCTGAGACGATCAAGATCGGCGCGCTCTACACAATGACCGGCCGCGGAGGCCAGTATGGAAAGGACTCGGAGGTTGCTATCAAGATAGCCCTTGACGAGGTCAATGCGAAAGGGCTGCCGGGCGGCGCCAAGCTGGATGTGATCATCACCGATGACAAGAACCCGCAGTATGCGGTCAGCGTGGCAAAGAGGTATATCACCGATGAAAAATGCAAATTTCTCTTCGGCATCATATCTACAGCGATCGGCCTTGCGGTCACAGAGGTAAGCAAAGAGCATAAGGTCATTTTCGTAGGCACCGACCACGCAGGAACCGACCTGACAGCAAACAAGTTCCAGAAATACTATTTCAGAAGCGCAAATAACACCTTTCAATCCATGATGGCAGGGGCATATTACCTGAAAGACGAGGTGAAGAACTGGAAGAAGATCGCCTACATCGGCCCTGATTACGCATACGGTAGAGACCAGTGGATGGAGCTGAAATGGGGCCTGGACAAGCTGGGTGTCAAGTATGAGGTTGTTGGCGAATACTGGCCGAAGCTTTACGAGCCTGACTATACATCCTACATTACCGCAATCATGAAGGCTGCCCCCGACGTTCTGGTAAACGGCATGTGGGGTGGAGACACTGTGGCCTTTATCAAACAGGCAAAACCGTACGGCCTTTTCGGCAAGATGAAATATTTTCATGTCGACGCAGGCGGCAACTATGAGGCGCTTGCAGGCCTCGGAGCAGATATGCCTGCGGGGATCATCATGTCCGCACGCCACCACAACAACTGGCCCGAGACGCCGGCGAACAAGACCTACGTTGATAAGTTCTACAAGGCAGCAGGCAGGTACCCGTCATATGCTGCAGAAGGAGCCTATGTGGGTGTCCACATGATCGCCGAGGCGATAAGGAAGGTCGGCAATGCCAACGACACAGAAGCGCTTGTCAAAGCCCTGGAAGGCATGAAGATCCAGTGTCCCGAAGATCCCCAGGGATTTACCTCCTATATCGATCCGAAGACGCACCAGATCGTCCAGGTCCAGGCCATCGGCACGACGGTAAAGAACGACAAGTTCCCGCCGGCGAAGTACATGCTTGGTAACTTCAAGGTATATCCGGCCGACAAGCTGTGGCCAAGCTTTGAATATATCGATTATATGACAAAGGTAAAAGGTAAATAAACTCAGTAAAGGGAGCAGGGCTTAGGTTATGGATATCAATACTTTCATCGCGCAGTTTTTAAGCGGGCTTTCCACTGCCATGTTGCTCTTCCTCATCTCCAGCGGCCTTACCCTTATCTTCGGGGTGGTGAACGTCCTGAACTTCGCTCACGGTTCATTCTATCTCCTCGGCACCTATTTCGCCTATCAGCTCATGCAGCTATTCGACAACTTCTGGGTAGGGCTGCTTGTTGGGGCTGTCGGCGCGGGGATAGTGGGGATGATCATCGAGTTCCTCTTTCTCAGGCGCATCTACGGCAGGGCGCAAGAAGGGGCCTTTCAATTGCTTATGACCTTCGCGTTCATCCTTATCCTCGACGATGTGGTAAAGTTTATCTGGGGCACAGAATACAAGACCATACCTAAGCCTGCTTCCCTTGTGGGCTCTTTGAACATAGGTTCGGTAACGGTTCCGACCTATAACATTTTCATCATTATCGTAGGCCTGCTTGTTGTCCTCTTCGCGTGGTATTTTCTCACGAAGACCGACACCGGTAAGACGGTCAGGGCATCATCCCTTGACAGGATCATGCTCGGCCTTCTGGGGACGAATGTTCCCATGATCATGACGCTTGTATTTGGGGTGGCTACGGCGATGGGCGGCCTTGCCGGCGTGCTGGCAGCGCCGTTAAGGACCGTTACGCCCGGCGCAGGCGTCGAATTTATTATCGACTCCATGATCGTGGTGGTGATCGGGGGATTCGGCAATTTCTGGGGCGCCCTGCTGGGCGCGCTCATCATCGGCGAGGTACTCTCTTTCGGGATCCTCTGGATGCCGGAACTTGCCACGGTCCTCACCTTTATCGTCATGATCATAGTACTGATCGTAAAACCTGAAGGGCTTCTTGCGAAAAGAGCGGTAGGGAGGAAATAGCGCCTTGAAAAAGATAAAAGATTATCTGCCCTGGATCGTTTATTTCGTGTTCTTTCTCGGGATAGTTGTTGTCAATCCCGGAACACACTATATCCATCTTGTCGCAAGGGTCATCATCTTCAGCCTTTATGCCGTAGCGTTCAATCTTCTCTACGGAACAACAGGCCTTGTATCCTTCGGGCATGCTCTCTTTTATGGTGTCGGCGCATATATTACCGGCATGCTTGTCAAGGCAACAAGCCCTGAGTTTTTTCTCCTTTATATACTGCTGGGAGCCGTTGGTGCGGCTTTTGTCTCTTTTTTCATCGGGCTTTTGACGTTGAGATTAACAGGCATATATTTCACCATGCTGACGCTGGCCTTTGCCCAGCTGGTATGGGGCCTGACCTTCAAGCTCTACCACTTCACAGGCGGTGACGACGGCATTCAGGCGATAGCAAAGCCGGCGTTGTTAAGCGGAGGTGTAACGAAATATTATCTCTTCAGCTTCGTTGTGGTAACCATTTGTATATACATACTGTGGAGGATCAGGAGATCGCCCTTCGGCACTGTTCTAAACAGCATCAGGCAGAATCCGCAGAGGATCACATTCCTCGGCCTGAACGTGTACAAGAACCAATTGAAGGCATTTGTCATATCGGCATTCTTCGCAGGCATAGCCGGCGGGCTCTATGCAGGACTTGACGGGAGCATTCATCCCGATATGCTGCATTGGCCGACGTCCGGAAACGCGATACTCATGGCGACCATCGGCGGCATGGGTACATTCTTCGGTCCCGTTGTGGGCGCAGGGATACTTACGGGATTGGAAGAGATAGTGGGAAAATATACCGAGTACTGGTCATTCTATATCGGCCTCGTGGTCCTTATAGTTGTCCTTCTGTTCCCTAACGGCGTGCTAGGGATCAAAAGGCTCGGCGGCAGCAAAAACAACGAGGAAAAGGAGACAGAGGTTGCCTGCAATTCTGGAAATTAAAAACCTTAACAAGCATTTCGGCGGTATACATGTTACCAACCATGTGAATATCGGCTTCAGGAAAGGCGAGATGTCGGCGATCATCGGGCCCAACGGGGCAGGAAAAACGACCTTTTTCAACCTGATAACAGGTTTTATTCCTTCCGATGACGGGACAGTGATATATGAAGGCCAGGACATAACGAAGGCGAGACCCGAGACTATTGTTAAGCTTGGGATGGTACGGGCCTTCCAGGTGGCAAGCGTTTTCCTGGAAGAGTCAGTTTACGACAATATATACCTGGCGTCTCTCGCTCACTTTCAGAAGAATGCAAAGATCTTTATAAACAGGATGGCCTTTAAAGACGCCCGTGAACACTCAGAATTTATACTGAACAAAATAGGGCTTTATAATTGTAAGGACCTGAAGGCCTCGGAATTATCACATGGCGATATGAAGGTGCTCGATATAGCAATAGCACTCACGCTGCAGCCCAGGATACTGCTCCTCGATGAACCGACTGCCGGGATGGCCCCTGATGAAAGGATAAAGATGATGGGCCTCCTGAAAGAGCTTCATGAGTTTTTTCAGTTGACGACAATCTTTATCGAGCACGACATGGATATGGTCTTCGGTATCGCGGAGATCATCAGGGTCCTTGTCCAGGGCCAGCTTATCGCTGAAGGCCCGCCGGATTACATACGCAATCACGAGACAGTAATTGAAGCCTATCTTGGAAAAGAGGTGCTATAAAATGGCCGACATCCTCGTTGCAGACAAGATCAATTCCTATTACGGCAAGAGCCACATACTGTTCGACGTCAGCTTTACGGTACGTGAAGGAGAGACGCTCTGCCTCATGGGACGGAACGGCGCCGGCAAGAGCACAACCTTCAAAACCCTCGTTATGGATATCGTGCCGAAAAAAGGAAAGGTCTATTTCAAGGGTAAAGATATTACCGGAATGAAACCTTACAAGACTGCACGTCTTGGCCTCGGCCTTGTACCTGAGGACCGCAAGATATTCGGGCCTCTCACCGTGAAGGAGAATCTGATCCTTGGTACGGCAATGGGTAAGGAAAGAAAAGGCATCTGGAACCTTGACCTTGTGTACGAGTTCTTCCCTGTTTTGAAGGATTTCCAGACACGGCCGGGCGGGACCCTGTCCGGAGGCGAGCAGCAGATGCTTACCATAGCGAGAACCCTCATGGGGAACCCGCTTGTGCTTCTTCTTGACGAGCCTACCGAGGGCTTAAGCCCCGTAATGGTAAAGACCCTGAAAGACCTTGTCCTTAAACTCAAAGATGTCGGAACAACGATCCTCCTGTCAGAACAGAACATCAAGTTCGCCATGGCCGTTTCAGACCGCGTTGCCATCATCGATAAGGGGCATATCAGATACGAATCCGATATCGAGACCTTTAAAGGGGATGACGCGATCAAGAAGCAGTATCTTGCAGTGTAGATAAATCCGCCGTATATCGTAGTTTGCTTATCCTATGTCGCAACATAGAACGGGAAAATGCTCTTACTGAAAGTCGTGCTGATGCAACAATGCATCGGCATAATTCATCTTTGTATGCCAGTGTGCACGGAATGCCATAGAGGATGGCGGTTGTCAGGAAAAAAAGAAATACATTCAGATGCTTATTAACAAAAATATCTTGTTAATTCATGACGTTATGTCATTTTATATTTTATTACCCTTACGCCTTAAGCCTAACGCTCAACGGTTTTCCCGGTGGCATATAAATTGCTTTGTCAGTTATCAGAAAATCAGCAAAGGAGGATGTTATGGCACTTATGACCTCTGAAGCATATATTGAGAGTCTGAGAAAGGTTGAAAAGCGCGTTTATCTCGGCGGCGAACTTCTGGAGAATTACGTTGACCACCCTATCATACGACCTTCGATAAATTCCTGCGCCATGACCTATGAGCTCTCGACGCAGCCTGAGCACGAGGAGCTACTTACGGCCACATCGAGCCTGACCGGGAAAAAGATCAACCGCTTCACGCACCTCCATCAGAGCGCCGAAGACCTTATCAAAAAGGTCAAGATGCAGAGGGTGCTGGGCCAGAAGACCGGCTGCTGCTTTCAGCGGTGCGTAGGCTTTGACGGCTTCAACGCAGTCGATTCCGTCACCTATGAGATGGACCAGGAACTCGGAACGGACTACAACAAGAGGTTCCGGGCGTACCTTGAGTATGTGCAGGAGAATGACCTTGTTGTGGACGGGGCCATGACGGACACGAAAGGCGACAGAAGGCTTGCCCCTTCAGAGCAGAAGGACCCCGATCAATTTGTCCGCATTGCGGAAAGAAAGCCTAACGGAATAGTTATCAGAGGGGCAAAGGCCCATCAGACAGGGGCGGTAAATTCCCATGAGATACTTGTTATGCCCACCCAGACGATGCGGGAGGCGGACAAGGATTACGCCGTTTCTTTTGCGGTGCCTGCCGATGCCCAAGGCATACTCTATATCTACGGGAGGCAGTCTTGCGATACGAGAAGGCTCGAAGAGGGCGACATAGATGTGGGCAACGCAATGTTCGGCGGGCAGGAGGCGCTCATCGTCTTCAATGATGTTTTCGTGCCTTGGGAGAGAGTTTTTATGTGCGGTGAATATCAATACTCAGGAGCGCTCGTAGAGAGGTTTGCAGGATACCACAGACAGAGCTACGGCGGATGCAAAAGCGGAGTGGGGGACGTCTTGATTGGGGCTGCCCAGGCCATCTCGAAGATACAGGGCATTGAAAAGGCATCGCACGTAAAGGACAAGCTGGTAGAGATGACACATTTGAACGAAACGATATATGCCTGCGGAGTGGCATGCTCGGCAGAAGGAAGACCCACCTCTTCAGGAACATATCTTATCGATCTGATGCTGGCAAACGTGTGCAAACTTCATGTAACGCACCTTCCGTACCTGATCTCCAGGCTGGCCCAGGACATTGCAGGAGGGCTTGTCGTTACCCTGCCCGGAGAGCAGGATTTTAAAAACCCCGATATAGGCAAGTACCTTGAGAAGTATTTCAAGAGCGCAGCAGCATACAGCACGGAGGACCGGTGCAGGATGCAGAGATTGATAGAGAACCTTACACTCGGGATGGGCGCCGTGGGATATCTTACGGAGTCGCTCCATGGAGCGGGGTCCCCGCAGGCGCAGAAGATAATGATAGGCAGGCTGGCGAACTTCGATCGCAAGGCAGAGCTGGCAGAGGAACTGGCAGGCATCAGGAAGGGTTGACGAACTAAACTCTGGATAGATCCATGGGACGTGTGAAGTATTGCGGCAACTGCAATCCAGAGGTGGATCCGCGAAAGATAAGAAAGGCTGTGGAAAAGATAGCTTCAGAGACAGATGACGATGTGCTTATATGCGTCAACGGATGTTCCAGGATGTGCATGACGAAAAAGATGAAATCAGATCTTACACAAAAGAGGTTAGATCTGTTTGTACGTGAAGTGTTCGAGCAAGAGAGCCGACGCGTTGATAAAGGAGGGAAGGAATGAACCATTACCGGGAAAAGATCTGTACTGCCGACGAGGCGGTCAAAAGGGTAAAGTCAGGGGATAGAGTTGTATTCTCACATGCGGCCGGAGAGCCCCTGGTCCTTCCCGGCGCGCTTATGAAGAGAGTGGATGAGATCAAGGGTGTGGAGATCATTCATATGGTTCCCATGGGGGAAGCCCTTTATTGCAAGCCTGAATATGCGGGAAGCTTCCGCCATGTTGCGCTCTTCACAGGAGGGCCGACGAGGGAAGCAATTTGGGAAAACGGGGCTGATTATATTCCGTACTTTTTTAGTGAAATACCCTTTCTTTTTGAGACCGTTCTACCGGTAGATGTGGCGATGGTGACCGTATCTCCTCCCGATAAGAAAGGGTTCTGCAGCCTTGGCGTTTCGGTAGATTATACAAAAAAGGCGGTAGAGTGTGCGCATACGGTTATAGCAGAGGTTAATCCAACTATGCCGAGAACACACGGCGATTCCTTTATCCATGTTTCGCAGATCGACTGTTTTGTTGAAGTAAACCTCCCTATCCACGAACTAAAAAATGGGAGGCTTACAGAGATCGAGGAAAATATCGGAAGATATGCTGCCGAACTCATCGAAGACGGCTGCACGCTCCAGCTTGGCATCGGCGGGATTCCCGATGCGGTTCTAAAAAACCTTACCAGCTTCAAGGATCTTGGTATACACTCGGAAATGGTGTCAGATGGCGTGAAGCACCTGGTCGAAAAAGGAGTCATAACGGGAAGGCAAAAGACGCTTCACAAGGGAAAGATCATTATCAACTTCCTCATGGGCTCCCGCGAATTTTACGACTGGGTGGACGATAACCCTATCATTGAGATGAGAACCGTTGATTACACAAATAATCCTTACATAGTAGCGCAAAATAAAAAGATGGTAGCCATCAACTCTGCCCTTGAGGTCGATCTGCTGGGGCAGGTATGCGCCGACACGCTGGGACCGAAACAGTTCAGCGGTGTCGGGGGGCAGGTTGATTTTGTGAGGGGCGCGCGTATATCGCAGGGAGGGAAGGCGATCATTGCATTGCCAAGCTCAGCAAAAGGCGGAATATCGAGAATTGTCCCCGTACTGAAGACAGGCGCTGCTGTTACGACATCGCGAAACGACGTCGACTACGTGGTAACCGACTATGGGATAGCGGCCTTAAAAGGTAAAACGGTACGTGACAGGATGAAAGCACTTATTAACATTGCCGACCCGAATCTCAGAGAAGATTTAACGAAAAAGGCCTACGAAATCTACCATGTCCTTCTTTAAATGACATTCTTGCCAGGATTCAAGGTTTTCCAATAACCACCCCTCAACCCCCCCTTTTTTTCCTTGGATCCTGGTTTCCTTAAGTTAGCTGTCAGCAGTCGAGCCAAAAGCCTTTTTTGTTTCAGCTGAAAGCTGTTTGCTGACTGCTGAAGACTGCCTGAATTAGCCGAAGCGCCCCGTGATATACCCTTCAGTCCTCTCGTCTGACGGTGAAGTAAATATATGGGGCGTCTCGCCGAACTCCACGAGATCGCCAAGGAGCATGAAGCCGGTGTAATCGGATACCCTCGCTGCCTGCTGCATATTGTGCGTTACAATGAGTATGGTATACTCCTTCTTCAGCTCCATCATAAGCTCTTCAACCCTCATAGTTGCAATGGGGTCCAGCGCAGAACAGGGTTCATCGAGAAGGATGATCTCTGGCTCGACGGTTAAAAGGCGCGCAATGCAGAGCCTTTGCTTTATCTCCTCGGAGAGGTCGAGCGCAGGAACGGAAAGCTTGTCTTTTAATTCTTCCCAGAGGCCGACGGCACGCAGGCAGCCTTCCACGATCTCCCTTTTCTTCCTTTTGTTTCCCAGATCATGTATCTTCAATCCGTAAACCATGTTCTCGTATACGGAGAACGGGAAGGGGTTCGGCCTTTGAAATACCATACCTACCTTTTTGCGAAGCTCTATGATGTCAACTTCCTCGATCTTTTGGTCGTTCACAAAGATGTCTCCGGATATGCGTATTTCGTCGATGAGGTCGTTCATCCTGTTGAAACAGCGCAAAAGAGTGGACTTTCCGCACCCTGAAGGCCCGATAAGCGCGGTGATCGAGTTCTTGTGGACGTTGAAATTGATATTCTTCAACGCATGAAATGTACCGTAATGGAGGTTGAGGTCATTTGTTTTCAGTACAAAATTATCCATTATCCGAACTTTCCCTGGATGTAATCTTCTGTCTTTTTCATCGTCGGTGTTGTGAAAAGCCTTTCCGTCGTCCCGTACTCGATGAGCTCTCCAAGGTAGAAAAAGGCTGAGAAGTCAGTGATGCGGGCGATCTGTTTTGTATTGTTGGAGACAAGGATTATCGTAATGTCCTTTTTCAGCTCGCTTAAGGCATCTTCTATTTTTGCCGTTGAGATGGGATCGAGCCCTGAGCAGGGCTCATCAAGGAGTATGATCTCGGGCTTGAGGGCAAGCGTCCTCGCAAGGCACAGCCTTTGCTGCTGCCCGCCTGACAATTTGAGGGCAGACATGCTCAGCCTGTCTTTTACCTCATCCCAGAGGAATGCCTTTTTGAGGCTGTCCTCCACGATGTAGTGAAGCATGATGCGGTCTCTGATCCCTCTCAGCCGCGGGCCGTAGGCGATGTTTTCGTATATAGAACGGGGCAGGGGGATGGGCACGGCAAAGACAGTGCCTATGCGCCTTCTCAGCTCAACGGCATTATGGTCCCCGTCAAGGATGTTCTGTCCGTCTATGTGTACTTCTCCCTTGATGCCCGCATTTTCTTCAAAATCGATCATCCGGTTTATAACCGAAATAAGCGAAGACTTTCCGCTGCCGGAAGGCCCCATGAAGCCGGTGATGGTATTTTTGTAGACATCGACTGAAACGCTCTTCAGGACCTCATTTTGTGCAAAAGCGACGCGAAGCTCTTTGATTGCGATCTTTATGTTCATAGTCATCAGGAATATTTTGATATTGCCTTGTTCATAATGTAGTAAGCGAGAACGTTGATCAATAATATGCTTACGACAAGCACCAGCGAGGTGCCGTAAGCCTTTTCCATGGAGATACCCTCGCGGGCGAGTATGTAAAAATGGACCGCCATGGTCCTGCCGGAATCCATGAGGGAGGTGGGGAGCCTGAGCGAGCTGCCCATTGTAAATATTACCGCCGCTGTCTCGCCGACAGCCCGTCCGACGCTCAGCATGATGCCCGTCAGTATCCCGGGTATCGCCGACGGCAGTACGACCTTCGTGACCGTTTCCCATTTTGTGGCGCTCAGAGAGTAGCTTACCATCCTCAGGTTCCTCGGTACGGCCTTGATGGCCTCTTCGCTGGTTCTTATTATTGTAGGCAGTATCATGATCGTTATGGTCAGCACGCCTGCGAGAAGCGACCAGCCCATCCTGAGCTTGATGACGAAAAATATGAAGCCGAAGAGGCCGTACAGGATGGACGGTATTCCCGCAAGCGATTCAACGCCGAAACGTATAATCTTGGTGAAAAGGGATTCTTTTGTATATTCGGTGAGAAAGATCGCAGTCCCGACGCCCAGAGGAGTGGCAAAGAGGATCGAAAGGAGGGCGAGCAATATTGTCCCAGCGATTGAAGGAAAGATGCCCCCAAGCCTTCCCATGTCTTCGGGATAGGCGAAAATGAATTCGAAATTTACATAGGGGAGCCCCTTGAAACAGATAATAGCAACGATTATAACGAGGATGCTGACGGTAAAAAAGGCCTGGAAGTTTAAGCCAATCTGTACGAATTTGTTGGTGAACCTTGGATTTATCCTCATGTCACATCTTTCTCTTGATCCCGAAATTTGCTATATAGTTGAGAATCATAATAATGATGAGCAAAACGACGCCGGTGGAAAACAGCCCGAGCCTGTGGTCTCCCGTTGCATAGGCGAGTTCCAGGGCAATATTGCCCGTCAGAGTCCGTAAAGGATCAAGGATGCTTGTGGGTATTCTGAGGGCGTTTCCGGCGATCATGATGACGGCCATTGTCTCCCCGATGGCCCTTCCCATTCCCAGTATGAAGCTCGCAAGGATCCCCGATCTTGCCGCGGGGAGAACAACCTTGTAGATGGTCTGCCATTTTGTCGCCCCCATGGCAAAGGAGCCCTCGCGGTATGTTTTTGGGACGCTCACGAGGGAATCGAAGGAGATACTGATTATGGTAGGGAGGATCATGATCCCGAGGATTATGGAGGTGGCAAGGAGCGAGAAGCCTGACCCCCCTATGTAGTTCCTTATCAGGGGCACGATGTAGATTACGCCCAGAAACCCGTACACAACGGAAGGGATGCCGGCAAGGAGCTCGAGGGCGGGTTTGAGGAACATCTTCATCCTTTTCCCCGAGTATTCAGAGAGATATATGGCGCAGGAGAGCCCCATGGGAGCGCCTATGAAGAGAGCGCCGAAGGTAACGAAAAATGAAGATACGATCATGGGATATATGCCGAAGAAGCCTTTTGTCGGAGCCCATTTGGAGCCCATGATGATATTTTTCAGGCCGACCTTATGGAAGAGGGGAAGCCCTTCAAAGAGGATGAACATGAAGATGAGAAAGAGAAAAAGAAGTGATGACAGCGCGAAGGCTACCAGCACCCACTTGACGAACTGTTCCTTCCTGACGGGATTTTTAATCATAAAAACCGACCAAACCCTCTTTTTTCAGGATATTCTGCCCGTCCTTTGAAAGTACAAAGTTGACGAATTTTCTGCCATCTTCGTCAAGCTCGCCGTTTGTTACGTATAAGAACGGCCTCACGATCTTGTACCTGCCGGTTTTGATGCTCCGGATGCTGGGAATGACCCCATTAATGGTCAGTGGCTTTACCCTCTGGTCGACCAGCCCGAGCGATATATATCCGATCGCATAGGGGTCGGTAGCGATCACCTCTTTGACCGATCCGTTTGAATCCTGGACCATGATGCCATCGTCAATCTCTCTTTCTTTCATCACAAGCTCTTCAAAGGAGCTCCTCGTGCCTGAGCCTTCCTCGCGTGTGACCGCGTCTATCTCCCTGTTTATCCAGCCCAGCTGGTTCCAGTTTGTGATCTCTCCGCTGAATATCCTGCTGACCTGCTGGAGCGTCATGGCCTTAAGGGGATTTTTCGGGTGTACCACTATAGTAATGCCGTCGTAGCAGATTATTATAGTGTTAAGCATCTTCTCTTCTTCTTTCAGCTCCCTTGACGACATCCCGATGTTCACGGTGTTGTTAAGGCACGCCTGGATCCCTGCGGTGGATCCTCCTCCCTGAACGTCAATGACGAATTTGCGGTTGTCGATCATGAAATGTTCTGCGAGCTTTTCGGTAAAAGGCATTACCGACGTAGACCCCGCGATGGTAATTGTATGCTTGTCCTTTTTTGTCCTGTCGGCAGGCTTGCCGCTACAGGAGATTATCAATGTTGCGAGGGCAACGGCAATAATGCCAAATTTTCTGACCATTCTTATTCCTCGGGGTCTTTCAGATGCCGTATGATCTTCCCCTCGACCATAAATATCACCAGCTCGGCAATATTTACCGCATGGTCAGCCATCCTTTCAAGGTATTTTGATATAAAAAGGAGCCTTGTCGCTCTGGAGATGGTCCGCATGTCCTGCATCATATAGGTAAGCAGCTCGCGGAATATCTGGTCGAGCAGCTGGTCTACCTGTTCGTCGTTTCTTGTTACTTTAAGGGCCAGCTGCACATCCTCCCTTACAAAGGCATCAAGGCTTTCTTTGACCATGAGTTCCACGATCTCGGCCATCTTTGGCAGGTCGATATAAGGCTTTAGCTGCGGCTCCTGGTTCAGTTCCTGCACCCTCTCGCAGATATTGACCGCCATGTCGCCTATGCGCTCCAGGTCGTAGTTGATTTTGATGGCTGTCGTGATGAACCTGAGATCTCTCGCAGCCGGCTGGCGAAGCGCCAGGAGCTTTAAACAAAGCTCGTCCACCTCGATTTCTATCGAGTTGATGATATCATCGTTGTCGATAACGCTTTGCGCGCGCTCCGAATCTCTTTCGAGGAGCGATCGTATCGCATCCTGAATGGCCTTTTCGACAAGGCCGCCTTCATAAAGGAGTTTTTCTTTCAATTCTTTTAATTCCAGATCAAATGCTTTGTAGATATGTCCTTCAAGCATATTCCCTCCTTATAGCAGGTAAACAGAGTATAGTAATTTTTGCCGTTGATTACAATGAGATTTTGGATCAGCCAAACTTGCCCGTAAGGTACTCTTCGGTCCTCTTGTCTTTCGGCACAGTGAACATCTTTTCTGTAGGGCCGTATTCGATCAGTTCGCCAAGGTAGATAAAGGCGGTGAAATCGGAGACGCGCGCCGCCTGGCCGATGTTGTGGGTCACGAGGAGCATGGTAACGTTCTTTTTCAGCTCAACGAAGAGCTCCTCGATCTGTGATGTTGACTTTGGGTCGAGGGCTGACGTCGGCTCGTCGAGAAGCAATATCTCAGGGTTCATGGCAAGCGCCCGGGCGATGCAGAGCCTTTGCTGCTGGCCGCCGGACAGAAACGTCCCCTTCCTGTGGAGAAAGTCCTTCACTTCATCCCACAGCGCTGCGCTCCGAAGAGATTGCTCGACGATCCTGTTGAAGTCTTCCTTGGAACGACGTATGCCGTTCAGTTTATAACCAGCAATGACGTTGTCGTATATGCTCATCGTAGGAAAGGGGTTAGGCTTCTGGAATACCATGCCGATCTTTCTTCTGAGGACGATCGGCTCCATAGTATAGATATCCTTTTCGTTGAGAAACATCCTGCCCGCCACCTTTGTGTTGGGAAGGAGCTCGTGCATCCGGTTCACGCAGCGGATAAGCGTGGTCTTGCCGCATCCGGAAGGGCCCATAAGGGCGGCAACGACATTCTTCGGCACGGAAAGATTGACCTCCCTCAGAACCTGATGGTCCCCGAAGAAGGCTGAAAAGTTATCTACTGTCAGAACTGAATTTTCCATTTTATCGAAACTCCTCTTGCGATGAGGTTGAGGGCCAGCGTGAGTACCACCAGGATGAACGATGCCCCCCATGCGAAGGTATGCCATTCGGGATAGGGGCTCATGGCGTAATAAAAGATCCGGTAGGGCAGCGAATCGATAGGCTTTAATATGTTCCAGTTCATGAACTGGTTTCCGAAGGCGGTGAAGAGCAGGGGAGCCGTTTCTCCGGTAATCCTTGCCACGCTGAGAAGGATGCCCGTCAGTATGCCGCTCAGGCCCGAAGGAAGGATAACCTTCAGGATCGTCTTATAGTAAGGTACGCCGAGGGCGAGAGAAGCCTCCTTGAGATGATAGGGTATCAATTTGAGGGTCTCCTCGGTCGTTTTGATGATCACGGGCAGCATCATGATGCTGAGTGCAATGCCTCCGGACAGGGCGGAAAATGTCCGTAGGGGCGCTACGATCCAGACATAGGCAATGATGCCTATGACGATGGAGGGCGTCCCCTGGAGGACAATGACGCAAAGACGCACGATGCCGCTCAGCTTCCCTTCTTTGTTCTCGGAAAGGTAGATCCCGGCAGCGATGCCGAAGGGTATGGAAAAGACGCATGACAGAACGATGAGCATGATCGTCCCGACGATAGCGTTGAAGACGCCGCCTCCCGCCTCACCGATGGGCCGGGGGAGATGGAACAGGAAATCCCAATTGATCACCGAGATGCCGTTTTTTGTGATGTAATAAAGAATGAGCAGAAGGGGCAAAAGGGAGACGAAGACAAAGAGCATCATAATGCCTTTAAAGATGTGGTTCTTGATGAGCCGTCCTTTTACGTGATCTTCCATTACGTGACCTCTTTCGACGCTTCGATGCTGATCTTTTGAATGACATAATTGCCGATGATGTTGACGAGCATGGTGACGAGGAAGAGGACGAGGGCGATATAGATCAGCGAAGCGGAGACAAGCCCCGTAGCCTCCGCGAACTCATTTGCTATGACGCTTGCCATGGTGTTCGCAGGGCTGAAGATGCTCGTGGGAATGAAGTTGCTGTTCCCTATGAGCATGGTAACGGCCATCGTCTCGCCTATGGCCCTCCCCAGCGCAAGCAGTATTCCCGCGATGATCCCAGAGCGCGCGTAGGGGATGATGATATTTTTAAGGACCTCAAAACGCGTGGCGCCGAGCGAATAGGCCGCCTCTTTCAGATCGGCAGGCACGAGGGTAATGACCTCTCTGCCTATCGAGGCAGAGAAGGGTATGACCATGATGGCCAGAATGAGCGCCGATGTAAAGATGCCGACACCGTGAGGCGGAACGCCGAGCTTTGTCTCAATAACGCGCACCATAGGCATGAGCAGGAAAAGGCCCCACAGGCCGTATATGACGGAGGGGATGCCGGCGAGGACCTCGACGGAGCTCCTGAGGAACGTTGAGACGGCGCCTTCCTTGAAATACTCGCCGAGGAAGATGGATATGGCGATCGAGAAGGGGATGGATATGATGAGCGCTAAAAATGAGGTCGCCAGAGTGCCTACAAGAAAAGGGAGGGCGCCGAACTGCTCTGCCGCCGCATTCCAGGTCTTTGAGACGAAAAAGCCAAAACCGAAGGTCTTTATTGCGGGGATTGCCTGGATGAAAAGCGTCAGGGCGATCGCGAAGAGAAGGCACGCTATGAGCACTCCCGAGATCATCAGGCTCCCCGAAAATCTTTTTTCGGAGCGATCTGACCCGCTTTGCTGCTTATCTTTTCTATTTATATCCATGACGAAAAAATATTTATGGGTTTATGGGCACTGATCATTAAGTCTATTTCAGGATCGGCTTGCCGTTATATGTCATCGAGCGAACGAGCTTGACCGATTTGGCTGCAGCTTCCTTTGAAAGAGGCGCATACTGAAGAGGCTCAACGTATTTTTGACCGTCGGTGACCATCCAGAGAAGCATCTTGGCGAGCGCCTCGGCCCTTTCAGGTTTCCTCCCGCCGTAGTTCTGCTCCTTGTAGAATATGAGCCATGTGAAGCCGCTTATGGGATAGCCGTCTGCCGCGCCGGTATCGGTGAGGGACACATTCGTATCATCAGGTATTTTCACGTTCGCCGCAGCGCTTACGGCCTTAATGGTCGGCTCGATTACCTTGCCGGACTTGTTCCGGACATTGCCGAAGGCCATCTTGTTCTGGAGGGCGTAAAGGAGCTCGACATATCCTACGGCGCCCGGCGTCTGTTTCACGTATCCCGCGACTCCCGGGTTGCCCTTTTGCCCGATCATCCCTGCGGGCCATTTTAAGGATTTCCCTGTGCCCATAGCTTCTTTCCATTCCTTGTTCGCTCTTGTCAGGTATTCGCTGAATATATAGGTTGTGCCGCTGCCGTCTGCCCGATGGACAACGCTGATGGGGAGATCGGGCAATTTAGTATTGGGGTTGCCAGAGGCGATCTGCGGGTCATTCCATTTCTTGATCTTGCCCATGAAAATCCCTGCAATCATATCAGGGGTGAAATTCAGCTTCGGGTGTTCCGGAAGGTTATAGGTAACAACAACAGCCCCGAGACATGTGGGTATATGAAGTACCGTGTCGCCTGCCTCTTTTAATTCCTTCTCGGTCATGAACGCATCCGTCCCGCCGAAGTCAACCGTCTTCTTTGTGAGCTGATTGATGCCGCCACCCGATCCTATCCCCTGGTAATTGATCTTTATGCTGTGCTGCTGGTTGTAGGCGTCGAACATCTTTGAGTAAAGGGGCTGCGGGAACGTGGCGCCGGCTCCGAGGAGCTCCTGATCGGCCGCAAGGACGCGATCTCCGGCAAAGGCCGAACAGAGGATGACGAATGCCATGAACAACATGCTGAAAGCCTTAAACATAACTACCTCCTTTTTTTCTATATACTTCTTTGAGATTACAATACGAAATAGATGTTATTCTTTGGTGAATATTGTGTTAAGATTTTGTTAATTTAATGTTCCAGGATAATATCCAACGGTAAAACGATCACAGGGAGGTGTGAAAAGACATATGGATAAAGCCGTTCTTGCTGCCCTTTTTATCGCGCTGCTGATCATCATAAACGGCATTTTTTCCGCGGGCGAGTTTGCCATCGTCTCGTCGCGCAAGAGCAAGATCAAAGAGATCGCAAAAAAGGAAAAGGATCGCAGGGTCGATGACCTCCTTGAAATGAAAGAGAACCCCGAAAGGTTCTTATCCGCAGTACAGATAGGCATTACCCTCTGCGGCACCCTCGCTTCCGCTATCGGGGGGATCCTTTCGGTTCAATACGTTAAGCCTTTCATCAGGCAGATCCCCTACATAGGCGTCTTTGATGAAACCATTTCGGTGATCATTGTGGTTGTGGTGCTCACCTACCTCTTCCTGGTGGTCGGTGAACTGGTTCCAAAATACATAGGGATCAATTACAGGGAGAAGGTCGCACTCTTTATCGCGCCATTGATGCACTTCATCGCAAAGGTATTCTTTGTCTTTGTCAATCTTCTCTCCTTTTCAACCTTATTGATCGTAAAGGCTTTGAATCTCAAAAGAAACGAGGACCATGTCGGCGAAGGGGAGATAAAGGTGCTCCTCGAGGAAGGAAGGCGGAAAGGGGTATTTGACGAAACAGAAGAGAAGCTGATCCATGGTGTTTTTGAATTCGCGGACAGATCAGTGAAAGAGGTTATGGTACCGAGGCCGAATGTCTATAGTATAAACATAGAGGACGGTAATGACGATATAGTAAAGTATGTTGTTGAAAATGAGTTTTCCCGATACCCTGTTTACAGGGAGAACCTCGATAAGGTCATCGGCATTGTCTTTCAGAAGGACATAGCAAAGCAGATATGGCTGCAATCGCCGTTCAGCCTCGAGAAGCTTCTCAAAAAACCCTACTTTGTTCCTGAGACGATGGGGATAAGCGTCCTGTTGAAAGAGATGCAGAAAAGGCGGCAGCATCTTGCCATCGTCGTTGACGAGTATGGGACTACGGTGGGGATCGTGACGCTCGAAGACATCATGGAAGAGATATTCGGCGAGATAATGGATGAAACGGACGTTGATGACCGCATAGAAAGATTGAAGGACGGCTCTGTTATCATCGATGCCTCATATTCGATAAGGGACCTGAATAACAGATTTCACCTGGACCTCGCGGAATCTCCGGACTACGAGACCCTCGGTGGTTTTATCCTCACGCAGTTGCAGGAGATACCCAAAGGGGGAGAAATAATCCTTCAGGGCCCGCACAGATTTACAGTGGTGGGACTGGAAGGAAGAAGGATCACCAAGGTGAAGCTTGACAGGCCCAAAAGGGTCTGAGGGGCAGGGTATCTTTATTACACGTTCAGTACGGAGTTGTGCGACCCGAACTCGTTCATACTTTTTTCGGGATTTCCGGGATCGTCCTGCCAGATGCCGTCTACAACAAAACGGTATTCGTAAGATCCACCGGAAAGCATCATGGTCGTTTTCCAGATGCCTTTGGCATCCTTCTTGAGAGATTTTGCAGTGGGGCTCCAGGCATTAAAAGAGCCGGCCAGAAAGACCTCCTGCGCAGAAGGGTTCTCCAGTTTGAAGGTTACCCGTTTTTTAGCCTCTTTCTTTGTCATTGCTGCCCCCTTTTATACAATTTTATAACATTCTACCACAAACAGCGTCCTTATGCCACACCGGTTTGGGGAGCGGCAAAAGAAGGGTCAAGCGGCAGGGTGACAATAACCCTGGTTCCCACTCCCAGGGTGCTTTGAACATCTATCTTCCCTTTATGGAGCATAATAATGTGCTTGACAATAGAGAGCCCTAAACCTGTGCCGCCGAGCCTTTTGGACCTTGATTTGTCAACGACATAAAATCTCTCGAATATCCTTGAAAGATCGTCGCCGGGGATTCCTATCCCGGTATCTTCAATGGTGAAAACCGCTTTTCCCTGCCTTAGCCCGAGGGAAAGAGATATCCCGCCTTTTTCTGTGTACTTGACGGCATTGTCCAGAAGATTGATAAGCATCTGTTCCACCTTGAAAGGATCAACCATGATGTCCTTCGCCGCTGGATCGATATCGAGGGCAAGTGATAAATTCTTTTCAACAAGCTGATGCTCAAAGATCTTAACGCAGTTTTCTATTAAGGCCTTCAGGTCCGTTTTTTCGTATGCAGGTTCATCGTTTTTGTCTTCAAGCTTCGAAAGCAGAAGCAGGTCTGAAATAATATTGATCAGCCTGTCGGTATTGCGCCGTATAATATCAAGGTAGCGTTTTTGCTCTTCATCTTTTGCCGCATCTTCAAGGGTCTCGACAAAGCCTTTTATCGATGTCAGCGGCGTCCGCAATTCGTGGGAGACGTTCTGGACGAAATCGGTTTTGATCTTCTCCAGATTCTTCATATCTGTGATGTCATGGAACACTATTGCGACCTCTTCCTGCACGTTTAAAAATGTAGCGCTGCAGGAGAAGACCCTGTTGTTGAACTCGATCTCCCTTATGTGGCCCTGCTTTGTTTCACGGGCTTCCCTTACCAGTTCGCTAAGCTTTGGCTCACGTATCGCTTCCCAGTAGAACCTTCCTTTGTCTGGATTTACGTTGATGATCGACCTGAGGCTCTCGTTAGAGAAAACAACCTTTTCTTCCCTGTCAAGTATAAGGAACCCTTCCCTCAGAGACAGGATCACGCTGTTCCACTCATCCTTTTGCCTGGACAGCTCGGCGAAAAGCGCCTGTATCCGGCCGACCATGCTGTTGAAATTGTCTGCAAGGTCCCTTATCTCATCGGTGTTCTTCAGGAAGACCTTTGCGCTGAAGTCGTTCTGTGCGACCCTCTGTGACGCGGCAATGAGCTCCCGGATGGGCCTGGAGAGATTTCGCGAAAAGATAAAGGTGGCGACGAGAGATATCCCGATTATGAGAAGGGTGATCTGCAGGATAGCCCATAGCACCCGGTTGGTGATGATATTGATATTTTTTAAATACTGGCTCAGCCTTATGGCGCCTATGACCTTTTTATCCTTGTAGACAGGGATGGCGACATAGAGCATCTCTTTTTTCAGGGTATCGCTGTATCTTGCAAATCTCCCCGGATTTCCTTCAAGGGCCGAAGCCACCTCAGTCCTTGTCCTGTGATTCTCCATCTTTCCCGGGTCCTGCTCGGAATCGGCGAGAACGCTGCCGTTAGAAGCTATGATGGTGATGCGGGCGCTTATATCCTTTCCGGACGATTTTGCGACGGCGTCGAGCCTCTGGAGGTTGCCGTCGATCATGGGCTGGGTGATCTGGGACCTGATGATAACGGCAAGATCCCTTAAACTGCCCGCGACGGTCTCGATGTGGTAGTGGCGTATTATGGGAAATGAGAATGCGAGTATAAGTGCTGAGAGCGCTATCGTTGCGACAAAATACCCGCCGAATATCTTAAAGAAAAGGGTCCTCTTCATCTTTCGAATTTATATCCTACGCTCCGTATATTTTTGATAAATGTACCGGCATCGCCGAGCTTCTCCCTCAGGTGCCTGATGTGGACATCCACGGTCCTGTCTATGACGAATTTTTCCTTTCCCCACAGATGATCAAGGATCTGGTCGCGCGAGTATATCCTGCCCGGCCTGGCAAGGAGAAGGTTGAGGATCTTGAACTCGGTCGGGGTAAGATCAACCCTGCTCCCTTTTACCTCTACCTCATATCTTTCCGGATCGATCTTCAGGATGTCATCGACCTCGATCCGTTTTGATGCTGCCTTAGGTTCGTGCCTCCTCAATACCGCCTTGACCCTTGCCGTGAGCTCTCTCGGCGAAAACGGTTTTGTAACGTAATCATCTGCGCCAAGCTCAAGTCCGAGGACCTTGTCCGTCTCCTCCGTTTTCGCGGTGAGCATGATGATGGGTATGGAGGAATGCCTGTGGCTGCCCTTCAAATGCTTGCATACCTCGAATCCGTCGACATCAGGGAGCATGAGATCGAGGACGACAAGGTCCGGTGATTCTGTCCGAAGAAACCGGTAAAAGCTTTCGACATCGGGGAAACCACGCACGTTGAACCCCGCCTTTTTAAGATTGATCCCCACAAGCTCAAGAATGTCAGGCTCGTCATCTACGACAGCGATCAATCGAATGCCCATAAGATTGAGATTACTCCTTTCCCCTTTTTTTTAAAAGCCTTTTTTGCTGCGGTACCTTAGGCTCAGCAATATTCTGTTGCAAACCGGTCCTCCGTATAATAATCTTGTATATCTTAACGGCGAATTGTTAATTTTTGATTAAGGACCTGATTTTTTATTCAAAAGGAGGAATATTGATGAGATCAGACAGGATGAAAAAAGGTGTTGAGAAGGCGCCGCACCGGAGCCTGTTTAGCGCCATGGGGTATATATCCCAGGAGATAGAGAGGCCGATCATCGGTATAGCAAATTCGGCGAACGAACTGATACCCGGACATATCCATCTCAACAGGGTTTCCCAGGCCATCAAGGACGGGGTAAGAATGGCAGGCGGGACACCGATGGAATTTTCGACGATCGGCGTGTGCGACGGGATTGCCATGAACCATGAGGGGATGAAGTACTCCCTCGGGTCAAGGGAGCTGATCTGCGATTCCATTGAGGTAATGGCGAAGGCATACCCCTTTGACGGCATTGTGCTTGTCCCGAACTGCGACAAGATCATACCGGGTATGATGATGGCGGCCATGCGACTTAATATCCCGGCCATTCTGGTCAGCGGCGGGCCGATGCTTGCAGGCAGGTTCAAGGGGAAGGCCGTAGACCTCATCACTGTATTCGAGGGGGTTGGAAAAGTCGCAGGCGGCCTTATGACCGAAGAAGAGCTCTGCATGCTCGAGGAATGCGCATGCCCTGGCGCCGGCTCATGTTCAGGGATGTTCACGGCGAATTCCATGAACTGCCTTTCAGAGGCGCTCGGTATCGGCCTGCCCGGAAACGGCACGATACCGGCGGTCCACGCCGCGCGGGTAAGGCTCGCCAAGCTGGCGGGGCAGAAGATCATTGAGCTTGTCAGGAAAGATATCAAGCCTCGGGATGTTATGACCATTGAAGCCTTCAGAAATGCCATTGCAGTCGATATGGCGTTTGGCGGCTCTTCGAACACGGCCCTTCATCTTCCTGCGATTGCCAATGAAGGGGGGATCAAGCTGCCGCTTTCGCTCTTCGATGAGCTGTCTGAAAAGGTCCCTCACATCTGCAATATGAGCCCCGCAGGGCCGCACCACCTTGAGGACCTCTTCGAGGCAGGAGGCGTTTATGGAATAATGAAGGAGCTTACGAAGAAGAATCTTGTCAACAAGAAATGTATAACGGTAGCCGGCAGCAAGATAGGCGATATCCTGAAAGATATCAGCGTTGCTGACCATGAGGTTATCCACCGTATTGACGCGCCGTATCACGAAAAAGGCGGGCTTGCGGTATTGACGGGAAGCCTTGCGCCTCAGGGCTCAATAGTGAAGAGGATCGGGGTGTCCGAGAGCCTGTGGCGCTTCGAAGGCAAGGCAAAGGTCTTCGAGAGCGAAGAGGAGGCGGGGAAGGCCATCATGGAAGGCAAGATATGGGCCGGAGACGCCGTCATCATCCGCTATGAAGGGCCCAAAGGGGGGCCCGGCATGCGCGAGATGCTCACCCCCACGAGCATCCTCGCCGGCAGAGGGCTTGACAGGGTATGCGCCCTGATCACCGACGGGAGGTTCTCGGGCGGGACGAGGGGCCTTTGCATAGGCCATGTTTCGCCTGAAGCAGCGGAAGGAGGCCCTATAGCCTTCGTAAAGAACGGAGACATCGTCGAGATAGACCTAGTGAAAAAGAGCATACGCCTCCGCGTGGATAAAAGTGAGCTGGCAAAGCGCAGGAAGGCGTGGAAGCGGCCCGAACCGAAGATCAAGGAAGGCTATATGGCACGCTACGCGAAGCTCGTGACCTCGGCAGCTACGGGGGCGGTATTCAAAGAGAAATAATCAGGTTGAGGTTAAGGTCAAGGTTGAGGAAAAACAGAACTTGCTTAACCTTAGCCTAAACCTCAACCTGATTTTAGGTGGCTGATTATAAGGATTCATATGGAAGCTAAAGTAATTGAAGAAATAGTAGAGGCTTTGGGGAAGGAAAATGTCCTGACGTCTTTGGAGGAAAGGAAGTGCTACTCCTATGACGCAAGAACGGAGGGGGTGATCCCCGATCTCGTTGTCTTCCCGTCGTCCGCCGGGGACGTTTCGAAGATCCTTAAGCTTGCAAACGAGCACCGCTTCCCCGTCATTCCAAGGGGGCAGGGGTCGGGGCTGACAGGCGGTTCCATTCCCCTCTATGGAGGAGTTGTGCTGGTCTTTACAAGGATGAACCGCATTCTTGAGATCGATACCGAAAATCTTATCGTGACCACAGAACCCGGTGTTATCACCTTTGATCTCCAGCAGGAGATGGCGAAACACGGCCTGTTTTATCCGCCGGACCCGGCCTCGTTCAAGTATTCGAGCATCGGCGGAAATGTTGGCGAATGTGCGGGGGGCCCCAATTCACTGAAATACGGCGTGACAAGGGATTATGTCCTCGGCCTTGAGGTGGTGAAGCCCACAGGGGAGATTATCCATACCGGGGTCAAAACAATGAAAGGCGTAGTAGGATATGACCTGACGCGGCTTTTTGTCGGAAGCGAAGGAACGCTTGGCATTGTTACGAAGATCATCCTTAAGCTTATCCCGCTGCCCGAGGCAAAGGCGACGATGCTTGCCCTTTTTCAGCAGGTCGAAGATGCCGCCGCGGCGGTTTCAGCGATCATAGCTGCAAAGGTTGTGCCTTCGACGATCGAGTTCATGGATAAGGCATCGATCCGGTGCAGCGAGCAGGCATCCCCGATGGGCCTTCCTGAAGGGATAGGAGGCCTTTTGCTCATCGAGGTAGACGGGGACAAAGAATCGATCACGCCGCAGGTTGAAAAGGTCAGGAGGATAGTCGTAGAAAAGAAGGCGATCCGGTGTGATGTGACAGAGGATCCCCAGGAGGCCGACAGGCTCTGGCAGGCAAGGCGGGTGCTCTCCCAGGCGACGTACAACCTTAATCCGGTCAAGATCGCAGAGGACGTCGTGGTGCCCCGGTCCCATATACCGACCCTTATCAGGGCGCTTGAAGAGATGGAAAAGAGGTTCGGCGTGCCCATCCTCAGCTTTGGCCATGCGGGGGATGGAAATTTTCACGTGAGCATTATGATCAAGGATACGCCGGAGGACAGAGAAAAGGCAGAAAAGGCGGTGGAGGCCATATTTGAAGAGACGATACGCCTCGGCGGCACGCTCTCAGGCGAGCACGGCATAGGGACCTCAAAGTCCGCCTATCTCGGGATGGAGCTTTCGCCGGAGGTGATCGCCACGATGAAGAGGATCAAAGAGCTTTTTGATCCCAACAATATCCTTAATCCGGGGAAGATCTTTCCAGAATAGACCGGCTTACCGCAAAGCCTGCTCAACGTTGTGAAGTGCTGCAACTTTTCACTTCTCAGGTTCCACTTTTCACGATATAAGCCGCGATGTCCATGACACGAATTGACAATTTATATTGCTTCTGTTAAGGATTTACTATGCACGAAAGGCTTGCGTTCAATGGAGATCTTTGCACCACGGCCATGGGGATCATGCCCCATGAGGATGTTCATGACGCATTGGACCTTGCGCTTCAGATGGATATCCCCTTCTGGCCTCAACTACCGAAGCTGTCTTTTTATGAGGATATGTATGTGCAGGCCATGGAGATGTTCCCTGGCGTTGTGATTGATGAGGAGCGTACAAAGATATTCATAGACAGCGGGAGATTTCTCTACGATCTGCCGCAATACCTGGAAAGAGAGGATGACCCGGAGTTGTACAGGTTTTCTAAAAGGTTTTCAAGGGTTTACGAAGAATTTCTCACGCTGGACCTCTCTTCATACAGGTCTGTGAGAGGCCAGGTTATAAGCCCGGTGAGCCTTTCGCTGAAAATAACAGATGAGAACGGCAAACCTATAGTTTATAATGATGAGATACGTGCTCTCATATTTTCTTTTATTCAGAAAAAGGTGAATGTGCAGTACAGGGAGCTCAGAAGTAAAAACAGAGGCGCCTTTGTCTGGGTTGATGATCCCGGGCTTGAGTTTGTCTTTAACGCGATGTGCGGCTACGATCACGTCAAGGCAAAGAGTGAACTGATGGATTTCTTCAGCGGGATCGAGGGGCCAAGGGGCCTCCATCTTTGCGGCAGGCCCGATTGGGATTTTCTCCTTTCTCTTAACATAGATATTCTTTCATTCAACGCTTACGCCTTTGGCGATGTCTTTGTTACCTACGATAAGGTAAAAACATTTCTGGAGAAGGGGAATATAATCAGCTGGGGTATAGTGCCGACATATTATGAAGAGTTTTCCAGGGAAGATGTCAGAAGCCTTGCGGGTCGTCTTGAGAAGATGTGGCTCTGCCTCGAGGAAGACGGTGTGGATAAAGGGGTAATCGTCAAAAACAGCATGCTCGCCCCTGCAACATGCAACATGATGAACGCAGACAAGACCGCTACGGTCGAAGGCTCTTTTTTGCTTGTCAATGAACTATCAGATTACGTAAAGGAGCGGTACGGCATATGAAAAATATCCATATTGTATGCAAGAGGGGCAGCGAGGATGCTCTGAGGATAGCAAAAACGATCATCGACTCTTTTGGCCGCAGGTGCGACATTTTTATCGATGATGCTGCTGCGAAGACAATGGGTCACGACAGGACTTTTGAACTGGAGCACGTCGGTGAAGATACGGATCTGATCATTGTCCTTGGAGGCGATGGAACAATGCTGAGCGCCTCAAGGCATTTGAAGGGGAAAGAGGTGCCGATACTCGGAGTCAACCTCGGCGGCCTAGGTTTTTTGACTGAAACATCTGTTGAGGAGCTGCCGTCAACGCTCGAAAAGGTAATAAAAGGGGATTTCGGCGTCTCCAGGCGGATTATGCTGCTGGTCACTGTCAGGAGGGGAGGAGACCGGGTCTTTGAATTCTCCATTCTCAACGATGCCGTTATTACAAAAGACGCCCTTGCTCGGATCATTGATATAGAGACGTTTGTCAACGAAGAATACCTGACGACATACAAAGGCGACGGCCTGATATTCTCGACTCCGACAGGCTCAACAGGCTATTCGCTTGCTGCAGGAGGCCCGCTCATATACCCTTCGTTGACAAATATTATTGTGACGCCCATATGCCCCCACATGCTCACGAACAGACCGATCATACTTCCTGAGGGGGTTACTGCCAAGGCGGTGCTGTCATCGATGGAGGAGAAGGTATTGCTTACCATAGACGGCCAGATCGGTTTTCCGTTGGAATACGGGGATGAGGTGGTCGTGAGAAGGTCCCCTTACACCGTCAGTCTCATAAAGTCATCTTCCAAGGGATATTTCGAGATCCTGAGAACAAAATTAAAATGGGGTGAACGATAAACATGCTGACCTTTCTTGGCGTGAAAGGTTTTGCCATAATAGACGAGCTGCGGGTTGAGTTCGGAGAAGGGTTTAATGTTATTACCGGAGAGACAGGCGCCGGAAAATCGATAATCATCAACGCCCTTTCAGCGCTTATGAACATGAAGATGCCAGGAGATGTGGTAAGGACGAACGCTGCACAGGCCGAGATCACAGGCCACTTCTTACGGGGGCAGGAAGAATATCTCATCAGGAGGGTGATAGGAAAGACAGGCCGGTCCAGGGCATTTCTTAACGACGAGCCTGTAATATCAGGCAGGCTCGAAGAGATGGGAGGCAAAAGCATCAGTATATACGGACAGAACGAGTTCCAGCATTTACTGAACAAGGAAAATTATACTTCCATAGTCGACAGGCTTCTTGCGCTGGAAAAGGACCAGTCGTTGCTTAAGGAAAAATTCGACGCACTGAGGAAGATAGATTCCGGGCTTGAAAAGAAAATGAAAGATGCTGAAGGAAAAACAAAAGAGACGGAGCTGCTGGAATTCCAGATCGAAGAGATAACGCGTCATAACATTCAGGAGGGAGAAGAGGAGTCTGTCAGAGAAAGAATGAAGGTCCTGAAAAGCGCGGAGAAGATCAGCGCCTGTCTGGCTGAGATCTCAAACGGCCTCTATGAGGGCGAATCATCGGTGCAGGGCATGCTCAAAGCCTATACGGGCATGCTTAAGCAGTTTCATGCCTTTGACGCAATGGGTGGACTGATGAAAAGATTGGAGTCAGTATCCTTTGATATCGAGGATTGTTTGCAGGAGATGAGGAGGATCGAAAAAGGCCTGCTTTTTGACCCAGAAGAGCTGCAGATCCTTGAGGACCGTTTGTCTGATATATACAGGCTCAAGGAAAAATACGGGAATACCTGTGAAGCGATCAGCAAGTACGGCGAATCAGCAAAGGCGCGGCTGGAGTACCTGCGGTCCCTTTCATCTGATATCGATGGGCTTGCAGCACAAAAGGCCCTGTTGATGAAAGAGGTGGAAGAGGTGGCGGAAAGGCTTTCTGCAAAAAGAAAAAGGGGATCCCTAAGGCTTGCAAGGTCGATCATAGAAGAGCTTGCCTTTCTTTCCATGAAAGGGCTGCAATTCAATATCCGTATTACGGACAAGGGGTTTATTGACGGGGACGGAAAGGACGACATAGAATTTTTGATAAGCACCAACCCCGGGGAGCCTTTGAAACCCCTGAGGAGGATAGCCTCGGGGGGAGAGCTTTCGAGGATCATGCTCGCAGTCAAGAAGGTGATCGGCGGCGAAGAGGACAAGACGCTCATATTCGACGAGGTTGATTCGGGCATCGGAGGCAGGGTTGCGGATATGGTGGGAAAGAGGCTGAAAGACCTCGCAGGAAGGCAGCAGGTGATCTGCATTACCCATTTGCCTCAGATTGCGGCATACGCCGACCATCATTTTCTTGTTGAAAAATATTACGAACAGGGGATGACGAGAACGGGAATACGTGAGCTTTCAAGGGAGGAGAAGGTGCAGGAGATCGCGAGAATGATGGGCGGCGCCGGCGTCACGAAAAAAACGATAGAGAGAGCCGAGGAGATGATCGGGAATGATTAAAAAAGCGGATATAAGAGATATCAAAAAGATCCATACCATGGTGAACAGCGCCGCATCGCGCGGCGAGATGCTCCCGAGGCCCCTTGGGGAGCTCTACGACAATCTTCGTGATTATTTTGTTTGCGAAGAGGGAGGGGAGATTCTCGGGACAGGCGCTTTCCACATCTGCTGGGAAGACCTCGCGGAGATCCGCTCCATGATCGTCGCCGAACCGGAGAGAAAAAAAGGGATAGGCAGGATGCTGGTCAACGCCTGCATCAACGAGGCGAAGGATTACGGCATAGGCAAAATATTTCTTCTTACCTATCAGGTAGGGTTTTTTGAAAAGTGCGGTTTTAAAGTCGCAGACAAGCGGATCTTTCCGCAAAAGATATGGTCGGATTGCGTGAAGTGCCACAAGTTCCCCGAATGCGACGAGATAGCAATGATACTGGAGATATAAGTGAAAGGCTACGAAACGACAGAAGCTGCAATATCGGGATTGTTCGATGATTATGAGCTTTACTATCAGAAAGAGAAAAGCAAGAAGATAGAAAGCAGGGAAAAGGATATCTACGGCCTCGAAGTAAAAGAGGAAGAAGGGGTGGCGATACGGGGGATCAGGAACAATCGCATGACCTTTGCGTACACCTATGACCAGGGGGAAAAGGCAGCGGAATCTCTCGTGCAGCACCTCACGCACCTTGCCCCCTTTGCTGTTTACGACGAGGGCTGGAATTTTCCCGCAGGATATGAAAAGTACCCCTCTGCAGACCTCTTTGATAGTAAAGGTGCGGAGGATTCCGAGAAGAGAGAAGCGCTCTTCAGCATGGAGAAGGCAATCATAGATTACGACAGGAGAATAGTTGCGACACGCAACTGCGAGCTTCATGAGATCGAGGTCGAGACGAAGCTTGCGAATTCTAAGGGGTTGAACGCTGAAGGCAAAAAGACGATCTATATCCTTACCGGCCTGTGCGTTGCACGGGATAAGGATGAAGTTTCATGGTATGACTGGTTGTGGTCCAATCATTGGAGCGGAATGGACGGAGAGAGGCTTGGAAGGAGCATCGCGCAGAAGGCCATCTCTTTTTTATCAGGCAGGCAACTGGAAACAGGGACGTATGAAGGAATACTAACGCCCCAGGCCTCCTGCGACCTCCTGAGCGTACTGTCAAGTTCTTTTCTCGCCGAGAACCTTTATAAGAACAAAACGCGCCTCAAAGACAGGGCAGGGGAGCGCTGCTTCTCCGATGTGGTCAATATCGTTGACTCGGGATTAAAGGGCACGGGCGGGTTTTATTTTGACGGCGAGGGCGTGCCTGCAGGAGATAACGTTGTTGTAAAAAACGGCTGCTACATGGGGTTTCTGTACGATTCATATTACGGCATGAAATTTGGGGTGCCTTCAACGGGCAACGGAACGCGGACAGGCATCAAAGAGCCGCCCAAATGTGGCCCGCGCGGGATGTTCATAGAGAAAGGGCCCACAGACATCCGCAGTTCCTTCAATAACGGCATTGTAATAGAGGAGCTTATGGGAACACATACCGCAAACCCCGTAACAGGGGATTTCTCTCTTGGCGTGATCGGGCATATTTATAAAGGGGGTACACCAACGCCTTTCAAAGGGGTTATCTTTTCGGGGAATATCTTTCAACTGCTGAACAACGTGAAGGCGGTTGGAACAGACTTGGTGCTCTATGGAACGTACGGCTCGCCGTCCCTCTTTGTGGAAGATATGAAGATAAGCGGGATATAAAATGACGGAACTCAAGAGCTATGCCTTGAGCGGGACAAGAGAGTTGATCCTGAGCTATATGGAGAAAAATCCGAAGGGGGCTGTCCTCGATATCCCTTCCGGGCAAGGCGCCTTTTCGAAGGACCTTGAAGAGAGGGGGTTTACCGTTTTTCTCGGAGATCTGGATGTGAACAATGTTTTGTACCGGAATTGCAGAGTTGCGAAGGTGGATCTGAATCATCACCTTCCCTTCAAGAACAATAGCTTTGATTATTTGATATGCATTGAGGGAGTAGAGCATATAGAGAACCCCCACCACCTCGTACGGGAAAGCTTCAGGCTGCTGAAAGACAACGGCTGCCTGATCGTTACAACCCCCAATGTCATGACAATAAAATCGCGCCTGAGGTTCCTTTTCTGCAGCTACCTCGATTACTTCAGATATTTCGGGCCGATCAAAGGCGAGTCGAGGTTTGTCTTTGAAGAGTATGACCACCAGCATATCAATCCTGTCTTTTACGGTGAGATGAAGCATATCCTTATGAAATACGGCTTTTCCATAGAGGCGGTTGCAACGAATAAAATGGTAAAAAGATGGAAATTGATGCACCCGCTCATAAAATCCATTATCAGGCATAAAACAAAAAAGAGATTTCCGAGGGATCCCTTTTATATATCAGACACGCTGCTGGACGGAGAAGACCTGATCTTTATTGCAAGGAAAGATTCAACCCCGATGATTCCCCACAGCTTGCTGCGGGGCGACAATTTCCCAGGAGAGGACCATAGCAACACCGTCCCCTCTCCGTTTGCGAAGAAGGGTCGTAATGTCACAGCCCCCTCTCCCCTGGCGGGAGAGGGTCAGGGACCTTCAGTTTCCCTCTCCCCTGGCGGGAGAGGGTCAGGGACCTTCAGTTTCCCTCTCCCCTGGCGGGAGAGGGTCAGGGTGAGGGGGTATAACCATGCCGTCTTTATCCCCTGATTCCCCGCCACTTGTGACAGGTGTTCGTTCGGGAGCGTTGATTGAAAATAGCGTGAGAGGTTGCAGGATTTTATGAAAAAAAGGGTGCTGGCAGTACTTGGCACAAGGCCGGAAGCGATCAAGCTGGCGCCTGTGATCAACAGGCTGAAGGAGCGCGGATCGGGCTTCTCTGCGATCGTATGCGCTACGGCACAGCACAGACATATGCTTGATCAGGTCCTTTCGATCTTTAAAATATCCCCTGATTACGACCTGAACATTATGAGGGCGAACCAGGATCTTTTTGATATAACCGAAAGATCCCTCAGGGGCCTTAAAGGCGTTCTGGAAACGGTGCGCCCCGACGCAGTGCTGGTGCAGGGCGATACGACAACGGCCTTTATCGCGGGGCTTGCCGCATTCTATTTGAAGGTCCCCATCGGGCATGTTGAGGCAGGGCTCCGCACGTACAACAGGCACAGCCCGTTTCCGGAGGAGATGAACAGACACCTTTTAAGCGTGCTGGCCGATTACCATTTTGCGCCAACCCAATGGAGCAGATCGAACCTGTTAAAAGAATATGTTCCAGACGACAGGATATGGGTAACAGGGAATACGGTGATCGATGCGCTTATGGAGGTGGTCAGGGGTCAGGGGTCAGGGGTCAGGAGAAAGTTCTTCGAGGAGTCCTTCAGGAAGAAGTATAACCTGGAACTTTCAACGAAAAGCTTGAAACTGCTTCTGGTTACCGGCCACAGGAGGGAGAACTTCGGGCAAGGCTTTGAGAACATATGCAACGCGCTGCGGAAGATCGCCGAACAAAGAAAGGACGTGGCGATCGTGTACCCCGTTCACCTGAACCCGAATGTTCAAAGGCCTGTTAAAAGAATACTCGGCCCGGTGAAGAATGTCCGCCTGATCGAGCCTCTCGGGTACGAGGAGTTTGTCTTTTTGATGAACAGATCCTTCATCATCCTGACCGATTCCGGGGGGATACAGGAGGAGGCGCCCTCCCTGGGAAAGCCGGTCCTTGTGATGAGAAATACGACTGAAAGACCCGAAGGGATCGAAGCAGGCGTCGTAAAGCTTGTCGGGACAGGAGAGAGGGATATTATCGATGGCGCACTGGAACTGCTGGAGGATCGGGACGCATACAAAAGGATGTCGAGGCCGGCGAACCCTTACGGAGACGGCAGGGCATCGGAAAAAATAACAGATATTTTGTTTTCTGTTTTACAATAACCAATTTATCGGATATACAGTAGTATAAGGCGAAAGGTGCGAGGGGATAAAAAGGGAGAGGAATCTTAAGGTGAAGCTGGTATATGCGATAAGACATGTCGGAATGACCGGAGGGGTAAAGGTCTTTTTTCAGCATGTAGAGCTCCTCAGGAAGATGGGCCACAGGGTACACCTCATTACAAGGTTTATCGATGAAGAGTGGGGGTTCCGGGTGGCGCCGGAGGTCGTCCCGTCCTTTAGCGATGAGAGCGTGCCCGAGGCGGACGGCATAGTAGTGACGACGCCCAAAGATGTGAGAGACCTCTGGCAGGTCGCACGGAAGAGAAAGATACCGCTCTTCCATTTCATGCAGGGTTTTGAGCCGGACTATGTGCTTGAAAGGATCAGAGGGGAAGTGGTACCGGAATTTTTTCGTTCCAAAGATGTCCTGACGAGGGTGAAATACGCAAAAAAGATTTTTGGATGGAAGCGGAAGCTGAGGAGGTTCGACAGGCTTTACAGGCTCCCTACGATAAAGATCGCCATCTCCCCCCATCTCGTTGAGGGCGTGGAAAAGAGATACGGAATGCAGTGCAGCCTTTTGCCGAACGGGATAGACCGGAGCGTCTTCTTCCCGAAACCAGGCGAGCTTGATTATTCGGGCACATTGAAGCTGCTATCAGTGGGTAATTCTACCCTGGAATATAAGGCGATACCCGATATCCTCAATGCAGTGAAGATATTGAAGGACCAGGGAGAGGACGTATATTTGACAAGGGTCTCGCCGGCGGACATTCCTGATGCTGAACGGCGCAATGTAGCGGTGGACCGATTTCTTGTGAAGGTATCCGAGAATGAAATGGCGGACCTCTACCGTGAGAGCCATATCCTCATTGCTGCCTCAACGGAGATAGAAGGCTTTGGCCTGCCCCCGGTTGAAGCGATGAGCACGGGAACCCCGGTGATCCTCACAAGGATATCACCGTTTCTTGCCTTCGACGAGGTCCACGATTACGCCCACTTCGTGAATGTCCACAGGCCGGACAAGATCGCAGAGGGAATTTTAGAGATCGCTGGGAACAAAAGGCTGCGGAACTCCCTCGTCAGACGGGGCTTTCAGGTATCCGATAAATATTCCATAGAGGCTATCGGGAAAAGGCTTGAAGATATTTTAAAGAAACATATCGAAAGGAATAGAAGTGAGTGAACATAAGAGAGAAAAGGCAAGTCAACCCCCAACCCTTGTCGATAAGAATGCACCGGGCACACAGGAAAAGGTGCTCTCGATATTGAAAACGATGCCGCCGGGCAGGCTTCTTGACGCGCCTGCCGGGGAGGGCGCCCTTTCGGCGCAGCTCAGGGAATCATATGATGTTGTGCCAATAGATATTGATGAAAATTTTTTCAAACTAACAGGCCTTCCCTTCAGAAAGGCGGACCTCAACAAACCCCTTCCTTTTGATGACAGTTCATATGACTATGTTGTTTCGATAGAGGGGATCGAGCATCTCGAGAATCCTTTTCTCTGCATACGGGAGTTCTCCCGTGTGCTAAGGGAAGGCGGCAGCCTTATCCTTACAACACCGAACATAATGTCTGCAAAGAGCCGCACCAGGTTTTTATTCTACAGCTACCATGATTTTTTTCGTTTTATAAAGCCGGCAGAGGATTTCCGCCACGCGCTGCCGGAATACGACCATGAACATATCAACCCAATGACACTGATGGAGGTCAGATACGCAATGAAAAAGGCGGGCCTCGAGATAGCCGGGATATCCACGAACAGGTACGTAAAGGCAAAAAGATGGGGAATTTTCTATCCCGCCATAAAAAAGATGATCATATCGTTAACGAAAAAGAAATATCCCGGTGACCCATACATGGTCTCAAATGAACTTCTTGAAGGGGAGATCCTGATCGTACATGCGATTAAAAAATAATTAAATCAACGGAATATCCCATACCATCCCCGTCCGTACAATTTATACAAAAAATATATCTTGACTTGTCTTTATTTTGCTGTCATTATGAATATGTTCAGTGGTTGAACATATCGAAAATCATTATTATCCTTCGTCTTTACCACCACGCAATGGCGGTAGCCTGTCCAAAATTTCACAATGAATGAGGCCCAATTTAGAACACTGAAAGAGCTGTCTGTGGAGGGTACCGTTTCTCAGCGCGACCTTTCGAAAAGGATAGGCTTAAGCCTGGGCAGCGTGAATTATATTGTAAAAGAATTCATCAAGAAGGGCTATGTAAAGGCGCAAAAGTTCAAGAACTCCCAGAACAAGGCAGCGTACATCTATGTCCTGACGCCGAAAGGCATAAATGCCCGCGTCAAGCAGACCCAGTACTTTCTGCAGGTCAAGATGGAGGAATATGAAAGACTAAAAATGGAGATCGACGAATTGAAAAAGGACGTCTCCAGTCTGGAAGAGAACGTGCCTGAAGATACAATGAAAGGGGATATAGACCAATGAAGATACTGATCACAGGGGGCGCAGGGTATGTCGGCTCTGTCCTTGCCAATGCTGCGCTCGGAAGCGGCTGCAGCGTCAGGGTGATAGATGCCCTGCATTTCGACAGGAAGGTCCCTATTATACATTTAAGCAACCCCAATTACGAGTTCTTCCGGATCGACATATGTGAGCGGCAAAATATTGCACCCCTCCTTGAAGGTGTGGATTACGTCATCCATACGGCGGCCATAGTGGGAGAGCCTGCAAGCAACAGATTCCCCGAATTGACGGAAAAGACAAACTACGCTGCGGCAAAGGAGATCATCAGGCTCTGCGCGGAAAAGGGCGTGAAGGGCTTTATCTTCCTTTCCACCTGCTCCAACTACGGGATAACCGAGGGGCTTGCGAGAGAGGACGGCGTTTTGAAGCCGCTTTCGCTCTATGCCGACACGAAGGTAAGGGTGGAAAGGCTCCTCATGGATGGAACGCCCGGTATTGACTGGGTGGTCTGCAGGATGTCTACCGTGTACGGCGCATCGCCGAGGATGCGCTTCGATCTTACGGTGAATGATTTTGCCATGAATGCATACAGAAAAAGGTACCTCGATGTCTTTTTGCCCTATACATACAGGCCCTATATCCACGTCTATGACGCGGCGAGAGTGATCATGTCCATGATCGAACATTTCGGCGAGGCGCGAAACAACGTCTTCAACGTAGGCTTCAACGGCGAAAACTATCAGAAGATAAAGATCGCCGATATTGTGAGGCAGTTCATTCCAGATCTGAAAATCGATGTCGTTGATAAGGGCACGGACCTGAGGGATTATCAGGTCGATTTTAGAAAGCTTGAACAATATCTCGGCCTGAAGAACCTCTTTACCGTAGAGGATGGTGTAAAGGAGGTCGTAGACATGCTGTCGCAGGGGATTATAGAAGATCCTGACGCCGATATATATTACAACACGAAGCCGAGACTGGAGAACCCTGTTGAGCATTGAGCTTGATGCGCCCAACCTGGGCGATCTGGAAAAAGAATATCTTGCAAAGGTCATCGACTCAGGATTTGTCTCTACCTTCGGGCCTTTTGTTTCGGAGTTCGAGGAAAGATTTGCCCGGTACCTGAACGTACAAAGGGCGGTCTCCACCCAAAGCGGAACCGCGGCGCTCCATATGGCGCTCTACGAGATGGGGATCGGGAGGGGTGACGAGGTCATCGTGCCCGCGCTCACCTTTGTGGCGACGGCCGCCCCCGTGATGTATGTGGGCGCCGGACCTGTCTTCGCAGATGTCGAGAGGGACACATGGAACATAGACCCAAAGGAGATAGAACAATGTATATCGCCGCGGACCAGGGCGATCATCCCTGTACATCTTTACGGGAACCCCTGCAACATGGACGCAATTATGAAGATAGCCGGGAAGCATAGGCTTGCGGTCATCGAGGATGCCACTGAGAGCCTGGGGGCAATATACAAAGGACGATATACCGGAACAATAGGCGAAATGGGTTGCTTCAGCTTTAACGGGAACAAGACGATAACCACCGGTGGAGGGGGGATGATCGTCGGCAGCAGGGAGGAGAGCCTGGAACACATAAAGTTCCTCGTCAACCAGGCGCGGGATGAATCGAAAGGGTACTACCATCCTGAGATAGGGTTCAATTACAGGATGACGAACCTCGAGGCGGCGCTTGGGATGGCACAAATGGAAAGGCTGGACGTATTCTCCGGGCAAAAGATGCGCTTCAGCGAGATCTACCGCGAAGAGCTCGGCGGCATTCCGGATCTTTCCTTCCAGGGACAATACGAGGGCGCTGCAAGCTCGTGGTGGCTGACCTGCGTGACCTTCGGAGAAAGGACAGACGTGTCCTCGCTCCAGAAGGCATTGAGAGAGAAAGGCGTGCCGACGAGGAGGATCTTTATGCCTGTTGTTGAATTCCCGCCCTTTGCGGCCGACTGCTCTGCGTTCAGGAACTCCCGCGAGATCTACGAGAGGGGGCTCTGCCTTCCCAGCTCAACGCTCAACAGGGAAGAGGACATATTCTATGTCTGTAAAACGATAAAGGAGCTTGTATCATAATGATGGAAGATCTGATACTTTTTGGGGGCGGCGGCCATTGCAGATCCTGCATCGATGTCATCGAAGAGGGAAAGGAATATCATATTGCCGGGATCATCGATGTGGCCGAAAAGGTCAATCAGTCCGTGCTCGGGTACGGGATCATCGGCACCGATGACGATCTGAACCGGCTGGTGAAGAAGTGCCGTAATTTTCTCGTGACTATCGGACAGATCGGGAGCGCTGAGGTGAGGGTAGAGAAATTTGATCTTTTAAAGAGGCTGGGAGCAGTGCTTCCGGTGATCATATCGCCGCTCGCCCATGTCTCCCGACGCAGCATTGTCGGTGAAGGGACGATCATTATGCACAATGTTGTGGTGAACGCCGGCGCAAGGATAGGAAGGAACTGCATAATCAACACAGGCGCGATCATCGAGCACGACGCGGTGATAGGCGATCACTGCCACATCTCCACGGCGGCGGTGGTGAACGGCGGCACGGTGGTAGGAGCAAAGACTTTCCTTGGAAGCAACAGCGAGACGAAGCAGTATATCGAGATCGGTGAAGGTTCCCTGGTCAACAGCGGGATAAGCGTGAGAAAGAGCGTCCCGCCGGGCAAAAAGATCCTTTTGGAAAAATCAAGGCATTGACGAAAAAGAAACGGACATACATTATCGCTGAAGCGGGCGTGAACCACAACGGGAGCGTCGACATCGCGAAGAGGATGATCGACGCGGCTGTCCGGTCAGGCGCCGATGCCGTCAAATTTCAGACCTTTATGCCGGAAGAGATCGCCTGTAAAGACGCACCAAAGGCAAAATATCAGGAGAGGACGACAGGAAGCAAGGGGTCGCAGTTCGATATGTTGAAGAGGCTTGCGCTCGACGACGACGCGCATCGAAAGCTCATTGGATACTGCAGCAGGAAAGGGATAGCCTTTTTGTCCAGCCCTTTCGACATGCAGAGCATAGGCCTTCTCAATGGCCTCGGCCTTAAGGTATTCAAGATACCTTCGGGAGAGATAACGAACCTTCCTTACCTCCAAAAGATCGGAAGCCTGAAAAAGAAGATCATCATGTCCACGGGAATGGCGGACACAAGAGAGATCGACAGGGCATTGAAGGCCCTTATTAAGGCGGGTACCGCAAAAAAGAACATCACGCTGCTTCACTGCAATACGGAGTACCCGACGCCTTTTGAGGACGTGAACCTCCTTGCAATGACGGCAATGAAAAAGCGGTTCGGCGTACAGGTAGGCTATTCAGACCATACGCCGGGATTAGAGACAGCCATAGCGGCAGTTGCACTCGGAGCGGAGGTTATAGAGAAGCACTTTACCCTCGACAGGGGAATGAAGGGGCCTGACCACAGGGCATCCCTTGAGCCGAAGGAACTTGCAGCCATGGTCGCCGCCATAAGGAATATCGAGAAGGCCCTCGGGGACGGGATCAAAAGGCCTTCGCCCTCCGAGACTAGGAACCGGGCGGTCGCGAGAAAGAGCATCGTGGCCTCCAGGGACATCAGGAAAGGCGAAGTATTTTCGGAAGAGAACATTACAACAAAACGGCCAGGCACAGGCCTCGACCCCATGATGTGGTACAAGGTGATCGGCAAAAAGGCAAAGCGGAATTTGAAGGCAGACGAGCTGATAGAGGTATGAAAGAAGGATGAGCATCGGTGTCGAGCTTTCCCCGCAAAAACGCTCGATTAATAAATCTTCTGAAGCAGCGCTTCGGGGTAACAATATTCCCTCTCCCTTGCGTAAGAGGGTCATACCAACAACGTTCCCTCTCCCCTTGCGTAAGAGGGTCATACCAACAATGTTCCCTCTCCCCTTGCGTAAGAGGGTCATACCAACAACGTTCCCTCTCCCCTTGCGGGAGAGGGTCAGGGTGAGGGGGATGGTTTGCTGGGACGGTTTATTTGCGAAGTTAGTTCCGAATTAAAATTATTTTAAATCCTCAGACGTATGAATTGAAGTTATGACCAAATCGAAGCGTAAGATCGCAGTGGTAACGGGTACTCGGGCGGAGTACGGCCTTTTGTACTGGATCATCAAGGGCATCCACGAAGACCGCGGGCTTGAGCTGCAGCTCATCGCCACGGGGATGCATTTGTCCGCCGAGTTCGGCAACACCGTCAAAGAGATCGAGAAGGACGGGTTCCCGATCGCCGACAGGGTGGAAATGCTCCTTTCCTCGGACTCGGGGGTATCGACCGCCATCTCAATGGGCGTGGGCATTACCGGATTTGCGAGAACCTACGAGAGGCTGGGGCCGGATATCATCCTTGTCTTAGGCGACCGCTTTGAGATATTCTCCGCCGTTGCAGCAGCAGTGCCGCTGAGGATACCCGTTGCCCATATACACGGAGGCGAGGCCACGGAAGGCGTCATGGACGAGCAGTTCCGCCATGCCGTCACCAAGATGAGCTCAATCCATTTTCCCGCAACCAAAAGGTACGCCGGCAGGATCATACAGATGGGAGAGCGGCCTGAAAGGGTCTACTGTTTCGGCGCCCCCGGGCTGGACAATATTTATAAGCTGAAACTGCTGAACAGGAAAGAGATCATCCGTGAGCTCAGCCTGCCCATAAAAGGCAAGACAGGCGTTGTTACTTTCCACCCAGAGATCATCGATAATTTCCCTGTCGAATTCCAGGTGAAGGAACTTTTAAGGGCGCTCACAGAGACACGGGGGATCTTCTGGGTCATAACTATGCCGAATGCCGACCCGGGCGGAAGATCCATACAGGCATTGCTGGACAGGTTCGCCCTGAAGAACAACGCCAGGGCAAAGACGTTCCCGTCTCTCGGCCAGTTAAGGTACCTTTCTTTGCTGAAGCATGCCGACCTCATGGTGGGGAACTCATCATCGGGCATAGTCGAGGCGCCGTCATTCAGACTTCCCGTTGTGAATATCGGTGACAGGCAGGGCGGCAGGGTCCGTTCGGTAAATATAATCGACGTACCTGTATGCAGAAAGAGGGGCATCATTGAGGCCATCGAAAAAGCAATGAGCGATGATTTCAAAGGATCGTTGAGGGGGCTCAAGAATCCCTACGGGAGAGGCAATGCCAGCGAGAAGATCGTAAGCGTGCTGAAGAAGATAAATCTGCGCGGCATAGTGAAGAAACAATTCTATGAAGTGCCTGAACAAAGGTGATAAAGGTGTGATATGGATAAAATTAAGCTGAAATCGCTCCTTGTCCCGCCGGATACGACCATTAAAAAGGCTATGCAGCGGTTAAGCGAGACATCGGAGAGAATACTTTTTGTTGTCGGCGAAAAAGAGGCGCTCCTTGGAACGGTCACTGACGGCGATATCAGGACAGGGCTCATCAATGGATTGAAATTTTCAGATACTATCGAACTGGTCATGAACAGCAGGTTCACCGCCGTGAAGGAAGGTACGCCGAATTTAAAGCAGTATATAAAGGCGCTCATGGTAGAGAACAAGATCGAGCAGATACCGGTGATCGATAATAAAAATATCATCGTCGACGTCTTTCTCTGGACTGACATACTCGGAAAGGGAAAGGGGACAAAGCCAAAAAAGGTATTCGAAAACCCGGTTGTTGTCATGGCTGGAGGCAAAGGCACGCGCATGGATCCATTCACGCGGATACTCCCGAAGCCGTTGATCCCTATCGGCAACAAACCTGTTATTGAGCTCATCATGGAGAGCTTCTATAAATACGGTTTTCACCGTTTTATCTATTCGCTTAATTATAAGAAGGAATACATAAAGCTCTTCTTAAGGGAGGCAAAGCTTCCCTATAAGATCGACTGGATCGAGGAAGATGACTATTACGGCACAGCGGGCAGCCTGTTTCTCCTTAGGGATAATGTCAAAGAAACATTTTTTGTTACGAACTGCGACTCGCTCCTGAGCATCGATTACGGCGACGTCCTGAGGTGGCACAGGTCCAACAATGCATCCATCACCATCGTTGGTTGTCATAACGAGATCAAGATCCCTTTCGGCGTTCTTCACCTGAGCAACGGCGTCCTTGAAGGGATCATCGAAAAGCCGGTCCACGATACGATCATCAATACTGGCGTCTATGTTATGGAGCCGGATGTCCTGAGGCATCCTGGCAAAAGAACGCATATGGATATGAACGAGCTGATAGAGGAAGTCTCAAAAGAGCAGAAGGTTGTCGTCTATCCCATATACGGCGGATGGATAGATATAGGTCAGTGGGAAGAGTATAAGAAGAGTGTTGAACAATTCGGAGGTTTGAATCTCTCATGAAAAACCGCTACACAACGGTCCATTACAATGAAAATCTACGACCATACACGCAATATCCGGAGAAGCTCTGCAACCACCTGGCAGATCGCTATTTCAGAAGAAGATCAGGAAGGCTTCTGGATCTCTGCTGCGGCAGGGGAGAGCATATGGAGCTCTTTCAGAAGATAGGCTTTGATGTCTACGGTATCGACATGGATACCGTGGGAAGAGACAAAGGGCTCAATGTGGCGGTTGCCGATATAGAGCACGAGGCATTTCCCTTTGAGGACAACTTTTTTGATGTGATCATGATGAAGTCCGCCATTGAGCATATCCGAAATATCGACCATGTGATGAGCGAGGTCTACCGCGTGCTGAAGCACGGAGGGTCATTCCTTGCTACAACATGCGACTGGAAAAAGAATTACAAGGTCTTTTACGACGATTACACGCATAAGACCCCTTTTACCAAGGCATCCATGGAGGACATGTTCAAGATGTTCGATTTCAGGAATTTCTTCGTCGAACACTTCTATCACCTTCCTTTCACATGGAAGGGCCCGTTCTATAAAAGTCTAACGAGGTTTTTTGCCTTGATGCCGTTAAAATATACACAGACAACGGAATTGACGGAATTCAAAAAGCTGATCAGATTCTCAAAAGAGGTTCAGCTCCTCGGCTATGCCGAAAAATAATTCGAAAGGTACTGCATGAAAGACAAGAAGAAGCTTCGCATATACCTGGGCGATCTCGTCCACAACTTTCTTGGCGGCGGGTCCTATATGTTCCCTCTCAATATAGGTTTCCTGTCGTCATACGCGAAAAAGGCCTTTGGAGATGAGGTCGATATCGAACTTTTCAAATACCCCGGAGAGCTCATAGAGCGGTTAAAGAGCGATCCGCCACATGTACTTGGCCTGAGCAATTATACCTGGAGCGCCAACCTGAATAATGAGGTATCAAGGTTCGCGAAATCCGTTGAAAAAAGGATGGCTGTGGTATGGGGCGGTCCCAATATCAACCAGACGAAGGAAGGCTACGGCGAATTTTTCAGAAAGAATCCGATGGTAGACTTTTACGTTATTAATGAAGGAGAGCCGGGATTCGTGAACCTGCTCAGGCGGTTTATCGATAACAGCACGGACATCAAAAGCTGCAAGCGGGATCCGATAGACGGCTGTGTATTCTCAATCGGGGAGCCGGTATACGGGAAACGTCTCGAAAGGATGGAGGATGTCGATATCATCCCTTCGCCTTATCTGACCGGAACGCTTGATAGGTTTTTCAATTACGACCTGATCCCCATCATCGAGACGAACAGGGGCTGCCCCTTCACATGCACCTTTTGCGCCCAAGGGCTTGTCTCGCAGCACAAGGTCAAGATGTACAACATCGACAGGGTACTTGACGAGCTGGATTATATAGCGGACCACGTGAAAAAGACCAACCTCCTCTGCTTCGCGGACGCGAATTTCGGCATTGCGAAGAGGGACATCAGGATCGCGGAGCGGATCAGGCACCTCCAGCAGACAAAAGGCTATCCGAGGCGGTGCACGATCAATTGGGTAAAGACGAGAAAGAGCATCGAGATAGCGGAGATTATGGGAGAGGCGACATATCTCGTGTCATCCCTGCAGTCGCTTGACCCGGTCGCATTAAAGAACGTCAAGCGGAGCAACGTCGACAGCAAACATTTCCGGGAGATCGTCGATCATGTCAACAGGGCGGGAGGGGTTTCCGGTACGGAGATCATTTTGGCGCTCCCGGGAGAGACAAAAGAGAGCCACCTGCAAAGCCTCAGGACCCTCTTCGGCTGGGATGTCAGCTATATAATCTGCTATAACTGCCTCCTTATTGATGGAAGCGAGCTTACGCTTCCGGAAGAACGGAAGAGGTTTGAGCTCAAGACGAAGTTCCGGCTTATCGACAGCGCCTTCGGACAATATGACGGCATCCTGTCTTTTGAGAGCGAGGAAGGCATCCGGTCTACTTCGACCATGTCCGAGGAAGAGATACTCTTTTTCCGCCCCGTTCACTGGCTCATCCAGTTCTTCTGGAACTATCGGTGCTACTTCGATCTGATGAAATTCGTCTATTCGAAAGGGATCAACCCCGTTGATTTTATCGTTGCGGTGATCGAAAATTCACACCGTGCGCCCAGGACGGTCAGCGCTCTTTTCAATGATTTCCGCGACGAAGCAAAGAATGAGTGGTTCGAGACACCGGAGGAGCTTCGCAGCCATTACAGCAAGCCCGAAAACTTTCAATTTATCCGCGATGGCGGTGTGGGAAAGATGAATGGAAAATATACATGGCGGGTCATACTTGAATGCAAAAGGGATTTTGACGCCTATATAGGATCCATTGCCGCTGAGATACTGCCCGCCGATAAAGATAAGATCAGCGATATAGTGAGGTTCTCTTCACATGCGCTGCTCGATTTCAGCAGCGGAATAGATTTCGACGCCGCAAGGGAGGTAGAGTTTGCATATGACATTTCCAAATGGAGGGCGGACAGGCACGAAAGGGACATTGAAAAGAAAAAGAACAGACAGCTCTTTTATTTCCCTGAAGAGAAAAAGAAGGCCCTGAACGTGCTTCTCGATCAATACCGGCATCAGAATATGAACGTAACGATGAGAAAGATGACGGAGCATATGCGCATCACCGATCTTTACTATGATATAAAGGAAATATGATGCAGATAGCTACCCCCTCTCCCCTGGCGTAAGAGGGTCATGGCAACATCGTTCCCTCTCCCCTGGCGGAAAAAGGTCAGTGCACAAATAGCTGCTCCCTCTCCCTTTGTGGAGAAGGGTCGTAATATCACAGTCCCCTCTCCCCTGGCGTAAGAGGGTCATGGCAACATCGTTCCCTCTCCCCTGGCGGGAGAGGGTCAGGGTGAGGGGGAATGATACAACCGCGCTTCCTCTATGAGCAATGGATTTTTGAGTTATAGAAAAATATATTCGAAGGGGGTTTGATGAAAGATTATTTACGTGAGAATATCCGTTTCATCGTGAGGACGGAGATGCTTGTCGGAAATGAGATCGCGAAGGAACTGCCGAACCGTTTGAAGGACCTCGAGATGGGCAGGGCCGGGCTGGTAATTGACAGCGGCCTCTATGAAAACAATTCATACGCGAGAGATATCATAGAGCTGTTGAAGGTGCGATTGGAAAAGGTCATTCTTCTCGTAAGCGAGATGCCTGAGCCCACATATGATTATCTGGATAAGGTGAAGATACAGTTCGAGCCCCATGACCTGGACTGCTTCGTCGGCATCGGAGGGGGCAGCACCCTCGACCTGGCAAAGGGCCTCGCAACGCTTAAGACCAATAAAGGCGATGCGATCAATTATAGAGGATTCGGCAAGGTAAAGAATGCGCCGCTGCCTGTTATTGCGCTTCCGTCAACAGCCGGGACAGGCAGCGAAGTGACCCCTTACGCTGTCTTCATCGACACGAAGGAGAAGTGGAAATTCGGCATCAATACGGAATACAACTATCCCCGGCTTGCGCTCTACGACCCACATTTTCTCGATAGCTGCCCCTTCAACATATACGCTTCGTCGGGAATGGATGCCATGACGCACACGCTTGAGAGCTTCGTTGCAAAGAACGCTACCGCGCTGTCGAGGAACTTCTCGCGGCAAGCGTTCAAGTTGTTGTTCGAGAACCTGAAGAAGATCGCAAAAGGCGATTTCTCGAACGAGACAAAGCTGAACCTGCTCGTCGGGAGCGGGTGCGCAGGTATAGCGCTGATGAACGCAGGGGCCGGGCCTGCCGGCGCCCTGAGCTATCCGCTTGGCGTTTACTTCGACGTGCCCCACGGGCTCGCAGGGTCTGTATTCCTTTCCTCGGTGATAAAGCACAATGTAAAGGCCGGTTACGAAGAGTATGCGGAGCTTTTCGACCTTGTCTTTGACGAAAAGGTCCTTTCCCTACAGGAGAAATCGCTCCGCTTTGCAGAAGAGATCGTAAATCTCTGCGAGGAGCTGCGCATACCCACTTCCCTTAAAGGCTTCGGCGTGAAGACCGAGGCAGACCTGAGGCAGATCATCGATAACTCGATGCAGCTGAAAGCGGCCTTTGAGCAGAACCCGATACCCTTCGGCATCAAAGAGATAGAGGAGACGATCTATTCGCTCAAATAAATTCAGTTAAGAGGAGATATTATGAAATTTGACCGCTCAATGGAGATCTATAAGAAGGCTTTGGATGTTATACCGATGGGTACTTCGACCTTCAGCAAGAACCCGAACCTCTTTGTCATAGGGGCTTCGCCGCTCTACATACAGTCGGCAAAAGGATGTACGCTGTACGATGTGGACGGCAACGAGTTCATCGACTACTCGATGGCGCTGGGGCCGATCATACTGGGCTACGCGAACGCGGAGGTGAACAAGGCAGCAAAAAAGGGCATAGACGAGGGGCTTGTATACACGATCTCTTCGCCTGAAGAATCAGAACTGGCGGAAAGGCTTATCGGGATCATCCCCTGCGCCGAGATGGTCCGTTTCAGTAAGAACGGCTCGGACGTATGCGAAGGGGCCGTAAGGCTTGCCAGGAATTACACGCAGAAGCTGAAGATCGTGACCATCGGCGGCTACCACGGCTTTCATGACTGGTTCATCGTTTCAACACCGCGGAACAAAGGCGTCCCCAAGGTGATGGCGGAGTGGATCCTGCCCCATAATTACAACGATATAGGGTCAATAGAAAAGACGATCGACGCACAAAGCGACGAGATAGCCGCGGTGATCGTGGAGCCGGTTATCAACTACGAGCCGAAGCCCGGTTTCCTCGAAAGGATAAGGGAGCTGACGGAGAAGAACAATATTGTGCTGATCTACGACGAGATGAAGACCGGGTTCCGCCTCCATATAGGAGGAGCGCAGCAATATTTAAACGTTGTGCCCGATCTTGCGGTTTATGCAAAAGGGCTTTCAAACGGTTTTCCGTTAAGCGTGCTCGCAGGCAAGAGATACCTCATGAAGCAGTTCGAGGACGAGAGCTGCTTCTTCTCAGGTTCTTATGCCACGGAAAAGGCGTCCCTCAACGCGGCGCTGAAGACCCTTGAAATACTTGAAAGGGACAAGGTCATAGAACAGAACTGGAAGATGGGCGATATCCTCAAGAGAGGCATACGGAAGATCATCAATAAATACAACCTCCATGAATTTATGAACATCGTTGGGTTCGCCCCTATGTCGCACTTTGTAATGGCAGACTACAAGGGCTTCACCGTCAACGAAATAAAATCATTCATACAGCAGGAGTGCGTAAAGCGGGGAATACTTTTCGTTGGCTACCACCATATATGCTTCGCGCACAGGAAGAAGCATATAGACAAAACCTTGAAGGTATATGATGAGGTGATGTCGATGCTGAAACGGGCATTGGACGACGGAAGCCTGAAGGAGAAGATCGAGGGGCGGCCGATAAGCGCCTTCGGCGTGAGGTCCAGCTAAGGACATATGAAGTTCCTTGTCATAGGATACGGCTCGATAGGGAAGAGGCACGCCGCAAATGTAGTGTCAATGGGCCATCAGGCGGTCCTTCTGAGGCATTCCATGAGCAATCCGAACAGGGAGGGGTTCAGGGAATATTACAGCCTCGACGATGTGCTCGAAAATGAAAAGGGTATTGACGGAGCGATCGTTTGTTCTCCGACAACGAAGCACCTCGACGATGTGAGGCGACTGGTCAGGCGAAATATACCCTTTCTTCTTGAAAAACCGACGACTGATAAGCTCAGGTCAACGGGCGAGATGAAGGAGATCCTGGAATCCATGCAGTTTACCATATACGATATAGGGTTTAACCTGAGGTATCATCCGATCATAAAGTGTATTAAAGATTTCCTGCCCAACGCAGGGAAGGTGTACGCGACAAAGATCTACGTCGGCTATTATCTCCCGTACTGGAGGAAGGGGATCGATTACCGCGAGTCAACGAGCGCCAAAAAGGAGCTTGGCGGCGGGGTCCATGTGGAGCTTGCCCATGACATAGACTATACGCTCTGGCTGATAGGGCTGCCAGAGAAGGTGGTCGGATATGTGAACAGGGTAAGCGACCTCGAGATATCCACGGACGATATCTGTTCCGCGATGATGAAATATAGAGACGGTTCTGTGGTCGAGCTGCACCTGGACTATCTTTCCCATAAATATCTGAGGGGCGGGCAGATCATCGCGGAGAACGGGACCCTTGAGTGGCAATGGAGCCCGGCCGAAGGCAGCGTAACATATTGTGACAAGGGAAGCCCCGGCTCCAGGGAGATCTTTGCAACAGGGCCGGGATTTGATTTCAATACAACCTATACAGGTGAACTGGAGCATTTTATCGGGATATTGAACGGCAGCAGGAAAACCACGGTAGACATCGCCGATGCCATTGAGACGATGAAGGTCATTAAGGCCATCGAGGTCTCTGACCGGGAAGAAAGGTGGATCGCTATGGAGGAGATCGTTATATGAAGAAGCTGGTTATTATCTCAGGTGGCCTTGGCGTCCTGGGGCAGAGTTACGCGAAGGCGCTGGAAGAGGAAGGCTACGACATACTTTTGCTCGACACGAAAGATATTCCAAAGGACAAGAAGATCTATGGCGAATCGTTCCAATGTGATATCTCTGATGAAAAGGATATTAAACGGTTGCAGGACCATCTGACATCGATGAACTGCGAGATCTGCGGCCTCATCAACAACGCGTCATGCCAGCCTCCGGGGTTTACCAACGAGCTTGACGATTATTCCGTTGAGACATTCCGCAAGGTCCTTGACGTAAACCTTGTAGGAAGCTTTCTGCTCACGAAGACGGTGATCCCCTTCATGAAGAAGCAAGGGTTCGGGAGCATCATCAATATAGGTTCGATCCAGGGTGTTGTTGCGCCCACATTCCAGATCTATGAAGGCATGAACATCACGTCGCCGCTGGTATATGCGGTCGCAAAGGCGGGGATGATCCATTTCTGCAAATGGGTGGCCGCGAAATACGGAAAATGGGGCATCCGTTGCAATGCCATATCTCCCGGCGGTGTGGGAGATTCCCAGAGGGGCGGAGGCGAATTCGCGAAGACCTATGCGGCAAGGACGCCGCTCGGGAAGATGGCCGATTCCAGCGATGTCGCGGAGGCGGTAAAATTTCTCATAAGCGATCGGTCCAAATACATCACAGGCCAGAACCTCCTTGTGGACGGGGGATGGACGATATACTGATAGACTGTCAGCAAAAAGGCAGGATGAGGTTCAGGCTAAGGTTAAGCAAATCGCGATAAGCTATATAAGGAAGACAATCCATGTATAAAGGCAGGAGGATACTGGCGGTCATAACGGCGCGGGGAGGGAGCAAGGGCCTTCCGGGCAAGAACATAAAACCGCTCCTGGGGAAGCCCCTTATCGTGTGGACGATAGAAAAGGCGCTGGAAAGCGATTATATCGACAGGGTGGTCGTGTCCACGGACAGCGGCGATATCGCGGCAATTGCAAAGGGGCACGGCGCAGAGGTGCCCTTCAAAAGGCCGAAAAGGCTTTCGGGCGACAGAGTAGGGTCCTACGATGTGGTTGCCCACGCCATTGAATATCTCGCACGGAAAGGAGATGTCTTTGACTACGTGGCCCTCCTTGAACCGACATCACCGCTCAGGAAAAAGGGCGACATCGACCGCGCCATAATGAAGCTTGTCGATGACGAAAAGAGGGCGGACAGCCTCGTCAGCTTCGGACAGGTCACATTGGAGCATCCTGCAGTCATTAAGAAGTTGAGCAGCGGGGGATTTATGGTCCCCTACGTGAAGAACCCTGAGAAGGCGACGGGGAGGCAGGGATACAGCCCCGTGTATTTTCCTTATGGCGTCATATATATTACAAAGATAAGCTCCTTCTATAGATACCAAGGTTTTTACCAGCCGAGAACAATCCCCTATTTTGTAGAAAGATGGCAGTGCTATGAGGTGGACGACATGTACGATCTTATGGCCATCGAAACCATCCTGAGCTACAGAAAAGATGATGTAGAATAGAACAAGAGGCAAAAATATTACCATTTTATCAGGAAATTAACTTTAAAAGGTAAGCACACAAGGAGGAAGTATGAGTATCGATAAAGATCCAAAACAGGCAAAAGAACCCAGTAAGGGAGAGGAGCTTGAAGTATACTACGGGCTGCCGAGGGAAGTAGTTTACTGCAAGAAATGTGTATATCCTAATCAAAATCCCATATCTGATAATGAATTTGCCCATAATATAAAAAGAAAGAAAAAGACACTCAACTTTAATGAAGATGGTATTTGTGATGCCTGTAGCTGGGCTGAAATGAAGAAGGGCGGCGCAGTAGACTGGAAGCAGAGGGAGCAGGAGTTGATTGATTTATGCAACAAACATCGCAAGGATGACGGTTCCTATGATTGCCTGGTGCCTGGCTCGGGAGGGAAGGACAGTTTTTATGCCGCACATGTGCTTAAATATAAATATGGTATGCACCCCCTTACTATTACATGGGCCCCCCATATCTATACGGATTGGGGCTGGAAGAACTTTCAGGCGTGGATACATGCAGGTTTTGATAACTATCTTTTCACGCCAAACGGAAGGGTGCACAGATTGTTGACCAGGCTTGCCACGGAGAATATTTTTTATCCCTTTCAGCCCTTTGTGATCGGGCAGAAGAATTTTGCCCCGAAATTCGCATTAAAATACGATATTTCTCTCCTCTTTTTTGGCGAAAACGAAGCTGAGTACGGCAATCCCGTTGAGGACAACTTTAACCCGCACAGGGATTGGTCTTATGCCACAGCCGATGATCCTGATAACGTCTATATTTCTGGTGTGGCAGTAAAATCTCTAAAACAAGATTACGGACTGAGTCAAAACGAGCTTACGCCTTATTTGCCTTCGAGATTGGAGGACATATCAAAAAAGAAGATTCAATTCCAGTTTCTCGGCTATTATCTGCCATGGCATCCTCAGGGCAATTACTACTATGCCGTTGAACACGGGGGGTTCCGCTGTGCGCCGGAACGGACCCCTGGCACGTACAGCAAATATAACAGCATTGATGACAAAATAGATGATTTTCACTTTTTATCGCACTACATAAAGTTCGGAATAGGCAGGGCCACTTTCGATGCCGCCCAGGAGATACGGAACGAAGAGATAACGCGGGATGAGGGCATAGCCCTGGTCAAGAAATTCGACGGCGAGTTCCCGGAGCGTTTCGCGGAAGAAATTTTTCGCTACCTTAGTCTTCCTGAAAAAGAGTTTCCCGTGGCATCAAAGATGTTTAAGAACCCTATAGTGGACAGGGATTATTTCATGAGTATGTGCGACAGGTTCCGCTCCCCCCATCTCTGGAAAAAAGAGAACGGGCAGTGGAAGCTGAGATACCCCATCTGGGAGGTGGAAGGGAAATAGACGGAAAGAGCATGCACAACGTCAGGCTGATAGCCCGGCTCGATGTGAAGGGCCCGAACCTTGTGAAAGGGATACAGCTTGAAGGGCTCAGAAAGATGGGCAATCCGAACAAATTTGCAAAAAAATATTACGATGAAGGCATTGATGAGATCATATATATGGATATAGTGGCGAGCCTCTACGAACGCGACAACATAAAAGAGATCGTGCGCCGTACTTCAGAAGATATATTTATCCCTGTCACCGTGGGAGGCGGGATACGCTCGGTTGAAGACGCAAGGGAAATACTCCGCGCAGGCGCAGATAAAGTCGCGATAAATACGGCCGCAATCAAGAACCCGCAGCTTATCAGCGATGTCTCTCTGCGGTTTGGCTCTCAGTGCATGGTTCTTTCGATAGAGGCCAAGAGGATAGGCGACGGACAATGGGAAGCCTATTATGATTACGGCCGGGAAAAGACTGGTATTGATGTTGTCCAGTGGGCACGGCAAGGCTATGAACTCGGTGCAGGCGAGATACTCCTGACCTCTATAGACATGGAAGGCGGTGCAAAGGGATTTGATACAGAGCTTGTGAGGACGATCTCCGATATGCTCCCCATACCGGTCATTGCCAGCGGCGGGATGGGGAGCATTGACGATCTGGAAAGCGTCATCAGGGAAGGGCACGCAGATGCCGTTGCGATGGCCCACGTACTCCATTACGGTTCCTGCTCGGTTCACGAAATAAAAGAGGAGTGTCTGCAAAGGAACATCAGGGTCAGGGTCGGATAAGGTGAAAAACGTTGTCGTTATTGATTATGGAATGGGAAATCTTCTGAGCGTCAGGAGGGCTTTTGAGTTCTGCGGTGCCCATGTGGAGATTACAAGCGTTCCCGGCCGTGTGGAGCGGGCAGAGTATCTTGTACTGCCGGGGGTAGGGGCTTTTGCCGACGGGATGAGTGAGCTGGAGAGCAGAGACCTGGTTAAAGCTGTCAGGCGTTTTGCTAAAACAGGCAGGCCTTTCATGGGGATCTGCCTGGGTATGCAGATGATGATGGAAGCAGGCGAGGAATTTGGCATCCATAAGGGCCTGGCGCTGATACCCGGCACAGTGTCAATGATAGCGAAAGAAGGCCCTGACGGTTCTTCCCACAAGATACCCCATATAGGGTGGAACGGTCTTTTCCCTCCGCACGATAACGGGAGATGGGATAATACCATCCTGCATGGCATCTCTCCGGGCGAATCTGCCTACTTCGTCCATTCCTTCTCTGCGGTGCCCGCACATCCGGATAACGACCTTGCCGGTTGTTTTTATAACGGATTGCGGCTCTGCGCAGTATTACAGTCGGGCAACGTCTACGGATGCCAGTTCCATCCTGAGAAAAGCAGTTCAGTGGGATTGCGGATCATAGATAATTTTTTGAAGATACAGCCGATTCGCCAGTAGTTTCTGTACGATCATCTCATGCAGGTCACAAAAGTCATCTATTTCCTCGAAGAATACTTCAATGAGAGGGATCTGCAACGCTTCGGCATTGATACAATGATGCAAAACGGTTTTGATACAGAAGTGTGGGAGTTTACAAAGCTCATTGCTCCTGAAGCGTACGTATCGAGCACCCCCCCTGACCCTGTCCAATGGGAGGGGCACCGGTCTTTTGCAGATATGAAAGGGGCAATAGAGGCGATTGAAGGCATTGACAGCTCAACCTTTGTTGTCTCCATGGTGCATTATACCTATCCTTCGCTGCCCATATTCAGAACGCTGTCAAAGCGCCGCATACCCTTCTCTGTATCGCTCTTTGCCCTGCCGGTGAGCTCCGGCGCCAGGGAATTATGGTTGCGGAGGCTGAAAAAGCTTACACCGAAAAGGGTTTTTGATAAGTCCTTCAGAATGGTACCGTTCAGGTATTTCGGGGTTAGTCCGGCAAGGATCGTATTTGCGCCCGCAGAAAAGTATTTGCTTGCTAATTATTACGCGATGAATAGCGAAAGCGAGTTCCTCTGGGTCCACAGCTATGATTACGACACCTATCTTTCAGTAAAGGACCTTCCGGCAGCGGAAGATCCGGGAACGGGAATATTTCTTGACGAGTATCTTCCGTTCCATACGGACTACCTCTATCTCGACCTTCCGGTGAAGATATCTGCTGACGAATATTATCCTGCTGTACGAAGATTTTTTGAATACCTTGAGAAGAGCTACGGAGTACGAATTGTCGTGGCAGCACACCCCCGTTCACATTACAATGAACACACAGATTATTACGGGGGCAGGGAGGTGGTAAGGGGCAAGACTGCCGAGATGGTGAAGAATGCCGGGTTCGTCCTCCTCCACAACAGCACGGCAATCAACTACGCCGTATTGTTCAAAAAGCCGCTGATCTTTTTTACGACCGACAATGTGAACGCAAGCGTCGTGGAAGACCCCACGATCGAATGGCTGGCATCATTCTTCGGTAAGAAGGCCCACAACCTGGACCGGGAGGTCTCTGTGGATCTCGACGAGGAAATGAAGGTCGATGAGGATACATACAGAAGGTACAAGAACTACTACATAAAAAAGGACAGCACAGAAGATCTGCCGTACTGGCAGATCGTAGCGAACAGACTTAAAAAAGGATTTTAAGAGAGGAGCATATGTCAATCTTTGATGGAAAAACAATTCTGGTAACCGGAGGGACAGGTTCTTTCGGAAAGAAGTTCGTTGAGATTATTCTCAAGGAACACAAGCCCGAGAAGGTGATAGTCTTCAGCCGTGATGAGTTGAAGCAATTTGAAATGGCGCAAATATTTTCCGAAAAGGACTACCGCTGCCTCAGGTATTTTATCGGCGATGTGAGGGACAAGGGCAGGCTGTATCGCGCATTTTACGGAGTGAATTATGTTATTCATGCAGCTGCCCTGAAGCAGGTTCCCACTGCTGAAAGAAACCCCTTTGAGGCGGTCCAAACGAATATTATCGGCGCAGAAAATATCATCAACGCGGCAATAGATTGCGGCATAGAGAAGGTGATCGCACTTAGCACCGACAAAGCATCTAATCCCGTCAACCTTTACGGCGCGACAAAGCTTTGCTCCGATAAGCTTTTTATTGCAGGCAACTCATATTCAGGATGGAGGAAGACGCGCTTTTCTGTCGTAAGATACGGGAATGTTATAGGCAGCAGGGGGAGTGTGATTCCATTCTTCAAGAAGATGAGTGAAACAGGAACGATACCAATAACCGATACAAGGATGACCCGTTTCTGGATCAGCCTTGAGCAGGGCGTAAGATTCGTGATCAAATGCCTCGAGATCACAGAAGGAGGGGAACTATTCGTACCGAAGATTCCAAGCATGAATATCACAGATCTTGCAAAAGCCGTTGCCCCTGATTGCAGACAGGAGGTCATCGGGATCAGGCCCGGTGAAAAGATTCATGAGGTGCTGGTGACAGAGGACGATGCCCGTCATACGCTTGAGTTTGACGACTATTTTATCGTTGAGCCGGAGTTTCACTGGTGGACTGCAAAGACACACTTATCGAACGGAGGAAAGCCTGTTAAAGAAGGCTTTGTCTATGCCAGCAATACGAACGACAAATGGCTCTCAGAAGGGGAATTGAAAAAGTTAATAGAGAATTCCTGATGTTTGATGAAGTTATAAAAACTGTTCTGAAGGAATTAAATGACAAATAAGGTTTTACTGATAAGGCCGAAAAATATTTACAGTTATAACAATTACCCGGCCCTCAATCTTATTTCATTGGGTACGCAGCTCGAGAAGGCGGGCTTTAAGGCCAGAATTGTAAATTGTGCCTTCGAAAGCGATCCCTTAAAAACCATTGAAAATGAGCTTAAAGGCGCTTTGTTTGCGGGCATTTCAATAGTTACCTCCGAGGTACCAGATGCTTATGATCTGGTGAAATTCATAAAAGCACATTCGGATGTCCCCGTCGTAGCCGGCGGCTGGCACTGTACTTTATTCCCAGAGCAGATGGCGGATTCAGAATACATCGATTATGTGGTAGCCGGCGAAGGGGAGGAGCATATCCTGGATATCGCAGGTCTTCTAAAGGACGGCCAAAAGGGGGGCAAGAAAATATACGAAAGAAAGATCGTCGACCTCGAATCGCTGCCTTTGCCTGATTACGGCATTGATGGGAGCATTGAAAGGTTTATATCGAGCTATCTGACAGACAAGCTTTCAGAGTATGTCAGAAAGCCAATGAGGTGGCTTCCTTACGAAAGCAGCAGAGGCTGTCCTTCGCAATGTACGTTTTGCATCAACACCGTAACCAATAACAGGCAATACAGAAAAAAGAGTGCAGATAAGGTTGTAGAGGAAATCGTATACCTGGTTAAAAAATTCAAGCTGACCCACCTGAAGATTGTTGATGATAATTTCTTCGTCGATATAAACCGGGTGCGAAATATCTGCCGGGGCATTGTTGAAAATAAACTGAACATCACATGGGATGGGGAATGCAGGTGCGATTATTTTAACGAGAGGATGCTGAACGATGAGACGCTGGATCTTTGCAAGAAATCAGGCCTTGTCCAGCTTACCATAGGCGTTGAGTCGGGTTCTTCACACACTCTTGAGCTTATGAAAAAAGGCATCACTCCGGAACAGGCAGAGCACGCAGTAGAGCAATGCAACAGATATAAGATTATCGCCCGCTCCGCTTTTATCATAGAGATTCCCGGTGAAGAGCTTCATGATATTAAAAAAACCATTTCGTTTATAAACAGATTGAGAAAATATCCTTATTTTACCTGTGGAGTAGGGACTTTCAGGCCTTATCCGAAATGCGAACTAACCGTGAGACTTCTGGAAGAAGGATATCTCCAGGAGCCTAAAAGTTTTTATGAATGGACGAACAGGGAGATTATCGATATGTATACTTCGGCTGAATATATAAGACCGTGGCAGGTAAACGGAAAATATTCAGAAAGCGCAGCTTATTATCTGAATATGGAATCAGCAGTTAGGCTGGGAAATCATCAGATTGACAGAAGCATAGATAGGCTGAAGAACGATTTTTTCAGATACTTTGCAAAAATAAGGAACAGAGTGAAATTTTACGGCCTATCCTTTGACAAAAAACTTTACAAGAAATTCCTGGTGAACTTTTACAAACGCAGGGGCGACCTTGAAAAGAGCGGTTCTTATCCATTATCGTGTGTAGGAGAAGATTAAAAATATGAAGAAGGTTATAGGTGTCATTACGGCAAGAATGGCTTCAACGCGCCTGCCGGGAAAGGTTTTGAAGGAAATAGCAGGAAAAACAAATTTTGCCCATCATGTTGAAAGAATGAGGCGTATGATAGGGCTTGATGGGATTTTTCTCGCGACCTCAAAAGACCCTCGCAACGAACCTCTTATTAAAGAGGCAGAAAGGCTTGGATGCGGCTGGTATGCGGGCGCCGAGCAGGATGTTGTCGAGCGCCATGTAGCATTGTGTGAACGGGAAGAGGCCGACGCTGTTGTGCGGGTAACCTGCGATTGCCCGCTTTTTGATATGGATAGCGCGTCTCGTTCTGTGGAACTTTTTAAGAAAAAACTCTATGACTTTATATATATATCCAACATGCCTGTAATTTACGGAACATTGTCGGAACTTATCTCTTACAAGGCGCTCATTGAAGTTCACAAGCATTACAGGGGGCCAGCCGTAAGCCTTTATATTCGGGAAAACATGGGGTCATTTAAAACGTGTGGTATAGAGATCGACAGCGAACTCTGCAGGCTCGAATATAGATTGACAGTTGATGAACCTGCCGATCTTGAGCTTGTACGTCACATTTACGAAGCGCTATACCGAGGGGAACCACTGGGCCTGAAAGAGGTGTATACGTGGCTTGACGATAACCCTGAAATTGCGCAGATCAATAAAGATGTAAATGTTAAAGGCGTCAACGTTAAGGTGGCAAACCTGATGGAAGTCCCGCTATACTCCATCGTTCGATCAGGAAATAAATACATTATTCTCGACGAGCAGAAGAAATCTATTTCGCCGTCTAACTTCTTAAAAAAGATAAAGGGATTTTTTCCGGAGCTGAAAGGGCCATAGATTCATTGAATATCCTGATAAGGACTGATGCATCAAGCTATATTGGTTACGGGCACGTCATGAGATGTTTCACGCTTGCCGAAGAGCTTAATAAACATGCTGCCAATGTGGACTTTATATGTAAAACAGAGAAAGGGAATCTCATCAATTTCATACGAAAGAACGGATTCAATGTCCACGAATTACCTGCAATGCTTGATTCAGCTCAAGACAGCGAATATATTGGAAATTTGATAGTTAACAGAATTGAGCGTCCTGATTATATCGTTGTTGATCATTACAACCTTAGCCTGCCCTGGGAAGAATACCTTTTACCTTACACAGATAAAATGATGGTGATTGACGATTTTGTGAACCGACGACATAAATGCGATATTCTGTTAAACCAGAATTACGGTTTCAGAGCGCAAGAGTATGAAGATCTTACGCCCGGAGGATGTAAAAGGCTTACAGGACCCCTCTATGCGCTTCTCAGGGACCAGTTCAAGGAGATGCGGAAAGCCATATCTAAAAGAAGCGACGAAGTAAAAAGGATCTTGATTTTTTTCGGCGGAGCCGATACCTCGAATGAAACAAAGAAGGCTATCGAAGCAGTAACTCTTCTTAACAACCCGGCCATCTCTTGCACGGTTATAGTTGGAGATTCAAATCTGCGCTGGAAAGAGATAGAAGCCTTATGCAAATCCTTGCCGAATATTGCCTTTTACCGCCAGGTATACGACATTGCGCCTTTGATGATCAATTCAGATCTTGCGATCGGAGCCGGGGGCAGCAATACCTGGGAGCGCTGCTGCCTTGGTTTGCCAAGCATAGTGATTATTCAGGCAGAAAACCAGAGAAGGGTTGCTGAAAGTCTTGAGCATGATGGGATAATAGTGAACGCCGGCTGGTTTGAAAGGGTTACCCCTTCCATTTTAATGAAAATTATAATGAAGTTAATAGATGACAAAAAAAAATTATCGGATATGAGAACAAAAGCCATGGAAACAGTTGACGGAGAAGGCGCAGGCAGGGTTGTTGCAGAGATGTTTCGGTAATGTAGGGTGGTTAGAATGGAAATTAAAGATATTCAATTAATCGGTGATTTTAAAACAGAGGCGAGGCCCCATGATAAAGCCAGTTAAGATTGGAAACCATTTAATCGGATCGATAGAATCACCTCCTTTTATTGTTGCAGAGATGTCGGGCAATCATAACCATTCGCTCAGGCGCGCCCTCGACATCGTCGAAGCCGCAGCCGGAGCAGGGGTGAACGCAGTAAAACTTCAGACCTATACCGCAGATACTTTGACGATCGATTCTGAAAGTGATGAATTTTTTATGCGTGATCCGGAGGGCCTATGGAAAGGCAAATCACTCTATGAGCTCTACCGGGAAGCATACACCCCCTGGGAATGGCATGAGCCGATATTTAAACGCTGCAGTGAACTTGGCATCACGGCGTTTAGTACGCCATTCGATGAAACAGCGGTAGATTTTCTTGAAAACTTGAACGTACCGGCATATAAAATAGCATCATTTGAGATTAACCACCTCCCTTTGATTGAGAGAGCAGCTGCTACAGGCAAACCGTTGATCATTTCTACAGGAATGGCAGGCATTTCAGAGATAGCGGAAGCCGTTGAGACAGCGCATAAAGCAGGTTGTGATGATATCATTCTCCTCAAATGTACAAGTACTTACCCGGCATCGCCTGAAGATTCGAACCTATTGACCATACCTCACATGATAGATCTATTCGGCTTACCGGTTGGCTTGTCGGACCATACGCTCGGGATAGGGGTGAGCATTGCCTCCGTTGCGTTGGGCGCGGCAATGATAGAAAAACATTTCACAATTTCACGCGAAGAAGGCGGCGTTGACTCTGCGTTTTCTATGAACCCCTCAGAGATGGGAACGCTTGTAAAAGAAGCCTTTAATACATGGCAGGCGCGCGGAAGCATAAAGTATGGTCCATCTTCCGAGAAAGAAAAGGGATCACTTGATTTCAGAAGGTCTATTTACGTTGTTGAAGATTTAAAGAAAGGCGATCAGTTTACCAAGAGGAACATCAGGATCATAAGACCCGGCTTAGGTCTTTCACCGAAATACTACCCTTACATAATAGGGAAGAGGGCTTCCCGTGATTTGAACAGAGGCTCGGCCATGAAATGGGATTTCATTGAATGATGTTGAACAATCTGTGAGAAATTCAAAAGAATATTATGGTGACAATATGCATAGATTGACCGGACGTATTTTTGAAGGAGATGAAATAACCTGGCGCTCCAAGGAAGTGCTTCAAGAAATTAAAATCGGGTATTGTAAAGACTGCGGATTTTACCATGCCGATCCTTACCCCAGCGAAGAGTTCCTGAAGGATTATTACCAGTCATATGAAATACCTTGCCCACTATACATTGAAGAGCGTTTCAGAATAGCCAGATTATTGCTTTCTTATCTTAAAGAGGACTCTTCCATTGTCGATATCGGCTGCGGTAAAGGGGAGATGCTGGAAGTACTTCACAAATGCGGTTTTAAAAATCTGTATGGAACTGAGTTCGGCGTACTTCGTAATCAATCGAAAAGGATATCTCCTATCACAATATTGCCGTATGATGTAAACGGATTTTGTGACTGGTGCAAAAAAGAAGCAAAGAGATTCGATTGTACTATTTTAATTAACGTGCTTGAGCATGTACCCGAGCCGGTCTATTTATTGAGGCGCATCAAAGATATCATTACCACGGATGGTATGCTTATGTTTGTTGTTCCCAATGATTTCAACGTGCTTCAGCAGGTATATCTCGAAAAAAACAAGACGAAGCCATGGTTCCTGATCTTACCCGATCATGTCAATTTTTTTACGATTAACGACATAGATAATGTTGTGGAACGGGCGGGTTATCAGGTTATCAGAAAAACGGTTCAGTTTCCGCTCGAGTTTTTCCTTTTGCAAGGTGATGATTATGTGGCTGCGCCCAAGACGGGCAAGAAATGTCACAAAAAAAGGGTAGCTTTTGAAAAGGCCTTTTTAGAGGTAGGAAAACTTAAAGAGCTTGAAGAGCTTTACAGCGGTTTTGCGAAAATGGCGATAGGACGGGTTATGTATGTTTTTGCAAAGCCTGCATCTTCGAAATAGTATTGTTTGAAAAGGAATATTTTTTTGAAAAAAGATAATATTCTAATTTTGAGCGTTTCGCGAAAAACCTTATTGTGCCGTTGGTTTTTGAAAGCGTCAAGAAGATACGGAATAGGCGTTTTAGGGTCTGACCTGAATAAAGACGCACCGGCTCTGGCAATCCTGGATGGCGAAGTTGCCCTTCCTGGACTTCGCTCGGTTTCTTTTGCCGATAAGTTGTTATGGAATATAAAGAACAAGAATATTAAGCTTATTGTTCCAACAAGGGATGATGAACTGATATTTTTATCGAAGATCCAGAATAGAATAAAAGAATCCGGGGCATATATATTATGCAATTCGACGGAGGTTACAAAAAGGATTATCAACAAAGAGTTGTTTACAAAATTTTGCATCGATGAGCTTGGTTTTCATAACTTAAAGGTCGTGACTAACCCCGATGATGCTGCAGACAGCTACTTTCCTCTTTTTTTCAGAGGGGGCAAAGCTCAAAAAGCATTGAAGCTGAAGATCGACAACAGGGCGCAACTGGCTGCAGCATTCGCGCTGTCACCAGACGGCGTGGCAACGACTTATTTGGATGGGAAAGAGGTCTCAATTGACGCATACGTTTCTCGCGGCGGCCTGATGCTTTACTGCGTGCCGCGTAGCAGGGATATAATTCTTGGAGGCGAGTGCATTGTGTCTACAACCGTAGAGTCGAAGGCATGCGTCGATTTCACAAAGCTAATAGTTGCAAAAAGTAAAATAACAGGCCCCGTTGTTATACAGGGAATGTTATTTTACGGAAAATTTATACCATTCGAAATAAACCTAAGATTCGGCGGGGCATCCCACCTTGCTTTTAAAGCTGCATACTCCGGCCCTGAACTTGCCATCAGGGAGTATGTGTTAGGGGAAGAGCTGATAAAGACGTATCAGTATAAAATAAATTACCGGTTGTTCAAGGACTTTAAAGAAATATATGAATACAAATAAAGAGAAATGTTATTACCGCGCACAATTAGAACTTACGTCTTTGATTTAGATAATACTTTATATGATGAGTCGCTGTTTGTTCAAGGAGGAACCAGTTCCGTTATCAATTGGACAGCGGGCAAATTTTTCATTAAAGAGGATATATTGCGTGCTGCAATGGATTCAATCATGTGTTGTTACCCAAGGGGAGAGTGGTACCAAAGGTTTCTCGAAAAGCTGAAAATCCAATACACAGAAGATTTGATCGACAAGATGGTTGATATTTACAGGAAACACACCCCAAACATTAACCTTTTTCCTGATGCAAAAAAAATATTAATTAAGATAAAAAAACAAAAAGCAATGAAAGGCAATATTTTTTTGGCACTTATCACCGACGGCCTGGTCTTTGTACAAAAATCAAAGGTAAATGCCCTGGGACTGAATAAAGTAATGGACGAATGCGTTTTTACTTGGGCAAAAGGGCCTGAATATCAAAAGCCACACGCGTGGTCTTTCGAATTTATTGAAAAGAAAACAAATACGTCCGGGGAAGAATGCTGCTATTTTGGGAACGACGAAAGAAAAGACTTTTTGGCGCCAAACAGATTGGGGTGGAAAACGGTTGGCATTCTTAGAGAAGATAAAAAGCCGCTCAATATAGGCAGAGAATATGAGCCGCTTTGGTACGTAAGTTCTTTTGATGATCTTGTTATCGGTTAAACAAATCCAACAGTGAAAAGAAAAGCCATTGTTATTTTTAGGATACTGGGGGTAGCGGTCCCTTTTCTCATCATAGCGAAAAGTATTTTTCGTTTTGATACCTATTTTGTTGAAAAAGATACCATTGAGAAAATAAACGATCGTGAAGGCCGGGGCATTAAATGGATCAAAAAAGAATATAAAGAATTCTCAGAACATGTGAGAGGCATGTTTATCGCTTCAGGGTTGGTAGACGAAATATACGAAAAAGTTCGAAAGTCCAGCCTTTATCATTATATAGAAAAAGTGTTTGCCAGAAGCGAAAGTCACAAAAAAAAGATGGAAGTTGTATGGAAGTATTATCTGTTTCGCGGCATAGGCGCCTTTGCAGACCAGTATGCTGCCGCCCTCTATCTTAAAAATATGAAAGGATACAATTCAATAACGATCGTTTGCTGCAATTCTTTGGCATATTTCATAAAAAGAAAAAAAGAGGAAGGGCTCAATATTTATATATTCCCGGGTCTTTTTTTCTTTAAGGGCGCAGAAAAGGTCCGCTTGCTTGTATCCTCTAAGATGAAGTTTTTAACAAAAAGATTTTTACAAGGAAAAAAGATACAAGGCACCCCGTTGCCTGAAGAACAGTATCGTTCCAGGCCATTTGATCTAAAGGACATGAAGGTGCTCTACTTTCCCCACCAGGGTATTTTTTACGGAGACCTTTTTAAAAAGGACCATTTTTACAGTGATGACGCTGAATCCCCTTTACATAAATCTAAGATACTGCATATCTCACTCGGTGAAAAGAACGCACCTTACATGCCGGAAAATTATCAATATTATGTAGAAAATGATATCCCTTTCACTGATATAAACGATATTGGTTATGACAAAGAAGAATTCATCAAATCTATTTTTAAACTGTTTCTATCCATGAACATAAAAATCCTTGCCGATCTTATAAAATACGGGCTCTGGTATGTAGTCTACGGCCTTTTTCTTTTTATTAGCATCAAGCGCTATTGCCTCATATTTTCAAGGTTTGTTGCTCCTAAAGTGGCACTTGTGGGATATGACCATCTTTTCCCGCGCAACCTTGCAATGGCATTGAGCCTTCTGGATATCAAGGTGTGCGGTACTCAGGAAAGGTTTATTTTTGCTTTTTGGCCCGACCAATACTATATTTTCGATCACTATTTCGTGGCAGGAAGGGTAGTAATTGAAAATGGACTGAAGAGCTGTTTTATAAACCATTGTATCCCAATCGGAATGGTGAGAGAAGACCTTCTCTACCATTATGCAACGAACAATATCTTTGATGAAAAGTATGATACGATAAAAAAAGGCAAAAAACTTGTCCTTGCCCTTGATTTTCACGTACCCGACGATGAAATAGAAGACATATCGAGGTCTGGAGGAAAGGTCCGGTACATAAGACAATTTTATAGAGACCTCATAAGGCTGGCGATCCATTTCCCCTTGCTGCATATCGTTATTAAAGGAAAAATAGTAGAGTCGTACCAAAGCCCATATATTATGGATATCGTTGATGAGATTGAAAAAATAGAGAATCTGGAGATTGAACTCGATTTGAAGAAATACGATCCTTATTTTTTATCTGAAAAGGCGGATTTAACGATCGCTGGTCATACCTCGCTTTGTGATGAACTCATTGCGGCAGATAGGAAAGTAATAGTTTACGAATTTACAGATCATCTTGAAACCCTGTTTGATTATGATCATCTCCCGATAGTTGTTACTAATTACGAACAGCTTGAACGGCATGTAATTGATTTCCTCGAAGGAGTTCACATTAGCGAATCAAAAATGAGGACCATGCAGGAGAAGTACTATGCGAATTGTTTTCATGGGAATGTGCAAAAGACCGTTCGGAGGATGATTGAAAAGATCATCGAGGCTTAAAGGCACATTCGACAGGTTCGTGGACCCTGGCAGGAAGATACGCGACAGCAAGACTTTCAGAAATATCGAAGCAGGCGTTTCCGCTGTTATCGGGCTGACGGGAAGCAGTCCTCCATGGAAAAGGAATGAGCGGGAATACTGGCGCTCCCGCGATAAGGGCGAGAAACACGGGCCGGAAAATTATCTCCAGGAGGACAACAGCACCTACGTTGTTTTTGAGGGAGGACTCCTTAAGGCGCTGAAAGAAAATGCTTCATTCCTGGAGATAGGGTGCAACGCCGGGAGGAACCTGAACTACCTCCTGAAACAAGGCTACACAGACCTCGCAGGGATAGAGATAAACGATGCGTCGGTTAATGTTGTCCTGAAGGAGCACTTCCCGGACCTTTATGAAAAAGGGACATTTTTTGTAGGCAATGCCCTGGACGAGATAAAGAAGATACCCAATGAACGCTACGATGTAGTGTTCTCTATCGGCGTCTTCGAGCACATCCCTTATGAAGACAAGGCGCTGTTCAACGAGGTTGCGAGGGTGTCCAAGCGGTATATAGCGATCATAACGAGCGTGAGGTCGAGGCTTTTTAATTACAACTATGAAAAAATATTCCGGAATCTGGGGTTTACCAACATAGAGTACAGGCTTTTCTACGGGGAGAACCACAATTTTAGTGTCCCCGTCGAGCCCTACGATGCCAAAAAGCACACCTTCGATTCGAAATTTCTCAGGATATTCATAAAAAATACAAAGAAAGGATGAGAATCGATATCGGGTTTTCATTTGACAAACCGTTGTAAGGCGAGGAAGTACGGTTGTATCACTCTACCCCCTCACCCTGGCCCTCTCCCGCCAGGGGAGAGGGAATATTGTTGCTATGACCCTATTTCGCCAGGGGAGAGGGAATGTTGTTGCTATGATTTTCTGCCACAAGTGGAAAGGGAATATTGTTGCTGGGTGCCGCTTACGCTTTGCCCTTCCGGCAAGGTTAGAGAGGATATTTTGCTACGCACCATCCATGCCAAACTCTCTCCCACAAGGGGAGCGGGAACAATGATACCTCGAAGCGCTTTTTCAGAGGACCCATCTAAGCAAAAAATACACCCTCGAGTATAATTCAGTTCAAATGCCGAGAAAACATCTAAGCGATATGCAGATCATGATCTGGTTCCTGAGGCCGTACTGGCTGAAGGCCTTTTTTGTGTTCCTGCTGCTCTTTATCTATGCCCTGCTGGAGACGCTCAGCGTGGGTGCCCTCTATCCGTTCCTGAGCAGGATCCTTTCGAAGGCCGACTCGGCGGCGCAGTACGGCGGGAAGATCCTGGAATACCTCGATTCGGCCTCGTCGCTGTTGCCAGTAAATGATGCGCTCGTCGCCGCGAGCCTTCTTCTTCTTGTATTGATCATATTGAGCCGTATCTTCGGGATCATATCGGAGAGCACCGCGCTCTGGTATCATTTGCAGCTTTACACTGACCTTCAGGACAGGATCTTCCGGAAGATATTGCTGAACCGGTACAGCTATTTCCATATGAAGAAACACGGGGAGCTCATGTATATCGGCAGGGAGGCCTCGTCATCAGTCGGAGAGATGTTCTTCTATTTCCCCAAGGCCGGCGTGGAGTTCTTCAGGATCGTGATCATAACCGTGCTTCTGCTCACGATCTCGGTAAAGTTCACACTCCTTATGTACGTCGTTATCGCCGCATTCAGCGTGATCGTCTACGTCCTTTCCAACAAGATCATCAACCCCTCTGCAAAGAAGGCGCAGATAGCATATACGAATATTACGATGCTCTTCTCGGAATCCTTCTCCGGTATAAGGCAGATCAAGCTCTTCGACACTTACAGGTACTGGTTTGATAAATTGAAGAAGGAGCTGACCGTTGCGCGGAAACAGCAGTTCACCTATACTGCCCCGGCATATTTCTCCTCTCATTTGATACTCTCCGTCGGTTCCCTCAGCACGATCGTCGCCATCATCTATGCAAAGCTCTACATGCCCGATGATTTTTTAAAGATATTCCCCATCATCATTGTCTATGTCGGCGCGCTGATGAGACTTATGCCTTCCGTAAAAGAGATAGCACATCAATGGATGGGGCTTAAAGGCCTTGCCCCGCGCATCCGCATCACCTATGAGACTCTGGCGGACACGAGCTATGATACTGACGATGGGGGTAAGGATTTTCCCGGTTTAACAAGTGGAATGAAGCTGGACGGCGTATCATTCTCTTATCCCACGAGAGACAATATCCTTAAGAATATCAATATCAACATACCGAAGAACGCAACCGTTGCAATCGTTGGAGAATCAGGCTCGGGAAAGTCTACCCTGGCCGATCTGCTCCTTCGCCTGTACGGGCCCTCTTCTGGGCAGGTACTGATTGATGGCGTCGATTACCAGGATTATTCCCGCTCTTCCTGGCTTAGCCATCTGAGCATGGTAAGCCAGGACACCTTTATATTCCATGCCTCTGTCAGGGACAACATCAGGATCGGCAAGCTCGATGCTACTGACGGAGAGATCACCAATGCGGCAAAGGTCGCAAACGCGCACCAGTTCATCATGGAGCTTCCCGAGCAATACGACGCGACCGTAGGCGACAGGGGGATTACGCTGTCAGGAGGCCAGTGCCAGAGGATAGCCATCGCGAGAGCGGTTATAAAGAACCCCGAGATCCTCATTCTTGATGAGGCTACAAGCTCCCTCGATAATATCTCTGAAAAGGCGATACAAGATTCGCTAAGAGAAGTAGAAAAGGACAGGACGACTATCATTATTGCCCACAGGCTTTCAACCATTGAACACGCCGACAGGATATTTGTAATGAAGCAGGGCGAGATCGTTGAGGAAGGAACGCATGTGGAGCTTCTTAGGAAGAACGGCTATTACAACGCATTATATCAAAGAGAAAAAGGAGAAGAAAAGGGATGAGCCTGAACTATGAGATCCTTGACTGCACCATCCGCGACGGAGGGTACCTCAACAACTGGCATTTCGACAAGAAGATGGTCCGCGAGGTCTACCGCGCGCTCTCGAAGGCGGGGATCGACATCGTGGAGATCGGCTTCCGCGGCACCGAGAAGTACTTCAAGAGGGACGTATACGGCCCCTGGCGGTTTACCGATATCGACGACCTGAAGGATGTGGTGCAGGGGATAAACGGGGCAAAGGTCGCCATCATGGGAGATTTCGGCAAGCTTGACACCAACGACATCACCGACGACTACCGGGAGTACGTGAGCATGGTCAGGATCGCTGTCCACAAGGATGGCACGTTTGACGCGATAAGGCAGCTTGAGAAGATACAGAAGAAGGGCTTCCTCGTCTCCCTCCAGGCCATGGGGATCACGAGCTACACGCAGAAGGAGATAGCGGAGCTGGTCGCCTTCCTCAAAGGCTCCTCCATCGACTATGTCTACGTCGCCGACAGCTACGGCTCCATCCTCCCCGACCAGATGCGCTCCCTAATCGAGCCTTTCCAGGAGCTCGGGCACATCAAGGTGGGGTTCCATCCCCACAACGGCCTCCAGATGGCCTTCGCCAATACCCTGGAGGCGATCAAGTGCGGCATCGACATCGTGGACTCGACGATATACGGGATGGGCAGGGGCGCAGGGAACCTCCCCACCGAGGTCCTCCTCTCCTACCTCCAGCTTTCCACGACGGACAAGTACAACGTGATCCCGGTCCTCCACGCCATCGACCGGTTCTTCCTGAACATCGCAACCGACGAGCCCTGGGGCTACCAGCTCCCCTACATGCTCTCGGGCATCTTCCAGTGCCACCCCTACTACCCGAAGACGCTTGTCGACTACCGGGAGTACTCCATGGAGGACATCTGGAACGCCCTGGAGGTCATACGGAAGATAAACCCCGTGGGCTTCTCGAAGAGGATCCTCAACGACATCATCAAAAGCGGCATGATCGGGAGCACAAAGCACAAAATGGCAACACCCTCCGAACCTGAAAAGACAGAGATCCCCGAGCGGAAGCTGGACGGCAAGGTCCCCTATATGGACCGCCACAAGGGGAGGGAGTTTTTGATCCTTGCCAACGGTCCCACCCTGAAGGAGTACCGCCCCCGGATCGAGGCCTTCATCAAAAAGCACAACCCCGTCATCCTGGGCGCAAACTACCTCTCGGGCTTCTTCACCCCCCACTACCATGCCTTCAACAACAAGAAGCGCTTCACCGACTACATCGATACTGTGGCCAAGGACTCGGTCCTCATGATCGGAGAGAACATCCCCGAGGAGATGGTCCGGGAGTACACGCCCCGTCCCTACGAGACCCTCTACTTCAACGACACCCTCGATGACTTCGGGATCGCGGACGGGATCATCCAGTCGAACTGCAGGACTATCTCGGTGCTCCTGATGGGCATCGCCATCGTCATGGGAGCAGAGAGGATATTCGCCGTCGGCCTCGACGGCTACATCGGCACCGATGACCGGGGAGGGTTCCACTTCTACGACGAGAAGGTCGAGCCCGAGGAGAGGGACCTCGTCATCGAGCGGCACCGCTTCAACCAGCTCTTTCTTGAACAGATCGACGCCTATCTGATCCACCTCGGGAAGGAGGGGATCCACATCCTCACCCCCACCGGCTACAGGGCATTCTACAAGGGGATAGAGAATTATCTATGAACGCGAAAAATGAGCGATATGACCTTTTGAAAGGGCTTTTCCAGGAGAGAAGATTCTTCAAGCTTGTCTGCGGCGCCGGGAACGAGAACCTCACGGAGGTGAGGAGGCTTGCCGCGATATATACCATCGCAGGTGCGGCAATGCATGACCTTTCTGCGAACATTGATGTCGTCGAGGCGGCGAAGAGGGGCGTAGAAGAGGCATATGCGCTGGCCCCTTTGCTGGGAAAGAAGATAGCAATGAGGCCCTACCTGAATGTGAGCATCGGACTGAAGGGCGATCCGCACGTCCGCAAAGCATTGATCGACCGGGGCGCATGCGTGGAGTGCGGTGAATGCATAAAGGCCTGCAGACAGGAAGCGATCTCAGAAGGCTACTCTGTTGAAGAATTTAAGTGCATAGGATGCGGGGACTGCGAAAGTGTTTGCCCTGCAGGAGCGATCCGGTATATACACAAGCGGGCAGACTTCGAGAATATTCTGCCGGAGTGCGTAAGAAGAGGGGTGGAGACAATGGAGCTTCATGGGGTTACGGACGATGACGAGGCAGTACTCCATGACTGGAAGCTTCTGAATGCGATCATTACTGATAATTTTCTCAGCGTCTGCCTCGACAGATCGCTTCTGTCAAACAGGCATCTCATCGATAGGATCAGGCAATTGCATGAAGTAACCGGTGAACGGATGATCGTCCAGGCCGACGGGGTCCCCATGAGCGGGGAAGGGGACGACTATAATACCACGCTCCAGGCCGTTGCCTGTGCCGACGTGGTGATGAAAAGCGGCATCCCTGTTGTTGTCCTTTTGTCGGGAGGGACCAATAGCAGGACTGGTTTGCTCGCGCGCCAATGCGGCGTAAACGCCCACGGCGTTTCGGTGGGCAGTTTTGCGAGAAAGCTGGTCAAACGATACGTGACAATGGAAGATTTTGATACAAACATCGACGCACAAAGAGAAGCGGTATCTGTTGCTGAAGAATTGGTGAGAGCGAACCTGGAGGCTATCGGTGGCTGATATCCGGGTAGGCAACGAAATTATTGACGACATACGGCTCCTCATCTTCGACAAGGACGGGACCCTGATGGAGCTACATTACTACTGGGCGCAGATGGTAGGCCTGCGGGCAGAGATGATATGCAAGGATCTGGGACTTGAGAGAGGTCACGTTGAAAGGATCGCCTATTCTATGGGCGCCGATCTAAAGACCGGCCGCCTGCTGCCTGAGGGGCCGGTAGGCCTTAAGAAGCGCGAGGTGGTGCTCCAGGCAGCCATAGATTACCTGAACAATATCGGATATGAAGACGTCTACGACCTGTGTTTTAATGCCTTTCAGAAGGTTGATGATATCTCATCGAAAGATCTGAAGCGGTTTGTCAGACCGATTGGCGGCGCCTTAGAGCTTCTCAGGAAGGCCGCGCATAGCGGATGCAAAACGGCGATAGCGACGATCGACAGGCGGGGGCGCGCGAAGCTCGCGATGGAATGCCTGGGCTTCGCGGATGTCATCGACCTTGTTATCGGCGCAGACGATGTCTCCCGTCCAAAGCCTGACCCGGAACAGATCAATTTCATTTTGAGTGCCTTCAAAATAGATCGAGGGAACGCAATCATGGTGGGAGACGCGACGACAGACGTGCAGATGGGGGCGAACGCAAGATTGAAGGCGTCGATCGGCGTCCTGACCGGTCTGGCGACGGAGGAACAGCTGAAAAGCATCACCCCTTATGTTGTGGAAGATGTTTCAAAGATTGAGATAGTAAATCCGGGTTGATGAACATCGACGTGGGACTTTCTTCTAACCCCGCACAATCAATAGATTTCTCGAAACAGCTCATCGTGGTAACATTATCCTCTCTCCCATTATGAAAGAGAATCGTAGCAACAATACCCCCTCTCTTCCTGCGGGAAAGGGTCACAGCAACAAAGTTCCCTCTCCCCTCGCTGGAGAGAGTCACAGCAACAATATCCCCTCTCCCCTCGCTGGAGAGGGTCAGGGTGAGGGGGAAAATGACACGACCGTACTTCCTCGCATCACGAAGGTTTGCTGAAGGGAGGTTTTAAACTATGAAGAAAAGAATGAGCCTTAAGGATTCTTTGAAAAAAGGTAAGATCGTCTACGGGCCGTGGTGCGTTATCCCGTCGCCGTCAACGATCAACGTCATCGCCTCGACAGGGATCGATTTTGTCATCATCGATATGGAGCACGGCCCCCAGGGTTTCGAGACAGTAGGGGACATGATAAGGGCCGCTGAGGTCGAAGGATGCGAGGCAATCGTTCGCGTGGCAAAGAACGACGAGTCGTTAATACTGAGCGCCCTCGATGTAGGGGCAGCAGGCGTGATCGTGCCCCACATCGAATCAAGGCAGGACGCGGTGGATGCGATATCATACGCGAAATATTATCCTGTGGGTAGCAGGGGATTTTCGCCCTTTACAAGGGCCGGAGGGTATTCGCTCCGCAATGTCAAAGACCACGCAGAAAAACAGAACAGAAAGACGATGGTGATCCTCCTCCTTGAAGGAAAAGGCGGGATCAACAACCTCGATGACATACTGTCCATAAAGGAGATACGCAGAAAGATCGATGCGATCTATATCGGAGCATACGACCTGTCGCAGGCCATCGGCTATCCGGGACAGGTGGATCATCCTGAGGTCAGGAAACAATTAGAGATTTGCATCAGAAAGATAAGGGCAAAGGGGATCGCCGCCGGCGGATATGTGGCAAAGAACGATGGGGACATCAAATGGATGACCAAACTGGGGATGCAGTTCATCACGTTGATGCCCGACTGCACGGTCCTGTTCCATGCGTTCGAATCTTTTTATCCCACTCTCTCAGCGAATAAAAAATAATTTTACGAAGAGTATTAAAAATTAGCTCATCTTAACGAAAAAACCTATATGAAAAACTAAAAAAGGGAGAAACATATGAAAGTAGTGGGCATGATCCCTGCGCGGCTGCAGTCGAGCCGTCTTCCAGAAAAGGCCTTGATTGACATCGAAGGGCTGCCGATGGTTATCCATACCTGCAAAAGGGCGCAGCTCGCAAAGAGCCTCGACGAAGTCTATCTTGTGACGGACAACGAGAAGATCAGACAGGCTGGGGAGTCGAACGGCGTCAGAGTGATAATGACGGGCACGCACCACAAGAGCGGGTCAGACAGGCTTGCAGAGGCATGCACATATGTAGATTGCGATATCGTCGTCAACGTTCAAGGCGATGAACCGCTTGTCGATCCTGGGCATATCGATGCGATCATTGATCCTTTGCTTCGTGACCCGGAAGTAATGATCTCCGTCGGTGTGACGCCATACTCGAAGAAGAACAGCCTTTCGGATATCAAGGCGGTGCTGGACCTTGACGGAAACATCATGTACTGCTCGCGGAACGACCTCCCGAGCGACGCAAGGACACAGGTGGAAAAGATGCTGAAGATGTGCTTCATCGTCCCATTCCGGAAGGAATTCCTGCTGCAGTATTCCCGGTGGGAGCCGACCCCGCTGGAGACGATAGAATACAATGAATACCTCCGTGTGCTGGAGCACGGCGTAAAGATGCGCGCAGTCATGATCGACGACGCAAAGATAAGCGTCGACACGCCTGAGGATTTAGAAGAGGTGAAAGCTCTTATGAAGCGCGATACAGTAAAGCGTATGTATATGTAGCTTTCTATGGCAAAGGTTATTCTCATTCACAGCGGCCTCCATAATGAAAAGATCCCAGGCCTTTTAAAAGGTGCGGGAATAAAGACCTGGTATCCTCTGATCAGCAATTATGAGAGGATAATGGAGCTGAAAAGGGTACTTGGAGGGATTGCGGAATGTAAAGAGATAGGCGATACGCTGCAGAATGCTGCAGCGGAGATGAGGGGGCCGTTCTACGAGACAACGGCTGAGCTTGGAAGACGATATAGCTCGGTCGAATGGTGGGCAAGCACCATATCGGAAAGGAACACGATGATATGCAACCTCTTTCTCCACTGCTGTTATATATATCTTGCAACGCAATGGATGAAAGCCGGACGGGACCTGTGCATTATAACTGACAGCAATGCCGTTATGAGGAATATCGCATCCGTCGTGGCGAAGGAAGGGGTTGCAGCAGAGAGCCATGCATGTTTGTCCCTGAAAGATAAGCCGATAAGGGTATTTACAGAGGGGCTGTTTAAGCTCGTCCTTCACCTTGGTGTCTTTGCTGCCGCCAGGATCAACAAGCTTTACCATAGGCTTATAACGGGCAAATACAACCCCCTGAAAAACCCCGATGTGATCCTCCATACATGGGGTGATGAGAAGTGCTTCGGGGCGGATGGGCTGTTCAAAGACCGTTATTTCACCATCCTGCCGGAATACTATCGGCGGAACAATGTGCGGACAGCGACCTTTGTAAGCTTTTCCTACAGGAACATCACTCGCTCCATATGGAATGCCTTTTCCTTTTTTCACACGAACAAGGATCATTTCATCATACTCCAGGACCATTATTGCATTTGGGATTACCTGTTTCCTTTCAGGATCCGCCGGAGGCAGCGGCGATTTCGATTTAATCCTGTTGTGATAAAGAATGTGGACTGTTCGATCCTTTTCGGGGAATATCACAGGAATGAGCCCGTGCGCTTCGAGTCTATGTATTATCTGCTCTTCAAAAGACTTGCGAAGAAGGGCATAAAGCCCAGAGTGGTGATGGACGGGTTCGAAAACCTCTTCACCGACAAGCTGATTCAGCTTGGCGTAAGAGAGTTCATGCCGGGGACTACTGTTTACGGCTTCTTTCATGTTGCGCCGTCCCCGAACACCCTCTCTTTTTTTATCGATGAGAAGGAGAGAGAGACCGCCCCTGTTCCTGACAAGATCATTTGCAACGGCCGCAGGTATAAGGAAATTCTCATGCAGGAACACTATCCGGAGGACCGCATCGTCATTGGAGCGGCGCTTAGGTACCTCTACCTGCATAACATCAGGAGGGCATCGGCTGCCCTCTCCGGAGATTTCAAGATCCTCCTTGTTTTGCCCATTGAGAAAGAAACGATAATGGAGCTTTTCTACAAGCTCAAAGAGGCGGTCGAAGGGATAGAAGGCTTCAGGGTTATCTTGAAGCCCCACCCCATGCAAACATCCTTCGTCAAAACCGTCGTAAACGATTTCCTACCTGGAACGGAGATCTTCACGGGGCCGATGGACGAGGCCCTTGATCTTTGCGACATCGTGGTCAGCGGAGCGACAGGTGCGGTTCTCGACTGCGTTATGGCGGACAAAGAGGTGATAAGGATAGGCAGGAGCGCCCAGATCGATCTGGACCCCCTGGCGTGGTTCGAGGAGTTCGGGAGGCCCTGCGGCAGCATCAGCGAACTGCGCGAGAGGCTCATAGAGGCCGAAAAGAGGATGAGAGATCCCTCTTATTCGCCGCCGCGCTATTCCGTGATGCTGCCGGAGCTTTTTTCTCCGGCGACAGAAGAGGCGATGAAGGCCTTTCTCCCGCCGGAATGAAACAGCTTGGATGTGCCCTCGATCCTTTTGAGGATGGCTGGCAGCGTAGAACTTTCCCCGCAAACACGCTCCACCGATAGGCCCCCTGAAGAAGCCTTTCTTTGTATCGTTGTTCCCTCTCCCCTTTTCGGGAGATGACCAAGGTATAAATAGTTGTTCCTTCTACCCCTGGATGGAGAGGGTCATAACAACAACGTTCCCTCTCCCCTGGCGGGAAGGGGTCATAACAACAACGTTCCCTCTCCCCTTGTATGTTATATATATGTTTTCCCACACAGTACCTCAGTGCTATACTTATCCCCGGATGCAACAGGGCGTGACAGGCCGGTTTCCCCTTGAGACGCATGATCTCGTCCGCCAGCGCGGGTCGTCACACCCCTTTCCATACACGCTCGAACAACTGCCTGGGCCTTCCGAAGAGCCCGCATCACACAAGGAGGAGCACACATGGAACGATTTG
>Ga0209606_1000310_pt1 | contig 77046 bp, 64 predicted proteins | sample AD_UKC057_MetaG_FD_184412 | JGI IMG/M metagenome (GOLD analysis project Ga0209606, IMG submission 184412) | Active sludge microbial communities of municipal wastewater-treating anaerobic digesters from USA - AD_UKC057_MetaG (SPAdes) (version 2) | ecosystem: Engineered > Bioreactor > Anaerobic >...
AGGATACCTGGAACGAAGGTATGGTGCCCATCGCCGAGTTCATCAACATGAGCGCGGAAGATCGCGAGGGTCTGTATCCGTATGTGTGGGCGGTTGACAAAAAGAACCGCTTGTCCCGCCTTATCTGTTCAAAGTCCATTGTAGAATCGGCCGAAGACCGGCGTAACTTCTGGCGCTTGCTCAAGTCGCTCACGGGCGCCGATCAAAAAGTCGATGTAAACCAAATAGCAAACCAGGCGCGCGCAGACGTAGTGCAGAAGATCACGGCCGGGTTGCTCCAACTGGCTAACGGCGGCAACCTGTCGCAGTTCCTGTCGGCCCCCGCCGCGGCGCCCGCTGCGGCGGCGGTTTCGAGCGGCGAGGGAGACGGCGGCGCCTCTGCGGAGCGACAGGCGGTCCCTGTATCTGCGGAAAGCACGCCCAAAACCACGACTGGAGGCGGCATGGAACCTTTCTTAGACTCGAATCAGTGCACCGGGTGCGGTGAATGTGTGCTCATCAACCCGGCGATGTTTGTCTGGAACGACAAGAAGCAGGCCCAATTGGGCGATTACAAGGCCGGAACGTTCAAGGACATGGTCAAGGCCGCGGAACGGTGCGCGGCGAAGTGCATCCGGCCCGGCGAACCGTGGGATCCCAATGAGAAAGGCGTCGACAAGCTTATAAAACGCGCCGCCAAATTCAACGAGATGTAGCAAACGCGGGCGCGTCCCCCGAGAAAGTGGGGCGCGCCCGCATAACTTTTTCCTGGTACTCATGAGCGTATTGACTTTATTGGGTCTTGACAAAACCTTCTCGCACGGGGTGCATCCGCCAGAATACAAAGGCCTGACGGCGCACAAACCCGTCCGGCGCATGCCGTTTGCGAGCGAGATGCTCGTTCCGCTTTCACAGCATACGGGCGCGCCGGCCAAGCCCATCGTGCGAGAAGGCCAGGAAGTCGTCAGAAGCGAGCCGATTGCGGAGCCGGGTGGATTTGTGTCGGTGCCTATGCACGCACCGGCAACGGGACGGATCGCCCGGATCGGTTTGGCCCGCGACGTCCGGGGCGGCATGTCGCCCGCCATTTTCCTGCAACTGTACCCCGGTGAAAGCCAGGAGATCCTCTATGGGGCTCCCGTGGACGTGGACCACATGTCGAACGAGGAAATCGTCAAGGCCGTCCAGCGCACGGGGGTAGTCGGCCTGGGCGGGGCCGCATTCCCCACGCATGTCAAGCTCGCGGTCCCTGAAGGGAAGAGAATCGACAGCGTAATCGTCAACGGGTGTGAGTGCGAACCCTATCTGACCACCGACCACCGGCTCATGGTCGAACAGCCCGAACATGTCTACGAGGGCATTCGGGTGGTCCAACGGGCGTACAAGGCCGAGCGGGTCGTCGTGGGCATTGAAAACAACAAGCCCGACGCGGTGGAAGCCATGCGGCGCGCCAAACCGGACGGCGAGCCCATTGAGGTGGAATCCATCGAGACAAAGTATCCGCAAGGCGCGGAGAAGATGCTCATCAAGTCGCTGTTGAACCGCGAAGTGCCCTCCGGTGGTCTTCCGATGGATGTGGGCGCGTCGGTATTCAACGTGGCGACGCTGGCCCAGATCGGCGAGCTTTTGCCGATGCAGCAGGGCCTGATCGAGCGCGTCATCACCGTGACGGGTCCGGCGGTGGGCAACCCCGGCAATTACCTCGTCGCGCTGGGCACCCCGATACGTTTCGTGCTCGAGTGGTGCCGCTATCGGGGCGAGGACGCGTCGGTCGTGATTCTGGGCGGCCCGATGATGGGCGTCGCGGTTCCTTCGCTCGACATCCCTATTACCAAAGGCGTCACGAGCATCCTGGTGCTCGACAAAGCAGAGGTGCAGAAACGCAACCGCAAGGAATACCCCTGCATCCGTTGCGGAAGCTGCCTCGACGCCTGCCCGATGCACTTGAATCCTTCGCGGCTGGGCCAACTGGCCCGCAAACGCACTTTCGACACCATGGCTGACGCGTTCAACCTGATGGACTGCTTCGAATGCGGCTGCTGCTCGTATGTGTGTCCATCGAACATACCCCTGGTTCAACGGTTCCGGGTCGCCAAGGCCATCATCCGTGAAAGGAAGGCTGCTTCGTGACGGGCATCAAGCCGGGAACATTCGAGATTCGGACGTCGCCGCACATCAAGGCGGCCGTGACCACCGACGTGATCATGCGCAACGTCGTATACGCCTTGATGCCCATTTGCGGGTTCGCCGTCTGGGCGTTCGGGCTGAGCGCGCTGGCGCTGGTGTGTACGACGACGGCCGCTACCGTCATCACCGAACACCTGGTATGCAAGATATCGAAAAAACCGACCACCGTCGCCGATTTCAGCGCCGTGATTACGGGCATCCTTCTGGCCCTGACCCTTCCCCCCGGCATCCCCCTGTGGATGGGGTTTGTGGGCGGGGTAGTCGCTATCCTGCTCGGCAAGGCCCTCTTCGGCGGGTTGGGATTCAACACGTTCAACCCGGCGCTGGTGGCGCGCGCGTTTCTCCAAGCTGCTTTTCCCGTAGCCATGACGCAATGGGTTCCGGCGTTCGTGGATGGCCGTTTCAGCCAGTGTATTCCCACCACGCTGATACCGCCCTTTCTCAGCCCCAACATGAGAGCTGACGCGATGGCCGGCTATCTCGCTCAAGCCAGAATAGACGGGTGGAGCGGCGCCACCCCCCTCTCCCTCATGAAATTCGGGGGAAAAACCACCGCAACCATGGACCTCTTCACCGGCATGATTCCGGGGTCTACGGGCGAGACATGCGCCATCCTTATTCTCCTGGGCGGCGTGTACCTTGTTGCCCGGGGCATGATGAACTGGCGTATTACCGCGGCGATGCTCGCCTCGGCCTACGTGTCCAGTTGGCTTTTCTGCCTCGCCGACAAGACGAGTCCCACGCCCGCGTTCATGCTTTTTTCCGGAGGCCTGATGCTCGGGGCCGTGTTCATGGCAACCGACATGGTGGCCTCACCCACCACGCCCCTCGGCGTCTGGATATACGGCGCCCTGATGGGGTTTCTGACAATCCTCATTCGCCTCAAGGGCGGTCTTCCCGAGGGCGTCATGTATGCCATCCTGTTGGGTAACGCCGTATCGCCCCATATCGAGAATCTCACCCAGCCTCGGGTGTTCGGAACCAAACGAATCAAGAAGGCAGTCAAATGAGTAACACGCCAGCAGCACCAAAGGCCGGCCAGCCCAACAGTCTGCACATGATTGCAACGCTCGGCGGAGTGTCCTTTCTGTCCGGGTTTCTCATCTTCTTCGCGGTTCAGGCTACCGAGGCGGGCATAAAGCAGAACAAGCTCGAGCAACTCCGCGGCGCCGTATTCGAGGTGCTCCCGGGAGCAGCCTCGAGTCAGGCGTTCGCCGTCGAAGACAAGGGATTCCGGCCCGTTGAAGTCGATGATTCCACACCCGGCATGAAAAAAGTCTATGCCGGATATGACGAGAGCGGAAAGCTGGTCGGCGTGGCCATTGAAGCCGCAGCACAAGGCTATTCGGACGTCATCCGCGGTATCTACGGATATGACCCCGCAGCCAAACGCGTAACCGGGTTCATGGTGCTCCAAAGCAGCGAGACACCCGGATTGGGCGACCGGATCGGAAACGATCCCGAATTCCTGGCCAATTTCTTCAGCTCCGATACGAGCAAGGACACGATCTCGCTGGAATTGAACGCCGATGGCGGCAGCCTGGCTCACAACGTGGAATTCGCGAAGAACGGCGAAAAGAGCGACCCCTGGCAGGTCGAGGGCATATCCGGGGCAACGATATCGTCCAAAGCCGTGGTGCGCATGCTGAACAACAGCGCCCAGGAAGCCGTTCCCCTCATCCAAGCTCACCTGGACCAACTGCAGAAAGGCACTTCCTGATGGCACAGGGCAATCCGGCAACAACCATGGATGAATTCATGAAGGGCTTGTGGCGGGAGAATCCCGTATTCGTCATGCTCATCGGGATGTGCCCGACGATGGCGGTTTCAAACACTGTCATCAACTCCCTCGCCATGGGCGCGTGTGCGATATTCGTGCTGGTCATGTCGAGCGCGGTGGTCTCGCTCATTCGGAAGCTCGTCCCGAAAGAGGTCCGGATCGCGACCTTCATCGTCGTCATCGCGACGTTGGTTACCATCGTCGATTACGTGATGCAGTACATAAGCCTGCCCCTGTACCAAGCCCTGGGAGTGTTCATACCGCTCATCGTGGTCAACTGCATTATCCTGGCCCGCGCCGAAGTCTTCGCCTCCCGAAACAATGTCTGGTTGTCCTCCGTCGACGCGTTGGGCATGGGCGTGGGGTTCACCTTCGCCTTGTTGTGTCTGGGTACGGTTCGCGAGATCATCGGCAAAGGCGCCATTCTCGGCATCCCGTTGTTCGGGCCCAATTTCGAGCCGTGGAGCGTGATGGTATTGCCGCCCGGCGGCTTCTTCACGTTGGGCTCATGGCTCCTGTTCTTCAACTGGCTGCGCGAACGGCGCGCTCGGAAGCTCAAGAAAGCGGAATAAGAGGTTGCCATGGACCAAAGCGTGTGGGAAATCTTGTTTAACGCGGCGATCGTCAACAACTTCGTGTTGAGCATGTTCCTGGGGATCTGTCCGTTCCTGGGGGTTTCGGGGAAGATTGACACCGGCCTCCGCATGGGATTGGCGGTTATCTTCGTGATGCTGGTCAGTTCGTCGTGCGCCTACGGGATCAACGTTCTGCTGCTTCGGTTTCATGCCGAGTACCTTCGCCTGATCTGCTACATCGCCGTAATCGCCTCGGCGGTCCAGCTGGTCGAGATGTTCATCAAGAAGTTCAGTCCGGCCCTGTTTCGCGCCCTGGGCATCTTTCTTCCGCTGATCACCACCAACTGCGCGATCCTGGCCGTGGCGCTGTTCCAGACCATGCGCGAGTACAGTTTCGTGCAGGCCTTCGCGTTCTCGTTCGGCGGGGGCGTCGGCTTCACGCTGTCACTGATCATCATGTCGGGCCTGCGCGAACAGCTTGACCTTGCCGACGTTCCCAGTGTGGTAAGAGGCGCGGCCCTTGGTCTCTTGCTCGCGGGCATCCTGTCGCTGGCTTTCATGGGTTTTGCCGGCATCGGAGGATAACGTGTTTCTCGAAGCGACCATCGCTTCGCTCGTGTTGGCCGCCGTGGTCATCGGATGGGTCTTGATCCAGCGGTGGGCAGCCACCACGACCTACCCCGAAGAGTGCAACATCCCGCGTTCCGAATGTCCGCACTGCATCTCGCGGGACTCGTGCACGTTGCATGCAAATGACGACGTGGCAGACGAACACAAGGACGGCAGCCGTCAAGAACCCTGATGGAGGCCTTATCATGCCCGCCGTCTTTCGAAATCTCCCCGTGTTGCTGACCTTCTTTGCTGCCTGTGCGCTGTACGCGGAGGAGCCCTCAACTCCGGCAAGAGTCCCGCCGCGCAATCCTGTGCCATACGCGGATGTTCAATGGGATTCCGTTCGGCGGGTAGCCAGTACATCGCATGCCCATATCGGCACACAGGCGACCCTGGACCGCGCCTATGAAGATGGGCTTCGCTTCTTCACGATCTCGAACTACTATCCCAGCGCTCCGTGGTGGCCCTTGGCGGATATTCGGACAAATCAGTTCCGGGCTGGCCAGGAGCATGGCGTCATGGTGCGGGGAGAATTCAAGAACGGCCCGTTCGATTGGAACGCGGTCCTGCAAGATCCTGAAACGGGCTGGGCAGGAGGGCTTCCGGATGATTTACGCAGCCAAATCCCGTTTGTGGTGGGCGGGCAGGTTTTCACCAATATCCCGGGTGACATTCTTGAGGCCCCGAATGCGGAGCATCACAGTTTTACGGATACGCAACTGCATCTCTGCGCGCCCGGGTCGGCATTTCGCAGCGGCAACTTCGATGCGCGGAACAGGTTCAAGCTTGTCGACCACGGGTATGCCATGGGTGTCGCCCGGCCGTGGAAGGAAGCGTTCGCCCTGATTCTGGGCGGGCTAATCGTTCCCGATGGCGGCGGCGTCACGATTAATCATCCCGTTTGGTCGAAATTATCACGTGAAGACGTCATTGAGATGCTCGATTTTGACCCGCGTGTACTGGGTATTGAGGTGTTCAATCACACGTGTGCGCTGCAGCAGGAATCGAAGAGCTGTGCGGAAGATGAAACCTTTTGGAATGCCGTTCTCGCGACGGGACGGCAGTGTTTTGGATTCTTCGTGCCGGACCACGGCATTAACGCGTCCGACGGCGACTGGCAGGGCCGCAACATCCTGCTCGTCGATGCCTTCACGGTAGAAGACTGTCTTCGCGCATACCGTAAAGGACACTTCTACGGAGCCCTTCTCGGCTCGGGATTGGCGTTTACGAAAATCGCCGCGGAACCGGACCGGGTGACTGTCGAGACAAATGGCGCCAACCGAATCAATTTCATCACGGAAACAGGCGTGGCCCTTGAAGTGGAGCAGCCTTCAGCGGTGTTTCGCGTTCCTCAGACCGCTGACGGCCAGCCGGGCGTGGCTTTTGTGCGCGTCAAAGCGTACGACGCCCAGGGCGAGACGCTGTTCTCACAACCCATGGTATACGCGCCAAAACCAGAATAGCTACTGCAGCGCCGGTCCCTCGATCCGCTCGCCGCGGAGCTGGCGTTGCTGATCCTCCGGGTCGAACGTTCCGTAGAACAGGGCGTTGGCGTCCATCCACGTGACGAGACGGTCCATCTCTTCACCGTCCAGCTTCACCTCGTGATGGCCCTTGAGAATCATGTTCATCAACTGACTGCCCCGCGCGCCGAACCGGCAGGGTTGCGTGAGAGGTTCTCCATTTTCCTCCAAACCCGCCCACGACGAAAACGGTATGCGTTTGGCAAGGATGTTATACGACTTGCTGTAGAGCCCGTCGGGCTCGCCAGTCAGGACGATGGGCTGCCCTTCGGGGCCTGCTGGCTTTTCTCCGCCGTGGCAAGCCACGCAGTGTTTGTCGAGGACTGGCTGAACAAGCAGCGGGTAACTCAGTGGATTCGAGCCATCGGGTCCCGGCTGGATCTGAGACGGGGGCCGGCGCATCGCGAGGCGCTTCGAGACCTCGGCCGGAGCCGTCAGCCGGTTCTCGTGGCACCCGGCGCACGATGCCTTTTCCCCTGGCTGAAGATAGGTGATGCTCCGCATGATCTGCACGGCGCGGCCCATCTCGTCAAGGGCCTGGAACGCCAGGGGGATGCCCGCCGGCGCGCGAAAATACGCGGACCCATCCGCTTCCACTGGCACAGTGCCCAGGACTTGCTTTCCCGGCGAGGCATTGGCGAATCCCACGGCGGGCTGATTCGCGTGAGGCGTGGTCTTGGGCAGGACCTGGACGATGCGCAAGCGCGTGACGGCTCCCTCCGGAAGGCGCGGGTCGCCCGCGTACACGTCCTGAAGGAAGAACGTGCCTTCGTTGCCCAACTGCGCATCGCATGTGGACGGGATAACTGGAGGGCGAGACCGCGGCCGCAAGGGCACAGGCCATTGACTCGAGATGTTGAGGTCGCGGTAGATCAGTTCCTTGTTTCCGAAGGCATCGACGATATACAGGCCAAACATGTTGGGATTGTTGCCGGCGGGTTCGCCGATGAGCGGGTCGAAACTGTACGCGGCCAGGAAGTACCTCTCAGAAAGGGGGTAGGGGCTGCGGTAACAGTGGCCTGGCCAGCGGCGCGCCTCCTCGGGCGTCTCGTATTCTTTCGGACTCCCCGGAGCGTGCCAGTTAGTGGGAAGCACACGAGTTTCGCTTTCGGGGAACGGCGCATCGGGCGTGAGCCGTGTGATGGGTTCGAGACCATCTACTCCGCGTGTCGTATCAAGCAGAATGATGGAGCCGGCGGTCATGGCATGGTGCGCGGCGGCCGTGGCCATGACATATGGCGAATCAGGCACCTGCCACGCTTCCCACACGCCTACCGGGTTGAACGTGTTGTTGCCGTAATAAATGGCCGGGCCGGTACCGTCCGGGCGCACCGACCAGAGCTGCTGGTAGTGAACCGCGTTGCGGTCCACGTAGTCCCACCGGGTATAGATGACACGTCCATCGGCCAGGACCGCAGGATCCCACTCCTGAGTTTCGTGATACGAGACGGTGCGCGGGTTTGAGCCGTCCCCTTGGGCGAGAGCAAGGGTATACACGTGGCACGGACCCCGTCCGCACCGGTGGTACCCGCCGCGGCGGGTCGAGATGAACATCAGGTGGCCGTCCGGCAGCTCACGCGGCGAAAAATCGTCGTAGGGGCCCTCGGTGATCTGACGCAACCCCGTCCCGTCGGGGCGCACCTCGTACAGGTGATAGTAACGGTCGTAACACTGTTCGCGGATACTGTCGTAGGGGTCGAAAGGCACCTCACAATACGCGAAAAGGATGCGGCTGGCGTCATACACGATCTCGGGATGCATATAGCTCCCCAACGGCAACTGGCGCGACACCAATTCGCGGCAGTCCATCGACTTGCCCGGCGCATCCAACACGTACACGCCGCCGCCGCCCCGCGCGCACCGGCCGTAGTACTGCGTCAACTGGTGGCTGAAATACGAGGGCACGTGTTTCACGAACAGGAGGGGGCCGACATCGGCCAGAGGATTGGCGAAGACGATGCCGCGGCGAAGACGGTGCGCCTGGCGCCACAGCGTTTCCCACCGGCGATCGTCCTCGGGAGTCCCTGCGCTGGCAAGCGCCTCGAATTGGTGCTTCAGTTCCTGCCATTGCGCCGTCTCGGAGGCCAGCGACGCGCCCGCGCCGCTGAGGTCTTCGAGAAGGGCGCCGCCCCGTTGAAGCAGGCGCTCGATAGCCACAGCATAACCGGCAGCCTCGCGCTCGGCGCCTATCCCGTCCTGGAGACGCCAGTCCCATTCGACAAGCGCGGTCTCCATTCCCGGCCGAAGGGCAGGCAGAACACGCGGCGGGGCCGCTTGCTCGCGGGGCGGAGAAGGCATGACGCGCAACGGGTAGTCCGTACCGCCGAACGAAAGACGCACGTGCTCAACGCGCACCAGACTCTCCCCGGCCGTCCCGGCGAAATTCAGGGTAAGAAGGGATTCGTTCCCGGCCTGTGCGCCGACGGAAACATGCGCGGAAGCGCCGCCGTTGAGTTCGTGCTCGGCTCTACTCCCCCCCAGGGCCACAACAACGCGCGCGCCGCCCTCTCCCTCCGCCGAAATCTCCGCTTGCACACAAGCGCCCTGAGGAACATTGAAAACCGGTACGGCCAGCTCGGCGGCCTCGCCCTCGCGAACGCACGCGGCCAAACCGTCCTCGCCAAACGAGGCAAGTTGCGGGCCAGCAGTATCCGGGGCGAGTAATGAGAATCCGCACACGCCCGCACTGGGAGGCGGGGCACTCTGTCCCATGAGCGTCACGGCCGGCTCGCCGACGTCCGGCGTGTTCGGATCGAGCACAAAGCGGGCATTGAGCCAGTTGGCCACGTCGCAGCCGATACCGTCTCCGCCGTCAAGCGTGACCAGACGCAACACGCGCCCGCCCTTCACGTCCACTGAGATGGGCTGTGGCGGGGCATCGTCGCTGAGCGGCCCGACGGAGGCGCGCTTCTCGCCGTCCACGTACACCTCAAACACAACGCTGCCCCGCCCGCCGCCCTGGCGTTGGATGCCGGCTTCCGCCTCAAACCTGATGAAATCGCTCCGCAACACAATCTCAGTCGCGGCGGCAGCATGCGTGCCCAGCCCCTTCTCATACGTCTGCTCGCCCACTTTTAGCACCGATGGTTGGCGGCCATCCGGCGGTTTTGTCGCGGTGTTGAGCCCAAGGGCGCCCCAAGCTTGCGCATGGTCCGGCTCCAGCTCGCTCCAGATGTCGCTCACGTAGACGACTTCCGTTCCGGCCGGCTGTGGAGAAACATCCGCCCCTGGCGCGGCCCCCGAAGCGGCCGGCACAAGGACCGCGAGCAAGACGTAACGAATGCAAGTGGTGTAATGCATATACCGGTCTCCATTGCCTCCGGACTTCAGGCAGTGAACGCTCTTAGCGAGAAGAAAGTGTCACACTGCAGAGTATCGTGGGAAATGTTGTTCGAATCAACTCGAGCCGCGCCGGGCGGACTGTATGAAGCGACTACACTCGGCCACTCCAACACACAACAGCGCGGCCCCTTCCCTTCGGAAAAGGACCGCGTCCGCCGTAGCAAACTCGTGTGACCCGCGCCTATGCGGCGACGTTGATATTGAGATAATCCAACGCGCCCTGAGGATCGGGCGAATAGGCGTCCGCCCCGATCTTGTTGGCGAATTCCTGTGTGAGCGGCGCGCCGCCAACGACGACCGTGGTACCCGGCACCTGGTCCTTTACGAGTTTCACGGTCTTTTCCATGTTGACCATTGTCGTGGTGAGCAAGGCGCTGAGCCCCACGGCCGCGCCCGGATTCTCCTTGACGGCCGCCAGGAACTTCTCGGGAGACACATCCACGCCGAGATCGACCACCTTCCAGCCGCCCCCCTCCATGACCATGCAGACCAGGTTCTTGCCGATGTCGTGCAGGTCGCCCTGGACCGTACCGATTACAAAGGTGCCCTTGGTCTTGACTTGACCGGAATCCAGGAACGGTTTCAGGTGGGCCATCGCGGCACTCATTGCCTTGGCAGCCATGAGCACGTCCGGCACGAACACCTGATTTGCGCTGAATTTCTTGCCGATGTTGCCCATGCCTACAATCAGGGCTTTCTCAAGCACATCGTTCGGCGAAATGCCTTGTTCAAGGGCTTTCTTCGCCAACTCGTCCGCGCCGTCCTTGCCCTTCATGTCGGGTGGATACGGCGAGGCCTGATTGACTTTGCCGCGCTCGACGCAAACAGCCAGTTGTTGCAACAGTTCCTCGGACATTTCCGTCTCCTCTTTGCGAATCCGACTTCGCCTTAACTGCCGTTGTAGGAGCCCAGCTCCAAACCCTTCCGGGTGAAATACCGATAACTGTCGTACTCCACCTGATCCGGGATCGAGTGATCCGAATGGAGCACGTAGCCGTAGTTGGCTTTTACCACGGGGATCTTCGCGCGCAATTCCGCATCGATCCGGGACGTGTCGTTCGCGTAGAGAACGCGAACATCCATCCCCCCCATGAAGGATAACCGATCGCCGAAATCCCTGTAAAGCTTGACAAGGTCCATGCCCGCCTTGACTTCAATGACTTGCAGGCAATCGATGCCCGCTTCGATCATTCCCGGCACCAGCGGCTCGACATATCCGCAGGAGTGCATGATGACCGGCACGCCCCGGCTCTTGATGAAATCAATGGTCTTCTTATGCCCGGGCTGAATGATTTCGCGGTACATGTCCGCCGACATAAATGGCCGTCCCTTGAACCCCATGTCCTCGTAAAACCAGACGCCATCGGGCCAGCCCTCCGCACCGAAGAGTATTTCCATCATGGCGATGACCAGGTCCGCGAACGTCCCGACCATGTCTTTCACCCAGTCGGGGTCTACCGCCATGCCCATGAGCATGTATTGATGTCCGCACACGGGATGCATGAGTTCGAACACATTGGTACCGCCCCAGCAGAAGAAGCGTTGTTTCTCAGCGGCGTGGCGTTTGGCCTCGCGATACGCGGTAAAATCGGTGCGCCGCACGTCCGGTTTCAACAACGGTTTGATATGTGCCTCCCAGCCGGTACGATCTTTAACCAGAAAATCGACGTGTTCGGGAGTGGCGTCGTGGTGTTTGTGGCGGCGCAACAGCGCCCCGTTGCCGTCGCGCGTGAGAATCGTGTCCTGGGTCTCCTCCACCACAACAGGCTCGAAATCCAAGTCAGCGGTCATATTGAACCAGCCGCCGGTTTCAATGTCGAAATCAAAATGGTCGGCGAGGGATTCGCCCTCCTTCAAATGGCCTTCGCGGGTCCACTTCTTCTGTGTATCTCCCCAGAAATGCTCGAAAAGGCCGATGCGGTCCACCGGTTTCCGCCGGAGGATATTGGCGATACGTTCAGCGCCCGTCAATGTCATGGGGATTGGTCTCCGAAGGCTCGCGAATTCCCGGGTGTCATAACACAAAAACACGCCTGAAAGCAACGAAAAACGGGCACCCAGACCGCCGGATAACACAACAATTGGAGAAACTCACACAGAGGCACAAAGGACGCGGAAGAAATGGAGCCCGCGGCGAAGCGAAATTCCCTCAACGTCTCCGTCTATGATGCGGGAAATGCCGTCCCTCATCAACGCCTCGCCGAAGTTGAGTAGATAGCCGAGTCTGATACCCGTCAACCGCAGATAGGTCAACACATGCTTATGGCGCGCCTTCGTGACCTTCTCCACGGATTTGAGTTCCACAAGAACGGTTATCCTCCACGACGAGGTTTGCACGAAACCCTTCGTCGAACCGGAGCCCGCGAAGCTCGATGGGGATGGGAACGCGACGTGCCACGCGCAGACCCCGGGCTTCCAAATCGCATGCAAGCACCGCTTCGTACACTGTTTCCAACAGCCCGGGACCCGTCTCTTGATGAAGCGCCACCACGCAATCCACAATGATGCTTCCCATCTTATTCTGTTTCGGCCGATTCGATCTTCGTGTTCCCTGTGTCTCCGTGTGAGTTCGTTCTTGTTGTTATGGAGACAATAAGATCCCTCCAGCAAGGACTTTCCTATCTGGCGATTGGGGCGGGCGCGATCTCGGGAGTCTTTTCATGGGCCTGGGCCATACGCTTCAACAGACGCCCCTTCATTTCTTCGCGCACACCGGCGAAAGCAGGCTCGCGAACCAGATTGGTGCACTCATGAGAGTCCGCCTCGAGATCGTAGAGGAAATCCTCCGCGTACAGGTCCGATGACCCGCCGGTCTGGTTGTCATACTTGCCCGGCGCCCGCACCGCGTACTTCCAGCGGTTTGTACGGATGGCCCGGCCGGTCTGGCTCTCGCTGATCTGAACAAATACGTCGTCCTGCCAGTCCCTGGCAGTTCCCGCTACCAGCGGCTGGAGCGCATGCCCCTGCATCTGAGCGGGCGGTTCGGCGCCCCCGGCCGTTACAACCGTGGGCGGCACATCGATGAGGCTGACGAGCTCCCGCACGCGTTTGCCGCCCATGAACCCCGGGCCGCACATAATCATCGGCACATGTATCGAACTTTCGTGGCACGACCTCTTGTACTCGCTGTTCCTGGTACGAAAATGACACGCGTGGTCGCTCGTGTAGATGACGAGCGTGTTCCCGGCGACGCCCAGGGCCTGCAGTTCGCCGCGCAACCGGCCCACCGCGCCGTCGAGACTCCCGCAGCACCCCAGGTAATCGGGAAGCTCCTCTTTCCAGTCGCCATCGACTCCCTCGAGGTCGCCCGGAACGGGGTACTCCCTGTATTTCTCCTTCGACCCCGCAGGCCCCTCGAAATGCTTGTGGTCGTTCTGATGGTGCGGCTCGATATACGAGAGAAATAGAAAGAAGGGTTTGTCTCTCTTCCGGCTCCGCAGGTAGTCGACCGCGAAATCCGTCACCGCGTCGACCCGGTAGCGGTTCTTCGGAAACTCAACACTCTTCCCGTCTCGGTCAAACATGTGCCCATCGTAGCTGTGCGAGGTGTACTCGAGCACATCCGAGGCCAGCCAGTAGTCCTCGTATCCCCCCCGATACTCGGGCGGAACGGGCTTGTCGTGATGGACGGTTTTCGGCGGAGTGGACGCAAGATGCCACTTGCCAATGTATCCGGCCTCGTAACCCGCCGGACGCAGCAGCCGGGGCAAGGTCACGGCATCCAGAGGCAGCGCAATGCCGTTGCGCCAGCACCCTGTCTCGGTGGCAAATAGCCCCGTTTGCAGACACGCCCGCGTGGGTCCGCATACCGGCTGGCACGAAAAAGCATTCTCGAACAGCACGCCCTCGGCCGCCATCGCGTCCAGGTTCGGCGAAAGGTCTAGTGCGCGACCCATATTGTCGCCGTACGCCGACACGGTATCCCAGCGCTGCTGATCAGTGAAAATGAACAGGATATTGGGCTGTCCGCCGGTTTCTGCGGTGCCCTCATGCACGGCGGCCGTTTGAGCCTCGACACGCCGCGCGCCCACGCATCCTGCCGCCGCGGCCGCGAGCCCAACGCTCTGAATGAATGCGCGCCGAGATTCTACATGCTTCCGAATGTCGTGTTTCATCGCTCTTCCCTGTCCGGCTTTCAGTGCTGTAACCCGGACGCTCCCGGCCCGGCCCGCGAGTTTCTTCCGGCCCCACTGCGCATATTTGCGCTAAAGACGTCAGGCCGTACGATGCGCGCACACCATGTCCCGGACAGCGTCCCGGCTGAATGCGCATGTTCAAGGTGTCTCCAGAGTACCGGCCGGCAAGGGTTTGTTCAAGAAAGCCTCTGCTGCCTTGATCTCGACAGGGTCAAACGCGTATAAAGAGATTCTCTTCCTCCACAAGACTGCAATTATCAATAGGATAGAGGCGCGTCATGAGAGAAACACAGTTGATCGTAGGTCTTCCGGCCGGGTCTTTGGCAGACCCCAGCCGCGGCGGGAGTCTCGTCGAGTTGCTCAAACGTGCGGGATTTCCAACCCGCGGATACGATAGGGGCGGACCAAGCACCTTCCCACTGACCGTCTTTCTCGTGGGATGGGACGGCCGGCCCCAGGAGTTCGGCTCCCAGCTCGCCGTGGGCGAAATAGACATCGCCATCGGCGGCGACGACTGGGTCCGCGAGCGCACGCTGGAACTTAAGTACGAATACGGCCAGGACATAGCGCTGAAAAAGGTGCTGTCGCTTGAGCGTGGAAAAGTGCGCATCGTTATCATCAGCACCGAAGAAAACGCCGGCCGGGGCGACGTGTGGCTGAAAAACCTCTTGTCAACCAAACCGGTGGTCACCATGGTCTCGGAGATGCCGTATCTGGCGCTCGAATGGTTCCAGAACAAGGCGAACGCTCTGGGGTTCGGGGAATCGCACAAAGACTTCTCCGTCCAGAAATTCAAGACCCCGCCGCGCATCAAGAGCGGCATCGTCATTTACGAAACCTGGGGCAAAACGGAGGCCAAGGTCAAGAACAAGTCCGTGGATTTCGGCCTTGAGACCACGCAGACGGGCGGCGCCATCCAAAGCTACGGCCTGTGCATCCTCGATGAGATCATGACTTCGGAGGCGGGCATCTGGGCCAGTCCGGCTTTGCGCGGCGCTCCTGCGAAATACGACATCGCCCGCATGTTCCTTCTCAACCTGTACGGGTCCATTTACGCCGAAGACAAGGTCCTGCTCACGTTCAATACCAGGAAGCAAGACTCGGACAAGATTCTCGGGTACCTTCGCGAGAATCACCTGTTCGGCGAAGAGCCCACGGTTAACGAAGGGGTGAACTACACCGAATACAGCATCGAGATGAAGACTGACAGCCTCGACCTGCCCCTTCCCAAGGTGCGCTACGAGCTGGCCAAGCTCGGCGCCACCAGTATCGAGACCATCCCGCTGGAGTCGTCCATCCCGGGCTTAAGCGCCATTGATTTTTGACTGACGGCGGCGCGACGCGGGCGCAAGCGGGTAACAATGGCGCGAAAGGTGTATGGCCGCCGTCTTCTACAAGGTCACCCAGTACCTCGAGACCTGGTAGCCTCCCCGGGGCGACACAACGTAATTCTCCAACACCCCGCCGTTCTTCTCGATGATGCGGGCCGAACCGGTATTGTTGGTATCGCACGTGATGAGAAGGCGCTTGAAACGCCCGGTTTTGCGAGCTTCCTCAACCGTGAGGGCGCACAATCGGGTGCCGTAACCTTTGCGCCGCTCCGAAGGCCGGATAGTGTAGCCAATGTGGCCTCCTTCGATACGAAGCTGCCGGGTCAGCCGGTGGCGTAAACGGCTCATCCCGAGAAACCGCATCTCGGGACTCACCAGCCAGAATGTGTCCGCCGGAACCATCGAAACGGGCATGTGCTTCCCGCTAACCAGAGCCTCGAGCTGCCCCACGTATGCGTCGAACGGCGACGTCCAATAGACCGGAAACCCCGGGTCAAGTTCTTCCTCCACGTTGCGATATTCCCACGCGGCTTCGAGAAAAGCCGTTTCCAACGCAACCGTAGGCCGTATCAGCGCCGCGTGGCCGGCAATATCGTCTTCAACCTTCATTTTATTCTGTCCCTACTACCAAGACATTCCCGGAAGCCTCTGCCAAACTGGGCAAACCCATCCAACACCGGCGACAGGGAAAACCCGCAGCAATTCCATTCTCCGCTGCAATCCCGCACGGATCAAGGCAGCGCACCAGCGGCAACATGAGACCCGGGCGGCGCATCTCTCGAATCCCGAAGGCGGATCCAACACCGTTTGCGGGCCCGGCAAATGTGCAAGCTGCGGTGCTGCTACTCCCGAAACGCAAACGCGAACAGCTCCGCGTCGCGCATCGTGAACCGCACCACAACTGGTTTGCCTTGGAGAGACGACACATCGCCACTGCCGCCCCAGACAACGGCATGACGGAGGTTGTCGCCCTGTACCTCGTCAGACGCTTCGAAACCAGGATACGGCTTCCCCGAGGCATCGCACAGCGCCACCTTCAGAGACCCCGATACCCGTGCGTTGACCTCCATGCGCCCGCCCGCAAATACGACCGGAACCGTGGTCAGGCTCCCGCCTTCCGCCGGTGCATCGACGGACACGAACCGGTCCAGCTGCCAGATGGCCAGGCCGAGCGAGCCGGTGTACTGCGTTTTCCGCCCCGTGCCTTCCGCGCGGTACAGGCACGGCGTGCCGTGGGTGTAGTTCGAACCCCCGTAATACAACCAGACCTCATCCCCCACCCGAAGGGCGCGCGACTGGGTTCCAAAGAAGCCGCAGTCCCACTCGCCCGTCTTGCCCCGTGGGACGCAAGGCTGGCGGAACGGGCGTTCCCAATTGACAAGGTCGCGCGAAGAAGCCAACTGCAATTCGCCGGGGCCTTCCTGGTTGCCGTAGCGCGCATTATTGCTGACCGTAAACATCCAGACGAAGGCAAGTGTGCACGACTCCGCCGGATACGCCCCGATGCCGTAGAACTCGGTCCGGATAAGCGCCGGCTCATCCGGCACGTCCAGGACCGGCCGCACCTCCTCGATGCGCGCCAGGCAGCCCGCGTCGTCCCGGAGGTCCGGCGTGAAGACCAGTTGCGGCTCCGACCACGTCACGAAATCGGCACTCGTCGTCAGCCAGAACACGCGCCGGTCAAATCCCCGCACATTGTGGGCAATCTTCGGGAAGGCGACATATTGCCCGCGGCCTTCGTCGAAGTACCCGGTGATAACGTCCGCGCCCGGTGCAATGGGCGTCTCGCTGAACGGGTTCCAATGGATACCGTCCGGCGAGATCCACGTATGATACCCATAGCCCCGGCCCTTGGCGCCGTAATCGTAACCGATCATCTTGTACCGGCGTGCCGGGTCGGGGTCTTTGACGTCCTTGATGACCGACGGCAACAAAATGCCATCGGCAATGACGTTGTGCTGAGCATGTTTTGGCGACTTGACTTCGCCGATGAGCGGTTTATCCCAGTGCACCCCATCCTGGCTTGTCGCGTAATACATGCCCAAGGCGGGAAAACCCTCCTCCTCCTCGGCGTAGTACCACATCTTGAAGAGCTTTTCCTGCTCGTCATAGATCACGTTCCCGAAAATCTCGACCCTCCAGCCTTCCCACGGCTGATCGGCTTTCAAGATCGGATTCTCGGGGTGCTCGCGTGCCGGGTGTAACGTGAACGCCACGTTATCCGAGTCATCCACCAGCACCGTGTCTACAAACAACTGCGAGCGGCTCCCCACGTCAAACGGCGACACCGCACCCCACACCGGCAGGGAAAGCACGAGCAGGCCTCCCGCAAACATGACCACCAGACGGGCTATCATTGTTGAACCCTTTCCATCCGTAGCGATTGCCTTTTCAGGACCGTTGAGCCGTAAATATAACAAAAGTCACTTCCCCCTTGGCAAAGAAGCCGTTGTATGGTATCCTAATGCCGGTAACAGCGTGGGTTTCGGAGTTCGTGGATAGTAGACCAAGTCGAGCAAGATTTCATATCCCTCCGCGTGTTGGCGATTTCCGACTGCATGCATCAGGGCTGATCTGCCTTCTGTCTCTGCTACGACCATCCGGACAAGTCTCAATGTAAGAAAGGAAGCCTTGATGAACATCTATGTGGGAAATCTGTCGTACACGACAACCGATGACCAACTGCGCCAGGCCTTCGAGCCGTATGGCACCGTGAGCGCGGCACGGGTGGTTTTCGACCGCGTCGAAAACCGCTCCCGCGGATTCGGGTTCGTCGAGATGCCGAATGGCAGCGAAGCCAAAGCCGCCATCGAAGCCATGAACGGCGCCGATATGCAGGGACGCGCCCTGAAAGTCAACGAAGCGCGTCCGAAAGAAGACCGCCGTTCCCGCTACTAAGCATCTATTCCGCCATCGCAAGCATTGAGGCCGGGTTCCCGGAAATGAGGGGGTCCGGTTTTGTTTTTTGCGGGGAAGAATTCGCGCCTGAGTGACCGCCAAAACGGACCACCCGGCCCCTTGTGTCGGCGGCGTCAATTTCGCGGCCGGGTTGACAAAACCGGTCTGATTCGCCCATAACACTGCATTCACCGGCGCGCTACCGGGACCATCGCAACAAGATGAGGCCGTGATCACATGTCCGTTAAGTGGATCATCACCGATTTGGACGGGTGCGTCAGCCCCGAGGAGTCCATCCCATGGGATCTGGACCTGTTCTTCGAATTTGCGCGGCTGTCACGGGCCGCGTCAGCAGGCGAGAGCAGTCTGGCGCCCCTGACCCTCTGCACAGGGCGTCCCCAGCCCTACGCAGAGGTGTTGATGAAACTCCTTGATATCCGCGCACCGGTGATTTGCGAGAACGGGGCGGTATTGTATTCGCTTCACGACAACTGGGCGCGGGTCGGTCCCGGCGTGACGCCCGAGAAAATCCAGGGTCTGCGCGCCGTCCGCAATTTCATCGAAACCGAACTCTTGCGGTCACATCCCGAAGCAGTAATGCAATTCGGCAAGGAAGCCCAGCTGTCGGTGTTTTCGAAGGAGCCCGCAATCCTGCGCGAGATGCAGCCGCGTGTCGAGCAATTTGCGCGCAAGCATGGCCCCGACCTGATCATTAACTGTTCCCACTATTACCTGAACATTTCGCTGGCGGGCGTCGACAAAGGAAGCACGTTGCGGGCCCTTCTCGAAGAGCTGGGCGTGAGCCGGGGCGAGGTCGCCGGGGTTGGCGACACCGTGGGCGATCTGCCCCTCCGCGAAGCGGTAGGCTTCTTCGCATGTCCCGCGAACGCACATGCGGAAATCAAGGCCGTTGCGGACTACGTTTCCCCCGAGCCGACCATTGCGGGTCTGCTTGATATTCTCGCGCTGCCGCAGATGCAGCGCGTCTGAGAACCACATGGAGGGTGACGAAATGCGGATAAGCGCGATGCTTGCCTTGTGTGTCGTGGCCTTTACTGCCTTCGCAGGGGCGGACTCCGCCAAACCCGTCCTCCCCCCGCCCCGTCACGGCGGGGTGTACGTAGTCGCGCACCGCGGGGCGCATGAAGGCATTCCCGAAAACTCGCTGCCCGCCTACCAGAAAGCCATCGAGCTCGGCGTCGATTTCGTCGAGGTTGACGCACGGGAAACCAAAGACGGGCATTTCGTCAGCGTGCACAACAGCACTATCGATTCTTACGCCGAGGGAGCCAAAGGCCGCGTGGCCGATTTCAGCCTGGCCGAATTGAAGGCGTTCGACATCGGCGCGCGGGTGGGCCCCGATTGGGTGGGCACGCGCATCCCCACGCTCAACGAGATCCTCGCGCTGTGCAAAGGCAAAATGGGCATCTACATGGACTTCAAAGAGGGTTCCTGGGAAGCCCTGTTGAAGCTGGTCAAAGATTACGGCATGGAACGCCACGTGTTATGGTACGCGCCGCCGTGGAAGCTCGAGAAAATCCGCGAGGCCTGCCCTGAGTGTATCATTATGCCCGACCCGGGACCCGAAACGAACCTCCAGCAGGTTCTCGACGACCTTCGCCCGAGAATTGTTGCCTCGGTCTGGAAGCACCATTCGGAGACCTTCGTGAAGCGCTGTCACGAGGCGGGCGCCATCGTAATCGCCGATGAGAGTGACCCGTCCTGCTGGGAACAGGCTTTCGCGTGGAATACAGACGGCATCCAGACAGACCATCCGGAAAAGCTCGTAACGCTGTTGAAAGAGCGCGACAAACAGAAAGAGAACGCGCAGCCGGGAACAGGCGGTTCGGAACAATCCGGGCCGTGAGAAAAGTGATGCACATGTTGAAACCGGGGACATGTGCCAAGCGCCGTCCCCGGCGCGGCTGCGTGTCCCCGATTTGCGCCAGATACTATCCCCACCGGACGCCGTGCGCCCGCTCGGAAAGCCACTTGCATTGGTTGGCCAGGCGCTCCATCCACGACCGCGCCGAGTAACCCGCCACCACGCCGTTGGTCTGCAGCGCCTGATACGAAACCGTCGCTACGTGTTTCACGCCCACTGCGTAATACAGGGCCACTTGTTCATACGGCGAGATATTCCGGTGCTTCTGGTAATTGGTGAGCATGATATCGGTGCGCTTGGCCAGACGTTCGGGTTTCATGGTCGTGCGGACGCACAGGTTCGAGACGCCGTACGCCAGGTCTTCCAGAAAGCATCCGTCGCCCGCGAACTCCAGGTCCACGATTGCCTGCAGCCGTCCTTCCTTGAATATCAGATTGCCTCCGTGCCAGTCGCCGTGAATGAGCCCTGTTTCAAACCGGTTCCGCGCTTCGAAACTCAATTCCTGGGCGGCGTCGCGCAGAAACAGGGCGATTTGATTGCACTCCTCGGTAACTTTGTCTTCTTTGCCCGTGGCTTTGGCCATTTCGAAGAGCTGCGCGAACAGCGTTCGGGGCACCTCGCTGAACCGCCACATCCGGGCATCCCGTTCCGGTCGCGGAAAATCGCGGCATGCGTTGTGCATCTGCCCGAGGGCATGCGCCGATATAGCCAGCGTCTCGGAAGTCACCTCCATAGGTGTGCCATCGACGAACTCCTGCAGTTCCAACGCCCAATCGTCGCCTTCCACGATCTTCTTGCCATTCCGCGACGCCAGGATGCGCGCTACAGGCAGCCCGTTATCATCGAGATGTTGCGATAACCGGTGCTGAAAACGCAGGGCATCCAATACGTAAGGGTCCCGTTTGTATGTCTTGATCAGGAACTTGCCCGCGCCGGTCGTCACCATAAGCTTTCGATGGCGGCGCTGGTGCGCCAGCGGCACCGGCACAGGCAACTCAACGAAACCCACATCGTAGAATTCGCGAATCACCCGGGCCAGTGCTTCACGCCCCTGCACTTGCGGTTGCTGATTCTCTACCTGCTCGGATGCCGTCACGGATATGTTACCACCTTCTCGGACTCGACGTTCTTCAGAAGGTCCTCCTTCTTGAAGCATGTCTCCTTGAATCTCAACTGGCTGTACAATTCACGGCCCTGGTCCATGTAGTGCGGCGATTTCGGGTCGTTGCTATTCCCCCACGGCACCACGCTGAACGATTTGACGCCGTCCGGGTGCATGAACATGAGCATCATGGCCACCGAGCCATTTTGCGCCACGTACTTGCCCGGCATCTCGTCACTCTCGCGGAATGAAACATCGCGCAGGGTCTCGGTCTTGTTGCTCTTGTTGGGGCCGCCGCCAAAGTCCGCGCTGCCGCACCCCACGTAGATATCGCCCCGGCCCAGCACGTGAATATCGCCATAGGCAAGGTCGATCGTCCCATATTGTTGCTTCAATTCCGCCACGGTCTCCTTCAACAGGCTGGCGAGAGAAGCCAAATCCGCGGGCGACAGCTCCCTGCCCTCGGCAATGGCCTGCACGTCTACCGCACTCTCGCAACGAAGCCGCCAGAATTTCATGATCGGCGCGCCTTTGCTCTCGGCCCGGAAATTCCCGTCCCACGCCAGCATGGAATCAACCGCGGTCTTGTAATCCGGATCTGCCATGTATTCCTGGCCCGCAGCGTCCACCGCCGCCTTGAGTGCCTTCTGCCACGGCTCCGCCAGAAGATCGTAAACCTGCATCGCAATCGCGATCGCATCTTCCTCGGTGACCGAATCGTCCGCGCCAAGAAGTTGCAGTGCCCGTTTTCCGCGCGGATTCATCGAGTCCCAGGAAACATTGAAGATGTAATCCGGATACTTGTCCGGCGTCATCGGCGAGTGCGGAAACATTAACGCCGGACTTATGTTGCAGTTTTGCATATAGCCGCATGGGGGATTCTTCACCTGGACCAGGTCGGCAATGTCGGTAATGCCCAGCCATCTTGTGGCCGTGGTATTGCCCGGCACCGGCGCCGACCAGGTGTACCCGTCGGGACGGATGGGCGTACGGCCCGTCCGCACGTACTGAATGTTGCCCTGCGTGTCCCCGAAGATCAGATTCTGTTCCATGAACTCGTTCATGCCCAGCGCGGCGTAGAAATCCTCGCAACTCTGCGCCGTGCACATGTGATACATCTGGTCGAGCAATCCCTCGGAGGTCATATAGGGCGTCGCTCCCGCATACCCAACGCCGTTTTCCGGCTCGGTCACGTAAGGACCCCACTCCGTGTAAACGGCAGGCCGCTGGAAAGGCTCCGCGCCTTTCACGTCAAATTGGATCATCTGGAGCTCGGCCTGTTTCCATTCGCCGTCGAGTTCGTACTGGAGCGGGTTCTCCGGGTTGACTTTCAATTCATACACATCGGATGTGTCCGGTCCCCCGGTAGTGCATGCCCAGCCAACGTTGGCGTTATGGCCCAGTCCCAACATCGGAGCGCCCACAATGAAATGGCCATTTATATCGATCTCTTCGGCTTTGATCCGCGCTTCGTAAAACACTTGAATATCCCGCCACGTCAGGTGCGGGTCGGTGAGGATGATGGCGCACTTGTCCGCCGAGCGGCTCGGGGAAATAGCCCATCCGTTCGACCCGCGCCCGGGGTTCTGTTTGCGGTTACTCAAGTCGTCCTGAATGGTCCCTAACGGCCATTGCAGAATCATGGTGCGGCCTATGGCGATGCAGTGCCACGGTTCCAGTTCTAAAGCGTACTCGGGAACCCGTTCCGGATGCTCCGCGGCGTAAGCCTCAATGCCTGCCATATAGGCGTCGCAGATCATGCGAATGCGTTCCGGACCGTGTTCATACGCCCGCTGAGATACCTCCGGGTTCTGGAATACCCGCAGCATATAGTCAAGCTCGCTGTGCTCTTCTCCGAACGCTTCCGACATGCGGCCCAACGCCATGCGCGCATTTCTGAAAATGTCCTCTAGACGATCCTCGGACTGCGCATATCCGAACGCGTACATGGCGGCCTCCAGGGAATCCGAATAAATGTGTGGTACACCCCACTTTGTACGATAGATGGTCGCCTCGGACACGTTCGCTTCGGGAGCAGGCGCCGCTTCAGGCGCCGCGACTTCGGCCGGAGGCGTCGCGGTCTCCGGCAGGCGTTCCGGTGGAGCTTCAATGCCGGCTTGCTGCTTCTCGCCGCAGCCGGCCGCGATGAATATCGCGAGCATCAAGAACAGTCCGAGTCGGCATATCGTCACTTTCATGGGTGTCCTCTCCTCCCGTTGTCTCACTTTGCCGCCGATATTCCCCACGACCGGCGTCACACGGTGCCTTCAGCCCTTGCAGGCTCTGCTGAGGCATGCCCGCAGGTACTTGATATCCTCTTCCGCGGCGGCGTGGGGGTCACCCGCGCCGCAGTATTCCACACATACGTTGTCATCATACCCAAGCTCGACCAGCTTTTGAACGTACCGGTTCAGGTCGATGTGCCCGTCGGCCAGTTTCACGCTGTAACTGTACTGTCCGGCGTGAAGATAGCAGTTCTTGAAGTGAAAATAGCCTACGCGTCCGGCAAGTTTATCGAGGGCTTCGGGCTCGTGCTCGGCCGTGCTCGTGCTGAACATGTTGCCGGGATCGGGGTTCGCCATCACGTTGTCGCAGCCGATCTTGTCGAGCAGCCTCACCGTCGACGCAACAGTGTCGTGAATCGTATTCATATGAATCTCGAACACAATCCGCACACCGCGCTCGCCCGCGAAAGGTCCCAGGTGCCGGAAAGCATCCGCGGCACGCTCGTAATGGGCCTCTTTCGCCAGCGCCGAACCGTTCTGACCGTAATCCGTCGGGTGCACGCTCAACGAGCCCACGCCTCCGTTTATGAGATGCACGCCATACCGCGCGCACGTCTCGATCACCATCTCGACAGCCGCGACTGATTCTGCAACCACCTGTGGATTCTCGTTGATGAAATCACCGCCGAAATCCACGCACACGATCGGTACGCCGTAGGATTTCCCCACCTCTATGCAGCGGGGCAACTCCGCAGCGATGTTTTCCAGATTGAAATGGCACGGCTGCAATTCAATCCCGCCCCATCCGAATTGGCGGGCCGCCCGAAACGCTTCCTCGAGCGGATAGGTCCTGAACGTGTAACTGTGCATTACGATATTCACAATTCCTTCCCCTTGTCTCTACCCGCGCTATACGAACCCGCCGCCGGGCACATCTTGCTTGCGCGCCGCGGCGGCTTCGAGCGCCCGCTTCCAGTAGGCCACCGAAGCCTTCAGATCATGGAGCACGCGGTACTCCGCCGGCCAGCGCTCACGATGCGAGATCTCGAGCAAGAGCGTGCAATCCTCGATGCCTGCCGATGCCATGGTGCCGATGATCTCCTCCGGCACGATCTTGCCCTGCTCATTGAATTCCCGAGTGAACGGATAATGCCCCCCTTTGTCACGCACGCTCTGTTTGACATGAATGCACGCGATCTCCCCCGCAAAAGCGCGAATCCAGGCGTGCGGGTCCGTGTCTCGTGGCTCAGACGACTCGAGATCACCGTGGTCCACATCCAGACACAACCGCATGGGAACCGCGAAACCTTCCGTGCAGCGGTCAAGAATGCCGCGGGTTGCGGTTATCGTTTCTCCCACCTCGCGCGGAATCGACATCGGCTCGAACATCACGTAGTCAAGGCCACGCGAAGCCGCGTGTTCGGATAGCTCGCGCCACGCCGCAACGCCCCCCGCGATGCGCTCCTCACGCAGCTCAGGCTCCGCATTGTCGTGCACCGACATGATGCCGAAGTGGCTCCCCATCCCAGACGCGCCAAGAGCCGCCGAGATGTCGATGAACCGCTTCAGCCACCCCAGCCAGACGCGCCGCATCTCCAAGTCCGGGTGCAGCACATGGTTCACACGCGTAAACGCCGAGGTGAAAGCGGTTTCCACTCGAATACCCGAGCGGCCGCACAATTCCCGAATGCGCGCAACATCCCGCTCAATCAACGAATCCGGCAAAAAGGGGTTCAACAGGTCCGCCGTGAACTGAACCGTGTCCAGCCCAAGTTCCTGGGATACAACCGGAATCCAGTCTTCAGGACGCGGAAACCGGTTGATCGCGAAACCAGTGTTGATCCCGAGCGAAATATTCATGGTATTCGGTTTCCATCCCGCCTTTCCATTGCGACAAGGCATGTTTATGGTACCGATCGCGTGACGGTACGTCAAAATCCGCCCCGCGCCCTCCGCCCGGCGCGCCATTGCCTCGTAAAATCACGAGTGGTATCCTTGCGCCATGCCGCATATTCATCGTTTTTTCGTTGAGCCGGACGCCGTGCAGGGCGGGGCCGCGGTGCTCGAGGGCCCCGAAGCCCACCACGCGCTGCATGTGGTGCGGGTGCAGCACGACGATCCCGTACACTTGTTCGACGGGATGGGACGCGAGCTTCACGGGCGGGTCGCCCGCAGCACACGGCAGGATGTGACGGTGAAGATTACGAAAGAACGCAACACCCAGCCCGAGTTGCGCACGTTGACCCTCCTCCAGGCCTCGCTTCACCGCGACAAATCCATCGAGGAACTTATCCGTCGCTGCACGGAGATCGGCGTAGGCCATTTCGTGTTCTACCCGTCGGAGCGTTCCGAGCGCCCCCCGTCAATGAGCGAAAAATGGCGGCGCTGGGCCATCGAGTCATGCAAACAGTGCGGCCGGCTGTGGCTGCCCGAGTTCGCACTGGCCCAGGACTTGCCGACCGCCTTGACGGGCGTGTGGTCCGCTCTCCTGATAGCGACCGCCGGCGCCCAACCCATTCCACTGCGCGCGGCTGTCAAAGGAGACAACATAGCCCTCGCCGTGGGACCCGAAGGCGATTTCACGCCCGAAGAGCTCGACCTGGCCAGGGCCCACGAGGCCCGCCCCATCTCGCTCGGAACGGCCACGTTCCGCTCCGAGGTGGCGGCAACCATCGCCTGCGCCCTCGTCCGCTACGAACTCGGCTGCCTCGGCCCCTGAGGTCTGGGAACGATTCTCGACGGCCAAAGCGGAATCGCGTGGAGCGTCCCACGCCTTTCTTGGTTTCAACGGAACTCGATTGAGGCGATGTAGGCCGCTTCAAAAGACCAGTCGTTGGCGGCATTTTCCACACGCGCCCGAACCGTTTTGCCCGCATGAGGCGCGAGGTCAACGCCTATCTCCCGCCATTCCCCTTTCGTGTCGATGACCGATTCATGGGCTGGTTCGCCGTTCAACGACACGCGCAGCACGAAATCGCCCCGTTTGTCGGACGCGACAAGCAGAACCAACTGCTTCGCGGAGGCAGGAACGTCCAGCACCGCTTCGATCGCCGCGGGCTCTTCCTTGCTGACGGGGTGCAAAACGAGAACCGAATCCCGGCCATGCCATCCGCGCCGGATGCCAGGCTCCATCTCATGGCCGCACGCAACAACACGCCACGCCGGATCCCACAGCCGCATTTCCGTGGGTGTAATGGCGATCTTCAGCATCTCTTCCTGATTGACCCACTGCTCGAGGGTCACGGGCGGCTGGGCGGGTTGCCTCAGAATGTGGTAAACGCTACCGTCCACGGTGCCCCCCGTTCTCGCGATGATCTGCTCGGTGATCCCGCGGCAGGCATCGATCAGCGAATCAAACCCGTAGTCGGTGTGGATGAATTTTTCGTTTCGAATCGCTTCAATGCCCGAGGTGATCTCAGAACCCATCGACTCGAATCCCTTCATGCAACCTAAGACGCCCGCGGCGTTGGAGGGGTTGCAGTCGGAGTCCTGCCCGCAGCGCGCCGATACCTCCGCCGTGCGCAGCAAATCACCCTCGCCGTAGAGAAGACCCATGGCGATATAAGCGCCGTTGAGCTTTGCGTCGATATTGAACGGAGAACCGGGCATGCAATCAACGTCGTCCTGCCATTTCTCTTCGATGCGCCGCCATGTTGCGCGCCAGTCGTCCGGGGCCTCGTCGTGCCACGCGATGACGTCCTCGATGCATTTCCGGTACTGCGATTCAGGCGGAATACAATCGAGGCCTGCCTGGAGGACGGCCCGGACGTCGCTGTCTTCGAAATACGCCGCCGCGTACATCCCCGCGACGAACATCCCGCCGTAAAGGCCGTCGCCGTAGTTCATGATGCGGCCGAATATCTCGCAGAGACGAGTGGACTCCTGGGGCAATCCGGGACATAAGATGCCGAATAGGTCGGCCTCGATCTGGAAGTCGATGTCGTCCGCATGGCGGTTGTACAGGGGATGGCCCGACATGGGCGGCATGATGCCCGCACGCACGTTCTCGCGGCCGTAATAATTGGCGTGCCAAAGCGGGTATTCGGTGTTCGCGAAGGCCTTACCCGCCTGTTCGTACGTGATGTCAAGACCGTGCTCCTCGAGCGCCTTCAGGAAGGTCATCTCGACATAGCAATCGTCCTGCTGAATGGACCCCGCGATGTGCTCCGGTTTCCATGGACGCAGGTCTTCGTCGATGGTCGTCGCGTTGAAGCGGAACTCGTAGGGTGCGCCCAAACACACACCGAACATCTGCCCTGCCCATGCGCCTTTGCACTTGTCGACGAACCGCGCTTGCTCCAACGGGACCGTCTCCGCCGCGCCCGCGCTGATGCTTCCCAAAATAATGGCTGAACAAACAATCAAAGCTAGTGATCTCATGCCTCACCCTCCTTACCAGGTGTTCGTGCCTATCGTGGAGATTCCGGCAGGGGAAATCAAGGGCAAAGGACGGCCTCGCGCAGCCGCTCCTGACCCTGCCATTCCTGCAACCGCCGGGTCGTCAAGCTTCCGACTCTGAGACGCCGATGGCAAGAGCCTTTCCCGAAATAGGTCACCATCGCCACGGACGAAAGGACTCGCAGGCCGCCCCGGCCGCTATCCTACAATCTTCATGAGGCGTTTCTCGGACTGAATCATGGACCGCACGGTGTGGTAATTGATTTTCCACGCATGGCCCATGTAGTCCCAGAGACGGTTGTTGTTTTCGTCGAACAGAGGATACCACTCGCCGACTTCGTGGTTGACGACGTGATCCATGACGAAGCGGTGGACGTTTTCGTAGGCGTCGATGTATTTGTCGTCGCCAAACAGGAGATAGGCGTCGAGCATGCCGATGAGGCATTCGGCCTGTTGCCAGAACTCTTTGTTTTTCTCACGGGCAGGACCGTCGTGGGGGCCTTCGCAATAGACGCCGCCGTGTTTCCAGTCGATGCCGTATCGGTGGCAGTGGTCGAAGATCTTGCGGAAAGCCTCGAGATAGCCGCTGCGCTTCAGGCCGAGGATGTCCAAGGTGTGGATAAGGAGCCACGCAAACTCGACGTTGTGGCCGAAGCTCGTGTTGTTCATGGGCCGCCCCGCTTCGTCTTCGACGTCGCGGTCCGAGCCCCATACGTCAGCGAAGAGGATGGCCCGCAGCGGAGTCCAGTCGAGGGCGAACTGGGCGATGCCCGTGCCGAATTCCGGGTGGATAACCCGCTTGAACAGCAACTCGATTATCTCGTTGGTGCGATCGTAAATAAGCGGGGCGCCGGTGGCTTCGTAGAGATTCGTGAAGGCTTCCATAAGGTGCATATGGATATCGAACGATTTGCGATCGCCGCCGTACTTGCCCGGCCGCTTCTTTTGAAAATCCTCCTCGAGGAACTCATAGTAACCGCCGTAGCAGTTGTCGGCCATCCGTGTCTGGAGGATCTCGTAGTTGCGCATGGCCCACTCGAGGCCGCGAGGGTCGCCAGTGGCCATCTGGTACTCGCTGAGCGAATAAATGCCAAAAGAATGGCCGTACCCCAGTTTGCTTCTGTTGATGGGCGTGCCGTCCCGCTCGACGGTCCAGTACCAGCCGCCGTACTTGTCGTCCCACATGTGCGCGAGGAGAAAGTCGACGCCCTGTTTCGCGATGTCAAGGGCCTTTTGGCCGCCGTATCCTGCACGGTACATCGACGAGTACGTGTAGATCATCCGCGTCTGGCATATAAGAGTCTTGACGGTTTCGCCGGTCGGATTGCCGTTCCTGTCGAAGTAGGTCAAGAATCCGCCGTATTCCTCGTCGATGCCGTGAGTCATCCAGAACGGTATCAATTCCTCGCGCAGGTGGTGTTGCACTTCTTTCAGCAAAGATTTGCAGCGCTCTTTCATGGCACGTCTTCCCTTTGGTATTGCCTCTTGCGGCCCTGTGCCAGTCTACGGAAGCACGGCGTGCTTCGCAAGTTCCTGAATTTTGGGGACACAATACTCAATTGGGATTTCCTGCGCGTTTGTTGTACCACGTGCCTTGGGCATTCACAGCCACAATTGAGTATTGTGTCCCCAAAATTATGGGAGCCGCTTCACGGCCAGGACGGCCAAGTAGACTACCGCGCCGGTGACGATGATCGTCGGGCCGCTCGGGAGATCGTACGGGTAGCTCAAGGCGATGCCCGACGCGGAGAACACCATGCACAACAGCACCGCCGTGACCATGATCCGCCCCATACGCCGCGAGAACTGCCCCGCAACCGCCGCAGGCAGGGTAAGCAATGCAATAACCAGCACGATCCCGACCACATACACGAGGAGCACGATAGTCACCGCGATCAGGCACAACAGCAGAAGGTAATACCGTTCGACGGCGACTCCCCGCGTGCGGGCGAATTCCTCATCAAAACACACCGCCAGCAGCTTGTTATAGAAAAACACCGCCACGGACACGATCAGGATGTCGAGCCCCGAAACCAGCCAGACATCGCGTTTCGTGATGAGCAGAATATCGCCGAAAAGGTAGCTCATGGTGTCTTTGTTGTAGCCGGGGGTCTTCGCGAGGAGGAGGAGCCCCACGGCCATGCCGACGGCCCAGACAGCGCCGATGACGGTGTCTTCTCGCTCCTTGGCGCGCAGGCTGACCACGCCGATGATGAGGGCTGCGAGCAATGCCGCGGGCAACGCGCCGTAAATCGGTTCGAGCCATGCCAGGCCGGTGTGAACGCGCAGATACAGGGCGGCGCCGATGCCCCCCAACACACAATGCGCGATCGCCGCCGCGATAAAGGTGATCCGGCGGGTCACCACGAACGTCCCCACGATGCCGAAAGCCACGCTCGACAACATTCCCACGAGCATGGCATGGCGCAACACAGGAATGTCCGGATGAAACAGCGCTTTCAGAAACTCACTCATGGGCATGGTCCGTTTCGCGGTCGCGCACGTCGTGCCGGATGAGCCGCACGTCTTCGCCGTACAGTTCGCGCAGGCGAGCCGTCGTCAGTTCGCTTGTGGGATGGATATGCGCATGCTGATTCACGCAGATCACGCGCGAAACGGCGTCGTAAATGAAAGACGGATCATGGGAGACCATGATGATGGTCATGCGCTTCGCCACGTCCTGAAGGGTGAGCATCAGGCGTTTCGCCGCGGCCAGGTCCACATTGGCGGCCGGTTCGTCCAATAGCAGCATGTCCGGCTCGGATACCAGCGCGCGGGCGATCAACACGCGCTGGCGCTGGCCTCCGGACAGTTCGGAGAAAGCACGGCGGCGCAGGTTCCCGATGCCCATCTCGTCAAGAGCGCGGAGGGCCGCGTCTTTTTCCTCGCGGGTATAACGTCCGCCCCAGTGGCGTTCCGCAATGCCCATGAGCGCCACGTCCGCCACGGACACCGGGAATTGGGGATCGTATTGCGCGAACTGGGGCGTGTAGCCCATGCGGCCGCGGGCATTCATCGGAGGTTCTCCGAAGACTCTCACTTCGCCTTGGTCCGGCGTCAACAGGCCGAGAATAAGCTTGAGGAGCGTCGATTTGCCGCCGCCGTTAGGGCCAATAACGCAAGAGAACGCGCCGGAGGGTATGTCAAGGTTCACGTTCTGAAGCGCCGGCCAGCCGTTGTACGAGAACGTCACGTTCCGCATACATACAGCGGGCCAGTGGGCGCTATGGGCAGCGCATGAATCTGGCGTTTGTGCATCCGGCCTCATGGCGTTTTCTCCGCGGCGAAGGCTTCGGCCAGACTGGTTGCGATCTCGCGCAGATTCGCGAGCACGTCTTCACGCAGAGGGTCGACCGGCGCCACCGAGCCTTCGATAGCCTCCGCCACCGACTCCGCGGCACGCTGATCGAACTGCGGCTGTACAAAGATGACCCGCACGCCGTCTTTCCGAGCCTGCTCGATGAGTTCCTGAAGCTGCCGCGGCGCCGGCTTCTTGCCGCCCACTTCCACGGACTTCTGGTGCAACCCGTACGTTTCCGCAAAATATCCCAGAGCCGGATGATAGATATAGAACACATCGCCTTTGTACGGCGCGAGCTTCTCCCGCAATTCACGGTCAAGGACCTCTAGATCGTCGAGAACGCCGCCAAGATTCTGGTCGTAGTCATCAGCATGAGCCGGGTCAATCCGTTTCAGCGTTTGCGCGGCCGCTGTTGCCATGGTCTCGAGCATGGGCGGCGACATCCACACGTGCGGGTCCCACTCCTCGCCGGCATGCTGCGCCGGTGACTCCTCGGCGTGGCCGTGCGCCAGGTCGGTCCGGCGCGCGATGCCCTGGCTCAGATCCTGAACCGCGAGGGAAGGGAAACTTGCCCCGACGCGTTTGGCAAGTTCGCGTTCGAAAGGGAACCCGCCCACGTGAAAATATGCGGCGGCCTCGCCTAACGCCATCACCTGCTTCGGCGTTGCCGTAAACGTGTGCGGTCCCTGGCCGGGGGACAGTAAGGTATGAACGCGCACGTGCTCTCCCCCAACACGCACAGCCAGAAAGGCCAGCGGGGAAATGCTGACGAAAACGTCCAAGGCGCCGCCCCCCACACCTGTAGATTGAGACGGCGCGGGACCCGGCCCGCATCCACCCGTCAACGCCAGGCACAGCAATACGCCGGGCCAGACGATGCGCAATGACACGCGTCTAGTGCGCATGAGTCTCCGCTTCGCCTGAACTGCCCGCGGCCACGCACACAATGTGCATCGCATGGCAGTTCTCGCACTCTTCCACGTTGTGTGTGGCCGAGAACCGGTCCCAATGCTTTCGCTGCTCGGGCGAGAGGGCGCCCGCTCCAAGACACAGGGGACACACGTTCTCGAGAGCGGCCAGAATGGCCCGCCGGATGAACTCCGACCGGTTACCAATGCCTTGCATGGCGTGGGACAGGCCTTCGTCCACCTTGAACGTAATGATCTCGTGTTTTTTTGACGGGGGCATGGGTTTTTCTCCGGTTGACCGGCCGAGTTTAATACTTTTTAATACCTAACGCAACAGGCGCTCGTACTATTCCCGTCAGTGGCCGTCCAGACCTCCTGCCTCCCGGGGCAAGGCAGCGCATGTGCCGCTCGTTTGGTTCCAGCCGCGAGTTGTGGTTGCCCATGTGCTGGTTGCGTTCGGGGACGGAAATAGGCCAAAATGAGGCATTCCAAAGTTTCGAATTCCGTCGTTTTGCCGTTAGAGCGGTCGCAAGAGTCGCGACGCGGCATCTTGTGGCCGGGTAAAGAGGGCTGTTTCATGAGAAAGATATTGACTCTTGTCGGAGTGGTGGTCGTCATTGTGGCCGTGGCTTCATTCAACCAGTGGTACCGTATCAGCAACATCGTCAATCTCCACACCGAGGCCGCGAAAAGCGTGCGGCAATCCCTGGTCCAGAAGGGCATGCGCCCCGTAAGCTGGGAACTGTTGGGACAGACCGGGGGCGCCTTCGAGTCAGTTCCTTCATACCCTGACGAGGTAAAGGCTCTCGACGGAAAACAGATCACGATCGTCGGATACGGCATTCCCCTGGGCGGCGATGCCCCGGTCGAGGAGCACAACCATACCCAGGCATCCATGCTTCCGTCCCTGCCCATACTGGACCTTGTTCTGGGACATTCGCATTCGACCAACTACAAGGGAGTGCCCGAAGTCCTTCTGACACCGTTGCCACTGGAATGCTATTGGAAAAAGCGGCCGCCCACGAATCAGGCCATGTACGTCCGAACTGCCGAGCCGGTGGGATTTGCGGAGGGCGGTGTGCTCGCCCTGCGTGGCAAGCTGGAGTTGCGGGAGCAAGAAGGGCCTAAATTCTTTTTCGTGCTCAAGAATGCCGAGCTGATTCAGTGATGGACGCCGGAGGGCCTGGCGCAGCCTTTTCACTCGAGCAACCTGTATCTTCGCTTCCCGGTATCGGCGAAAAACGCGCCCTGCTGCTTCTCAACCTTGAGATCGCCAGCGTCCGCGACCTGCTTTTCCATTTTCCCCGCGACTACCAGGACCGCCGCCAACCCACACCGATAGCACGCCTGAAAGATGGCGATACCGCCACCATCAGGGCTGAGGTCGTGCGTTCGAACTCCCTGCGCTTGCGCCGCCGGCTCTCCGCCACTGAAGCACTGCTTCGCGACGACTCGGGCGAGGTCAGGGCCGTATGGTTCGGGTTAGGGTTTCTCTCGCGCACGTTGACGCCCGGCAAACAAGGCTTTTTCACAGGTGCGGTAGGGAAATGGAACGGTTTGAGCCTGCGGAATCCCGACTACGAATTGTTGTCAAATGACGACGAGGATAGGCTCCATACTGGACGCATCGTGCCCGTTTACCGTCTCACCGAGAAGTTGTCACAACGGATGTTGCGGCGTTGGGTGCGGATTGCCCTGGATGAAGCCAAGGATTTGGTTGAGGACAGGCTCCCTGCCGAAATAGCCAGACGCTGGCCGCATCGCGACGTGCGCCGAGCCATCGAAGCGGTCCATTTCCCCGCGAGCATGGAGGAAGCCCGAAAGGCCCGCGACCGTTTTGCTTACGAAGAACTCCTGGGCATTCAGCTCGGCATACTGCAGGGCCGTGCGCGGCGTGCCCATGAAGAGGACGGCTACAGGCACGCCATTGACGGTCCGCGCCTTAAGGCGTTGCGCGAATCGCTGCCGTTCACTCTGACAGCCGCCCAACGACGCGCGGTTGGCGACATTCTGGCAGACATGGCTTCGCCCCGCCCGATGGTGCGGCTGCTTCAGGGGGATGTGGGCTGTGGGAAGACGGTTGTGGCCCTGCACGCTGTGGCAGCCGCCGCTGATGGGGGGTACCAGACCGCGCTGATGGCGCCGACAGAGATTCTGGCCGAGCAGCACGCCCTGAACCTCCGCGATTCCCTCGAGCCGCTGGGCCTGTCGGTCGAGGTGCTTACCGGTTCAACGGGAACAGCGGGCAGCGTGCGCCAACTGACGGCGTCGGGGGACGTTGACGTACTGATCGGGACCCATGCGCTGATTCAGGAAAAGACCGATTTCCGCAATCTCGGACTGGTCATCATTGACGAGCAGCACCGCTTCGGCGTGGTACAACGCGATGCCCTGGTCCGAAAAGGGACGCATCCCGACATCCTCCACATGACCGCTACCCCCATTCCGCGCACCCTGGCCATAACCGTATACGGGGGAATGGACATCTGCGTCATCGACGAACTCCCACCCGGAAGGCAGCCCGTGAAAACGCGGCGCGTCACCCCCGCAAAAGTCGGGGCTCTCTATGACTATATCGCCGAGCAGGCACAAGAAGGATGGCAGACCTACATCGTGTGTCCACTGGTCGAGGAGTCCGACAAGCGCGACCTGACATCCGTGGTCAACCATTTCGAAGAACTCTCGGCGGGCCCGTTTCGGAATCTCAGGACTGGGCTTCTTCACGGGCGCATGGCATTTGCGGAGAAAGACGCGGTCATGCACCGTTTCAAACGGGGCGAACTGGACGTAGTGTTCACCACCACGGTGATCGAGGTAGGCATCGATTGCCCCAATGCCACCACCATCGTGATTGAAGATGCGCCGCAATTCGGCCTTACCCAGCTTCACCAGCTTCGGGGCCGTGTCGGGCGGGGCGCCCACCCCTCGCATTGTTTTCTTCTGGGGAAACACAAGACTCCCGAGGGCAAGAAACGCATGGAGATTATGTGCAGCACCAACAGCGGCTTCGACATTGCCGAGGCCGATCTCCAGTTGCGCGGTCCCGGCGAATTTCGCGGCGTGCGCCAATCGGGCATGAGCGACCTGCGCGTTGCCGACTTGATCCGCGACGTGCGCCTCCTCGACCAAGCCCGCCGCGAAGCCGAAGCCATCCTCCGGCGCGATCCCGAGCTGTCCAGCCCTGAACATCGTCCACTGGCCCAATTAGCCAGCCGGTACGGGGCCGTGAACCTGTGATTTCGCATTTGAGCCCGAAGCCTCCCATGCCTATACTCTTTTCGGGAGCAGGGAGGGCTTCGTCATGCAGCGGCCAACGGCAGTAACGGTCTTTGGGATCCTGAACATCGCCTTCGGGGTAATGGGGATTACATGCACTCCGATAGGGCTTATCATGTCATCGCTGTCGCAAAGGATGTTTGAGAACGTCCCGCAAGCACAACAGATGGGAAACCCTTTCCAGCAGATGATGAGTGATCCTCGTTTCATGACGTATACCTATGTCAGCACGGCCTTGGGCATGGCGGCATCGGCCGCGCTTCTGGCGGCGGACATTGGTTTGCTCAAACTGCGTCCCTGGGCACGGTACCTTTCGATCGGGTATAGCGTCTACGCGTGGGTCAACGTGATCATCGGCGCCATCGTTTCCTATTACATCATATATGCTCCGATGATCGAGAAGATGGCACAACAAAGCGGACCTGAGGCCGCTCCGTTCATGGGCGGCATGGTCTTTGGCATGTTTGGCGGGATGTGTTTCGGGTTAGTCTACCCGACGATCCTGTTCATCTTCATGCTGATGCCCAACGTCAAGGAGGCTTTCCAACCAGACTGGGCCAGCCCGCCTCCCGTTCCGCCCTATATGCCCTAGCGAACGGCGCGTATCACCACCTGCTTAGACGAAAAGCTCCCATGAACTGGAGCTTTTCTGTTCAGGTTGCGACAGACTTCTATCGTGCCATCCAGAGCATGTTCGCGATTATCAGCTGTTCAAGACGGATGAGAAACTCGGGGTTCTGGTCGGCATTGCGATTCCCGGGCCGCCGGGATTCGGCGGCCCCGGCTGCTACCCGCTCCGGCTTTGGGCTGGCGCGCTTGCTCCAAAACATGGCTGCTGTTTCCTTTCGTCCGGCAACGTCTCCGGATTGCGGAGCGGGCGCATTTCAAGTAGAAACGCGCCCGTTAAAGTTCGTGATTCGCTCTCTTGATAAAGAAAACCAGAGACGGCATCGGCCTATTCCATCAGGTTGAGAAGGAAAGGAGCGCTCACGACAGGAACCAGCGGTTAGCCTCGTACCACGCGACTGTCCGGCGAATGGCTTCCAGAGGCTGGTTCCGTGTGCAAAAGCCGAGGGAACGGGCGAGCGACGCATCCGGCCACGCTTCGAGCAGCTCGCCTGCACGCCTTGGCAGGGCTCCCACGCGCAGCAAGCCAGCCGCATCCAGCGATTCGGCGACCATGCGCGCCACATCCAGGATGGCCATGGGCGGATAGGCAGGGGCGTTGAGCAGCGGCGGAAACGGCGCGGGTTGAGCCGCGCGGATACCCGACTCGAGTAGCAATCCCGCCGCGTCGTCCACATACAGAAATGCCCGGCGCTGATCGCCGACAGTCATCGGGATTGCCTCCCGCAAAAGGGCTTTGCCGATCAGTTCCGGCACGAACAGCGACGGCGGTTGCCCCGGACCGAACACTATCGGCAATCGTAACACGCATGCGCGAAGTCCGTCGCGCCGCACAGCCCCCAGGACGCTCTCGGCGGCCGCCAGCTTTCCCGCGCCGTAGGCATTGAACGGTTCACAATGACGGTCCTCGGTCCACGGCATGGGCGCCGTCCCGTACTCCATCTGGGAGCCAGGCATGACAAGCACCGGGCGTTCGGGTTCGGGAAAGCCAACCAAGGCATCGACCAGGGAGGCCGTAAGCGCGGCATTCCCTTCGAAGGCGCGGTTCCAGCTTGACGATTCGTCCGTGCGCTCGATGGACCCGGCGCAGTGGATGACCATCTCGGGACGCATTTGGCGGAGTATCTGGACGGTGGCCTCCGCATCACGGAGATCAACTGCGTGAACAGCGACAGGCGGATACCCCAGAGACTCCCGGACGCGGTCCGCACGCTGGGACTGGGCCACGACATCCACGCCGACGAGCCGGGCGCCCATACGGTGGACCGCCGCCGCCGTGTGGATTCCAATGAACCCTTGAACACCCGTAACCAGGATTTTGCGGTCCGTCAACGCAAGAGGTGTCGTATCGGACATAGCAGGCCTTGTCTACGCGGAATCGGCCCAGGGCAAACCCCTGTCGAAAGCATTCTGCGTGTATTTCATAATCTGCCCGCGCGTTTTTTCGCGCATAGCCGACGTATCAAACCTGGATTCATGTGCCAGTTTGTACCAGGAGACCGTCTCCGCGACAGTGGTCTGGAAATCCCAGACCGGCTGCCACCCGAGGAAATGCCACGCTTTGTCGATGGCGAGCTTGAGGAAACGGGCTTCGTGGACCGCTTCCGACTCGATAGCCTGTGTCCACGCGCCCCCTCCCCATGCGGCCACGATAGCGTCGCACAGCTGCGCCACCGTGCGTTCCGATTCGCGGCCGGGTCCGAAATTCCACGGCGTCCTGCAGTCGAAGGATGCGTCATCGTCCAGAAGCGCCGCGCCAACTTGAAGGTATCCCGAAAGCGGCTCGAGCACGTGTTGCCAGGGACGAACAGAGAGGGGATTGCGCACCGGGATTGCCTCATCTTTCATAAGGGCATTCATGGCGTCGACCATGATCCGGTCGGGCGACCAGTCTCCGCCGCCGATGACGTTTCCCGCGCGGCAGCTTGCCAGGCGGACGGCGGGCGCGTCCGCGGTTTCGGTATAGAAAGACCGTCGCCAGGAAGCCACGAGCAGTTCCGCCATGCCTTTGCTGGCACTGTACACGTCATGCCCGCCCATGGGCTCGTCTTCGCGGTAGGCGGCATAGGTTTCCCGGTTTTCGTAACACTTGTCCGACGTGATGACTACTACGCCGCAGGGGCGTTCAGGGCCATAGCCCGCACGATCGATCGCGTTCAGCAGGTGGGCAGTGCCCATGACATTGGTGTCGAGCGTTTCGAGGGGGATTTCGTAAGAGAGGCGCACGATTGGCTGGGCGGCCATGTGAAACACGAGGTCGGGCCTCACGGCCGCTACGTGAGCCGCAAGCGGTTCCGGGTCGCGGATATCGAGAATGCGGTGATTCACCCGGTCTTTCAGGCCGAGGATATCGAACAGCGCCGGGTCGGTATTGGGTTCGAGGGCAAGGCCGTACACCTCGGCGTTCAGAATCTCGAGCCAGCTTGCCAGCCAGGAGCCTTTGAAACCGGTGTGCCCGGTGATGAGCACTTTCTTGCCACGGTAAAAATCGCGAAACGGCATGTGTGCTTTTCCTCCCCGCGACTTCATCTGTCCGGGCCGTTACGGTGCGGTGTCAGCTTTTCTTCAACCATGGGGCTTCGCCGCGATTCCACATATCGTTGAGCAGGGTATACTCGCGGAACGTGTCCATCGGCATCCAGAAACCGTCATGATAGTAGGTCATCATCTGTCCGTCGCGCGCGAGGCGCTGAAGCGGCTGGCGCTCGAAGGTGCACGACTCTTCGGCCGTCACATAATCGAACACGCCGGGTTCGCACACAAAGAATCCGCCGTTGATGTATCCGGCGGCAGCTTGGGGTTTCTCCTGGAATGAGGTGACCTGGTTGTTCTTGACCACCAGTTCGCCGAACCGCGCGGGAGGCCGCACGGACGTAATGGTGATGAGTTTGCCGTGTGACCGGTGGAAATCGGCCAATGCCCTGATGTTCACGTCACCAACGCCATCACCATAAGTCAGCATAAACCGATCGTTGCCGACGTATTTCTGAATGCGCTTGATGCGGCAACCCGTCATGGCTTCGAGGCCCGTCTCAGCAAGGGTGATCTGCCACGGCGGCATTTCGGTATCGGCGTAACGCACCGTCCCGTTGTTGGCCATATCGATCGTGATGTCGGCTGTTTGCGCGCGGAAATTCAGGAAGTACTCCTTGATCTTCCATCCCTTGAAACCCAGACAGAGCACGAAATCCCGGTAACCGTGCAGACTGTAAATGTCCATGATATGCTTGAGCACAGGGAACTCCCCGATGGGGACCATCGGCTTTGGAATCTCGCTGGACACGTCGCGGATGCGCGTGCCTTTTCCACCACACAGGATGACGGTCTTCACGTTTACCCCCTGCTCGAACTCGACATCCGTTTCTCAGGGGCCCGAGTATCAGCCTGCCGAGCCATTCCACGACAAAACCCCGAACGAGAGCCCGGTGGACTCCAGCCTTAGTCTCCAGCCTCCCCTCTCGGCGTAAGTTGCGATTCCTTCGCAGCTTCCATAGTATACGGCGGTTTGCACGGGTTCAAGACGCAGAAAAGAGGCGCCCTGTTTCCCTGGAATCCAGACAGGGGCTATGTGAGAGACTATGATCAAGGCTTTATACCCCGTTTTCTGTCAAGATAAGGGCGCTACCCACGCATGCTATGCCCTGCTGTCGGCCATGCGAAACGAGGCCTTTCCAGTCGAGTACTGGTCGCCGCAGTTCGCAGCGCATTTGAATGACGGCTTTCTGCGCCCGGGCATGCCCCGGCCGCTATTCCGGCTTCTCTGCAGGTTGAATCTGTATCGCAAACCGCTCGTTTCCACCTGGGCCATACGCCACCTCGAAAAGCGGTATCTGAACGGGTTCCATGACGGCGATATTGCTTATCTCTGGCCGGCGGTATCGGTCGAGCTCTATCGATCCGTCAAGCAACGCGGCATAACGATTGTCGCCGAGCGCATCAACTGTCATCGAAAGACCTCACTCCGAGTACTCCGTGAGGCCTATGAGAAACTTGGTTGGCCGCCCAAGCACGGCATCAAGGAAGCGGACGTGACCGTCGAGAGCGAAAAAATGGTGCTGGCCGATTACGTCTTTGCGCCGAGCAACAATGTGGCAGCCTCTCTCGTGGACGCGGGAGTCCCCGAGGCTAAGGTCCTGCAGTCGAGCTATGGGTGGGAACCACGAAGGTTCCGATTCCAAGATAAGGCCGTTTCCAACCCGGACTGCCCAACCTTCCTCTTTGTGGGACGGGGGTGCGTGCGGAAGGGGGTTCCCTGGCTGCTGAAGATGTGGGAGCGGGCAGGAATCCAGGGTCGGCTGCTGCTGTTCTTGTTGGGCGATATGGAGTGTGCCGTTTCCGAGCACTATTCAGAGTATCTGAACCGCAGCGACGTGATAATTCCCCAGGACACCACCGACATCAACGAAGCGTATCGCAAGGCCGATGTGTTCATTTTCCCGACCCACGAAGAAGGCAGCCCCTTGGTCAGTTATGAGGCTCTCGGGTGGGGGCTCCCCTCCCTGGTAAGCCCCATGGGCGGCGGGGCGATTGTGCGAGACGGGGTGGAAGGGTATGTAATGGATCCATATGATGTCGACCTCTGGGCCGAACGGATTCACACGATTGCCCGGGACCGTGAGCTTCGTGAAAACATGGCTCGAGCCGCCAGAGCCCGCGCAGAGGAATTCACATGGGACCGGGTAGGGCTTCGCCGTCGTGCCCAGTTCCTGAATATTATGCGTAAATAGCTCACTTATAACGTTTTACGCATTTTGCGCCGCCGCGGCCTCTGCGTCCGGGTTGACAGTAGGCATACTGGCTCCTACAATATGAGCGTCAACGTGGAGTCTGGAATGGTCAACAGTTGGAGTGGTGCATGAAGCAATCCCTTATCGAGCTGGTGGATGTTATCCTCCGCCGGATTCAAGAGCAACCGGAACGGGCCACATCAGAGATAGGACTTCGTAAGTGGTTAGCCGGTCAAGGATATAAGAAGCGCGATATAGATGCTGCAATGAAGTTAGTTGGCAGCCGAGTAGTCCCCTATCACATGGTTCAGCAGGCGCAACCAGTGCCGGTCCGCGCACTGGCGGAAATCGAGTTTCATAAAATGACGGCCGAGGCCCGTGATGCCCTGAGCCGGCTCGAATTCTACGGGCTGATCTCACCGCAGGAGCGAGAAGCCATCCTGGACAACGTGGTTCAGTTTGACGGGCGCATCGGCCTGGATGAGTTGGATTATCTGCTTTCCTGGATAGTGTGCGGCGGACGCGATTTTGAGTCACAGCAGACGATTTACGGCGTGATGGAAGGCCAAACGGAAACCTTCCATTGATAAGCTGGCGATGTGGTTTGCCTGACGCCCTTCCCGTGGGTGGGAAGCGGCGTCGTTGTTTGATCAGGAGCAATATATGGCGAGATATCTGGTCGTTGTAGAATCCCCTGCCAAGGCGAGGACCATCAATAAATTCCTTGGTTCGAGCTACATGGTGAAAGCCTGCTACGGTCACGTCCGGGACCTGCCCAAAAGCTCGTTGGGCGTCGACATCGACAGGAACTTCGAGCCTCAATATGTCCAATTGAAGGAGTCGCGAAAGGCGGTCAAGGAGCTGCAGGAGGCCGCGGAAAAAGCCGACCGCATTTTGCTTGCAACAGACCCTGACCGTGAGGGAGAAGCGATTGGGTGGCATGTGGCGGCGCTGCTGGAGAAGGTCGGGAAACCCGCGGCACGGGTAGTCTTCAACGAGATTACCAAGCGTTGTGTCTGTGAAGCCGCGAAAAATCCGCGTCCCATAGATGCGAACCTTGTTGACGCACAACAGGCGCGGCGTATCCTCGACCGGCTGGTGGGCTACAAAATCAGCCCGTTGCTCCAATTTGGGATGCAGCGCGGGCTGAGCGCGGGGCGAGTTCAATCGGTGGCGGTGCGGATGGTCTGCGAGCGGGAAGAAGCTATCCGCAATTTCGTGCCGCGCGAGTATTGGACCCTCGATGCGGATTTCTTGACTCCCCGAGAGGAGGGTTTTACCGCGCGGCTTACGAAGGTCCGCGGCGAAAAAGCGGATCTCGAGAACGAGGGGCAGGTTCAGGCGGTTCTGACTGCTCTTGATGGCGCTGAGTTTCGTGTCGCAGGCGTCGAGAAGAAGGAAGTCAAGCGCCACCCCTATCCGCCTTTTATCACAAGCACCCTTCAGCAGGAGGCGTCGCGCAAACTGGGCTTTGCTCCCCGCAAGACCATGGTGATCGCCCAGCAGTTGTACGAGGGTATCGCTCTGGGCGCGGAGGGCCGCGTCGGGCTCATCACGTACATGCGCACCGATTCCACCCGCCTGGCGCAAGAAGCCATTCAAGACGTGCGTCAGCATATCGCGACGCATTTCGAGCGGGCCATGCTGCCTGATCAACCCAATTTCTACCGCAGCAAGAAGGGGGCCCAGGATGCTCACGAGGCCATTCGCCCAACGAGCGCCGGCCATACGCCGGAAACGATAGGCCGGTTTCTCGATACCGACCAGCTCAAGCTGTACACGTTGATCTGGAAACGGTTCGTAGCGTGCCAGATGGCCTCGGCCATCTTCGATCAGACGTCGATCGATGTGGAGGCGCGAGAGCACATCTTCCGGGCGACCGGGGCGGTTCTCAAGTTCAAAGGTTTCCTGGCGATGTATGAGGAAACCGTCGAGGATCCCGGCGAGGACGATGCTACCGCCGGTTTGCTTCCTGGGGTTCAAAAAGGAGAAGAAACACGGCTTCAAGCGTATAAGCCGGAACAGCACTTCACGCAGCCTCCCCCCCGCTTCACTGAAGCATCGCTCATTCGCGCTCTCGAAGAGAATGGCATCGGACGCCCCAGCACCTATGCACAAATCATGAACACGATCGTTGAGCGCGGCTATGTTGTGCGCGAGAAGCGCCGGCTGTGTCCAACACCTCTCGGCGAAAACGTCAATAACGTCCTGGTAAGCAATTTCCCGGACATTCTGAACATCAATTTCACTGCGGAACTCGAGAATGAACTCGACGAGGTGGAAGAGGGCCAGCGGGAATGGCACGACTTGTTGCGCAGCTTCTACACCGAGTTTGAAAAAGACCTGCATGCCGCTCAGCATAAGATCGTGACCGAGACCGTCGGCGAGGGCACAAAATGTCCTAAGTGCGGCAGCGAATTGGAATTCATGACCGGCCGTTTCGGTCCGTACCTGCGCTGCGTGAAACATCCCGACTGTGATGGGCGGGTCAATGTGAAGCGGAAGAAGGAGGAGGAACCCTCCGATGTCACATGCCCACAATGCGGCGCACCCATGGTGTACCGCCGGAGCCGGTTTGGCAAGTTTCTGGGTTGTTCCCGCTACCCCGAATGCACGTACACGCTGAAGAAAGACGGCAAAGAAAAGAAACCGGCGGAGCCTGTCGGCCTGAAGTGCCCGCAGGATGGCTGTGACGGCGACCTCGTATGGCGCCTGGGCCGCGGAAAACGCTTCGTTGGATGTTCACGCTATCCCAAGTGCCGGTTCAGCGTCTTTGGGGATAAGGAAGCTGAGACGCCTTGTCCCAAGTGCGGTCATCCTTGGACGATGGGGTCCAAGCGGGGTAGGCAACGAATCTGGCACTGCGTTGCCTGCAATCATGAGCATAAGGAGTTCGCCGCCGAAACCAAGGCGTCCGAGCCTCACGTGGCGGAGCAGTCCGAGGTCTAGATTCGTTTCTCGGAAGGGGAGAATGGGATGAGGGATCCGCAGGTCCGGCGGTTCGCGGATTACCTTGCGGCCGAGCGCGGGTTCTCGGGCCATACGCAGCGCGCATACTTCAATGACATCGCCCAGTTTTGCGATTACCTCGAACATGGGCCAGCGGCGTTTTCCGCCGAAGACAAGCAGGAAGCCCCCGAGCCCCGGTTTGATACCTTGCGCCGCGCCAACCGGAACGATATCCGCGCGTTTCTGGGACATCTGCGCACGCTTGGTTCTTCCCCTCGCACCACGGCGCGGAAGTTGTCAGCCATTCGCGCCATCTACAAGTTCTTCGTGCGTGGAGGGGTTCTGGAAGAGAATCCGGCCCAGGCGGTGCGTTCGCCGAAGCTTGCGCGCGACCTTCCGGATGTGCTGAGTATTCCAGAAGTGACGGCTTTGATGGAGGCGCCGGACGCCGCGACCCCATTGGGCCGGCGCGACCGCGCCATTCTCGAAACCCTCTATTCAAGCGGGGTGCGCTGCGCGGAGCTGGCGGGCTTGACGCTTGACGCCGTCGATCTGATCGGCGGCACGATGGTGGTCTTGGGAAAACGAAGAAAAGAGCGTATCGCTCATCTGGGTTCGTTCGCGCTCGAGGCGTTACAGGCTTATCTCACCGTAAGGAATTCCCTGGGCCATCCCGGTCATTTTCGGGTTTTCGTGAATGCGCGGGGCGGCCCGCTCACGACGAGGAGCGTGCAACGGGTGGTCGAAAAATACGTGCGTGCCGTGCTTCCCGGCCATCGCAACGTTTCACCCCACACCTTGCGTCACACCTTTGCTACGCATATGCTGAACGGCGGAGCGGACCTGCGCGTGGTGCAAGAGATGCTCGGGCACGAGAGCCTGTCCAGCACGCAAATCTATACCCACGTAAGCGTCGACCGCCTGAAGGAAGTGTACCGGCAGGCGCATCCCCACGCGTGAGATACGCAAAGCAGGCTTTGGAGGACACGATGGACACGTTTCACGCAACCACAGTATGTGCGGTGCGGAAAGGCGACACAGTCGCTCTTGGCGCCGACGGACAGGTAACGCTGGGCAACACGGTTATGAAGTCGACCGCAAGCAAGATCCGGCGGCTGGCCGATGGGCGTGTGCTGGCCGGTTTTGCGGGTTCCGTGTCCGATGCCATCTCCCTATTCGAACGGTTCGAGGGAAAGCTCAGCCAATACAGCAGCAACCTCTCGCGCGCGGCCGTGGAACTGGGCAAGGAATGGCGGACCGACAAATACCTCCGGAACCTCGATGCGTTGCTGGCGGTATGCGACAAGGAACAGTCGCTGCTGATCGCCGGCAGCGGGGAAGTCATCGAGCCCGATGACGGAATCATCGCCATCGGCTCGGGCGGGGCCTTTGCCTTAGCCGCCGCCCGCGCCCTGATGCATCACACGTCGATGACGGCCGAGGAAATTGTACGGGAAGCCCTGCTCATAGCCGCCGGAATCTGCATCTATACAAACGACCACATCCGCGTCGAGACACTGTGAGCCGGGCTCATGCGTATTCGCTGCTGTATTTCTGAACAGGGATTTCGAGATGGCATTGCCGCGCGATTGACTGCTGAGAGAAACAGAAACGGGATACGTTGAAGACCGCGGGGCCGGCCCGCATGATTCGGTATCGCGAGGCGTCTTAAAGAGGGAGGGTATCGCCGTGAATGACGGTCAAAAGATCTGTTCCAAGTGCGTGTTGCCCGCAACGTTTCCCGGCATCTCCTTCGATGAACACGGCGTCTGCAGTGTATGCAGGGCGCACGAGGAACGGTGGCGTAACTGGGATGCAGGCCTTCCGGCAAAGCGCAAGGTCCTCGAGCAGTTGTGCGCCGACGCAAAACGCAAGAAGAAGCCCTTTGACGTGCTGGTCCCCTTGTCAGGCGGCAAAGACAGCATGTACGTACTGTACCTTGCAGTGAAAGAGTTCGGCCTGAAACCGCTCGCCTACACGTTGGAGACAACAGCTACTTGACGCCTCACGCCCGTGAAAACATCGACCGGGCCTGCCGTATTTTCGGCGTGGAACACGTTTATTACTGTCTTGATCCCAAAATGGTCAACAGCCTTTTTGCGTTGTTCATGTAAAAAGCCGGGTACTTCTGTTCCGTCTGCCTGCGGGGCATTTCTATGGCCTCCGAACTCGTTGCGGACATGTACGACGTCCCCTTGGTGTTTGGAGGGTCTTCGGCACGAACCGAATTGCCGCTGACCCGCGAAATGTTCCAGACGGGTCCCGTGGCCTACATACAGAACGTCTTGAAAGGGGAACCCGCCGGCCCGGCGTGCCGGCGCTTGATGTATCAAGGCAGCTTGAAGCGGCGCATCGGTTACCGCTGGTTCTGGTGGGGTGCGCAGAAACGCCTTCGGCTATGCGCATGGATCAACCTTCCGGACTACGTCGAATGGGATTACGAGACCATTTACCGCGTTATTCGAGAGGAACTGGGGTGGCAGGCGCCCGAACACGCCACGGAGCACACCGACTGCGGCATTCATCCTGTTACCACGTATCTTCACAATCGGCGCTTTCCAGGGTTGGAGGTCAGGCGGCTGACGATGGCACGGCTGATACAGGCGGGGCAACTCGAACGGGGAGAGGCGCTGCGGCGGTTAAGAGAGGAGCCTGAGGAGGAATGCCCAGAGGATGTCATGACAATGTTTCTTGAGAACCTGGGCATGACGCGTGAAGAATTCGACCGCTGCATCGACGCGGGACCCCGCCATATGCAATTTGCGCCAAAACCAAGCAAGGCGTGGGAATTCGCCCGTAAGGTGAAGCGCAGCGTGTATGCCGCACTGGGCGTGCGCAAATAGGGGACACGCCGCTTGAGAATGGGATAACCGCAATTGCCTGATGCGCTGCGCGCGGCACGGCATGGCCGCCAAAGAAGGGGCCTTGTGACTACGGACCGGCCCAATACGACTCCTGAATAAGAGCAAACTCGGAGCCCTGGCCACCGTAGGTCCGGCAGAGACCAGGCAGCAACAGCGGGTGAACAAACGGCGCCTTCCGGAGCCCCGCGGGAGCCCGCAGGCGGCAGCCCGGGCGAACCGCGATACCATGCTCAGCCCTGTCGCTGCTTTACGAGCATGTACGGAGCCTCGCAGGGGCGGCAGGGGATAGCCCACGGCCAGCCGCGCGGACTGGGCGATTCCCCAGAATTTTGACCCCATTTCGAGCCTTCTGTTAGGGTGACTCTTTCAGGAACTGATACATAAGGGGACATCTTGCCAATACGCGTAGGACTTCTTGCCTTCTTGCCGATGGCTGTTCTCATTTCTTCCTTGTGTTTCGCGACGGAAGACGCCGCGCACGCCGTGTCCATGCGGTGGGAAGACATGCCCGAACTGCCGGAACCCATGGGAGGACACTTCGCGGGCGTGAACGAAGCCGCGTCCGGCGGCACGGCACTGATCGTGGCGGGCGGCACAAGGTGGGAGGGTTCCTTTCTGGCGGGGGGCACAAAACACTGGCTTGACACAATCCATGTGTATACCTTGCCTGAGGGGACGGGAAAGAAGGCGGGCGTTGCGGGCGCCCTTCGGGAGCTGTTCCGTTTCAAAGCGAAACAACCACTGGGCGAGGCCGTGAAGACCGGGTCCTGGCGAAAGGCCGGCCGCCTTCCGGCTCCCCTGTCTTACGGCGCGTCGGTTTCCACAGCCAAAGGCGTGGTCTGCATCGGCGGGATGCATGACAAGACATATTACGACAGCGTCCTGCTTCTGCAATGGGACGGCGCGGCAGTCGTGCAATGGGAATTGCCTGCGTTGCCCAGTCCTATGGCGCTGGGATTCGCGGCGGCGCTCGGTAACGTGATCTACGCGGGTGCCGGTCAGAGCGGCCCGGATATGGATTTGGCACAGTTCTGGAAGTTGGACCTCGACGAATTGGATACTGGATGGGAAGCGCTCGAGCCGTGGCCGGGCCCCGCGCGTATTCTTCCCGTGGCAGCGGCGCAAGACGGGTCGCTGTTCATGTTTTCCGGCGCGGCATTCCGCCAGAATGGCGTCAGCCGCGAGTATCTCACCGATGCCTACCGTTTCACCCCCAGACAGGGATGGAAGCGCCTCGAGCCGTCGCCGCGTCCTATCGCGGCGGCTCCGGCGATTGCCTGGGGAGATACGCACATCCTGGTCTTCAGCGGGGACGATGGCAAGCTCGTGGACCAGATCGTGGAGCTGGGCGGCAACCATCCTGGATATCCCTTGGGCGTTCTTGGATACCACACGGTCACAAACACATGGACAACGTTCGGGGAAATCCCTGATTCGCTGTTGACGGCCCCCGCCGTAGTATTTCAGCGCGGCATTGTAGTCCCTGGCGGCGAACCAAAGCCCGGGCAGCGCGTACAGCGGGTGCTCTGGGGAGTGCCCGAACGTACGCGCAAAGCCTTCGGGTGGCTCGACTATACGGTGGTCGGCACCTATTTTCTGGTACTTGTCGTGATGGGCCTCTATTTCTCGCGGCGTGAGAATAGTACCGACGATTATTTCATTGGCGGCCGCCGCGTGCCATGGTGGGCCGCCGGCATGAGCATCTACGGGACTTTGCTGAGCGCAATCTCGTTTCTGGCGACGCCCGCAACGACTTACAAGGGCAACTGGATATACTCGGTCAGCAACGTGCTTATCTTACTGGTGGCATTGATTGTGGTTCACTTCTACCTGCCCTTTTTCCGGCGGCTCAATGTGACATCGGCCTACGAGTACCTCGAAAAACGGTTCAATCTGGGCGTGCGGATGTTCGGAAGCACGGCCTTCACGGTATTTCAACTCGGCCGCATGGGGATCGTGCTGCTGCTACCGGCGTTGGCCCTGTCAGCAGTCACCGGAATTGACCTTCGGCTTTCCATTCTGGCGATGGGCCTGTTGTGCACATTCTACACCGTGCTCGGCGGGATCGAGGCCGTTATCTGGACCGACGTACTCCAGGTCATCATTCTGCTGGGGGGCGCATGGCTGTCCTTCTTCCTGATCAGCGGCTCGGTAGACGGCGGCTTTATCGGCATGATTCAGACGGGATACGCCGACGGGAAGTTTCATTTGGCGACGTGGGGATGGGATATCACGCAAAAAGTGTTCTTCGTGGTGATCTTGGGGCGCTTCCTCGAAGCCTTAATCCCGTACACGACAGACCAGACGGTTATCCAGCGGTACCTGACGACGTCTTCAGAGAGACAGGCTGCGCGCTCGATTTGGACCGGCGCCCTTTTCAGTCTGCCCAGTTTCATGGTCTTTTTCGGTATTGGAACCGCGCTCTATGTGTTCTACAAAGAGCACCCGGGCCAACTGGACCCGAACCTGACGACGGACCAGATTTTCCCGCTGTTCATTGTGCAGCAGATGCCCTCGGGAGTGGGCGGGCTGGTGGTTGCGGCGGTTTTCGCGGCGGCAATGTCCTCCCTGGACAGCAGCATGAACAGCGTATCGGCGGTACTGGTTACGGACTTCTACCGGAGGTTCAGCGGGGGTGGCAGCGAGAAGACGGCTTTGAGCCTTGCGCGCGCGCTGACTATCGGGCTCGGCGTGTTTGCGACGGCAGTAGCTCTTTACGTGGCCGTAAGCGAAATAACGGGGTTGTGGGAAAAATACATGAGCATCATCGGTCTTTTCGGCGGCAGCCTTGCGGGCGTGTTCGCGCTGGGTATCTTTACCCGGCGCGCGCACGGAGCAGGCGCGTTGATTGGCGCGGTGGCAGGCGCCGGCGTGCTGTATTATGTCGAGAGGTACACAGACGTAAGCTTCTTGCTGTACTCTACGACAGGAATCCTCACGAGCTTCAGCGCCGGGTATGTGGCGAGTCTGCTCATACCCGCGCCTGCCAAGGATATTACCGGCCTCACCTGGGCAACCCTGGGGAGGCGTCCACAGGAAGACTAGAGTAGCGTCTTGCGACACAACGGTGGAAATGAGCTATGATCTACAGGAAATTGGGTAAATGGGGAGTTCGTATCAGCGCCCTGGGCATGGGCACTGATATGAATCTGGGCGACCGTTGCGACGAGGCTATGTCGCGCGAAATGGTCCGGCTCGCCTACGAGGCCGGCGTGAACTATTTCGACACGGCAAACGGCTACGGCAACGGCAATGCCGAGACCATGCTCGGGAAATGTCTCGCGGATTATCCCCGCAACGAGCTGTTCGTGCTTACAAAGGTGGGCGGGCATTGGAGGGAAGGGCCGAATGCGTCCGGTCTGTCCGCAAAACACATTCGTGAGAGTTGCGACGAGAGCTTGCGGAAACTCGGCATGGATTATGTCGACGTCCTGATGTGTCATCGTCCGGACCCGAATACGCCACTCGAGGAAACCGTGCGGGCTATGGACGATTTGATTCGGTCGGGAAAGGTCCTTTACTGGGGCGTAAGCAACTGGCCGGCGGGATTGCTAGCGAAGACTAACGCCGTCGCACGCGCACTGGGCGCGCGGGAAGTGGCTGCGAACGAGCCACGGTATAACCTCGTCTACCGGTTCCCCGAGACCCTGATATTCCCAACGACCCGCGTCGAGGGGATCGGGAACGTCACGTTCTCGCCGCTTGGACACGGTCTCCTGGCCGGGATCTACAAGCCGGGCCAGGCGCCGCCGAGCGGGTCACGCGCCGCGGTGGACGGACAGAATCCGGTCACCCGGGGCCTCTATTTTCGGGAAGACCGCATCCAGAAAGCCCAGGAATTCACGGGGATAGCCGATGAACTCGGCGTGCAGGCCGCCGAATTGGCCATCGCCTGGGTGATGCGGCAGCCCGATGTCACCAGCTGCATCCTGGGCGCGTGGCGGCCCGAAGAGTTGGCGCTGGACCTCAAGGCCGCGGCGTTGTCTATCCCCGATGACGTTCTCGCAAAGCTCGATAAGCTATTCCCGCCGCCGTTGATTCCCACGGTATGAGCAATGGTCACGCGCTGGAAGGGCACTGTATCACTCGAGAGCGCGGGTACCGGACTCGTGCAGGGTCTCGAAGATGCGCTGCAGCAGGGTCGGCGCGCTTGAATCGCGCAGCGTGGCTTGGATCTCCTGAAACGGACCCTCCAAAGCGAGAAATGCCTGAATCACCCGCTCATCAAACTGCGTCCCCGCGCCTTCGAGGATGATGTCGCGCGCTTTTGCGTGGGGGTAGGGCTCCTTATAGGGGCGTTTGGACGTCAGCGCATCGTACACGTCGGCAAGTGCCACAATGCGGGCCTCAAGGGGTATCTGCTCGCCTTTCAGGCCATCGGGGTATCCCGTGCCGTCCCAGCGTTCATGGTGATGACGGGCGATGTCGCGCCCGATAGCCAGAAGAGTGTTCGAGCCCACTTCCTTATGTGCCGCGCTTAAGGTATCTCCTCCGATAGTCGTATGCCACGTCATCACGTCGAATTCGCGCGCAGTGAGGCGCCCCGGTTTCAGCAGGATCTGGTCGGGAATCCCCACTTTGCCGATATCATGCAACGGGCTTGCCACATACAGGCTTTCGATGAACTCAGCGGTGATGGGCGTATCCATCAGGCCTTTGCCGGCAAGGCATTCGGCCGTGAGCCGCACATACCGGCGGATACGCTCGAGATGTTCGCCTGTTTCGGGATCGCGCGATTCCGCGAGCTTCGCGAGAGAGAAAACCGTAGCCTGTTGAATGCGCTCGAGTTCTGCGGTGCGTTCGCTGATGCGCTGCTCGAGATGCCGTTGATGCTCGATGATTTTGTCCTGCAATCGCTTCGCCCGCACGGCGCTGCCAATTCGCGCCTCAAGCACGGCGGAGTCAAACGGACGCAGGACGAAATCGTCGGCGCCCGCTTCCATGGCTTTCACGTAGGCTTCATGCTCGGTTGTGCCGGTGAGCAGTATTACGGGTATATGTCGAAACCGGGGGTCGCCCTTGATGGCCCTGCATACATCATAGCCATCTGTGCCGGGCATGATGAGGTCGAGAAGAACAACGTCGGGACAGACCTCTTTGAAGCATTCAAGAGCCTGTGCTCCGGTTTCCGCTGTGACCACATGGTACCCGCGGGGAGCAAGCAAGCGTTCCAGAAGTTTCAGGTTGTCTTGCAGGTCGTCAACGGCCAGAATTGTCGGAGGGTCCTTGGCTTGACGTAAGGTCATACTGAACGGCTCCCCTAAAACCTAGTACACTAAGATAGGCCCTACTATATCCGAATTCACCGTAAAACCCGCGCAATACCCCAGCTTTTCCATAACGTACAGTACCATTTTTCGCCTTTTTACGCAATCAGTACTATGGGTCCGACGGGATTCCGGGATACCCCAGATGGGTTACGGTTTGCGGTTCTGCCCCAAATGGGGAGATTCGACACCATGCGGAATCATTGTAACAACATATATCCGAATCATTTACAGCAGGAGCGCCGTGCGGCATGATACTTGTTGTTAGGTCAGACATGAAGGGGAAGATTTGTGTCTATATACTTGTGGGCGGCCTAGTTGCCGTAGTACTCGCTGCGTTTCCGGCAGCGTCTCAGCCGACGCTCGAACGGATCGCGGGCGACGAGCGTGTTTATCTGAACCGGGCTTCGAAGGTAGTGTGCTCGGCGCGGTGGCACGGCGCTCCGGATGCGTACGTGGTGCTGCCGCCGGAATTTGACGAGGTAGACTGGGCGGAGATGAAACTTGGTCCCAGCGAAGGATTTGTGCGTGATGGCGAGAACGTGGTTCAGCAAACCGTTGTCATAACTCCCCGGAAAACGGGTACCTTCGAGGTTCCGGAAATACGCGTCGGTTACTTGACTCCGGGTGATCTGAACGCGTCGCAACAACCGGAGGAGGTATCCGGAGAGCAGGAGCCGGAGCGAGAGGTTCCGAAGCTCCGCCTGAGCGGATACAGCGTCGAGGTGCGGAAAGATCGGACCGTGCTGTGGGCCGCGCTGGCAGTGATTGGCGCGGGCGCCGCGCTCTATCTCGGGGGGATGGGCGTCTTTCTTCTGCGCAAGACTGCGGGAGGCGCGCCAGCGCCCCGGCCAGCCGGAGAAACAACGGGAATAAGCGGCGAACGCCCCCCCGACGTGCGCGCCGCCGGGCTGGCGCTTCATGAGGCCAAACGATGCCGCGTCCAGGGCGACGTTTACGCATTTTACGTCCACCTCGCGAAGGCTGGCGAGCTGCTGGGGAACCCATACGGCGAATTGGCGGCCTCGCTGCAGACGCGAGCCCAGAAAGCCGGCTTTCAAGGATATGCGCCGACCGAGGATGAGATGGATATGGACTACCGCGCGGTCGCGCGCGTAGTAACACAAACTAAGGACGAAGACGAAGCCCCGGCTTCATGATACTGGGAGGTACCGAACATATGGCACTGTCTGTTGAGGCGATTCGTAAAGAGGTGGAGGCGCAATCGAAGTTCGTTTCGCGGTTGCGCGACCAGATGGCGCGGGTCATCGTAGGGCAGCAGTACATGGTGGACCGGCTCCTGGTCGGCCTCCTGGCCAACGGGCACGTCCTCATCGAGGGCGTGCCGGGCCTCGCCAAAACCACCGCCGTGAAAACACTCGCCCAAGCCATGAGATGCTCCTTCAGCCGGATTCAGTTCACCCCGGACCTCCTCCCCGCCGATCTCATTGGCACCCTGGTTTACAACCCCAAGGACGGACAATTCACGACAAAGAAGGGCCCGATCTTCGCCAACGTCATCCTCGCGGACGAGATCAACCGCGCTCCCGCCAAGGTGCAGAGCGCGTTGCTCGAGGCCATGCAGGAACGCCAGGTGACCATTGGAGACAAAACATTTCTGCTCGACGAGCCGTTCATGGTTCTGGCCACGCAGAATCCCATCGAACAGGAAGGCACATATCCGTTGCCGGAAGCGCAGGTTGACCGGTTCATGCTCAAACTGCGCGTAAACTATCCAAGCAAAATCGAGGAGCGCGAGATAATGGACCGGGTAGACCTGCTTCACGCGCCCGAGGTGCGCCCGGCAGTCACGCGCGAGGAGATCCTCCAGGCCCAGGCGCTCGTCAATCAGATCTACGTAGACGAGAAGGCCAAGGATTACATCGTCAGCATCGTTCAGGCCACGCGTCACCCCGAGGCATTCGAACTCAATATCAGCCACCTTATCGAATACGGCGCTTCGCCCCGCGCGACGATCTACCTGCAGCAGGCCGCCCGGGCGCTGGCGTTCATGCAGGGGGAGGGCAACGTTTTCCCGAACGACGTCAAACAGGTGGCGATGGACATTCTCCGCCACCGCATCATCGTCACGTACGAAGCCGAGGCCGAGAACATGACCAGCGAGGATATTATCCGGCAGATTCTGGATACGGTGCCGGTGCCATAGGATTCGGAAACAGACGCAGATATGATTCCGCAAGAAGTAATGAAACAGATACGCCGGATTCAGATCCGGACGAGCCACATGGTGAACGACATCCTCGCGGGCCAGTATGAGAGCGTATTCAAGGGCCAGGGGATGGAGTTCCGCGAGGTGCGCGAGTACGTCCCCGGCGACGACATCCGCATGATCGACTGGAACGTCACCGCCCGAACGGGCGTGCCGCATGTGAAACTGCTGGCCGAAGAGCGCGAGTTGACGGTCATGCTGATGGTTGATGCGAGCGGGTCCGAGCGTTTCGGCAGCATCGGACGGCTCAAGAACGAGCTCGCGGCGGAGCTTTGCGCGGTCCTGGCGTTTTCGGCCATTCAGAACAACGACAAGGTCGGTCTGATCATCTTCACGGACGACATCGAGTTGTATGTTCCTCCCAGCAAGGGTAGGAAGCACGTGTTGCGCGTGATCCGCGAAGTCCTGTACTTTCAGCCCAGGGGAAAAGGCACGAATATCCCCGGTGCGCTCCATTTCCTCAATGGCATCACGAGGCGGCGGGCAGTGACGTTTCTTGTGTCCGATTTCATGGCCGAGGCCTACGAGGTGCCGTTGCGGGTGGCAAACCGGCGCCACGACGTCATCGCGGTCCACGTAAGCGACCCTCGCGAGGATTTCCTCCCGGATGTCGGCCTGGTCGCGGTACAGGACGCCGAAACCGGCCGGGAAGCATTGGTGGACACAAGCGTCCGCAGCGTGCGGGAGGAGTACGCCCGGGCTGCGCGCCAGCGCGCCAAGAAGCGCGACGAGATCTTCCGCCGGACGGGCGTGGACGTGATAAGCGTGCACACCGACAGGTCTTATGTGAATGAAATCTACCGATTCTTCCGTATGCGCGAGCGGCGATACGGCTGATGACATGCGAGGCAACGAAACGTGAGTGAAAATACTCCGGAAAGATTGAAGGCGTTTCGGGAAGAGACCCGCGAGCGCTCGCGGCGGGCCACCGTGTGGCCGTTCGTCAATACCGTCCTGCTCATCGCGGGATTTGCCTGCGTGATAGCGGCGATAGTTATGACTTCGAAACGCGGAGGGACGGTGCAGCAGGTTGGCGGCGGGGGCGGTCTAACGAACTCCGCGCAACGTGAATACGCCACGCTGCTCGAACAGAAAGGTCTGACGGATGCGGCCATTGACGCATACGAGGATTATCTGGAGAATGCGCCGCTCGAGCCAGATGCGCGGGCGAATGTGTGTTACAGCGTGGGTAAGCTCGCGATAGAGGCGGAACGGTACGAGAAAGCCCTCGAATTCCTGTACCAGGCCGAGATGCTCGATCCTGACAGCCCCGTGAAAGATGAAATCAACGGGAAGGTGGTGCTGTGCCTCGAGAAACTCGGGCGCTCGAGCGACTTGCGCCGCGAACTGCGCAAGCGGACGGCTCCCGAACGTACGGCGGCCGACCTCGAGGAGGGAGAGGTCGTGCTGGCAGAGTTTGGCGGGCAGGTCATCACGGACCGCGACCTGGAACGCGAAATCGAGAAGCTCCCGCCTGCCGCGCGGGAATCTTTTGACTCGCCAGAGAAACGGACGGAGTTTCTCCAGAACATCGTCGCGGAACGGTTGCTCCTGGACAAGGCCCTGCGGCTCGAATTGGACAAGGAGCCGGAGGTCCAAGAGGAACTGGCTCAAGTACGGGACGGCCTGATCGTACGACGGCTGATAGACCAAGAGGTCAATTCGAAGATTTCCATCACTCCGGAGGACGTGCGTCGTTTCTACGAAGCCGAGATTGAACGTTTTACCGAACCGGCGACCCGTATGGCGCTGGTGGGCTCCGGCGACAGTGCGGATTCCGCCAAGGAAGACCTGGCCAAGGCGCGGAACGACCCCGAACGGGCAACCAAGGTTGTCGTGCGCGACGGCCAACTGGTTCAAGGGCTGGGCGATGCCGAGCACGATGCCGCCGTCCTGGAGGCCGTCAAAGCGGCCGAGCCGGGTGCTGTATCTGAGCCGGTGCAACTGGGCAGTGCCTGGTACGTGTTTGGCGTGACCGAGACCCCGGCGAAGGTTCATGCCTTTGAGGATGTCCAGGCACAGGCCGAACGCATGCTGCGAGTTGAAAAGCAGCGCGAGCAGTTCCAGGCGCTTGTGGCCGAGACGCTCAAGGCGCGCAGCGTGCAGCTCTATCCGGAGCGGTTGAAAGAGGACCCGCCGAAGAAATGAGCCTCCTCACGTCCATAGTGTTGATTCTTGCCGCGGCGGCAGCGCCGGAGGTTGACGTGCGTGTAACAGTCGAGCCTTCGGTCATTCCGTTCCATCGGCAGGCCGAGTACACAATCGAGGTCGAAGCTCCGGCGGATTCAAAGGTGTCGTTTCCCGAGATGGCCGGGAAATTCGGCGGGCTTGCGGTGTATGGCTCGCCGGAAAGAACGCGGGAGGAACTCCCGCGCGGCCGGGCACGGATTCGGGAAACATATATGCTCGACCCGATTTTCATGGGCTACTACCCGATCGCGCCGGCCGTTGTCAAAGTGAATGACGGCCAGGAGTTCGCCGTGCCGTCTCCGGCCATTCGCGTGCGGGACCTGACACCCGAGGAATTGGTTGAGGCCGAGCGTTTCGAAGAAAACGCGGGTCCGGCGGAGTTGCCCAGTCCGTGGCTTCAGCCGTGGATATGGGGGACGGCCGGGGGCGTGGTGATCGCCGTGGCGGTTCTCGCTGCCGTTGTGCTCTTTGTGAAACGTCTGCGGCGTCCGCATGTTGAGCCATTGCGGCCGCCATGGGAAATCGCCTACGACCGTTTGCGGGAACTGGACGCGCAGAGGTATCCGGAAAAGGGCGAGTTCCAGACTTTTTACGTTGAGTTGTCGACCGTGCTGCGTGTCTATATCGAGGGCCGTTTCCGTATTCATGCGCCCGAGCAGACCACGCCCGAGTTCTTGTCGGAGGCGGCGCGCAGCGGCGTGCTCACGGAAGCTCAGCAACGCCGTCTAGGGCGCTTCCTGAGGCACTGCGACCGCGTGAAATTCGCGCAGTACGAACCCACGGTGGAAGAGATGGAACAGAGTTTCACGCTGGTACTGAAATTCATCGATGAGACGATTCCGGTCGAGGAGCAGGGGCCAGCGCCTGAGGAAGAAGCGGCATGAGTTGGCTTCAGGTAAACACATTCATGCATCCCCGGCTGCTATTGCTGGCGCCGGTGGTCGTGGTGCTGTTCCTGCTCGAATGTTTTGCCCGCGCGCCGGGCTCGATAAGCATCTCAACGGGAGAAATCCTTCACAGGGTAAGCAGCACGCAGCGTGCACTTCTGAGGCGGCTGCCCGCGGTGATGCGCGCGCTCGCCTTGCTGCTGCTCCTGGTTGCGCTGGCGCGGCCTCTGAAAGGGCTTCAGCCCCGTCTGGACCGGGCCGACGTCGTGGACATCATGCTGTGCGTGGATGTGTCAGGAAGCATGGCCGCGCAGGACTTTGAGTCGCGGGGCGCGCGCAAGAACCGTCTCGAGGTGACCAAGGACGCCGTTCGCGACTTCATCGCAAGCCGTAAACAGAAACCCGAGGACCGGTACGGTCTCGACCGGCTCGGCCTGGTTCTGTACGCGGGGTATGCCTGGACCCAGTGCCCTTTGACGCTGGACTACGCCTTGCTCGATCGCGAGCTGGAACTGGCCAACATTGACGAGCGCGATCCCCGGAAGCAAGGCACCGCGATCGGCTCGGCCATCGGATTGGCAGTGAGCCGGCTGCGAAAATCAGAGGCCGATACGAAGGTCATTGTTCTGCTTACCGATGGGTTGAACAATTCGGGCGAGCTGGATCCGGCGACAGCCGCAAACCTGGCCAAAGAATACGGAATCCGGATCTATACGATAGGCGCGGGTTCTCAAGAGGAAGTGCTGGTCCCCCGCCGCAGCCTGTGGGGCAACGTGATGATGCCCGCGCAAATGCCCATTGACGAGGAGTCGTTGAAGAAGATCGCGGACGTGACCGGCGGGCGGTTCTTTCGGGCGACGGACACGGAATCGCTGGTGGGCGCCTATGAAGAGATCAACCAGTTGGAGGCGACGGAGATTGAGATCGGCGACTATTACGAATACGAGGAGGGTTTCTTCCCGTACACGGTATTTGGAGGGTTGTTGATGTTTGCAGCGGTGTTTGTGCGGCGTATGTGGTTCGAGGCTATTCCCTAGGAGGCGGGCGTGACGTTCGGTTTTGGATTTCCAGTGTCGCAGTTGCCGTGGTGGCTGGCGGCGGACGCCGTCTTGTTGCTGCTGACGGTGGCGGGGCTGTACTGGCTTGAGAGCCGCCGGAAACGCCGTATATCGTGTTTCGTTCAGCACACGTTGTTGCGTTCACTGGTGGGCGGTTACGACGCCCGGATCCGCCGGCCTTTGTTCTGGTTTACGGTCATAGGGTTCTGCTGCCTGTTGCTGGCGCTGGCACAGCCGCACTGGGGACGCGCGTGGAAGGAAGTGCGCAAACACAGCCGCGACGTTCTGGTCTGCCTGGACATATCGGAAAGCATGCGCGCGACGGACCTGCTGCCCAGCCGTCTCGAACGGGCCAAACAAAAGGTGGTAACGCTGGTGGACAACTCGCCCGGAGACCGGTTCGGCCTTATCGCGTTTACAGGGGCTGCGGGCCTCCAATGTCCCTTGACCTTGGACCACGGGTATTTCAAGGCCGTTCTCGGCGCCGTGGATACCGACTCGATAAGCCGCGAAGGTACGGACATCGCGGCGGCCCTGGCGGGCGCCGTGGACGTCTTTAAAGACGAAGATACGAAGATGGACGAGTTTGCCCGCGACACCCGGGCGATATTGCTTATATCCGATGGCGAGGAGGTATCTGGCGACGCCGTTGAGACGGCGAAAGAGGCGGCTGATTATTGCCGCGTCTACGTCATTGGAGTGGGCGACCCGGACGGCGCCGAGATTGAGATCCCCACATGGATGACGCGTGAGGGCGTGCGGGGAGCGGGCGCCCGCGCCGCGACGCACATATCGAAACTGGACGAAGAAACCCTGATTCGTGTTGCCGAGGCGGGGAACGGGCCGTATGTGGCCGCTACCCCGGACGATTGGGACATCCAGCAGGTGCGTGAGGCGATGAATCGTCTCGAGAGCCGTCTGGTGGAGAGCGATGTGCGGTTGCAGTTGGTGAATCGTTACCAGTGGCCGTTGGCCGCGGCTATCATGCTGTTCGCGGCGGAAAGCCTCTGGTTGGCGGTGATGCCTTGGTTGCGCACGTGGGGAAGCCTGCGGAAAGCGCAGGCTCAGGGTGAAAAACAACATGGATAAAGCGCAAAAGAGAATGACCGCAAGCCGCGGATTGATTGCGGCACTGCTGTGCCTGTGCGGAACCGTCTCAGGGAGCGTAGCGGGCGCGGAGTCTTTTCGCGACCGGATCGAATACGGCAATGCCTTGCTGAACAGCGGAGATTTCGAGGGCGCGCGCGAAGTGTACAGGAACCTGCAGATCGAGCACCCGGAGGATGAAATCGTCTATTACAGTTTGGGTTGCGCCGATTACGAGGAAGGGCAAAGCGTCTCCGCGTTGCAGGATCCCCAAGGGTCCATCGAGTTCTTCGAGTCTGCGCGGGATGCGTTCGGGCAGGCCATGACCAGCCGCGACGAATGGTTGCGGGTTGACGCCTCTCTCAACCACGCCAACAGCGTCGCGCAGATCGCCAAACAACGAGTCGCTCTCGGCGATCAAAAAGCGGTCATTGCCGCATTTGAAGAGTCCGTAGGTGCCTATGAACAGGTCCTGGAACGGTACCCGGACCACAAAGGAGCCCGACACAACCTGGACCATATGCGGTATTTGCTGAAACGCATGCTGCAGAATCCCCCAAAGAGCAACGAGCAGTCGCAGGAGCAGCAGGAGCAGGAAGGGCAGCAGGACCAGCAACAGCAACAGCAGGGGCAACAACAGCAGGACCAAAACAAGCCGGGCGAGCAGGACCAGGAAGAGCAGAAGGAGCAACAGGAAGCCCAGGACGAACAAGAGCAACAGAAACAGGACGGCGAGCAACAACAGCAACAGCAGGCCAAGGCCCAACAGCAGGCAGCCGCATCAGCAAGCGAAGAAGACGTTTCCGACAGCAAAGACCAGGAGGACACGAAAGACCGTCAAACGATGGAGGCCATTCTTCAGTCGCTTGAGGCGCAGGATAAGCGCGAGCAACAGGATTTGCGGACCGGCGTGCCGGACTCACATGTTCGCAAAGAATGGTGGTAACGATGCCGCGTTGGATACAAGTGTTGATCATCTTGAGCGTGCCGGGGGCGGCGGCGCTTGCGGGTGAAGACTCGTTGCGGGTTTACGCGAGCAGCGAAACGGTGGAAGTCGGTCAGTATTTCTACGTGTTTGTCGAGACGGAAGGAGGCAATGTCAGTCAAGTAGAAACGCCCAATGTGGAAGGGCTGCAGCTTGACCGCCGTCCGTCGATTCAAGAGAGTTCGTTTTCTTCGATCATGGGCAAGAACCAGAACTCTACCCGGCTGGGGTTCAGGGCGCTGGCGTTAAAGGAAGGAGTGATCACGATCCCGGCATTCACCGTGACGGTCGACGGCGCCTCTGTCAAAAGCGACCCTGTAGTGGTGCGGGCCACTTCCACAGGCGGCGGGCAGCCGATTGTCCCTCCTGGCCGCGAGGAGCCCGAGGACAACAATACCGCCCAGCTGCGTGTCGAGGACGTCATCTTTCTGGATACCAAAGTTGATAAGACGGAGGTGTATGTTGGGGAACCGGTGTCGTTTACGCTGCGATGCTACCGTATTGCGGACAGGTCGATCCGTGTGAGCTCGCCGGAGGGGGGCATCGAATTCGCGTTTCCTGAGACGGAGGGTTTCTACAGCATTCCCGAACGGCCCGAGGCGGTGGACGAGGCTTACGAGGACAGGGGTGGACGGCGGTACCATGTCGCCCGCTGGCGGCAAACGTTGTTTGCGACGGAGCCGGGCGAGTTGCAGATTCCGGCCTGGAAATGGAATGCGGTCGTGCAAGCCCGGACAGTTCACGGGTTAAGTTCTCTGCCGTTGGAACTCAAGACGGAGCCGATTGATGTCACCGTGAAGCCTCTGCCTCCTCGCCCGCCCAGTTTTAACGGGGCAGTGGGCCAATACTCCCTGGACGCGCAGGTAACGCCAAAGAGCGTCAAGCAGAACATGCCCATCATGTTAATCATTCGAGTGAACGGAACGGGCAATCCTGCGGCGGTTGGCGAACCGAAACTCGGGCACATTGAAGACGCCCATGTCTCCGAACCCGAGCGCGCAATGCAGCCCATTACGGACCCGCAAGGGGTGACAGCCGAGACGACGTTTTCGTACCAAATCACACCTCTCAAACCCGGTTCTCTTGCCATCCCCCCTGTCGAGTTCTGTTACTTCGATCCTGTTCAAGAGCGGTTTGTCACGGAAAAGACGCCGGCTTTTCTTGTGACTGTCGAGGAGAGCGGCGAAAAGCACCGGCGGTATGTTGCGGGCGCGGCCATGCCTTCCGAATCCGCGCGGGCGGACATGGCCAACGCCGGAATGATGCCTATAGTCACGGCGGGAAGACGGCTGTATCGGGCCTCTCTCTCCGAGGCGGGCACGGCGATGGTGCTGGCAGGGCCGCCCCTGGTTTATGGCCTGGTGGTCTTGTGGACCGCGCGGAAACGGCGGTTTGCGGAGGACCGGCCGTACGCGCGTTCGTACCGCGCGAAATCACGGATGCGGAAGAGATTGCGAGGCGTGGTGAATGCGGCCGATCCGGCTGATGCTCTGTGCCGCGCGGTCAATGGCTATATTGCCGACAAATTCGACTTGCCGGAAGCGGGAATGACGCCGGCAGATGTGAGGGACTTGCTCGAGGGCCGGGCAATCCAGCACGAATCCGCCGCGAAGCTCCTCGAGATCTTGTGCTGCTGTGAAAGGGGACGGTACGGCGCAGCGTCGCTTTCGCGGGAGACGGTTGAATCCCTCGTTGAAGCGGCTGATGCCAATATGGAATGCCTGGATCGGTGGCTCGAGAAGGAATCTCGCTGATGGCGCTTCTGTTCTCTATACTGGTGTCGGCCGTGGGGGCGGATTCCCCTGAAGCGCTCTTCGAGCAGGCGAACGCGGCTTACGGAAAAGGCGCTTATTCCGAGGCCGCCACCATCTACGAACGGCTGATCTCGGACGGAGTACACGACCCGGTGGTTTTCTTCAATCTTGGAAACGCTTACTTCTGTGCGGGACGGCTGGGCCCTGCCGTGGCCAACTACGAACGGGCACTTCGGCTGGCGCCGGACTTTGAGCGCGCCCGAGTGAACCTTGACCATGCCCTCGCAACGCGCGAACGGAACCTTGCGCCGCCGTTGCCTTCCTGGTTGGAGCAAACGGTCCTTTTCTGGCATGCACGGCTGGCGCCGCGCGCCGTCTGCGTTGTTGCCCTTGTGTCGTGGTGTGTTTTCTGGACGATACTTTGCATCCGGCGCTGGCGGACCTTTGTGTATTCGCGGCCCCTCCTGATCGCGATTGCCATCTGGACCCTCGCCTTTGGGGTCTCCGCATGGGTAAAGGCGCATCCTCCCGCACTCGCGGTTGCCAGTATGGAACGTGTTCCCGTGCAATACGTCATTGGTGATACTGACAGGGTACATTTTGAATTATTCGCGGGTGACCGCGTTCTTGTTGAAGAACGCCGGGGTCAATGGTTGCGGATAGCCACATCGGACGGACGGCGCGGATGGACCCAGGCAAACGCCATGACGATTGTCGGGCCTCCGTATGAACCCGCGCCTCCCGCGCCGGAACCGCCGGAGCAATCGCGGACGGGCGGTGCCGGGTGACCGATTCTCTTGAAGCCATCGTAAAGCAGTCTCAAGTGAAGCAGAAAGCGCCGCCCCGCGAGTTCTGTCTCCAAGGCGTCCGCCAGTTTGCCTTGGAAACGCGCGCCGCCATCCAGCTTCGCCACAGCCAGGGTATTTCGGGAAGCGACGTGGTAGCGGACTTGTCGCAAATGGCGGACAGGATTCTGCATGCCGTGTTCAGTTTCGCGCTGGCTGATATCCCCGGCAGCCGCAGCCTGCGCACGCGCGTATCTCTTTGCGCTCTAGGCGGTTACGGGCGCGCCCAAATGAATCCATGTTCTGACTTGGATATCTCGCTGGTGTATGAGGGGACCTTGAACGACCAAATCGGGGCTTTAGACGAATACCTGGTGCCGTTTCTGTGGGATGCCGGATTCCGGGTGGGGTTCGCCGTCCGCAGTATGGATGAATCACTCGAACTTGCCCGCCGGGACACGGCTGTTCTGACGAGTCTTCTCGAAGGCCGGCATGTGGTCGGAGACAGCACGGTTTTCGGCCGGCTCAAATTGTTGTTGCGTGAGCAGATGCGCGGCCCCTCGCTAGAGACCTTCGTCGAGCAGAAGCTCTTTGATCGCACGGCGGGGCTTCCCCCGCAATATCGGGATTTGTATACGGCGGAACCCAATATCAAGGAAAACGCAGGAGGGTTGCGGGATTACCACACCGCCTTGTGGCTGCTGATGATGCTTTACGACGTCAACACGCTTGAGGAAGCGGTGAGCCAAGGCCTTCTGACCGCCGATGAGCACCTCGATTTCGTGAAGGGGCTTGATTTCCTCTTGCGGGTGCGAAACGAAATGCACTTCAGCGCCGGAAAACCTCAGGACGACCTCCTTTTCGCCAACCAGCGGCGTATTTGCGAAGCTTTCGGATATTCTGAAGAGTCCACGGTAAACCTTTCCGGCTTGATGTCTGACTACTATGCTTCCGCGGCCAAACTGCGCCAGCTTCTGAACGTCGCCGCGCGCATCTGTCACCAGCAATCGGTTGCCTCATTCAGCCCACGCCGCGAGGACGTCATTCCGGAGGTGGAAGTGCGGGAAGGGGCGCTTTACGTTGGAGGCGGCGACCCTTACTGGTATGCGCACAATCCTGCCCGTTTGATGGAGACCTTCTGGCAGTGTGCGCGCCATATGGCGACGCTGAGCCGGCCGGCTGAGCGGCTTGTGCGGGCCAATCTGCACCTTGTCAATGCGGCATTCTGCTCCAGCGATCTCGTTCGGCGTTTCTTTGTGGCGATCTGCAACCGCCCGATGCAGGCGGGACATGCTCTGCGTCAAGCTGCGCGGTGCGGTTTCCTCGCTCGTTACTTGCCTGAATTCGGCGAAATCGAGAATATGATCCGCGATCAGGACTTTCACAGCTATCCTGTTGGAGAACACACGCTTCGCGCAATTGAAGCCCTTTCCAGGATCGATGACCTCGATGGCTCCATACGCAGCTGTCTTCGGGAAGCGCTCGAACACTTGACCGACCCCTACATATTGGTTATGGCGCTCTTGTTTCACGACCTGGGAAAGGCTTTCGGCGATGTGCACATTGAGGAGAGCGTTCGGCTGACGCGGCTCATCTGCAACCGGGTAGGCATGCCGGAGGATGACGAGGAGCGTATCGCCTTTCTGGTCAGGCATCATGTGCTCATGACAAACCTCAGCCAGTACCGCGATACGGGCGACGAAGGAATCGTGGAATCGTTCTCGGACACGATAAAGAACGAGCAGCGGCTGCGTGCCTTGTTCTTGTTGTCGTACGCGGACCTTCGCGCGGTCGGCGCCGGCGTCTGGACCGAATGGAAAGGGGCGCTGTTGATGCAGCTTTACTTGCGCACCGTGCAGCGCCTCCTGGGTCCGGCGGAGGCCGTGGGCCAGGAGTTCTGGACTTCCCCGAAGGCGAAACGCGTTCTGGCATTGCTCGCGCCCGAGAAGGAGCAAGACGCGTTAGAACACATGAGAGGCCTGGGGCAGCGGTACCTGGCGGCCTTCCGGCCCCAGGAAATCGTGGCGCACCTGGACTACGTGAAGGAGGGCAAAGAAAAAGGGTTGGCGATGGCAACGAGCACAAATGATATGGCGGGCATGACGGGGATTGTCATTTGCACACAGGATCGTCCCGGCTTGTTCAGCCAGATTGCCGGGAGTTTTGCCTCGCAACTGGTCGATATCCAGACCGCGGCGCTGTTCACGCGTCCCGATGGTTATGTGATAGATTCTTTCATGGTGGAAGACATGCGGCGGGGCGCGCCGCTCACTCCTGCCCAGATTGATTCTATAAAAGATGTGCTGCGCAGGGTATTGTTGGAATTCGAGGATGTGCAGGATTACGTAAACAACTCGCGGCGGCGACTGTTTGCCTTGCTTCAGCCGCGGGTTCCCGTGAAAACACGCATCGAATTCGATAACCAGTCCTCGCGGACCCACACGGTGATTGATATCGAAACGGGAGACCGAACTGGGTTACTCTATGATATCACGCGCGCCATGGCGAAACTGAATTTGAACATTTCAACGGCGCGCATCGTGACCGATGCGCGCCGTGTGCGCGACTCATTCTACGTAACACGAGACAACAAGAGAGTCGAGGACCCGGAAGAGCAGGAGGCGATTCGTGAGGAGATCCATCACGCAATTCATCCCCGGTCCTCGATGGACGCAAAAGGAGAGACACGATGAGACATCGCAAACCGGCGGCTGTGGTGATTCTGGGGGCCGTCATGGCGTTCTCGCTTACGAGCTATGCCGCACCGGACTTGCTCCAGGAACTGGAGAACGCCTTCATTGCGGTTGGAGACACGATCCGCCCATGCGTGGTCAATATCAACGTCAAGAGCGCGCTGCCTGAAGGGTTTTCGGGCAACGGCGAGATTCCGGAGGACATTTTCCGGTTCTTCAACGTCCCCGCCCCGCGCGACGGAGTGCCGCGCCCCGCGCCGCGAAGAGAGGCCTCCGGTTCGGGGTTCATTTACAGCAAAGATGGCTATATTGTTACCAACAATCATGTGGTGGAAGGCGTGCAATCCATAGAGGTGCGTTTTTGGAACGGCCAAACGCTCGATGCCAAGACCGTGGGCCGGGACCCCCAAACCGACATCGCCGTAATCAAGGTCGAGGCTGGGTTTGACCTTCCCGTGGCTGCATTAGGCGACTCGGACACGTTGCGTGTCGGGCAATTCAGTGTGGTGGCAGGCAGCCCGCGGGGGCTCAAAGATTCACTGTCATTCGGGCACATCACCGCACTAGGGCGGGAAGGCTTGGAGTTGGGCCTTCGTTTTCAGGACCTCATCCAGACCGATGCCGCCATCAACCTCGGCAACAGCGGAGGGCCTCTGTGCAACATCGATGGGGAGGTGATCGGAATCAACGTGGCCATCATGTATGGCGCCGAATCCTTGGGATTCGCGATTCCCGTCAATGCCGCGAAGAAGATCATTCCGGACTTGATCTCCAAAGGTAAGGTAACCCGGGGATATCTCGGAGTCTATATCAAGCCTGCCGAGGAGTACGCCGAGGCATTGGCGTTGCCGGACACGAAGGGCGCGTTTGTCATCGATGTATCGGAAGACACGCCTGCGGCACGGGCCGGGATCAAGCCTGACGATGTGGTGCGCAAGGTGAATGGAATCGTCATAGAAAACGACACCGACCTGAAAGTGAAGGTGTCCGATATCAGGCCGGGAGAGGCCGTCAAAGTCGAGGTCTGGCGCGATGGCGGTCCCATTGAGCTGGATGTGAAACTCGAGGAATTCCCCGAAGCCGAACTCGAGACTCCGAAAGACGCAACTGAGAACATCCTGGGACTGCGCACGCAACCGTTAACGGACGAGTTGCGCCAGCGGCTCGGGGTGGAAGAGCAACTTACAGGCGTGATCGTCTCGGATGTCGAGTTCAACAGTCCCGCGGATAAGGCCGGCATTCAGGCGGGGGATATTGTGGTGCGCGTGGGCAAAGAGCCCGTCGAAAATGTGGGTGATTTCCGCCGGCTTATGAAAGAGCAGGCGCAGCCGGGGGCATCGGTCCTGATTCGCCTGTATCGAGGCGAGGACGTTCCGACTGTTGCCGTATTGAAGGTCCCTGTTGACTACAAGCCGGAGTAACAGACGGCCTGTCGAGCAGCGCACAGCCCGCGGAACCTGGCAGCGTTTCGCGGGCTGGCGTGCAAGACACGTTTGTCGGGTCAGCGAGCGGCGCCCGGATCAACGAAACGGAGATTCGACTGATATACAAGGAGCTTCGCGACCAAGCGAGGGCAATACTGGTAGCATATCCGTGATACCTGGCTAGGAGACTTTTGACAGTAGGCAAGCCCGTTGGTAGACTCAGCGCATTTTGCGGGGGGAAGTGGAGCAACAATGAACGAATCCTATGCTCATACCCGCATTATGGTTGCCGACGACGATCCTGCGTTTGGGGATGCTCTCCTGACTATGATGCGCGAGCGCTTCGCGTGTCCGGTTCGGCTTGTTCGCGACGGGGACACCGCCGCGAGGGTCCTTGAAACCGAACCTTTCGATATTGTTATTGTCAATATGCAGATTCCCGGGGCGCACGGCCTCGAGTTCGTGGAGGACCTCAAGAAGCGATGGCCGGAGATCGACGTAATCGCGATAACCGGCCGCGCAAACCCCTGCCCCTATATCGAATTCGTGGGCGCCGGCGTCAGCGACTTTGTCTCCAAGCCTTTTCCTCTCGAGGAACTCGAGGCAAGAGTCATGCGTGTGCTTGAAACACGGCGTCAACGGAGAACGCTTATTTGGGGCCGGGAACGCATTCTTCGTCGAGTCAAGGCGGTGGAAGACACTGCATCGAACGGGGAGCGCGGGGACATCCAGTATCGGGCCATTTTCGAACTGAACATGATGCCAACCCTGGTGCTCGATGCGGAGACTTTGTGTCTGCGCGCCGCGAACAAGGCGTTTTGTGATCTCTGCGGCCGCCAATGCGAGGCGTTGCTTCATCGGGATTTCAGAGAGTTATTGAACGGTCCCAGCCGGGTGCGTCTCGAGCAGGTTTTCGCGGCGGTCTCCAGAACGGGGCGGGGAACGTTGTCTGACATGTGTATCGAGACGTCCGATGGCACTCTGGCGATTGTTGACTTGGGCATAACGTTTATCGGCGACGGCGATGAGCGGTTCGTGCATGTTGCGTGCAAGGACCTCACGGAGCAAAAGGCCCTTCAACAGGAACTTGTTGAGAGGGCAGCCAGAGACGGGTTGACGGGTCTCTACAATCAGCGGGCGTTGCGGGTGCACCTGGAAACCGCCGTTCGAAATGCGCAAGCGAATAAGCAGCCGCTTTCGGTGCTTTCCATCGATTTGGATAACTTCAAGCAGTGCAATGACCGCTATGGCCATCCCGTAGGCGATAGTGTGCTGCGCAGCGCCGGCCAGGCGATTCTGGAACAGATTCGTTCGCTGGATGCGGGATTTCGCAACGGCGGAGACGAATTCTGTGTCTTGGTCCGTTCGGCCAATGCCGCCATTGGGCAAACCGTGGCCGAGCGCATACGCGTTGCCTTCGAAAAGAGCGAGTGTTATGGAACTTCAATGAGTATCGGTATAGCTGAATACCGTGATTCCATGGATGGGAATGCCTTGATGAAAGCGGCTGATGATGCCTTATACAAGGCGAAATCCCGCGGCAAGAATGCTATTTGTGTGGCATAGGAGGGTACGGTGTCCACACTTCTCGCTGTACTCTCGGCCGTATTGCCGGTATTTCTGGTGGCTGGCGCCGCTTGCGCAGTGCGGCGTGCGTTTCCCCTGGACGTCAAGACCCTCTCTACGCTCAATCTCTACCTGTTGATTCCCTGTCTTGTTTTCAACGGCCTGTCGCAGCGCGTGATCGAGTGGGGCCTATTCGCACGCTACGCTGGCGCGTCCCTCGCCGTGACGTTCTTGATGCTCGCCTCCCTGTACGGGGTGGCTCGTCTGCGCAAGCTGGAAGGGGCGCAGCAGAGCGCGTTCTTGCTGACGCAATTCCCGAATCTGGGCAACTTTGGCCTGCCGGTTGTTCTGTTTGCCTTTGGCCAGCAGACGCTTCCTCTGGCTATCATCGTTCTCGTTTGCGGCAGTTTCCTGCAAAACACGTTGGGCATCTACATCGCCCATCGGAGCCGCCACGCGGTGCTTGGCGCCGTAAGACGCGTTCTGCAATTCCCGATGATTTACGCGTTCTTCCTTGCGCTTGCGCTTCAGCGGCTGGGGTGGCGCCCTCCTGCCGAATGGAGCGGCTCCGGCGTACTCGACGCTCTTGCGCTCATATTCATGCGCGCCGTGGAGCTTCTGGCGGCGGCCGCAATCCCCGTGCAATTGATGATGCTTGGGGTAAAGCTGGCGGAGACGCGTTTGGATACCGGCTTGGACGTGTTTCTTGCATGCTTCTTCCGGCTTTGTGCCGCGCCTGTATTCGCGGCGGCCGCGGCATGGAGCCTCGGGCTTCACGGAACGGAGGCGAGCGTATTTGTGATTCAGGTGAGTAGTCCAACGGCGGTGGGGATGGCGGTTTTCGGGGTGCAGTTCGAGGTAAAGCCCGCGTTCCTCGCGAGCGCGGTGTCGTGGTCCTCGCTCTTCAGCATGGCCACTGTGCCCATTCTGTTGTACCTGCTCTTGTGTGTCACGGGACAATAAGCCGTCATCGGGATTGTCCGTGCGGACCGTTCAATGATAGGCTCTCACCATGACCAAGTACTTCGTGCCGTGGATAGCGATTCTAACCGCAGCTTCCGTCCTGGGGTGTGGTTTGCGGGTTCCGTTACCGCCTTCCGCCGCAACACTGCGTCTCGCGGATCTTGAACGGTCTCAGATCGAGCGTGAAACGGTTTGGGGGCGCGGCTATGTCCTGCCTGGGGGGGAACACACGCTTGACTTGGGAGCAGTGCCGGAAGGGGGCGCGTTCCGGCTATCCATGCTTGAGGATGGGGAACACCCCGCGCCAGTTCACGTACGGGTGTGGGCTGGTGAGACCTCTGCGGCTGCATTCAAGAGTGCCGGCCCGGAGAAATGGGCTCTTGCGAGAGTTGACCTGTCGGAGAAAACGGGCGCGCAGTGCCGGGTGCGGCTGGAGTGCAAGAGTTCTTTTGTTTTGGGAACTTGTGAACTCACTGGGGGCACGCAGGCGCATCCCAACATTCTCATCTTCCTTATCGATACCTTGCGCCAGGATCACGCGGGCTGCTATGGCTATCAGCGCGATACCACGCCCAATATCGACCGCTTTTGCGAGGATGCCGTCCAGTTCAAGCAGCTCATGCCTCCGTCATCGTGGACGCGGCCGTCTGTTGCGTCTCTCTTAACGGCCACCTATCCGCCGACTCATGGGGCGAACGACAGTCTGCGTATGGTGCGGAAGAACCTTCCCCGGCTGGCTACGGCGCTGCACGATTTCGGGTACGAAACGCACGGCATAGTGACGAACCTCAATTGTCTGCCTCTCTGGAACATTGGAACGGAGTTCGACACGCATACCGATGTGGATTCGACGAACTGGCAACACGCGGACGACGCAAAACTCGTGGACCGCTTTCTCGAAATGCTGCCGTCGTTGGCGGGGCGCCCCTGGTTGGTCTACGTGCACGCCATGGGCCCCCACGCACCGTATGAGCCCCCCGGCGGGTTTGAGGACAAGTTCAAGCCGGATGTTTATGAAGGAACGCCTACGGAGATCGCGCGGCGGAAGGCCCTTGACCTGTACGATGCTGAGATCGCGTACACCGATGCTCAGTTCGGGAGGGCCGTTGAGGAACTGAAGCGCCTCGGAATGTACGAAAACACGACCATCCTTGTGCTGTCGGATCACGGGGAAGAGTTTTGGGAACATGGCGGAACCGACCACGGTAAAACGCTTTATGAAGAACAGCTTCGTGTGCCGTTCCTCTGGAAACTTCCGGGCGACCGCTTCAGGGGCGAGCAGCGCGACGCGCTGGTCGAGATGGTGGACATCTCCCCCACGCTTCTTGATGCAGTTGGCGCGCCGCCCGAGCCACGATTTCAAGGAAAATCGTTCTGGGGTTATGTGAACAGCGGTGAGATAGCTCCCGCCATCGGTTTTGCGTCGCTGGAACTCAACTCAGCCAACATGCAAACGGCCAAGACCGTCGAAAAGAAGTACATTCGCGACCTCGGGGCGGGCACGTCGTTCTGGTACGACCTAGCAGCGGACCCGGGCGAGCATCACCCGATCTCCGACATTCCCCCGTGGGGAGAGGAACTGCTGCAGTGGACCAGCAGGATGGAGCAGCGCGGGCGGACCGGTCTGCACATTCTCGTCACGCGGCAACCGGGAACGAACCATGAAGTGCGCTGTTATGTCGAGGCGAAGAGATTCGGGGCCTACGAAATGTTCTTCCCCTACGGGCGCGGCGGAGGCATGCACGAGGATAACGGCATTGTCTTCTTGATTCACTTGCGCGATATCGAAGACCCCGGCCACAACCGAATATGGCGGGAGGCGATGGGACACGACAACGCCCACCTCTTTGTCGAGGTTCCCAAGGATGAGCCGGTCACGCTCACCGTCGAGAAAGACGGGGCAACCGTCGGGCCGGAAGACGTCTACATCGGGCGTGCGACGGCGCCCATGGCCCTGGACCACGCCGTCTTGATACCTGGCGAGATCGAGGCGGCGTGGACGGAGCTGCAGCCCGCGGAAGCGGCGGAAACGTTCGGGGTCTATGTGTGGTATGAGGCCGAATCAGGAAGCGTGAAGCGGGAAGAACTGGACCCGGACGTCCGGGATGTCCTTCGCGGTCATGGCTACCTTGGCGATTAGCCGGGCTGTCTCCCCGGATGAAGGCGATAATGCACCTGGGAACGCCCATCGCCAGCCCGGCAAACAGCAGCAGAATGCCGAGCGGGGCAACGCGGCGGGTGGGTTCAGCGCATTTCCGTGAAGTAATGCGCCTCGATGAGGGCGCAGAATGTGTGATACAACACGATATGCCCTTCCTGAATCACCTTGGTCGAGTCGCCGGGCGCTTTCAATGCAATGTCGGCGGCGTCGGCCATCCTCCCTCCTTTCGGACCAGTGAGCGATACCGTAACGGCCCCAAGAGCCTTCGCGGCTGACATGGCCATGAGGCAATTGGCGGCATTGCCGGAGGTCGAGATGCCAAGCAACACGTCGCCGCGTTTTGCCAGGGCGAACGCTTCCTGGGCGAATGCCATATCGCGCAACGGCGAATCGTTTTCGACAGCCGTTTTCAGGGAGCCGTTGAAACCCAGGGCGATCGCAGGCAATCCGGCTTCGAGATGCTCCGCCAAGTCATCGCCAAGCGGCAGTTTTCGCAGCGCGGCTTTCACATCGGGGGAGATGGGCCGTTTGCGTTCGAAGCTCTTGCAAAGTTCTCCCGCGATGTGCATGGCATCCGCATTGCTTCCGCCATTGCCGCAGAGCAACAACTTGCCGCCGCCGTCGTAGCACGCGACCAGGGATTCATGGAGTTTCAGCAGGGCAGCGACGCACGGTTCGAGGTTCGGCCGTCGCGCAAGCATCTGGTCGAGAATTTCCCGTTCGATGACTGATAGCGCGGTCATGATTCGATACTCCGTTGTTCGAGGTTGCGGAGGAGCGCCAGGAGAAAATCGCGGTTGTCGGCGGAGAGATAGCGCATCGTGCCGCCCATGCGCGAGAACGATTTGTTGTAGCGGAGATAGTAATCGGGGTTGTCTTCGGGCGGTTCGCCCTTTTGCCAGTCCCAATGGGATTCGGCGAGATCCACGACCACGATGAAGTGGTCTTCAATACATTTGCCCGCCTGCTGGGCAACGTTCTGGGAAAGCGACATCGATTTCTCGAACACCATGGGAGACATCACAGCCGAACCGATGCTCAAATACACGCCGTTTGTGAGGTTACTGACGCTGTGGGCAAACGAGAGGAAATCCCGCTGCGCCACGCGCCCGAGGGCCGCGCAATGATTCATCGGATGAAGGTAAATGATGTCGTGCCCGATCATGGGATGCCCGGTCAGAGGTACACCGAGCCGGTACGCCGCCGCTTGCAGGCCAAAACGCTTGTACGGATGGGGCGCCTTCATCCACCCGGGTTTCAGTTCAAAACGGCGCACGAGATAGAGCAGATCCGCGGCAGCAGCGGCATGCAGCGGGTCCTCGGCAACCCCGCGGGTGATGGCTGACGCAAGGGACTCTTCGCCGGGAATCTCCATTCCCTCGCGCTCGACAAGGGCGCCAATGGATTCACCGTATCCCCGACCTTCCCACGCGCCGATGGCCAGCGCCAGATTGAGATAGAATCCGGTCTCCTCCCACATCCCGAACCGGCCCCGGGCAACGTTGGCCGCCACGTGCTCGCTGCTTTCGCCGATGAACGCGAATTCCCAGTCGTGGATGATGCCGGCGCCGTTGGTAGCGAGGTGGGTAATCCATTTGTCTTCGATGAGTTTCGCCATGACCGGCGCGAGACCATTCTTTATGGCGTGCGCTCCGAACGTCAGCATCCGTGCCGCTCCGCACTTTCGGGCCGCGGCAATTCGGTCCGCGGTCTCGTCGATCAAGCGCCGCTGTTGCGCAGTCAGAGGGTGCGGCGATTCCTCGGGCTTGATGTGGTCGCGCTCGATGAACACGCGGTTTTCGCGCTCGCGCAAGGGGTAGAATTTCACGTTATGCCTGTCAAATTCGGGAAACGACATTTCCAGACTCCATCTTTTAGAGTTGAAACTCGATGGTAACGATCTTCTTCTTGGCGACCTTCAGTTTGATGCTGTTGCCCGACGGGGAAAGCGCTTCCTGGCGTTCCTCGTCCAGGTTCGTCAGCCACGCCCTGCGGATATCCTTGAAACACGAGATCGTGGCCGTGGTTCCGCGGTCTTCCGGGTTGAACAACCGCAAAACAAAGCTGTCATCGCGGTCTTCCGCGCGTTTGAACGCGGTCATTTGAACGTTGCCGCCCTTGACCTCGAGGAAGCTCTGGTGTTTGGGGAGCGTCCCCGCATGAGCGCCAGCTTGCGCAATTTCGAGCGGCAGGGTAAGCGTCTCCGCGGCCTCAAACACGCCGTTTGACCAGTCCCCAGCATGGGGGAAAAGGGCGTAGGTCCATGCGTGATGCCCGAGACACTGGCTGAGTTCCATCTCGGGATACACTTCCCAGCGGTCAATTACCGGAGATTGCCGGAAAGTGAAGGCCCGAAGCAGCGTGATGGCCAACGGCCGTTCGGCAGTATCCATCGCTTCGTATTCCCGGATGCCAGTATTCAACACCGCGAATCCCGCGCTGCCGTCGGTCATCTCAACGAAGCGGTGCATGGGATATTGCGGATTGGACTTGCCGAAATAGGGCGAACCTTCCTTGACGTGAATGTCGCGCTGGATCACGTCGAATGCTGCTTCGGAATAGGTGGCATCGGTGTTGAGGCGTGTTGGAAATACGACGCGCAGCCGGTGGTTCCTGCACTGGTTATCCATAGAGGTCGTGACTTCGAGCATGGGGGAGTCGGCGCGGAGCGTGAACCGGGAGGTTACTACCATATCCCTGTATCTGTCGCTTCGGCCGGTGTGGTTATCGACGGGTTCCCGGAAAGTCGCGTCCATCGTGTCGCGCAATCCCTCGGGGATGCGCATATGGTAGTCGAGGCGCACGCGCGCCAGGAGCGGCCCCGATTCCTCGATCGCGATGGACACGGGAAAGCCGTGCGAGGTTATTGTCTGGTTATCATCGGGTTCCATGTGGACCCACGAATGGCCGGTCTCCCCTGTGTCTTCGAGATAGTGAAGGCCCCCATACGTCTGCCGTATGGCCTTGTGCAGGAGATCGAGTGTGCCGTCGGGGTTGAACGTCACACGCAGGTACTCGTTCTCGAGCACGTTTCGCTCGGGCGCCAGAGTTCCGGGCTCATAGGGGAGCCGTTCCTCGCGCACGAGATGATACGTGCGGTACCCCAGCGCCGGGATATCCCCGGTCTCAATGTGACAGCGCACTCGCTCGGAACGAAGCTCCAGCGAGATGTCCTGGAGATTGCGCACAAGCGTGCCGAAGGGGAAGCGTTCCGCGTATTGTACGCGGAGGCGGCCGCCTTCCGGAGTCTCCACGCTGAAATTCTCGTAACCGGTCTTGTCCGGCAGGTCGACAAGGCACGAAACGACGCCCTTTCGCGGGAACGGCGAGGGATTGAAGACGGTCAATACGGCGTCTTTGTCGGAGAGGCCGGAGTTGTCGATGCGGGCCTGGACGGCCCCCATGCCGCGCCGGGCCACGCCCTCGGCAATGAGGTCGATCTGGTCCGCGCGATGAATGACATCCTTTTCCATCTGGTCGACACCCGCGCCGCAGATGGTGTCGTGGGGATGGTTCTGGAGCAGCAGTTTCCAGGCGTGCGCCAGCGGGGCTTTCATGTAGGGTTCACCGACCATGGCGCCAATCGCGCTCCAGGGTTCGGCCCAGCGCTGGAGGTTTGTCTCGTTGCGCGCGTTGGCCCGTTTGATGCGGGTCCGAGCGCTGATGACGTCGCCGAACAGATGGGTCCATTTGCCGGTAGCACCGGGGTCGCGGCTTTCGCCTTCGATCCGATACGGTTTCTTGACCTCTTTCCTCACCAGCTCGAGGAAATCCGCCAGGCTGGATGCCTTGATGTCGTGATTGGGCATCAGCGTGCGGCACAACTCGATGATCTCCGTCTCGCGCGGGTCGGGAGCGCTCGAGTCGAAACCCTGCATGCACGCGATGTGGTCCGTAGTGAAATGCTCGGATTCGTCGCGGACCAGTTTCTGCAGCTGGTCCGGGAGGAGGTTCGGGTTCCACTGCTTCCTTTCAGGATCAAGGATATAGTAGTGTGCGCGGGGGTTGCGGGTGGATGCGAGACGGAAGGGACACGCGCCCCGGTCCCAGTCGTACCACCACTCGTCGCGGCTCATTCCGTGAACCAGCATGCGGTACACGTAGAAGTAATAGCTGAAGCGGCTCAGGCAGCCGAAACGGGTTCCGAACACCTCCGAACCGTCGGGCCCCACCATAACAAACTCGCTCTTGGGGGTATTGATGCCCCGGTAGAAGACGATCGTGTCGATACCGAAGCCTTGGTAGATCTGGGGCATTTGGGATGTCTGTCCGTAGCTGAAGGGGGTATAGCCGATCTTGGAAACCTTGCCAAGCGCGCGCGCTTTGCGGTGCCCGATAACCAGGTTGCGAACGAGGGATTCGCCGTTCACGATGTATTCTTCCGGAAGCGAGTACCATGGGCCAACAATGAAGCGGCCCGATTTCACGTGGCGTTCCATGTCTTCACGGCGTTCGGGCCGCAACTCCAGGTAGTCGTCCAAGGCGATGGTCTGCGAATCGAACAGGAACGAGTGAAATTCGGTGTCGCGATCGAGCAGATCCAATAAGCTGTCCATGAAATCCAAAAGCAACAATCGCGTCTCCTCGAAGGGATACGCCCATTCTCGGTCCCAGTGCGTGTTGCAGATGACGTGGATGGTCTTGCGTCCTTCCGGCATAAGCGCGGTCCTCCTTCTTGCATTCTGCGCCACGCGGAAGTTTATCATGCGGAAGGCTGGGATTAAACCGTGGACCGCCGCAAGAGGTTGCGCGTTCGGGCCCGAATGGCATACCCTAGGTTTGCCCAGAAGGCGGGGGAACCGCGCCGGTTTCCTATAATAAGCAGGGGGGCGCCTATGGCAGCTTCGCATCCGAACCCACGACCCAATATCCTGTTTCTCCTGACAGACGACCATAACTTTCGCGCACTGGGCGCGGCGGGCAACCGCGAGCTTCGCACGCCCAATATGGATTGGATAGCGCGCGGGGGCGTTCATTTCACTCACTGTCACGTTTCCAACCCGGTTTCCACGCCCAGCCGCGCCAGTCTGTTGACCGGACAGTACGGTTTTCGCAATGGCGTAACGTTCTTCAGACAGGCGATTCGCCCGGACGCCCCCCGGGTCGCGCGGGAGTTGTTACAGCGCGGGTACCAGACCGCATTCGCGGGGAAATGGCACAACGACGGGCGGCCCTGCGACCATGGGTTCTATCTTATGCGCAACGTATTTCTGGGAGGCATGCACAATTACGAAAGCATCCCCGTTGTACAAGGACCGAACGATGCGCCGGCCCAGGTGCGGCGGAACCCTTCGGAAGTATTTACAGACGGCGCACTCCAGCTTCTGGACGGAGGTTGCGACGAGCCGTTTGCGCTCTTCGTATGGTATACG
>Ga0209606_1000312_pt1 | contig 76985 bp, 66 predicted proteins | sample AD_UKC057_MetaG_FD_184412 | JGI IMG/M metagenome (GOLD analysis project Ga0209606, IMG submission 184412) | Active sludge microbial communities of municipal wastewater-treating anaerobic digesters from USA - AD_UKC057_MetaG (SPAdes) (version 2) | ecosystem: Engineered > Bioreactor > Anaerobic >...
GTGCCGCCGCAGTACATCGTGTCGGCCCCGTCGGAGACGAGGATGACGAACTTCTGCCGGCAGCTCCGGTAGGCGTCGGCCGCCTTGTGGGCGTCGAGGTAGGCCTTGACGCCCGCCAGGCCCGTCACCAGCGGCGTGGCCCCGACGACGTTGGAGTAGCTCATCCACCAGTTGATGCTGGAATAGTCCCCCGAGGCCTGGTCCACGGTGCAGGATTGATTGCTGCCACAGTAAATGAGCGAGTATTTCGTGGCGATGTCGCGCAGCTTCGTGTAGGCGCTGCCCTGGAACTTCCCGAGGCCGATGCGGATGTTGAGGCTCGTCTCGTCATCGTTGTTGATCGCGCCGCTGTGGTTGTCGTCGAGGATGTTGAACAGGGTCTTGCGGGCGATCTCGAAGCGCGAGCAGTAGGTCGTGTAGCCCGGCACGCTCTGGTCGTCGTAGAAGGGCCCCTCGCAGGCGGGGTTGCTGTAGGTCTTGATGGGCCAGTTCCACCAGTCGTGGTCCCCCGGGGGGTTCCACTTCATGCTGCCCGAGAGGTCGAGCACGATCATGGCGTCGGGGGCAATGGAGGTGAACAGGCCCGTTTCGTCCGCCAAGAGCTCCGCCGAGGTGTCCGCGGGAACCAGGGGAAACAACAGGATCAGTAGGGCAAGCCCCAGTCCCGTGTTTCTCAACGTAGTGCGCATCGTGCCAATTCCGCCTGTTTGTCTCGCGCCTGCCTGCATCTGTCGGTCTTCCGCGCCGCCCGCGCCCTCGAGGATGGAGTTCCCTGCCGGGGCTACTGCAGCCGCCGGTCGCGCCAGTAGAGGATGTTGGTGCGGTTGCCCGTCCCGCCAGGGGTGACGGGGGCCTTGATCGTCGTCGCCCCCGTGCCGGAGCCGCCGCTGATCGTCACGTAGAGATCCGGCGTGGGGCTGTAGGGGTTGAGCGAGAGCGTGGGCGCCGTGGGGATCCCCACGCCCAGGGTGACGCTCCGGGCGTTGCCGGTCAGGCTGCCCGCCCCCGTGATGTAGGAGACGCCGTAGATCTTCGCCGCGCCCGCCGCGTTGCAGGGATCGCTGACGGCGGCCCCGCCGGGCGTGTAGGTCGTGAAGTAGACCTGGCCGCCGAAGACGACGGCCTCGCCCAGGACCTTCTCGCCCGCCCCGGCCAGGTTGAAATACCAGCCGTGCTTGGTTGCGTTGTCCGTGTAGGTCCCCGCGGTGACGTCGTCGAGGTTCGCGCCCGTCCAGACGCTGGCCATATCGGAGTCCTTGACCGCGAAGAACCGCTCGACGGTCGTCCCGACGACGATGGGCTCCGTCTTGTCGCCCGTGCCCCAGTAGACCCAGATGTTGCCGGTCGCGTCTTTCGCGACCGTCGGCGCCGCAAAGACCGGACCGATTCCAGAGGTAAGACCGGAGGGCTGGAACAGACGGCTTCCCGTCCAGTCGGCCGTGTTGCCCGTGGGGAACCGGAAACGCCAGATCTGGCCCTTCAGGTCGCCGATGTAGACCGTGTCGACAAAGCCGTCGAGATCGGTGTCGACGGCCGCGGGAGCCCCGGGCATGGCGTAGTTGAGGTACGTGGGGTTGTCCGCGCGCGTGTAGCTCCACAGGACGCTGCCGTCGGCAAGGTCGATCACGAAGAACCCCTTGCCCCGCTTGTCGCAGTCCGTCCCGACGCCGTCGTAGGGGTTGCAGGCCGCCCAGTTGTGCCCGCCGCCCATGAAGCCCACCCACTTCTCGTTGCCGCCCACCTTCACGCGCCCGATGGACATCTTGCTGTAGGGGTCTCCGAGGTAGGGGGCCTGGGCGCCCGTGGGCGTGATCCGCCACTTGTAGACGGGGTTGAGCGTGTCGGTGATGTCCAGGGCGTAGACGCCGCAGTAGTGGGGCCGTGTCGCGTCGTAGACGAGGCTGAAGTCGCTCAGGCAGTCCGACGACGAGCTCCAGAGGTTGGGGTCCGCGCCGCGGCCGAGGCCGAAGACGAGCAGGGTCTTCCAGTCCGAGGCTGATTTCGTCGTCCCGGTCCCGGTTCCCAGCCAGACATCGGCCACCGAGATGGGCCCGTCGACGAAGTAGACGTGGGGCATGCCCGCCGGGTGCGAGGAGTGGGCGATCTGGCGCAGCTTGGGGATCACGCTGGGCGGAATGAAGCTCCAGGCCTCGGAGCCGTCGGAGGTCTTGAAGGCATGAAGCTGTCCGTCGTTGGCACCGCCCAGGACGATCCGCCTGCCATTGAGCGACGAACGGGGATGGTTCGTGCGGTGCGCGGCGAAGGCGTTCGCCGTGTCGTTGGTGTCCTTGTAGTAGTACGACGGCGTCCCGACGGTCACGGGGTTGGCCCGGAAGACGTCGCCCAGCTTCCAGTTGTCCTTGTTGTAGGCCGACTCGCCCCGGATGTAGCCGACCACCTCGTTTCGGCGCGTGTCGTTCTCGACGCCCAGGTCCGTGTAGGTGATGTTGGCCGTCGTGAAATCGACGAGGGCACCCCCTTTGTAGGTCTTGATGGTCCGCGTGGCCGGGTCTCGGGCCTGGAGGAGCTGGCCGGCATCCCAGAGGGCGCTCCCCACGGTGCCGTCATTGAGGATCTGGTACTTGCGCAGATGCCCCAGCCACATGGGGTCGTTGTTGACGGGCTGAAAGGACACCTCGTAGAGAAAGTTCTCGTCGGTCAGGCGCGACGAGGCCACCGAGGACTGGGAGAAGGAGTAGTTGGCCTCGCGGATGTAGTTGAGCGCCTCCCGCAGGCCCGCCTCGAGCTCCGTGGCGTTTCCGGCGATGAAGGCGTAGCCGTTCAGCGGCGTGTTCCCGGGGTCGTTGGACACGGCGAAGCACTGGGTGCTCGAGTCGTCGCAGGTCCCCGTCGTGGCGGAAACCGCACAGGGATCGGCCTCGAAGGCCGAGACGTCGAGGGCCGTCTTGTCGCCGCTGTTTGTGACCAGCGGGTTGTCGGTCCCGCCGTAGTAGGCCATCCAGTTGAGGGTGTTCTTTTCGATGTCGGGCATGTTCGCGCCGAAGCCCACGACGAACAGTTTGTAGCCCGCGTCGGCCAGGGCCTTGGCCCGGGCCACGGAGGCGCGCCTGCGCTTGTACTGGGTGCGGTCCGTGTCGTTGACGGCCGCGCCGCAGTACATCGTGTCGGCCCCGTCGGAAAGGAGGATCACGAAACGCTGACGGCAGTTCTTGTACGTGTCGGCGGCCTTCAGGGTGTCCATCTTGGTCTTGACGCTCTCGAGGGCCAGCGCCAGGGGTGTCGCCCCGGCCACACTCGAGTCGGTCATCATCGACCGCAGGATGCACTTGTAATCCGCGATGTTGTAGGAGGTCGGCGTCGTGCAGTAGGTGAGGGATCCGAAGGGGGCGCCGCAGTAGATGTTGCGGTAGGACGTACCGATGGGCTTCCACTCCTCGTAGTAGGCCCCCTGGAACTTGGCGAAGCCCATCCGGATGTTGAGGCTCGTGTCGTCGTCGGTGAAGATCTTGCCGTCCCTGTTGTCGTCCAGAAGGTTCCGGATGACCTGCCTTGCGATGAGATAGCGGGCGCAGTCGGTCGAGTAGCCGGGCGCCTCGATGCTCGTCATGTAGAAGGGGCCCGAGCAGGTCTCGTTGCTGTAACGCTTGAGGACCGCGTTGCCGCATTGCTGCGTATAGGGAGGGGAGTAACTCGTCTTGTAGTCGTTGTAGAATGCCGGGTTGTTCATGATGGTCCAGCAACTGCCCTTGGTGGCGTCGTAATAGCAGGTGGAGAGCCCGTTGGGGCAGTGGAAGACGTCCCCGGGCGGGTTCCACTTCATGCTCCCGGACATGTCCAGGACGATCATGGCCTCGGGGGCCACGTTGGTAAAGAGGCCCGTCTCCGTGCAGGACTCGTCGGTGGTGCAGGTCTGGGCGAAGGCGATTCCCGCCCCGCCGAGAAGGGCAATCAGGATCGCGCAAAAGATTGTGCGTAGCGTCCTCATTGTGGTTGCTCCCTACCGGGACATGGTCCCCATCTCGACGGGCCCGTGGCCGAGGCCCGCCTCGATCGTCATGGACGTGTTGTAGGCCGTGTTGCGCCCCGTGATCCGCGCGTCGTAGCGTGCCTGGCCCCAGGTCTGGGAGCCGCCGATGGAGAAGCCCGGCAGGGGGATCTGGGCCGGGCCCGTCGTGGGCTCCGTGGGCTGCTCGATCGTGTACTGCGTGTTCGGGTCGCCGCCCCCGCCGACGGGCTGGTTCGTCACGGTCACGGCCGCCAGGTTGGCCGGGTCGAAGTTGACGGTCAGCCAGTGCAGCCCCGCCTCGGCGGCGTTTACGGCCTTCTTGTCGCCCACGGAACGCATGCTCACCCGGATGTCCCCCGTGGAGAGGTTGAGGGCGACGATCCCCACGGCCAGGAGGATCAGGTTGGCCAGCAGTGCGGCCACGAGGGCGAAGCCCCTTGGGTCTCTTGCGCGTTTCATGCTCATCCTTCCGTCCTTCATCAGAATTGAATCCCGTGGTTTCGGGGGATGACGCTGGTCGAATAGGCCATCCGCCTGGGCTGGCCCGTGCTCGGGTCCACGTCCGCCGACTGAACGAGAAGCGCGATCTCGATGCGCCGGATTCGCGGGATGTCGTTCGGCAGGTTGGCGTGGGGGATCTCGGCGCCCGTGCCGTCGTAGTAGCGGAAGACGGGCAGGGCCCCGTTGACGACCTCGACGGTCCGCACGCCGGGCTGCCCGGCGATGGGCCCGAGGAACGGCAGCTCGTTGGCCGCGTTGTGCCCGCCGGGACACCGGATGTTCTCCCGCGTCAGCCGGCTGTTGGCCGCATCGTAGGCATACCGGATGATCTCGCCGTCGGTGTCCCCGCAGGTCCGGCTGGGGTTCGGCGACTCGATGTCCATCTCGACGGTGATCGACGTGGCCGTGGCCTCCTGGATGCCCCGCCAGTTCTGGTTTCCCGCCGTGTTGCAATTCGACGGGTCCCGCCAGAGGTTCGGCTCGAAGGTGGAGTTGAAGGAGGCCATGCGGATCTCCGCGGCCATGAGCTCCAGGGCGGCCCTGGCGTCCTGGTTCGTCGTCACCTTGCGCTCGATCCCCGTGGAGGAGCGCTGCCCCGACACGACGGCCGTTGTGACGGCGGCAAGCAGGACCATCCCGACGGCGACGGCCATGACAAGCTCGGGGAGCGTGAAACCCCGTGAATCGTTCAGCCGATTGCTCATTGCCTGAAATACTCCTGTCTCGATACGATGGTGCTCTCGGTGATCCCCCGGGTGTTGCCGGGCCAGGTGACCTGGATCCTCACCGTCCAGGCGTTGGTGGCGCCGGCGAGCGGGGTGACCGTCGTGGCCACGGTGTAGGGCACGTCGCCGGCCTGCTGGGCCGACTGGCTGCTGGCGTTGATCGTCCGGGTGCAGGGGCCGCCGAGAAACAGGTTGCGCCCGGTGGCATCGCAGGCCGTCGCGAAGGCGTTGTTCGGGTTCATGATCCACAGCTCGCTCCGCTCCAGCTCGCTCTGGAGGATACCGGCGGCGCGGCCCATGAAATCGGAGCGCCCCGCAGCGCTCCACGACGTGGGCTGCATGGACAGAAGCGCCATGATCCCCACGGCCGTGAGGAACAGCGTGATGAGGACCTCGACGATGGTGATCCCGCGGTTATTGCATGCTGTAGGTGACATGGGCCCTTCCTGTCATGAGCACGGTGATCGTGCCGGTGGAATTGCGCACGTTGGTGAGGCCGATGGTCGCCGACGGTGCGGCCGAGCCGCGGGGCTGGACCGTGACCGCGACGGCCGCCGCGCCCCCGTTGACGCTCGACATCCGGACCGTCCCGTACTCGCCGAAGGTCTTCGTCTCGTCGACGGCGGCCAGGCCGTTGGCCGCGGCCGCCTGGATCCGGTACGTGTTGGCCGGGTCGGGGCTGAAGGTGATCGTGTACGGCCTGTTTTCCGCCATGGCCCGGGCCCGCACGTCGTAGAAATCGGACGAGATCATCCGGGCCGCGCCCTTCAGGTTCGAGTTGTCGACCCATCCCCGGTAGGACGGCACGGCGATGGCCATCACGATGCCGAGCAGGACGAGGGTGATGAGCAGCTCCACCATGGAGAAGCCCGAAGCGCCGCGTCCCGGCCGCAGCCCGGCGGTTACCCGTTTCTGAAGTGCGAAGCGTTTCGAGTGTTTCATGACCTGTCGTTCTCTCGATCCTTCCGGGTTCCGATGACCGGCGCCGACGGGCTGCCGGATCGCCCGCCGCACCGTAAAATCACTTTCAGTCGAGCAAGAAGCATGCCCGCATCGGCATCCCCGTTGACATCGGCGCCCGCGCGCCGCCGGGGGAAACGGTCAGGCAGGAGAATGAAACCGGGCGGGGTGGAAATGGGATGGGAGCCTGGAGCGCGGGTGCCCCGGGAAGGGACCCCTCCGCCTCGTCTCGAAATCGAATGTCCTGCCCGGCAATCCTGCCGCCTTATCCTTCGATCGGACTTAGGCCAGTGATTTTGCGCCCCACCCTTTCGGATGGTTTGCCCTGATCAGGCCGTTTCCTGAAAGCGTTCGGAACCCGCGGATCGCCCGACCCGGCGGCGGGTTGGAACTCCTCTGCATTCTTTTTCGGTCTGCGGGGCGGGAAACTTGAGGGAAAATTTCTCCCTTCCGGGGGAACGGGACGGCTCAGGGAAGTGCGCGGAAAAGCACGAGATGCGTCAGCGCAGGGCCGACAAAGAGGTACAGCACGGCGGCAATCGACAGGAAGGGCCCGAAGGGCACGGCGTATTTCATGTCTTTCCCCTTCAGGGCGATGAGAACGACACCGACCAGCGCCCCGAGGATGGAACTCATGAACACCACGAAAAACAGGGATTTCCATCCCAGGAAGGCCCCGATCATGGCCAGCAGCTTGATGTCCCCTCCCCCCATGCCCTCCCGTTTGGCGAGAAGCTCGTAGCCCACGGCGATCAGGTAGAGAAAGCCGCCGCCGATGAGGATGCCGAAAAGGGACTCCCAGAACGGAACACCCATGACCAGCCAGGCCAGCAGGAAGAACACGGGGATCCCGGGCAGCGAGATCACGTCGGGGATGATCTGGTGGTCGAGGTCGATGAAGGTGATCACCACCAGGGCCGCCGTGAAGAGGAAGGCGGCCAGGTACTGCAGGCCCGGCCCGTAGAGCCAGGCCACGGCCAGGGAAAGCACGGCCGTCAGCAGCTCGACCAGGGGGTACCGGGGCGAGATGGGCCCGCCGCAGTCGCGGCACCGGCCGCGCAGGACAAGCCAGCTCACGAGGGGGATGTTGTCGTAGAAGCGGACGGGGCTGCCGCACCTCGGGCAGTGCGAGGCGGGGGTGACGATGGATTGGCCCTCGGGAATCCGCCAGATGCAGACGTTGAGGAAACTGCCCACAACGGCACCGAGCACAAAGGTAACGACACCCCAGAAAACATTCATCCATCAAACCGCTTCATGGAGAGATTGTCGCACATGAACACAGAAGGTAAGAGGGTTAGAGGGTAAGAAGGTTGGAGCATCGGGGACTATTCCCCCGTCCCGCGACAATCCCAATGTCTGCCCTCTTCGGTTCTCACCTTCTCACCCTCTCCCCTTCTTACTTTCTCTTGGGCGCAAGCCCCTACCCGTCCTTCCGGCCCCAGTCGTAGGGGATGTCGTTTTCGTGCGGGGGCACCCGGTACTCGTCGGGGTCGTCATAGCGGTAGACGTCCGTGGGGACGTTGATCACGAGGGCCTCCTCGCCGGAGATGCACTTGAAGCCGTGGAAGACCAGGGGCGGGATGTGGACGAGGATCGGGTTGTGATCGCCCGCGAAGAACTCGTTCACCTCGCCCTCGGTCGGCGACCCCTTGCGGCCGTCGTAGAGCACGATCTTCATCATCCCCTTGACGACGGTCATGTTGTCGGACTGCCGCTTGTGGTAGTGCCACCCCTTGACCACCCCGGGGTAGGCCGTCGTCATGTAGACCTGGCCGAATTTCTCGAAGAATTCGTCGTCGGCCCGCAGCATCTCCATGAGCCGCCCGCGCTCGTCGGGGATGACCCTCAATTTCTTGATCTTCACACCATCGATCATAAGAACCTCGCCGGCTCAGGGCTGACGGCGCAAGGCCGATGACTTGGAAAGCAGGAATCGTTCTTGCCCTTTGCCTTTTGCCCTTTGCCTTTTGCCTTTTGCCTGTCGCCTAGTCCAACTTGTTCGCCCCCGTCTTGGCCACCATGTTGCCCGCGTACATCAGCGAGTCGAAGGTGCCCGCGTCGGACCACCAGCCGTCGAGGACGTCCCAGGTGATCGTGCCCTCGCGGATGTAGTGGTTGTTCACGTCGGTGATCTCCAGCTCGCCCCGGTGCGAGGGCTTCAGCGTCTTGATCACGTCGAACACCGTGGCGTCGTACATGTAGATGCCGATGACGGCGTAGTTCGACGCCGGCTGTTTCGGCTTCTCGTCGATGCGGACGATGCGGTCGCCCTCGAAGGCCGGCACGCCGAAACGCTGGGGGTCCGGGACCTCCTTGAGCAGGATCTTGGCGCCCCGCTCCTGCTTCCTGAAGGCTTCGACGGCCTTGCGGATGTTCTTCTCGATGATGTTGTCGCCCAGGACGACGGCGATCTTGTCCCCGTCGGCAAAATAGGCGGCCAGATCGAGGGCCGCCGCGATCCCGCCCTCCCCCTCTTGGTAGGTGTAGTTGAGATGCTTCAGGCCGAACTCCCTGCCGTTGCCCAGCAGCTTGAGGAAGTCCCCCGCGTTGTTGCCGCCCGTGACGATCAGGATCTCGTCGATCCCCGCGTTGACGAGCGTCCGGATGGGGTAGTAGATCATCGGTTCCCGGTACAGCGGCAGCAGATGCTTGTTGGTCACCTTGGTCAGGGGGTACATTCTCGTCCCGAGTCCCCCCGCAAGTACGATTCCCTTCATGCGTGCCTCCCTGTTGTCCCGCAAAAATGAGATTCGGTCTTATACCACAGGCCGGCTCAAGGGCGGTAGCGGAAAACGACCCTGTTGTTCGCCGGTGTGCCCTTTCTTCACGGGCTGTTGCCCAAATCGATTTTGATGCGTAGACGGTTGGGCAGGATTCTGGATCGCGAAGTGAGACGTGTTTTGGGTAACCGCTCTTCGCGAAGCGAGACGTCCGCAGCGCAAACTGTTTGAGCCCGAAAGGCGAGCTTTTGCGCCTGCAGTGCAGCGAGCGTTAGAGCGGTCCAAAACCGTCTATTCGCAGGAAGAATCCTGGTCAACCGGCTTTGAACAAGAACCCGTTCACATTCATCTTGTGCTGGAGAGCCCGCTTTTGTATATTGGGCCCCGAGCCGACTGGATCCATGATGCAAGGGCCATTCCAGAAGAGGCGGCTTCCGGAGCGGCCGCCGGCGGGAATCGAACATGACCGATGAGCACTACATGAAGATGGCGCTCGCCCTGGCGAAGCGGGGTGCTCCCTGGGCCTGCCCCAACCCGCTCGTCGGGGCGGTGATCGTGAAGGACGGGCGCATCATCGGCAGGGGCTACCACCGGCGCTGCGGGGAGAACCATGCCGAGATCAACGCCATCGAGAGCGCGACGGAACCCGTCCGCGGATCGACGGTCTATGTCACCCTCGAGCCCTGTTCGCACCACGGGCGAACCCCGCCCTGCGTCGATCGCCTGGTGCAGGAAAGGCCGGCGCGGGTCGTCATCGGGACGATCGACCCCAACCCGGCCGTCTCGGGGCGGGGGCTCGCCGCGCTGAAGCGCCACGGGATCGAGACGCGCACGGGCGTCCTCGAGGATGCGTGTCGGGAGCTCAACGAGGTCTTCTTCAAGTACATCCGGACCCGGATCCCCTTTGTCACGCTGAAATTCGCCCAGTCCATCGACGGGAAGATCGCCACCTCGACGGGCCATTCCCGGTGGATCAGCTCCGAGCCCTCCCGGGTCTATGCCCACCGCCTGCGGAGCCTGCACGACGCCATCCTCGTGGGCTCGGGCACAATCGTGAAGGACGACCCGGAACTCACCTGTCGGCTCGTCAAGGGCCGCGACCCGCTTCGCGTCGTCGTGGACTCGACGCTGAAGATCGAACCCGGGGCGCGGGTGCTGCAGGACCAGTCGCGCGCAGGCACCGTGGTGTTCACCTCCGCCGCGCACGACCGGAAAAAGAAAAAGCGCCTCGCGGAAAGCGGGATCGAGGTCCGGGTGGCCGGACGGAAGCGGGTCGATCTCGCCGCGGTCCTCGAGGAGCTGGGAAGGCGGGAGATCTCTTCGCTCCTCGTGGAAGGGGGTGCCGGGGTGCTGACCTCCTTCATCCGGGAGCGTCTCGCCGACCGCCTGATCGTCATCTCGGCCCCGAAGATCTTCGGCAGGGGGACCGACGCCATCGGCGAGCTGGGCGTCAGGACCGTCGACCAGGCGGTTCCGATCGTCATCCGGCGGGTCTCCCACCGCTACGGGGATATCATCGTCGACGCCCGCTTCCTCCGCGACTGACTGGAATTCCTCGCACCCAGGTGCCGGGAATGGAGAAACTCAAGCAATGGGTTTATCTGTTATCATGCCCGCTGACCCCGCAGCAACGTTCGACAGGCTCACGTCGGGCGCTGCGGGACAAGCGCCTGCAATCGTTTTCAGCGCGTTTCGATTCCATGGGAATTTCACTATGATGCGTTTGAGCCACACGCGATACGCCGCACGCTGCACGCGATGCGCTTTCCCTGCGAAGCCGGAGGCGTGCCCCTGATGCCCTGGTATGCCGTTCACACGAAAAGCCGCCACGAGAGCAAGGTCTGCGACGGGCTGACCCTGAAATCGATCCACGCCTTCCTGCCGAAGATCGAGACCTGGAGCCGCAGGAAGGATCGACGGAAGAGAATCCAGGTGCCCATGTTCCCGGGGTACCTGTTCGTGGAGATGGCCACGGCCAGCAACCAGGAGCGCCTCGACATCCTCAAGACGCCGGGCGTGGTCAAGATCCTCGGGACGGCCCGGGGCAATGTCCCCGTCCCGGTGCCCGATGAAAAGATCGAGGCCATCCGGCGCCTCGTGGACTCGAAGGTGGAGATCCAGCACTACCGGTACCCCAGGGTCGGGGAACGGGCGCGGATCCTCGACGGGCCGTTCCGGGACATCGAGGGGCTCGTCGTGAAGGCCGACCCCCGGAAGGATCTCTTCGTGATCACCATCGAGATCCTCCAGCGCGCCGTGGCCATCGAAATGCAGGGGTTCCAGGTGGAAAGAATCTAGGGTTCACTCCTCTTCCAAGAAGGCCCCCATCGCCTCCTGCGCAAAGCGTTCCTCCCGCCCCCGGTACTTCGGGGAGTGGTGAAAGAGGACGAACCGCTTCACCCCCGCCAGCCGGGCAAGCCGCCCCGCCTGCCGGGCCGTCAGGTGATACTTCTCCCCGGCGCGCTCCCGGTCCTCCTCCAGGAAGCAGGCCTCGATGAACAGGACGTCGGCGCCCCGGGCGAACGCCACGATGCGCTCCTCGTTTGCGGGGCTGTCGATCGCGTCGGTCACGTAGACGATCTTCTGCCCCGGCGTGATCTTCGTGATCCTCTCCCTCAATTCCCCCAGCGCAAACATCCGTTCGACGACCCGGCCGCCCTCCCCTTTCCACCAGGCGCGGAAGAGGCCCTCGTCGGGCTCGTTTCGGTGGATGCAGTCCTTCAGCGCGTTGATCCAGGCCCCGCCCGGCAGGCCCATCTCGGCCAGCGCGTTTTTCATGATGTTGACGCGCCGTTTCTCCTCCAGGCGGAAGGCAAGGCAGGGGACCTTGTGGTCCAGGAACACGGCATCCACGCGATAGGCGTCCCGCTCCACGACGGTGCCGTCGAAGGCCTCGATCCCTCTGTGCGGCGCGGGGCGGAAGGCCTCCCGGCACCGGAACACCGCGGTCTCCCGGCGGCCGGGGTGGATCTCCGTCGTCTCCAGCCGGAAGTCGTTGCCGTAGTTCCCCACCAGGTTCCACGTGTAGGCCCGGAGCTTTCCCTCCACGTTGTCGATGAAGCCGGGAGGCCCGTAGAGACAGAGGCGTTTCTCTCTCCCGAGGCAGAGGCGCAGCAGGTGATCGAAGCCGATGAAGTGATCCATGTGGGTGTGGGTGACGAAGATCCGGTCCGTCTTGAGGATCATCCGCGGCGCCAGCGCCCGGATGTCCCCCAGATCGAACAGCAGCGCCTCCCGGCGGTAACGCAGGTCGAGAAAGAGGGCCGGGTCCCCGAAGGGGTCGTTGACGAGCCGGGCGTTGAACATGAACACCTCGCGGGTTCTCCGGACGCAGACCGGGCGTTCCGACCGTCCGGGATTCCCGGCATGTCCGGACCGTTAGTTTGTACTATGGCCCCTGCGGGCCGTCAAGGAGAGGGGGCAGAAATCCCTTGACTTTCGAAGCCGGAAACGATTTATTGCGCAACTTGATCACCCTTTCCTGCGGAGGCGGAGAATGCCGAGAGGCCGCATCGTCATCGACCGGGAACGCTGCAAGGAGTGCCTCCTGTGCATCCCGGCCTGCAAGAAATCCCTGATCGTCACGACGACGGAATTCAACGCCCGGGGCTACCACCCCGTGGCGTCCAGGGACGGCGAGGAGTGCACCGGCTGCACGCTTTGCGCCGTTGCGTGCCCCGAGGCCGCCATCGAGGTCTACCGTGGATAAGACCCTCATCTCCGGAAACTGGGCCTGCGGGGAAGCCGCCATCCGGGCGGGATGCCGGTTCTACGCGGGCTACCCCATCACGCCCCAGAACGAGCTGACCGAGTACATGGCCGAGCACATGCGCCTGGCCCCGGGCGGCACGTTCATCCAGGCCGAAAGCGAAATCGCCGCCGTCAACATGGTCCTGGGGGCCAGCGCCGCCGGGGCCCGCGCCATGACGTCCTCGTCGAGCCCGGGGATCTCTCTCAAGCAGGAGGGGATCTCGGCGCTGGCCGCCGACGAGCTGCCCGCCGTGATCGTCAACATGATGCGCGGCGGCCCCGGACTGGGCAACATCCTGCCCTCGCAGGGGGATTACTTCCAGGCCACGCGCGGCGGAGGGCACGGGGATTACCGGACGATCGTCCTGGCCCCCGCGTCGGTGCAGGAACTCGCCGATCTGACCATGGACGCCTTCGACCTGGCCGACGCCTACCGCAACCCCGTGATGATCCTGGGGGACGGGATGACGGGGCAGATGATGGAACCTGTCGTCTTCGGAAAGCCGCGGCCGCGGCGCTACAGCGAGAAATACGTGCTCAGGGGCTGCGGCGATGGCAAGAGCCGGTTCGTCCGGGCCCTCATCCTCGACGCCCTGCGCATGGAGGAGCACAACTGGAAGCTCGTGCGCAAGTACGAGGTGATCGCGGGCAAAGAGGTCCGCTTCGAGACCTACCGCACGGGCAACGCGAAGCTCGTCATCATCGCCTACGGCATCGCGGCCCGGATCGCCAAGGGCGCCATCAACCGCCTCCGGGACTCGGGATACCGGGTGGGGCTCATCCGTCCCATCACGCTCTGGCCCTTCCCGGCACAGATCATCCGCGACACGGCGGAGCGGATCGGCAACTTCCTCGTCTTCGAGATGAGCACGGGGCAGATGATCGAGGACGTCAGGCTCGCCCTGGAGGGCCGCGCCCGGGTGAGCTTCTACGGGCGCCCCGGAGGGGTCGTCCCCACGCCGGCGGAGCTCGCGAAGGCCATCGTCCAGGAATACCAGAGGTAGCGAACCGATGCAGAAGGTCTTCTCCAGGCCGAAATCGCTCAAGGACACCCCGTTCCACTACTGCGCGGGGTGCGGCCACAGCGTCACCCACCGGCTCATCTGCGACGCCGTCGACCAGCTGGGCATCCGCGGGATCACGATCGGCGTTCCGCCCGCGGGCTGCGCGGTGCTGGCCTACAACTACTTCGACGTGGACATGCTCGAGGCGCCCCACGGGAGGGGCTGCGCCGTCGCGACGGGCATCAAGCGGACGCTGCCCGACCGCGTCGTCTTCTCCTACCAGGGCGACGGGGACCTCGCCGCCATCGGCACCGCGGAGACCTTCCACGCGGCCAACCGCGGCGAGAACATCACCGTCATCTTCATCAACAACGCCGTCTACGGCATGACCGGCGGCCAGATGGCCCCGACCACCCTGCTGGGCATGGCGTCCACCACGTCGCCCCCGGGCCGGAGCGCGATGCTCGACGGGCACCCCATCCGCATGAGCGAGGTGCTGGCCGGGCTCGACGGGGTGCGATACGTCGAGCGCTGCGCCGTCAACTCGCCGCAGAACATCCTGCGCGCCGGCCGTGCCATCCGCAAGGCCTTCCGGTACCAGATGGACGGTGTCGGGTTCACCCTGATCGAGGTCCTCTCCCAGTGCCCCACGAACTGGAAGATGACCCCCGCCGAGTCCTGCCGGTGGATCGACGAGGTGATGACGAAGACCTTCCCCCTCGGGGTGATCAAGGATATCCAGCAAGGGGGGAAGCATGCAGATTAAGACCGTCTTTGCAGGCTTCGGCGGCCAGGGCGTCCTCATGATGGGATACAGCCTCGCCCATGCGGCCATGCACGAGGGCCTGCACGTCACCTACCTGCCGTCCTACGGCGCCGAGGTCCGCGGGGGGACGGCCAACTGCACGGTGGCCGTCTCGGACGAGGAGATCGCCTCGCCCGTGGCATCCCAGCCCGATTTCATCGTCGCCATGAACACCCCGTCCCTCATGGCCTTCCAGACGAGGATCGCCCCCGGCGGGGCCTTTTTCCTGAACTCCTCCATCGTCGAGGGGCGCCCGAACCGCAGGGACATCACCCTCTACGAGATCCCCGCGGCCGCCATCGCCTCGGAGCTGGGAAACCCCAGGGTGCAGAACGTCGTGATGATGGGTGCCTATGTCAAGGCGACGCGGCTCGTCTCCGCCGATACCTACCTCAAGAGCCTCAAGGCGATCCTCGGGGGACGGAAGAAGGCGGCGATGGAGGTCAACCGGAAGGCCTTCTCGGCCGGTTACGAGACCATCGACTAACGCAGGGGGAGCCCGACCTTCATGACCATCAAGCAGATCTCCGTCCAGCTGCAGAACATCCCGGGACAGCTCGCGAAGCTCGTGGACATCCTGGACAAGGAAGATATCAGCGCCAAGGCCATCTCCGCGGCCAGCACGGCCGAGAGCAGCGTCGTGCGGCTCGTCGTCAACGACCCCGACCGGGCCGAGAAGGTCCTGGAGACCTTCGGCTTCACCTTCGAGGTGCAGCCGGTGCTGGCCGTCGAGGTGCCCTGCCACCCGGCCGGGATGAATGCCATCGTCAAGCCCCTGATGGACGCGGAGATCAACATCCACTACATCTACACGACCATCGAGCGTATCGGGAAGGAAACGATCCTCATCCTGGGCGTCGACGACCACGAGGAGGCCGCGGAAATCCTGCGGGAGCACTGGATCCGCTTCGTGGGGGAACAGATCTACAATCTCTAGGGCAGAGGGCATAGGGCTAGTGGCTCGAGAGGCATTCCTTTTCCATAAGCCTTAAGCCCTTAGCCATAAGCCTTGAGCCGTTCACCTCATGCCTGTTTCAGCTGAGAAGGAAAAAGCGCTGCTCGAGCGGATGGCCCGCCTCGGGGTCGCGGAGAGCGACCTCAGGGAGACCTTCGTCCGATCCTCGGGCCCCGGGGGGCAGAAGGTCAACAAGACCTCGACCTGCGTCCAGCTCGTGCACGTCCCCACGGGGCTCACCGTCAAGTGCCAGCGGGAACGCTCCCAGGCGATGAACCGGTTCCTGGCCCGGCGACTGCTGCTCGACCGGATCGAGAGGCTGCAGAGGGGCGTCGTCGAGGCGGAACGGGAACGCGTCGAGAAGATCCGGCGACAGAAGCGCAAGCGCTCGAAGCGCGCGAGGGAAAAGATGCTCGAGGCAAAGCGCCGCCATTCGGAAAAGAAGGGCCTGCGGGCGAAGATCCCGCGGGACGGAGATTGACGGCGGGCAAAAAAAAGGGGAAAGAAGCCTCTTTTTATTTCGCTTCTTCCCCCTTTTTCCGATGATACCAGGGATATGATGATTTAACCGAGCAGCTTGATGATCGGGTTCGCGTAGAGAATCACGAGCGACACGACGAGGGCGTAGATCGCGACGGATTCCGTCATGGCCATACCGACCATCATGGTGAGCATGATCTTGCCCTGTGCCTCGGGATTTCTCCCCACGGCATTGGACGCACCGCCGGTCGCCTGCCCGATGCCCAGTCCCGCCCCGATGGCGCCGAACCCCATGGCGATGCCGGCCGCGATCACGGAGCAGCCCAGAACGATCGCCTTGGTGTAATCCGTTCCGCCTTCCTTCTCGGCGGCAAGGGCCAGGGACGCGAAACCGAACACGAACAGGATGGATACCAGCGCTGCGAACATCTTCTTGGACTTCATCTCAACCTCCTCTCTGTCTTTGGATTGAACACAGGTCATCTCTCTCTGAAGGTCTCCGGCCCCGATCCCTCGTCCGGCGCTTCGTCACCCCCTTTCCGACGTCGGCGCGGGCGGGATTGCGCGCCCGCTGCGGCTTTCGTGGACCGGTTCGACCGCGTACTTTATTAAAGAGATAAAAAAGAATTGTCAAGGACAATTTGATTGTGCTATCAGCCGGGCCGTGGGATCCTGAGGCGGCGGCATGACGGAAGAGAAACAAACGGCGAGACGGGGCAAGGTCTATCGGGTCATGAATCCTTTCGACGATGACCGCCGGCATCAAATCCTGAGGCAGCTCCAGGGCGATCTCCCCGTTGAGAGAAGGCCCTTCCGCACCGCGGCGTCCCGCGCGGGGAGCGACGAGCGGGACGTCCTGGAGACGATCCGGAGCCTCCTGCGCGAGGGCACGATCCGGAAATTCGGCGCCGTGCTGAAACACCAGCGGGCGGGCATCACCCGCAACGCCATGGTGGTGTGGGCCGTGCCCCCGCAGCGCATCGAAGAGACGGGGGCCCTGTTCGCATCCTGCAAGGCGATCACGCACTGCTACGAGCGGCGCCCGCACTTCCTGGGCCGGTACAATCTCTTCACGATGATCCACGCCGGCGAAGGGACACTCGAAGAGCTCGTCGCGGAGATCGCCGGGCGCGCGGGGATCCGCGACTACCTGGTCCTGCACAGCGAAGAGGAATTCAAGAAGAGCAGTATGGAATACTACTAGGCGGGAGGCGAAAGGCTCAGGGCAGATGGAGAGGGGGATTGTCCCTTCAGCCCCTTGCCTTTTGCGTGCGCGATGATTCCGGGGCCCCTATGAAGCAAAATCGTTCCCTCGAGCTTTTCATGAAGGCGAAGAACCTCATCCCCGGCGGCGTGAACAGCCCCGTCCGGGCGTTCGGTTCCGTCGGTTCATCGCCGTTCTTTGTCGGGAAGGCCTCGGGCTCGAAGGTCTGGGACGTCGACGGCAACCGCTACATCGACTACGTGGCCTCCTGGGGCCCCATGATCCTCGGCCACGCCCATCCCGCCGTGGTCGCCGCGATCCGCGACACGGCGAAGCGGGGCACCAGCTACGGGGCCCCCACGGCCGCCGAGGTCGAGATGGCCGAGACGATCGCGCGCGCCTTCCCCTCCATGGACCAGGTCCGGATGGTCAGCTCCGGGACGGAGGCGACCATGAGCGCCATCCGGCTTGCCCGGGGATACACGGGGCGCGAGAAGATCCTCAAGTTCGAGGGCTGCTATCACGGCCATGCCGATTCTCTGCTGGTGAAGGCGGGCTCCGGCGTGGCGACGCTCGGCATCCCCGGAAGCCCGGGGATCCCGAGAGGGCTGGCCGAGCTCACGATCACGGTTGCCTTCAACGATCCGGCCGCCGTGAGGACCGCGGTGCGAAAGCACGGCAAGGAGCTGGCCTGCGTGATCGTCGAACCCGCCGCGGGCAACATGGGGCTCGTCCCCCCCGCACCCGGGTTCCTGGAAGAGCTGCGGGAGATCACCGCGGAGCGGGGGATCGTGCTGATCTTCGACGAGGTCATCTCGGGCTTCCGGCTGCGCTTCGGGGGATTCCAGGACCTCGTCGGGGTCCGCCCCGACCTCACCTGCCTCGGGAAGATCATCGGCGGCGGGTTGCCCGTCGGGGCTTTCGGCGGCCGCAGGGAGATCATGGAATCGCTCGCGCCGGCGGGCCCCGTCTACCAGGCGGGGACCCTCTCGGGAAACCCCCTGGCCATGGCGGCGGGGCTGGCGACCCTCGACATCCTGAAGAACGGGTCCGATTACCGGGCGCTCGAGCGCCGGACCCGCCGGCTCTGCGACGGGATGATGAAGCTCTTCCGGAAGAAGGGCATTGCCGCCACCCTCAACCGGTGCGGCTCCATGTTCACCGTCTTCTTCACGGAAGGCGCAGTGACGGATTTCGCCTCGGCCCTGCGTTGCGACACGCGCCTGTTCGCCCGGTACTTCAACGCCATGCTCCGCCGCGGCGTGAGCCTTCCGCCCTCGCAGTTCGAGACGGCCTTCGTCTCCTTCGCCCATACGGAGGAGGACATCGACCGCACCCTCGAGGCCTGCGGGAGCGCCCTGGCCGAACTCTGACCCCCCCGCCCCGGGGCGCCGCGGCGGGCAATTGTGTTGACAGCCCCCGGGGCATTGTCTATGATTCGAAACCTGCCTGATAGGCCTCGGAAAAGGGCCCGGGCGAAACCGGCCTTACCGGCCGGAGAACGGCGAAAAGGAACGCGCGAATGAAACGGGCCTTCATCACGGGCATCACGGGCCAGGACGGCTCGTACCTCGCGGAGTTTCTGCTCTGCAGGGGATACGAGGTGCACGGGCTGATCCGTCGCTCGAGCACGTTCAACACCGACCGGATCGACCATCTCTTCAAGGACCTCCACGACCCCGCGGCCCGCCTCTTCCTGTATTACGGCGACCTGTCGGTGTCGGGGCAGCTCACGGATCTGCTTCACGACATCCGCCCCGACGAGATCTACCACCTCGGGGCCCAGAGCCACGTGCGGGTCAGCTTCGACATGCCCGAATACACCGGGGACGTGACAGGGCTCGGCACCCTGCGGCTTCTGGAGGCCATCCGGAAGACGGGCATCCCGGCACGCTTCTACCAGGCCTCGTCGAGCGAGATGTTCGGCGCGGCGCCGCCGCCTCAGAGCGAGGCGACACCGTTCCACCCCCGCAGCCCGTACGCCGCCGCGAAAGTCTACGCATACTACCTCGTGAAGAATTACCGCGAGGCCTACCGCCTCTTCGGCTGCAACGGGATTCTTTTCAATCACGAGTCCCCCCGCCGCGGCGAGACCTTCGTGACCCGCAAGATCACCCGTGCGGCCACCCGGATCAAAGTCGGCCTCCAGGAAAAGGTCTTCCTGGGAAACCTGCTGGCCAAGCGTGACTGGGGGTTCGCCGGGGACTACGTGGAGGCCATGTGGCTCATGCTCCAGCAGGACGAGCCGGACGATTACGTCGTGGCCACGGGTGAGACCCATTCAGTCCAGGAATTCACGGAAAGGGTATTTCAGAAACTCGGCCTGGACTGGAAGGCCCACGTCGAGATCGACCCGCGCTACTACCGGCCCACGGAAGTGGACGTCCTGCTGGGCGACGCCTCCAAGGCGAGGAAAAAGCTGGGGTGGTCGCCGAAGGTGGGTTTCGAGGAACTCATCGACAGGATGGTGGAGAGCGATCTCGAGCTGGCGCAGAAGGAGAAGACGCTGCGAGACGCCGGATTTGCCTGCGAGCCGAAGCGGATCCTTTCTTGAGCCGGCGGGATCGATCATGGACAGGGACACCAAAATCTACGTCGCCGGACACCGGGGCCTTCTCGGCACGGCCCTCGTGCGGTTGCTCCGTGAGCGGGGGCATGAGAATCTCGTCCTGCGCACGAGCGCGGAGCTCGACTTGCGCCGCCAGGCCGACGTGGAGGCCTTCTTCGAACGGGAGCGGCCGCAGGTCGTCTTCCTGGCTGCGGCCCGGGTGGGGGGGATCTGGGCGAACATGAACCATCCGGCCCCCTTCCTCTACGACAACCTGATGATCCAGACCAACGTGATCCACGCGGCCTGGCGCTTTGCGGCGGAGCGCCTGCTCTTCGTCTCGAGTTCCTGTTCCTACCCCCGGCTATGCCCGCAGCCCATGCGGGAGGAGTTCATCCTGACGGGGCCGCCCGAGCCCACCAACGAGGCCTACGCGATTGCCAAGATCAGCGGCATGAAGATGATCGAGGCCTATCACCGCCAGTACGGCGTGCGGTTCTTCTCCGTCATCTTCCCGAACCTCTACGGGCCCGGCGACAACTTCGATCCCCGGGATTCCCACGTCATCGCCGCCCTCGTGCGCCGATTCCGCGAAGCAGCGGACGGCAACCTGCCCGAGGTCGAAATCTGGGGCACCGGCCGGGCGCGCCGGGAGTTCCTCTACGTCGACGACGCGGCCGAGGCCTGCCTGTTCTTCATCGACCGGCTCTCGGGAGGCGAGGCCGTCAACGCGGGGGCCGGATCGGATGTCTCCATCGGGGAGCTGGCCGGGCGGATCGCGACGATTTCCGGCTACGGGGGCCGCCTGGTCTTCGACCCGTCGAAACCGGACGGCATGCCGCAGAAGCTGCTGGACGTCACCGCCATGGAGCGCTACGGGTGGAAGCCCCGGGTCAGCCTCGAGGAAGGGCTCCGGAAGACCTGCGCATGGTACGCCCGACACGGGGCAGGCGCCGGGGAGAAACGATGACGCTCAGGGTCAGGATCGGCGACATCCGTATCGGCGAGGAGGAGAAGGCCTCCGTTCTGGAATCCCTCGCAGAGGGCCGGCTTTCGGAAGGCCGGAAGACCAGGGATTTCGAGACGCGTTGGGCGCGGTACATCGGGACGAAGCACTGCGTGGCCCTCAACTCGGGCTCCTCGGCACTCCTGGCGGGCCTGCACGCCCTGATCCACGACGACCGTCGGCCGAAGGTCCGGCCGGGATGCAAGGTCATCACCTCCCCCGTCACCTACGTCGCCACGAGCAACGCCATCGTGCTGGCGGGGCTGGAACCGGTCTACGTCGACATCGACCCCCGCACCTTCGCGCTGGACGTCAACCAGGTCGAGGACGTGCTCCGCAGGGGCCCCGAGGGGCATGCCCTGCTCCTGCCCGTGCACCTCATGGGTTATGTCAACGACATGGATGCCCTCAACGACCTGGCGCGCCGGTACGGCCTGGCCGTCTTCGAGGACGCCGCCCAGGCCCACGGGTCGCTTTACAAGGGGCGAAAGGCCGGTTCGCTCTCGGACCTCGCAGAGTATTCCTTTTACATCGCCCACAACATCCAGGTCGGCGAGATGGGGGCCGTCGTCACCGACGACGAGGCGCTCTGCCGGCTCGTCCGACGCATCAAGGCCAACGGGAGGCTTTGCGACTGCAGGATCTGCACGCGCGCCGCAGGCAAATGCCCGCACCGCGGCGCGTCTCTCGACCCGCGGTTCACCCACGACCTCATCGGGTTCAACTTCAAGACGGCCGAACTCCACGCGGCGATCGCCATCCCCCAGATCGGCAGGGCCGACGCCATCATCCGGGCGAGGCAGTTCAACGTGCGCACCCTCAACGCGAAGCTCGAACCCTTTTCAGACATCTTCCAATTGCCGGTCTATTCCGAAGAGGTGAGCTACCTGGCCTATCCCCTGGTGGTCCGTGACCCGAGATGGTCCCGGGAAAAGATCATGCAGGCGCTGGAAAAGGCCGGCGTCGAGACGAGGCCCCTGTTCGGCTGCATCCCCACGCAGCAGCCGGCATACCGGTTCCTGCGGGATCGGTACGAAGGACGCCTGCCCCGGGCCGATTTCGTCGGCGCAAACGGCTTCTACATCGGCTGCCACCAGTACCTCGATGAGGAGGATCTCGACTGCGTGGGGGAGGCCTTCCGCAGCGTGGTCCGCAGGGGCCCCTGAAGGCTTTGCAACGGCCCGGAATCGTTCACGTTTGATTCGAGCCGGCCCCCCCGTTCCCATGGGCTATTTTTATTGACTTCCGAAGGCCGGTATGGTATAGCGCCCGAGGTTTCGATGAGAGAGGGAGACAAGGAATCGAAGAAGTCCATGATGCAGGCGGCCTATGCCAGCACCTTCGGCATCGCCCTGGTCCTGGGCATCTTCGGGGGGATCCTGATCGGCGCCTGGCTGGACAGGCTGCTCGGCACGGGAAACAAGTTCGCCATCCTCTTCCTTCTCGTCGGTGTGTTCGCTGGATTCCGAAGCCTCTTCGTGTGGATCAAGAACACGTTCGAGGACAGCTACGAAGAACCGGTCATCAGGCGGCTGAAGGATGAACCCCACCGGAAAAGACCTCCTGCAAAGAAAAATTGAGTTCCGGAATCTCGTCATCCTGGGCCTCATGCTCGCGGCGAGCCTTCTCGTCATGCCCTGGCGGTTCACGCTGGGGATTCTCCTCGGCGGCATCATCAGCATCGTGAATCTCTATTGGCTCGGGCGGGATCTGCGCGTCATCTTCTCCAACCTGTCGGGCAAGGCGAAGTCGGCCATGATGATCCGGTACTATATCCGCATGGCCGTCACGGCCGTGGTGCTCTTCTTCATCATCACCGAGCTGCCCGTGGACATCGTCGGCCTGCTTTTGGGCCTGTCGCTCGTCGTCATCAACATCGTCGTCACGGCGATTCTCGAGTTTCAAAAAAAAATTCTTCCGGAGGAGGCTAGCTGACCGAGTATGCATGCCTTTCTATTCCTGCACAACAAGTACATCCCCGATCACGTCACCTACACGGTCCTGGTCATGGCCATCCTGGCTTTGCTGGGGTTTCTCGCCACGCGGCGCATGGACATCTACCCGAACCGGGTCCAGAACGTCATGGAGGTCTTCGTCAACGCCTTCCACAACCTCCTGATCGACACGATGGGCGAACACGGCAAGAGGTTCTTCCCCCTGATCGCGACCATCGGGTTCTTCATCCTCTTCTCGAACCTCATCGGCCTCATCCCCGGCTTCGAGTCGCCCACGGCAAGCCTCAACACGACGGTGGCCATGGCCCTCGTCGTCTTCTTCCTGACGCACATCGTGGGCGTGCAGGTGCAGGGCATGAAGTACTTCAAGCAGTTCCTGGGCCCCGTCTGGTGGCTCATCCCGCTCATGATGCCCATCGAGATCATCAGCCACCTCTCGAGGCCGCTGTCGCTCTCGGTCCGGCTCTTCGGGAACATCCAGGGCGGGCACATCGTCGTGGCGGTCATCTTCGTGCTCGTGCCGCTGCTGATCCCCCTGCCCATCCTGATCCTCAAGATCCTGATCTCCGTCATCCAGACGCTGGTCTTCATGCTGCTGTCGATGATGTACATCGCCGGCGCCATGGAGGAGCATCACTAATAGACGGGCTTAAGGCGTAGGGCTAAGGGCTTAAGGCAAAAATAATACCTCTGGGAGCAAAAAGGGTCGGGAGAAATCTCCCGACCCTTTCCTTTTATCCATAAGCCTTGAGCCTTTTGCCCTAAGCCTGATGTCGCTCTCAGAGCGACATGACGTAGTCATGGATCGCCCGGGCCGCCTTGCGGCCGGCGCCCATGGCCAGGATGACCGTGGCCGAGCCCGTGACGATGTCGCCGCCGGCCCAGACGCCCTTGCGTGTCGTCTCGCCCGTCTCGTCCTTCGTCACGATGTAGCCCCAGCGGTTCGTCTCGAGACCGGGGGTCGTCATGGGGATCACGGGGTTGGCCATCGTGCCGACGGAGACGACGACGGTGTCGACGTCGATGGTGAACTCCGAGCCCTTGATCACGACGGGCCTGCGCCGGCCCGACTCGTCGGGTTCGCCCAGTTCCATCCGCTGGCAGACCATCTGCCGCACCCAGCCCTTCTCGTCGCCGATGTACTCGATGGGGTTGGTGAGGAACCGGAACTGCACGCCTTCCTCCTCGGCGTGATGGACCTCCTCGGCCCGGGCGGGCATCTCGGTCTTCGTCCGGCGGTAAATGATGTAGGCGTTCTCCGCCCCCAGGCGAAGGGCCGTGCGCACCGAGTCCATGGCCACGTTGCCTCCCCCGATGACGGCCACGTTGCGGCCCTTGGCGATGGGCGTATCGTACTCGGGGAACCGGTAGGCCTTCATGAGGTTCGAGCGGGTGAGGTATTCGTTGGCCGAGTAGATCCCCGAGAAGTTCTCGCCGGGGATGTTCATGAAGACCGGGGCCCCGGCCCCTACGCCGAGGAACACGGCGTGGAACCCCTCGGCGAAGAGGTCGTCGATCGTCTTGAGCCTGCCGATGGCCGCGTCGGTCACGATCCGGACCCCCAGCTTCTGCAGGTAGTCCACCTCGGCGTCGACGATGCTCTTGGGGAGGCGGAACTCCGGGATGCCGTAGATCAGCACGCCCCCGGCCTTGTGGAGGGCCTCGAAGATGGTGACCCCGTGACCCATCTTGACGAGGTCGCCCGCGATCGTGAGCCCCGCAGGTCCCGCCCCGACCACGGCGATCCGCCTGCCCGTCGGCGCGGGAAGCGCAGGGACCTCGACCGACCCCGCGCTGCGCTCGTAGTCCGCGACGAACCGCTCCAGGCGTCCGATCGCGACGGGGTCCCACTTCTTCCCGAGAATGCAGAGCTTCTCGCACTGGTCTTCCTGCGGACAGACCCTGCCGCAGACGGCGGGCAGGCAGTTGGTCTCCTTGATCTTCCGGGCCGCCCCCAGGAAATCCCCGTCGGCCACCCGCTTCACGAACCCCGGGATGTCGATGTCCACCGGGCACCCCGTCACGCATCCCGGCTTCTTGCACTGGATGCATCGCCGGGCTTCCAGCATGGCCGTCTCGGGGGAATAGCCCAGAGGGACCTCGTCGAAATTGGTGATCCGCGCCCGCGGGTCCTGCTCCGGCATGGCCTGCCGCGGGATGCGCTCCTTCTTGTCCTTCTTTTCCGCCTTGTCCTTATCGGTCATGGTTTCCGCACCTGCACAGTTCCCTGGCTCTCTGTTCCTGCTCGGCGTACATCTGCAGCCGGCTCATCAGGAGCCCGAAGTCGACCTGGTGGCCGTCGAACTCGGGGCCGTCCACACAGGTGAACTTGGTCTTGCCGCCCACGGTCACCCGGCAGGCCCCGCACATGCCCGTACCGTCCACCATGATGGGGTTGAGGCTCACGATCGTCTTGATTCCGTGGGGGCGCGTCACGTTGGCGACGACGCGCATCATGGGCACGGGGCCGATGGCGAAGACCCGGTCGATCTTCGTGCCCGCCGTGATGAGGTCCCGCAGCACGTCGCTCACGAACCCGTGGTAGCCGTAACTGCCGTCGTCGGTGGCGACGTGGAGCTCGTCGCTCACACCGCGCGACTCCTCCTCGAGAATCAGCATGTTCTTCGTCCGGGCCCCGATGATGGAGATGACCCGGGTCCCCTTCTCCCGGAGCGCCTTGGCGATGGGGTAGACGACGCCGATGCCCACGCCGCCGCCGACGCAGACCGCCGTCCCGATGCCGTCGATCTCCGTGGGGTGACCGAGCGGGCCCAGGACGTGCTGGATGACGTCGCCGGGCTCGAGCTGCGCGAGCTGATCCGTCGTCTTGCCGACGACCTGGTAGATGATCGTCAGCGTCCCCTTCACGGGGTCCGAGTCGACGATGGTCAGGGGGATGCGCTCCCCCCGGTCGTCGATCATGAGAATGATGAACTGGCCGGCCCTGCGCTTCTTCGCGATCTCGGGCGCCTCGAAGACCGTCTTGACGATGTTCTCGGAGAGAACGACCTTTTCCGTGATCCGGTGCAACGCCTGTGTCCTCCTTGCCTGCATCCGTGAGGCGTTCCTGCATCCCCGCGGCGAATCGACCGCTCCAGGTCTTCCTTCGCTGCAGACGCAACACCTCGCCCTTCGGGCTCAAACGGGTTGCGCTGCGGCCGCTCCGCTTCGACAGGAGCGGTTCGCGAAAAAACGCCTGACGTCGCCGTCGGGATCCATGCCCGCCTCTTCTGCGGGTTCCAATCCCCTCGTGTTCATAAAAAGGGGAGCCCGAAGGCTCCCCCTTCGCACCTTCTGCCGCCGTCCCGTCAATACTCCTTGGTCAGCTTGTCGAGCTCGGCCAGGCTGAAGACGGGGCCGTCCTTGCAGACGTACTTGCTGCCCACGTTGCAGCGGCCGCACTTGCCGATGCCGCATTTCATCCGCATCTCGAGGGAGGTGATGATGTTCTCCTTCGAGAACCCGAGGTCGAAGAAGACGGGCAGCGTGAAGCGGATCATGATCGGGGGGCCGCAGATGACCGTCACGGCGTTCTCCTTGCTCGGGGCCACCTCCTTGCAGACGGTGGGGACGAACCCCTCGCGGCCCTTCCAGGTCGCGTCGCCCTTGTCGACCGTCACGTTGAGATCGATGTCGCCGCGCTTGCCCCAGGCCTCCAGCTCGTCCTTGTAGAGCAGCAGCCCGGGGGTGCGGGCGCCGTAGACGACGGTGATCTTCCCGAAGCGCTTGCGGTTCTCCTCGAAGATCATGTAGTTGATCAGCGACCGCAGGGTCGTGAAGGCGAAGCCGCCGCCCACGATGACGATGTTCTTCCCCTCGAGGTATTCGATGGGCCAGGAGTTGCCCAGCGGGCCCCGGACGCCCATGAGGGTCCCTTCCTCCATCTCGTGGAGGGCCGAGGTCACGACGCCGGCCTTCTGGACGGTGAACTCGATGTAGCCCTTCTGGGTGGGCGAGGAGGCGATGCCGATGGGAGACTCGCCCTTGCCGTAGACCGAGAGCTCGGCGAACTGGCCCGGGGTGTACCGGAAGCGCTCCTCGTCCTCCTTGTTCACGAAGGCCAGCCGGAAGGTCTTGATGTCCTTCGTGTCCACCTCCGTGATGATCTTGATGACCTCCACGGGCATGGGCACGTAGGGGTTCTCGGCGACGATCTGCTGTAACGGCTTCTGCATCGGTGGGTCTCCTCCGATCCTAGAGTTTCGATACGTCCTCGACGATCTTGCGGATGTCGATGTTCACGGGGCAGGCCATGACACAGCGCCCGCAGCCCACGCAGGCGATGGCGTCGAAGTTGTCCACGTAGTACTTGAACTTGTGCATCAGGCGCTGGCGCCAGCGCTGCTTCTGGCTCGTCCGGGGGTTGTGGCCCGAGGTCTCCAGCGTGAACAGGGGGAACATGCAGGAATCCCAGTTGCGGATCCGCACCCCGTCGTCGCCCTTCATCTCGTCGCTGATGTCGAAGCAGTGGCAGGTGGGACACAGGTAGGTGCAGGTCCCGCAGGCCAGGCACTTGCCGGCGATCGTGTCCCAGAAGGGGTGCTCGAAGCTCACGTCGAGGATGGGCTTGACGGCCCTCCCGGGGATCTTCCTCTTGATCTCGGCGGCCGACTGCTCGGCGATGGCCTTCTGCTTCGCCTCGGCCGAGGCGTCGGCGGCCGTCGCCTCGCCGAAGTAGGGGGCCAGGGCCTCGCCCTTGAGCGTCAGGAACTCCACGAGCCAGCTCTCCCCGAGGTCCGTGATCTGGATGTCGGAGCCCTGCGTCGAGGTGGGGCTGCCGTCCACGGACGTGCAGAAACAGGTCGAATAGGGGGGATGCACGCAGGCCAGCGAGATGACCGTCCCCTTCTTCCGCTTGTCGATGTAGTAGGGGTCCTTCCACTTCTCCTGGTCGAAGAGCATGTCCAGAAGGGCGAAGCTGCGGGCATCGCAGGGACGAACGCCGAAGAGCACGAACTCCTGCGCGTCGGCGGGCATGGCGGCAAAGACCATCCCCTTGGGGCTCCGCGTGTACTTCAGCAGAGGCTCCGAGTGCGGGAAGAAGACCGCCTTCGGCGCGTTCTTCGTGTTGGCGAAAGAGGTGAGCGGCTCCATCCCCGGCCCGAGGATCTTGAACAGGACGTTGTCCTCGTCCTGCACCGGCGCAAAGACGGGTTTGTCGGCGGCCATCTTCTTCACGACGCCGGACAGTTTGTCCTTCTTGAGCAGTTTCTTTTCCATGGCGTTCCTTGTCTGAGAAATTCTGCATTCCCCCCGCGTCCGGGGGGCGGGTTTGCGTCCTTACATCAGCTTCAGCGACTGCACGAGCGGCATGGGATCGGTGATGTGGAGCGTGAACCACTTCTCCGGACCGGGCAGCCCCATCGCGAGCGCGAGGAGCTCCGTGAAGTAGAAGACCGGCATCTTCAGCCCCGCGTCGGCGCGCATGTCGAGGTTCGCCATGCACAGGGGGCAGGCCGTTACGATGCAGTTGGCCCCCGCTTCCCTTGCCATCGACGCCAGCTTGTTGACCATCCTGGCCACGATGTCCGTTCGGCTGATGGAGAGGCTGCCGCCGCAGCAGTCCGTCTTGAAGGCCCACCGCTTCACGTCGGCCCCGCAGGCCCCCAGGATCTTGTCGAGCAGCACCGGGTTCTCGTAGTCGTCGAACCGGCAGACCTCGGGCGGCCTCAGCAGCAGGCACCCGTAATAGGAAACGGGCTTGAGCCCCTCGAGCTTCTTGACGACCTTCCTCTCCAGGGCATCGAGGCCGATGTCGTTGGCGATGATGTCGATCGGGTTGCGGATGGCGATCCCGTCGGTCAGTTTGGCCCCGATGATCGATTCCATCTCCGCGCGGAGGGCCGCGTCCTTCTCGAGGTGATGCTGGGCGCTCTTGAAGCGGTTGAAGCAGGCCGCGCAGGGAATCATCACGTCCAGGCCCTTTTTCTGCGCGATCGCCAGGTTCCGGGCCGGCAGCGCCACGGAGAGCTTGTAGTTCGTGCTGTGCGCCGATGTCGCCCCGCAGCAGGACCAGTCGTCGATCTCCTGGGTCTCGATGCCCAGGGCACGGCTCACGGCCTCGATGGACTGGCTGTATTCTTTCGCCGTTCCGTGCGCGGAACAACCGGGATATAGAGAAACCTTCACGGAATGCCTCCTGTGCTCTTGACTGAGGGCTTAGGGCTGATGGCTTAGGGTCTGGGTAACACTCTTGTTCCTTTTCCTTACGCCTGATGCCGTAAGCCTTATGCCCGTTTTACGCCGTTTTCGTCCTTTCGAAGATCTTCCGGACGGAAGCCACGTCCTTCGTCTTGGGGGCGAAGATCGAGAGCTTCCCCTTCGTGAACATGTCGAGCCCGAGGGCCATGTCGGAGAAGAGGTCCCCCGACTTGAGCTTGTAGTTGACCATCATCATGGGCTCGTTGAGCCGCCCGCCCGAGCGGATGCTGGACAGGAAGGCCTGGTGGAAGGCGAGGACGCTCTTCTCCTTCGCGCCCTTGCCGCTCTCGAGGGCCATCTGCCTGAGCACGTCCATCATCCGCGCGATGTCCACCTCGTTGGGGCAGCGCGTGATGCAGGTCTCGCAGGAGGCGCACAGCCAGATCGTGGAGCTTCCCAGGACCTGTTCCTTCAGGCCCATCTGGATCATCTTGATGACCTTGTTCGGGTTGTACTCCATCACGAACGCCATCGGGCAGCCCGCCGTGCACTTCCTGCAGTGGTAGCAGCGCTGGATGGGAACCCCGCCGATCCTCTCGTTGACTTCGTCCAGAAACGTCTTCATGTCCTCTCCGTTTGTATTCCTTGAGCCTTTAGCCTTTAGCCTTTAGCCTTCAGCCTGCCGCGCAGCGGCTTAGTGCCCTCCCCCTCCCGGCTCGTAGATGAACTCCTGCTTGTCGTCCATTCTCTGATCCTGAAGCGGCGCCGGGAAATCGATCTTCTCGCCTGCCCGCTGACTGAACAGCACGAAGCAGTCCTTGTCGAGCTTCTTGAGGAACTTCCGCAGGTCGACGCCCATGGGGCAGACGCTGACGCAGGAGCCGCAGTCCACGCAGCGGCCCACCATGTGGTACATCCGCATGAACTGGAAGACCTGCGTGTCCGAGGGGTCCTCGCCGATGCCCACCCACTGGGGCATGCTCTGTTCCGCGAAGCATACCTTGCAGTAACAGGACGGGCAGGCCTGGCGGCAGGCGGCGCAGCGGATGCACTTGGCCATCTCCTTCTGGAAGTAGGCCCAGCGCTCCTCGGGCGGGAGTTTCTCGAACTCGTCGATGCCGGCGTACTCCGCGGCCGGGTTCATGGCCGGGGCGGGCTCGCCGAGCATCATGTCCGAGATCACGGGGTTGTTGAAACGGCAGGTGACGCAGTTCTCGGCCAGCACGTCCTTCAGGGCGACGGTCTTTTCGCCGCTTGCGGTCTTGACCTTCAGGTTTGCACCGTCCAAGGCCCCTTCCAGGATCTCCTCGCCGCCCAGCTTCGCGGCAAGGGCCCTGCGGTCCACGTAGCCCGTGCAGGGCACGCCGAGAATCGAGACGTCCAGCCGCTCGTACTGCCTCTCCTGCAGGTGGATGACCAGCGAGCGCGAGGTGCAGCCCTTGGTCACCACGCCGACGACCTTGCGCTTGCGGTCGTCGGGCTTGAGGCGCTTCTGGGACTCCTTGTGGGCGCTGATCAGGTCGTGCACGTACTTGGCGAGGTTGTGCTGGCAGAAGGCGTTCCAGACGAGCTTGTCCGCGTCCTCGGGGGTCGTGATGAACACCGGGGTCGCCGTCAGCGGCAGGGTCCCCGCCTCGTAGCCCACGATGACGTCCACCTTCTTTTCGGCCAGGAGCCTCTTCGCCTCTTCCCGCAGCTTCTTCTCTACTGTTTCCACGTTCCCGATTCCTTCTGTTCCGGTTATTTCGCAGCGGCGACGTCATTGTCGCGCAGTTTCTTGACCAGCTTCGTCGCCGGCCCCAGGGCCCTCACCCGCTCCGTCACGCCCTTGACGATCTGGGCGAACCGATCTCCCTCCGAGGCCGACACCCAGGTGAACGTCGTCCGCCCGTCCTCGAGCCCGATGTAGTTCAGGAAGCTCTTCAGGGTGGCGAACTTCCGGCGCGCCGAGAGGTTGCCCGTGATGTAGTGGCATTCGCCCGGATGGCACCCCGAGACCAGAACGCCGTCGGCGCCGGCCTGCAGCGCCTTGACGACGTAGAAGGGGTTGATCCGGCCCGTGCAGGGCACACGGATGATCCGCACGTTCGGGGGGTACTGGATCCGGCTGATCCCCGCCAGGTCGGCCCCCGCGTAGGTGCACCAGTTGCAGACGATGGCGACGATCTTCGGTTCCCACCCTTCCGATTTCTTGCCTGTGGGTTTGTCGTGCTGTGACATCGAGTTTTCTCCAAATTTCAGGTTAAAGACCTGTCTGTTCAAAAATGCCTGGATGCCAGGCGCCCTGCAAATAAAGGATAAGCGGGTCTGAAGGTAAGAAGGTTGGAGAAGCGGGGAGCAAGCATTCGGCCGTAAGATGACCCAACCTTCTCACCCTCTTACCTTCTCACCTTCTGCATTCACTCAGATAGCCGAGGAAATCTGCGCCAGCACTTCCTCGTTGTTGAAGCCGTTGAGGTCGATGGCGTTCATGCGGCACGAGGCCGTGCAGACGCCGCAGCCCTTGCAGAGCACCGTGTTGACCACGGCGCACCCCTCGGCGAGATCCACCGCCACCGCCCCGTAGGGGCAGTTGGACTCGCAGAGGCCGCAGGCCATGCACCGCTCCTTGTTCACGTAGGCCGTCTTGCCCTCGGACTCGATGAAGTCCTTCGTGAGGATCGTGCAGGCCCTCGACACGGCGGCGTTGGCCTGGGCGATGGTTTCCTCGCTCATCTTCGGGGCGTGGGCCATGCCGCACATGTAGATGCCGTCGGTGGCGAAGTCCACGGGGCGCAGCTTCACGTGCGCCTCGAGGAAGAAGCCGTCCTGGTTCGTGGGGACCTTGAGCATCATGCCGATGGCGGCGTTCTCCGGGTTGGGCACGGTGCCCACGGACAGGGCCAGGATGTCGGCCCGCAGGTCGACCGGCTCGTTCAGGATCGGGTCGAAGACGCTCACCGTCACCTTCCCGCCGTCCACCTTCACCTCGGGCTTGCGCTCCTCGTCGAAGCGGACGAACTTCACGTTGAGCTCCCGGGCCTTCTTGTAGAAGTCCTCCTTGAGGCCGTAGGTCCGGATGTCGCGGTAGAGGATCGTGACGTCCTTCTCGGGGTCGAGCTCCTTGAGCTTCAGGGCGTTCTTGATCGCCTCGCTGCAGCAGTAGCGGCTGCAGTAGGGACGCTCGAAACACCGGGAGCCCACGCACTGGATCATGACGACGCTGCGGGCGGCCCCGACCTTGTAGTCCTTGTCGTGGATCATCTTCTCGAGGTCGCGCTGGACCACGATGGCCTCGCTCGTGCCGTAACCGTACTCCTTGGTCTCGAGCTCGTAGGCGCCCGTGGCGACGATCACGACGCCGTGCGGGATTTCCTGCTCCTTGCCGTCGGCAAGGACCGTCGTCTTGAAGTTGCCGATGAAGCCGTCGATCTTCTTGATCTCGGCGCCGGTGATCACCTGGATCTTCGGGTTGGCCCTCACCCTCTCGAGCAGGCCCGCCAGGTGCTTCTGCGTGTCGAGGCCCTCGAGGGTGTAGTAGAGCCTGGCGTAGTTGCCGCCGAGCTGCTTTTCCTTCTCCACGATGGTGGACTCGAAGCCCTGGTCCGCCAGCGACAGGGCCGCCGTGATGCCCGCCAGCCCCCCGCCGATGACCAGCGCGCGGTGGTTGACGGCCAGGTGCCCCGGCTTGAGGGGCTTCAAGAACTGCGCCTTGGCGACGGACATCCGCACGAGGTCCTTGGCCTTCTCCGTGGCCGCCTCGGGCTCGTTCATGTGGACCCACGAATCCTGGTCGCGGATGTTGGCCATCTCGAAGAGGTAGCGGTTGAGGCTCGCCTTCTCGATGTTCTCCTGGAAGAGCGGCTCGTGGGTGCGCGGCGAGCAGGAGGCCACGACGACGCGGGTCAGGTTGTGCTCCTTGATCACCTCGCCCATCTTGACGGCCGTGTCCTGGGAGCAGGTGAAGAGGTTGTCCGTGGCGAAGACGACGTTGGGCAGGGTCTTGGCGTACTCGACGACCTCGGGCACGTTGACGACGCCGCCGATGTTGATGCCGCAGTGGCACACGAAGACGCCGATCCGCGGCCCGATGCCGCGCAGGTCCTTCTCGGCCGGCAGCGTGCTCTCCGTGACGAGGGTGTCGCGGGCCGGGGCCAGGATCCCCGTGGCGCAGGCGGCCGCACCGCTGGCCTCCATGACCGTTTCGGGGATGTCCTTGGGGCCCGCGAAGGCGCCGCAGACGAAGACGCCGCCGCGGCTCGTCTGGACGGGGTTCTCCAGGGACGTTTTCGCAAAGCCGTGCTCCTCGAGCTCGATGCCGAGGGCTTTGGCCAATTTCGCCGCCTCCTTCGGGGGCGTGAGCCCCACGGAGAGCACGACCATGTCGAACTCCTCCTCGACGAGCCGGCCGTCCTCGGTGACGTAGGTCATCAGCAGGTTCTTCGATCCCTGGAGCTCCTTGATCGTCGAGGGCATGGAGCGGATGTAGCGGATCCCGTACTCGGACTTGGCGCGGTTGACGAAGCGGTCGAAGTCTTTGCCGTGGGCCCGGATGTCCATGAAGAAGATCGTGGGCTCGAGGGTCCTGAGATGCTCCTTGCCGATGATGGCCTCCTTGGTGGCGTACATGCAGCACACCGAGGAGCACCAGGAGTTGCCGCAGGAGGTGTCACGCGAGCCGACGCACTGGATGAAGGCGATCTTGCGGGGCTCCTTGCCGTCGGAGAGCCTCTGCACGTGGCCGAAGTAGGGACCCGAGGCCGAGAGGATGCGCTCGAACTGGATGCTCGTGACAACGTTGGCGTAGACGCCGAAGCCGTACTCGCCGCGGAGCTTCGGGTCGAAGATCTCGAACCCCGGTGCGGCGATGACGGCGCCGACCTCGATCGTTTCCTCCTCGTAGGTGTCCTCGTGCTTCACGGCGCCGGCCAGGCAGGCCTCGACGCACTGGTAGCACTCGGAGCAGATCCCGCAGGCCAAGCACCGGCTCGCCTCGGCGACGGCCTGGGCCTCGGTGAACCCGAGGCCCACCTCCCGCCAGTCCTTGCGGCGCTCGGCCGGGTCGGCGTGGGGGTACTTCACGCGGGGGACCTTCTTGACGTCCCGGAGGTCCGCCTTGTCGGCAAGGCCCTTCGTCCAGTCCCGGGCCCGGCCCGCCTTGACGTCCTCGCCCTTCAGATAGCGGTCGATGGACTTGGCGGCCTCCTTGCCGGCGTTGATGGCCTTGATGACCGTGGCGGGGCCCGTCACGGCGTCGCCGCCGGCGAAGATCCCGGGAACGGTCGTCTGGAACGTGACGGGGTCCACGTCGAAGTTGTTCCACTTGTTGATGGAGATGCCGCTGTCCTTGGCCACGAAGCCCAGGTCGCAGGCCTGGCCGATGGCCGGGACGACGGCGTTGCACTCGACGACGAACTCGGAGCCCTTGATGGGCACGGGGCGCCGTCGGCCGCTGGCGTCGGGCTCGCCCAGCTCCATCCGGAGGCACTCGATGCCCGTCACCTTGCCGTCCTTGCCGATGACGCGGGTGGGCGCCACGAGGAACTCGAAGCGGATCCCTTCCTCCTCGGCCTCCTCGATCTCCTCGGGGGAGGCGGGCATCTCGGCCCGCGACCGGCGGTAGAGGATGAAGACGTCCTTCGAGCCCGTGCGGACGGCCGTGCGGACGGCGTCCATCGCCACGTTGCCGCCGCCGATGACGGCGACCTTCTCGCCGAGATAGACCTTCTCGCCCAGGTTGACGCGCTTGAGGTAATCGATCCCGTGGATCACGCCCTCCATCTCCTCGCCGGGGATGTCGAGCTTGCTCGAGATGTGGGCGCCCACGCCGATGAACAGGGCGTCGTACTCCTTGCGGAGCTGCTCCAGGGTGATCGTTTTGCCGACTTCCTGGTTGCAGAGGATCTTCACGCCCATGTCGGTCATGGTCTTGATCTCGGCGTTGATGGTGTTGCGGGGCAGGCGGTACTCGGGGATGCCGAGGGTCATCCAGCCGCCGGGGATGGGGGCCTTTTCGTAGACCGTGACGTCATACCCCTCGACGGTCAGGTAATAGGCGCAGGACAGGCCCGCGGGGCCGGCGCCGACGACGGCCACCTTCTTGCCCTTTTTCTCCTTGATCGCGGGGACGTATTTCGTCGCGTCGTTGAGGTCCAGGTCGGCCACGAAGCGCTTGAGGTGCATGATGTCGATGGGCTGCTCGACCCGGCCGCGCATGCAGGCCTCCTCGCAGGGGTGGTTGCAGACGCGCCCGCAGACGGCGGGGAAGGGGTTTTCCTGCTTGATGAGCTTGAGGGCTTCCTTGTACTTGCCGGCGGCGATCAGGGCCACGTAGCCCTGCACGCTGATGTGGGTGGGGCAGGCCGCCTTGCAGGGCGACGTGCCGAGCTTGTCGATGGCGTAGCCGCTGGGAATGGCCTGGGGGAAGTGCCGGTAGATGGCCTTTCGGTCGTTGAGGTTTTCGTTGAAGTCGGCCTTGACGGTGACGGGGCACACATTGGCGCAGTCGCCGCAGCCCGTGCACTTGCTGAGGTCCACGTAACGGGGGGCCTTGGTGAGTTTCACCGTGAAGCGGCCCGCCTCGCCCTCTACGGATTCCACCGTCCGGCGGGTGAGGATCTGGACGTTGGGGTGTCGGCCGACCTCGACCAGCTTGGGGGAGAGGATGCAGGCCGAGCAGTCGTTGGTGGGGAACGTCTTGTCGAGCTGGGCCATGACCCCGCCGATGCTGATCCCGTTATCGATCAGGTAGACATTCATCCCGGTGTTGGCGAGGTCCAGGGCGGCCTGGATCCCGGCGATCCCGGAGCCCACCACCATCACGGCGCCGACTTTTCCATTGTTCTTATGTTCCGACACGTTACCACCTCGGTCTTTGAGTCAAAAATGAAACGTTCTATTTCACAGAGCGACCACGTCAAACCGCAAGCTCCGTAACAAAAAACCACCACCCTGTCAAGGTGAAAACGCTGAGCAAACCGCAATTTGTTCAGCCCGAGTTCAACACCTCGGCCGGCGGGCGACACCGCTTCCCGAACGGGCAGGCGCACCCCGGTCCACTCCCCTTTCAACCGTTCGAATTCATTGCAGCATCCGCCGCACAGCCTTTCGACAGCGGGACGGGGCCGCGCCGAAAGGAGTGCAGGGCGGAAGGGCCGCTGTTTTTTACCTGTAATGTAACCACGGAAAGGCGGCAAACCAAGGCAATGCAGGCGTGAAAAGACGGTGATCCCCGGCGTCTGACCTGACCGGCCGCGGCTCACGTCTTCCCCGGGAGAACCTGCCGGATGACCTTCCAGATCTCGCCCTTGCCCTCCCCTGTCCGGGCCGAAAAGAGGATGGGGGTCTCGAGCTCCCCCGGGCCCAGGAGGGCGGCGATCCGGCTGCGCCTCTTCAGGGCCTCCCCGCGCGAGAGCTTGTCGGACTTGGTCAGGACGATGAGATGTCTTCGCCCGAAATGGCGGAGCCATTCGATCAGGTCGCGGTCCAGGCCGGTCGGGTCGTGTCGGACGTCGAGAATGGAGACCACCAGGCGGAGGGTGGCGCGTTCACGCAGGTAGGTCTCGATCATGGGGCCCCAGGTTTCCTGCTCGGCCCGGGAGACCCTGGCAAAGCCGTAGCCCGGCAGATCCACGAAGGAGATCGTTTCGTTGACGGTGAAAAAATTGATGAGCCGGGTCTTCCCGGGGGTCGCGCTGGTCTGGGCGAGCTTCTTCCGGCCCAGAAGGGCGTTGATCAGCGAGGATTTGCCCACGTTGGAGCGGCCGGCGAATGCAACCTCCGGCAGTCCCGTCGCGGGGTACTGGTCGGGCCTGACGGCGCTCTTGACGAATTCGGCGGAGGTGATTTTCACGAGTTGGCTCAGGGCTAGGGGCTTAAGGCTTAAGGCGACAAGGAACGAAAACGTTTTGCATCATTTCCTTATGCCCTATGCCTTACGCCCTATGCCATCTTTCATTCGAACGTTATGCCGTACTTCTCCAGCTTTCGTTCCAGCGTGGGCCGGGAGATGCCGAGGGCCTCGCAGATCTCGCCCTTGTTGCGGCCGATCTTCGAGATGACGAGGCGGATGTGGCGCTCCTCCACCTCGTCGAGCGTCAGGAGTCTCCCCGAGGCGTCCATCCCGGGCTTTTCGTCCTTCCCCTCCCCGCCGCCCGCTTCCTCCAGGGCACCGCCGAGCAGATCGGGGAAGTCCACCTTCCCGAGGATCTGGCCGCGGGCGATGACGGAGGCCCGCACCAGCAGGTTCTCCAGCTCCCGGATGTTCCCCGGCCACCGGTACTGCATGAAGACGTCCATCATTTCCGGGGAAACCCCGGCGATGTTCTTGTGCAGGTCCTTGTTGATCTTCTTGATGAGAAAGTCGACCAGCAGCGGGAGGTCCTCGCGCCTCTCCCGCAGGGGCGGCAGGGTGATCGTCACGATGTTGAGGCGGTAGTAGAGGTCGTCGCGGAACTTCCCCTCCTTGACCAGGGCCTTGAGATCGCGGTTGGTGGCCGCGATGATGCGCGCCCGGACCTTGACGCGATCCTTGCCCCCGACCCGCTCGAATTCCATCTCCTGCAGGACCCGCAGCAGCTTGGCCTGGAGGTTGACGGACATCTCGCTGATCTCGTCGAGGAAGACCGTCCCCGTGCCGGCCAGCTCGAACTTGCCGAGCTTGCGGCCGATCGCCCCCGTGAAGGAGCCCTTCTCGTGGCCGAAGAGCTCCGACTCGAGCAGGGTCTCCACGATGGCCGAGCAGTTCACGGCGATGTAGGGCTCGTTCTTGGCCGTGTTGTTGTGGATGACCTTGGCGATGAGCTCCTTCCCCGTCCCGCTCTCGCCCTGGATGAGAACGGTGGCGCGGCTCTGGGAGACGACGCCGATCGTCTTGAAGATGTCCCGCATGGCCCGGGTGGAGCCGATGATGTCCCCCACCTTGTAGTCGCGCGCCGATTCCGTCAGGAGGCCGCCGATCTTCTTCTCCGTCTCCAGGGTCTTCAGGGCCTTCTGCAGCGAGACCTCGAGTTCGTCGATGTTGATCGGCTTGTGGATGTAGTCGTAGGCCCCGGCCTTCATGGCGCGGATCGTCGTGTCCATGTCGTGGAAGGCGGTGATCATGATGACCTTCGCGTCCTCGTCGTCCTCCCGGATCTCCTCGAGGACGGTGAAGCCGTCGATGTCGGGCAGGCGGATGTCGAGGATGACGAGGTCGGGCTGGACCTGGACGAACTTGTTGAGGCCGTCGGTGCCCGTCAGGGCCGTGTGGACCTCGTAGCCCTCCTCCGAGAGATAGAGGTCGAGCGACTCGCAGATGGAGCGGTCATCGTCGATGACGAGTATCTTGGCCATGCCGAACCTTCCCTCTCCTCACCCGACGGTCCGCTGCAGCGGCAGGGTGATGATCACGCGCGTGCCCTCGCCCTTGCGCGACAGGATCTCGATCGATCCCCGGTGCTGGTCGATGATCTTCTTGACCTGCGACAGCCCGAGTCCCGTGCCGTACTTCTTCGTCGTGAAGAAGGGGTTGAAGACGTGGGGGAGGGACTCCTCGCCGATGCCGGCGCCGTTGTCCGCGATCTCGACGACCGCCTGTCCCCTCTCCTCCTCGAGCCTCGTCCGGATCGTCAGCAGCCCCTCCTCGCCCATGGCGTCGATGGCATTCAGGTAGATGTTGAGGAAGGCCTGCTGGAGCATGGCCGCGTCGAAGGGCACCGGCGGGAGACGGTCGTCGAGCCGCGTCTGCACGCGGATCCGCTTCTCCTCCACCCCGCGCTCCGCCATGGCCAGGGACGACTCGAGGCACATGTTCAGGTCCCCCAGGTGCGCATCCGGCTCCGTCGGCCGCGCGAAGACGAGGATGTCGCTGACGAGCTTCTCGAGGTGCTCCACTTCCTTCCGGGCGATCTGGAAGCGCTTGAGATCGTTGCCCTCGGGGTTCATGCGCTTCTCGAGGATCTGGAGGCTCATCTTGATCGAGGACAGGGGGTTGCGCACCTCGTGGGCGATGCCCGCCGAGAGCTGCCCCACGGCGGCGAGCTTCTGGCTCTCGTAGAAGCGGTTTTCGAGTTCCTTGAACTCGGTGATGTCGCGCTGCAGCACCAGCAGGCGGTCCGTCCCCTTGATGGGCCTTGCCGTCAGCAGCAGGCTGCGCTTCGTCCCGTCCTTCTCGGCCACCTCGATCTCGAAGGGCGTGAAGACGCCCCGGCGGATCTCCGCCCAGCGCTCCTCGAGGAACTCCCTGCGCTCGGGGGCGACGAATTCCGAGAAGTGCTTCCCCTTGAGCCTTTCGGCCGTGAGCCCCCGCTCCGGGTCGATGTCGCGGCTCATGTACCGCAGGGTCCCGTCGGCATCCAGCACGAGGATGAGGTCCGGCGAGGCGTCGAGGACGGACTGGTGGAAGTTGAAGAGCTCCTCCATGTTCTTGCGCAGGAAGATGTTCTCCTCGAGCTCGTTCTTCAGCGTCTCGGCGTATTCCTTGAGGCTCAGCTCCATCTCGCGCTCGCGGGTCACGTCCTGGAGCGTCTCGATGGCCGCGATCACCTCGCCCCTCTCGTCGAAGATGGGTGCCGCGAGGAAATAGAGATGGCGCCTCTTCCCGCCGAGATTCTCGTAGAAGTCCGTCGCCTCGTAGGCCCCCTCGATGACCGTGGATTTCTGGACCTTTTTCTTCCCGTAGAATCTTTCCAGTCCCTCCAGGTCCCCGTCCACGATCAGGTCGGCGATGACCGGACGCTTCTCCTTGTAGAAGGGCATCCACTGGTTGTCGGTGCCGATCATCTCCGAGCCCGGGTAGCCGCTCATCGCCGTGAAGGCCCGGTTCCAGAGAATGATCTTGTGGTTTCGGTCGATGACGAAGGTCGGGATCGGCGATCCCTCGCTGATGCCCTCGATGGTCTTGCGCAGGCGGATGTTGGCCTCGAGTTCCCGCTTGAGCGTCTCGGCCTGCTCCTTGAGGGACCGTTCCAGCTCCCGCTCCCGCGTGACGTCCTGCAGGGTCTCCACGGCCGCGATCACCTCGCCCTTGTCGTTTCGGATCGGGGCGGCCAGAAAGTAGAGGTGGCGGCTGCGGCCGCCGAGGTTCTCGTAGTAGTCCGTCGCCTCGTAGGCCCCCTCGATGACCGTGGAGCGCTGCACCTTCTTCTTCCCGTAGAAGGCCTCCAGGCCCCGGGTGTCGCCGTCCACGATCAGGTCGGCGATGACGGGCCGCTCCTCGGGGTAGAAGGGCATCCACTGCTTCTTCGTCCCGATCATCCGGTGCCCCTCGTAGCCGCTCATCTCGGTGAAGGCCCGGTTCCAGAGGAGGATCCGGTGATTGCGGTCGATGACGAAGGTCGGGATCGGCGAGCCTTCGATGATCCCCTCGATGGTCTTGCGCAGGCGGATGTTCTCGTCGAGCTCGCGGCGCAGCGTCTCGGCGTTTTCCTCGAGGTGGCGGGCCAGCTCCCGCTCCCGGGTCACGTCCTGGAGCGTCTCGATGGCCGCGATGACCTCCCCGTCGTCGCCGTAGACCGGGGCCGCCAGGAAGTAGAGATGGCGGGGTCTTCCGCCGAGGTTCTCGAAGAAATCCGTCGCCTCGTAGGCCCCCTCGATCACGGACGATTTCCGGACCTCCTTGGTCGCGTAATAGCGCTCGAGCGCCTCGAGGTCCTGGTCCACGATGAGATCGGCCACGAGGGGCCGCTTTTCGGCGTAGAGGGGCTTGTAATGATGGTCCGTGCCGATCATGTCCCTGGCCGGATGGCCCGTCAGATCGGCGCAGGCCTTGTTCCAGAGGATGATCCGGTGATTGCGGTCGATCACGAAGGTGGGGATGGGAGAACCCTCGAGGATGCTCTCGATGGAGAGACCCGTCCGGTTTTTGGCCGGGCGGACGGGCTTTTTCTTTTCGGTCCGGGACCCCGTCACGATTCGTCTTCCTCTTGTCCTGCCTTCTTTCTCCTTTTCTCCTCGTACCAGCAGGCCACGTAGACGGCAATGGCGAGCCCCAACGAGATGATCAGCTTGATGAGGCCGCTCTCGACGCCGATGACCTTTTCGAGCACCAGCCAGGCAACGACATAGGTGACGGCCGTCAGAATCTCCTGCATCCCACCTTCCCTCCCGATGAAGACCGATCCCTCCGGGATGCCCCCGGGGGCCGGAACGTCCCCCTGTTCCGCCCGACCGGATCGGCGTTCGCCCGATACTAGCCTCACGGGCGGAATATTTCAATAGAAATATACAGATGGCTGAGGGCTGAGGGCTTAAGGGAAATGCATAGGGTACAGGACAAATGGAATAAGGCTTGAGTCACAAGGCGACCCGCTGATGCAACATTCTTTGCCTTACGCCATAAGCCATAAGCCCTGCGCCGTCGTTCATTCCACGATTCGTTCAATTTCGATCCCCGATTGAAAGAAACGTTAAATGAACGCCTCCGCAGTCGAGTCCCCGACGGCCGTCGCACTCCTCAAAACCCATTTCATATCGATGGGTTCAGAGAAAATGACCCCCTGTCGGCCCCATGGCACATCGGTTGCAAACTCTTCCGCCGTTTTGAGCAGATTTCCCTTTTACTCGAGAGCCGGTTGTGCTACTCAGGGGACAAAATTTCCAGCTTCAATATACGATGAAAGGAGAATGAGGTTATGTTCAAGAAGACGTTGTTAACCATTTGTTCAGCACTGTTCACCCTTCTGGTTTCCGCCCCGGTGGTCTTCGCGGCGGAGGCCCTTCCCTCCGGGGACGGCTACAACAAGGTGTTCTTTGCTGTCGGCGCCATGCTGGCCGCCGGTATCGGCGTGGGTCTCGGCGCCATCGGCGCGGGCGCGGGCATCGGCAATGCGGCGAACGGGGCCTGTATGGCCGTCGGCCGCAACCCCGGCGTGCAGGGCAAGATCATGACGACCATGCTCGTCGGCATGGCCATGGCGGAATCCTGCGTTATCTACGCTCTGGTTATCGGTCTTGTCATTCTCTATGCGAACCCCTACGCAGCGATGATCCTGAAGTAAGATCCGCTTCGAAAAAATACAACAGAATAGGGGGAAAAGATAATGGCAGAGACTAAGAAAGATAAGCAGTTCTTCTCCATCGGAAGGATATTCTTCCTGCTTATCGTCATTCCCCTGTCTCTCATGGCTTTCCTGATTGCCAACGGCATCTTCAAGGTCGGAGATACCGCGAGAGAGCGCGCAACCACCGTCCTGGACCAGAAATCCCAGGAAGAGATCAAGATTCGGGCGATCAACACGGCGGAGGAAGTGGCCAATTTCCTCCGGGAGAGGGAAAACGACGTCCTGGTCGCCTCCATCCTCCCGGGTACGGAAGCCGCGTACAAGGCCTTCGTGGATCAGAAGAAACGAAATCTCTGGGTCAAGGACAAGGACGGCAAGATCCAGAAGGTTGCCGCGCCGCTCTACACGGAGATGGCCTTGATCGACCGCTCCGGCAACGAGATCATCCGGATCGTCAACGGTGCGGTGGCGGGGAAGAACCAGCTGAGAAACGTGGCGGCCCCTGGCGGCACGACCTACAAGTCCGAGGATTACTTTTCGAAGGCCGTCGGGCTCGGCAAGGGCGACGTCTATGTCTCTCACGTGACCGGCTGGTACGTGACGAAGCAGGAGTTCGAAAAGGGCAAGAGGTTTTCCGGTGTCGTTCGTTTCGCCACCCCGATCTTCGACAAGTCGGGGCTTTCGGGTGTCGTGGTGCTGAGCCTCGACTACAGGCACCTGGCGTCGTTCACGGACCACGTGGTGCCCACGCAGGCGGACTATGTCTTCGAGGCCGATGCCTCCACGGGCAATTACGCCTACATGGTGGACAACAAGGGCTTCATCATCTCCCATCCCAACGACTACCACATCGCCGGCCTGAATCCCGACGGGACGGCCGTGCAGCCGCTCACCAAGGACACGGCCGAGGCCCTGACGAAGGAGGGCAAGGAGGTCCTGAACCTCAACCAGCTCGGCTTCATGGATGCGGGGCTTGCGGAAGTGGCGAAGGAAGCGGCGGCGGGGAAGGCCGGGATCAAGAACTACAAGTTCGCCGGCCGCGACAAGTTCGTCGCCTACGCCCCGATCAAGTACTTCAACAAGTCGTACCCCGAGCCGGCCGGCTTCGGCTGGATCGGTATGGGCGTCGACATCGGCAAGTTCCAGGAGATGGCGACGGCCACGGCGGAGAAGATCAACAAGGAAGTCAAGGGGTGGACGTCGACGATCATCATCATCATCATCGCGTCCGTGATCCTGCTGTTCGGGATCTCCGCCCTGCTGGCCCGCGGCATCAGCCGCTCGCTCGAGGCGGAGGTGCCGGCCGGTGCGGAAGCCCCGAAGGATGACCTCTACGACGACGAAGAGGACAAGTAACCCCTCCTGATCGAGGACCAATGCAGGGGCCCGGGTCTGCGATCCGGGCCCCTTCTTGTTAGAAAAATGCATTGACAACTCATGCGTTTATCCTATAGAAAGTAACGCTTTGAAACATGTCTCACCTTCGGCCGCCGCGGCCGGGGCCCCATTGGTCTCAGGCGCCCCCGTTCCCGCGGCGGGTTCCTGACCGAAACCAATCAACGGGTGGAGGACTCCATGGGTCTGAAAGAAAAGATCAACAGCGAGATGGTCGCGGCGGCAAAGGCAAAGGACCCGATCAAACTGGGTGCGATCCGGATGATCAAGACGGCGCTTCACAACAAGGAGATCGATGCCAAGCGCGAATTGAAGGAAGAGGAGATCCTGCAGGTGCTGGCATCCATCGTCAAGCAGCGCCGGGATTCCATCGAGCAGTTCAAGACCGGCAACCGCCAGGACCTGGTCGAGAAGGAGGAGTACGAGCTCAAGGTCATCCAGGCCTTCATGCCCGAGCAGATGTCGGCCGAGGAGGTCGAGGCGGAGGTCGTCAAGGCCATCGCCGAGTCGGGCGCGACGGGACCCAGGGACATGGGCAAGGTCATGAAGGTCCTCATGCCCCGCGTGGCGGGCAAGGCCGACGGCAAGCTGGTGAGCGACACGGTCAAGGCGAAGCTGGCGGGCTGATCCCCGGGCGTCCGTTCCGAGCCTTGACGGCCGAGTCCGGCCCGTTCGAGACCGGCCCGGACATCGGGGCGCGTCGAAAAAAAAGACGGGCCGAGCCTTTACAAGTACCCGATCTTCCTTATATTAGGGTTGAGGCCTTGAAAAAGGATACCGGATCTTGAAGGGTTACATTCCCGAGGATCGGATCGAGGAAATCCGAAACCGCGTCAACATCGTCGATCTGGTTTCGGAGTATGTCACCTTGAAGAAGGCGGGGCGGAACTACCTCGGGCTGTGCCCCTTCCACAAGGAAAAGACCCCCTCGTTCACGGTCAATGCCGAAAAGCAGATCTATCACTGCTTCGGCTGCGGGGAGGGAGGAAACGCATTCTCCTTCCTCATGAAAATCAGCAACCTGACCTTTCCGGAGGCCGTGCGCCACCTGGCCGGCAAGTCCGGCGTGGCGCTCCCGAGCCGGGAATTCACGCCGGAGGAAAAGTCGCACCGCGATCTCCGGGAGATCCTGATCCGGGCGAACCGGCTCGCCGCCGCCTACTACGAGAAAACGCTGCGTTCGGCCGCCGGCGCCAGGGGCCGGGAATACCTCGAAAAAAGGGGGATCAGGCCGGACGTCGTCGAGACGTTTCGGCTCGGCTACGCGCCGGAGGGATGGCGGGGCCTCCGCGATCACCTGCAGCGGGAAAAGATCTCCCTGAAGCACGCCGAGCAGGCAGGGCTTCTCGTGGCCCGCGGCGACGGCGACGGGTACGACCGGTTCAGGGGCCGGTTGATGTTCCCCATCGAGGACATCAACGGCAGCGTCGTCGCCTTCGGGGGCCGGATCATCGGAGACGGCGAGCCCAAGTATCTCAACTCTCCCGAGTCGGCCGTATACGTCAAGGGGAGGAATCTCTACGGTCTGTCCCGGGCCAAGCATGCCATCCGCAAGGACGAAACGCTCATCATCGTCGAGGGGTACTTCGACCTGCTGGCGCTCTGGAATGCCGGCCTGTCGAACGTGGTCGCCACGCTCGGCACGGCCCTGACGCGGGAGCAGGTCGACCTGATCCGGCGTTACACCGGCTCCGTCGCCGTGACCTTCGACACCGATGCGGGGGGAAAGGCCGCCCTGGAGCGCAGCATGTCCCTCTTCCTGGAAAGGGGGCTGAAGGCCAAGGCGGTCGTCCTCCCCGAGGGAAAGGACCCCGACGAGTTCGTCTCCCGCCACGGCAGGGATGCGTTCCTCGAGGAGATCCGCCGGGCCAGGGCCCTCGTGGATTACTACATCGACGAGGTGATCGGCACGGGCCTCTCCCTCGACGAGCGCCGCGATGCCTGGAAGGAGGCGCTGCCGTTCATGGCGGGGATCGCCGATCCCGTGGAGCGCGGACAGTTCATGCAGCGCGTCGCGGAGCGCCTGGGGGTCGACGAGGGACTGGTCCGGCGTGAGGTGAGCCGCCTGGAGGCGGCGCAACGACAGCCGGAGAGCCCCCCCGCCCGGCGCACGACGGGCCCCGTGGACCCCGTGGAGCTGAGCCTCGTGCGGATGATGATCGAGAACCCGGCACGGGTCCGGGAGATCGACCGGGAAAACCTCCTCGCCTGCTTCACGAGCGGGCCGCTGAAGAGCCTGGGGGAATCGATCGTGGAGAGCCACCGGAGGGGACAGCCCGCCCGGCTGGCCGAACTCATCGAGCGCGTGGGCGACCGGGAAGTCAGGGAGAAGCTCCTCGAGGCGGCCCTGACCGCGGGATCCCCGGACGATGCCCTTCGTGACCGCCTCTTTGACGACACCGTACGCAAGATCCGGCAACGATGGTACAGGGACAAGCAGCGGGACTTGAGGGTCAGGCTCCTGCGGGCGCAGGAAGCCGGCGACGAGGACCTGTGCAACCGCCTTCTGGACGAAAAGGAACGATTGCGCCATGAGCAAAAAGAACGTGACCGATAAGCCGAAACGGGGGGAGACCCTGCTGTCGAAGGAGATCCAGTCCGACGAGGTCAAGAAGCTCATCTCGCTGGGCGAGGAAAAGGGGTTTTTGACCTACGACGACGTCAACGAGATGCTGCCCTCGGACATCGTGTCGTCGGACCAGATCGACGAGATCATCATGCTCTTCGGGGAGAAGAACATCGACATCATCGACACGGACAAGGGGGAAAAGATCATCCTCAAGAAAACGGTCGATGAAGCCGCCGAGGTCAAGGAAGAAGAGGAAGACGAGCTGCTGGCCCTGCTGCCCGGCACCGCCCGGACGGGGGACCCGGTGAAGATGTACCTCCGCGAAATGGGCCTTGTCTCGCTGCTGAACCGCGACGAGGAGGTGGAGATCGCCAAGAAGATCGAGGAAGGCGAGAGTGAGATCACCGACGCCGTCTTCAGCGTGCTGACCTCGGTGAAGGACATCGTCGGGATGGGCAGGGAGCTCAAGCTCGGCGAGCTGCGCGTCAAGAGCATCGTGGACAACATCGAGGACGACGACGGCTTCGTCGAGGAGGAGATCCACAGCGAGCGCGTGCTCAAGCTCATCGACAGGATCACCGAGATCGACCGCCGCAACGACGCCCTCCGCCGGAAGCTCAGGGAGAAGGGTCTCGGCGATGCGGAGCGCAGGGACCTGGAAGCCCGGATCGCCAAGAACGACCGCAACATCGTGAAGGCCTGCCGGGAGATCAACCTGAGCAAGAAACGGATTCAGCGGATGGTCGCCAGGCTCAAGGAGCACCTCGCCGAGGTCGACGCGGCCGAGGCCGAGATCCGGATGATCCGCACGAAGACGAAGCTGCCCCTGAAGTCCCTCGAGAGCACCTTCGCGCAGATGCGCAAGAGCAAGCAGGACGAGCGCAGGGTCACCAAAGAGCTTCGCATCTCCGCCGCCAGGCTCAAGGAATACGAGGAGCGCCTCAAGGAGGCCCGGAAGACCCTCAAGCGCGTCCAGGCCGAAACGGGGCTGCCCGCGGCGGACCTCCGGAAGATCGTCGACACCATCGAGGCCGGCGAGAAGAAGGCCGGCTCCGCGAAGCGCAAGCTCGTCGAGGCCAACCTGCGGCTCGTCGTGAGCATCGCCAAGAAGTACACGAACCGGGGGCTCCAGTTCCTCGACCTCATCCAGGAGGGCAACATCGGCCTCATGAAGGCCGTCGACAAGTTCGAGTACCAGAGAGGCTACAAGTTCTCCACCTACGCCACGTGGTGGATCCGGCAGGCCATCACCCGCGCGATCGCCGACCAGGCGCGGACGATCCGGATCCCCGTGCACATGATCGAGACGATCAACAAGCTGATCCGCACGTCGCGCTACCTCGTGCAGGAGTTGGGGCGGGAGCCCTCCCCCGAGGAGATCGCCGACAAGATGGAGTTCCCCCTCGAGAAGGTCCGGAAGGTGCTCAAGATCGCCAAGGAGCCCATTTCCCTCGAGACGCCCATCGGCGAGGAGGAAGACAGCCATCTGGGTGATTTCATCGAGGACAAGAAGATCATGTCGCCCTCCGAGGCGGCCATCAGCATGGACCTGGCCGAGCAGACCCGCAAGATCCTCTCCACGCTCACCCCGAGGGAGGAGAAGGTGCTGCGCATGCGGTTCGGCATCGGCGAACGGGTGGACCTGATGCTCGAGGAGACCGTCACCGAGAACATCGATGCCAACGTGGAGAGGGCGCGCCAGATCGAGGAGAACGTCCTGAAGAACCTGCGGAACCCCTCGCGCCGGCGGGAATTGAAGTCGGCGGCGAAATAAGGGCTTGACAAAAGAGCCGCGCGAATTTAGACAAACGACTTCGATAGGATTTTTCGTTTGCGGGGCCCATAGCTCAGCTGGCAGAGCCACCGGCTCATAACCGGTCGGTCCCTGGTTCGAACCCAGGTGGGCCCACCATTTCACCGGGGCCCGGGCGGCCCGGCCCCTGTAGAAAGAGGAGCGTGCCCTTGGACCGAACCGTCAAGACCCCTTCGAAGCACGCGGGACGCGCAGCGGCGCCCGACAGGGGAGACGCCTGGAACATGCACCCATCGCGGTGCATTTTTTTTATTCCGGCGGCCCTGCATCCTGGGCCGCCCACTCTGTGAACGCGGGGGAACGAGATTGAAAAGCCAGATCACCCTCCTCATCGACATTCAGAAGATCGACCAGGAAGTCCGGAACCTCAACACGAAGAAGCAGACCCTGCCCGACAGGGCGGCGGGGCTCGACCAGTCCTATCGGGCCGGCAAGGACCGGCTGGAGGAAGAGCGGACGGGGCTCGAAGGGCTCAACAAGCTGCACCGGGAAAGGGAATCGGAGCTCAAGGCGGGCCAGGAAAAGCTCCGGAGAGCCAAGGAACGCCTCCTCGAGGTCAAGACCAACAAGGAATACCAGGCCATCCTCACGGAGATCGAGACGCTCGAGCAGGCCAACGGCCGCATCGAGGAGGAAATCCTCGTCCTCTACGACCGCATCGACGAGAGGAAGGGCGCCCTCCGGGTCCACGAGAAGGAATTCGAAGCGTTCCGCGCGAACTACGAGGCGGAGAGAAAGAAGATCGACGAGGAGATGGCTTCCCTCGACGGGGCGCTGCAGGAGCAGAAGGCCCGGTTCGAGGACCTCGTCCGGAACCTGGCACCCGACCTGCGGCGCCGCTATGAAATGATCAAGGTCCGCCGAAACGGCATTGCCATCGTCGCCGCCCGCAAGGGCATCTGCAGCGGCTGCCACATGAACCTGCCGCCCCAGCTCTACAACGAGCTCCAGCGGTCCGACCAGATCCTCTGCTGCCCGAACTGCAACCGGATTCTCTACTGGGACCAAAGCGACAATGGCGAGTAAGACCCTCAGCCTCTTCACCGACGGGGCCTGCCGCGGCAATCCCGGCCCGGGGGGGGCCGGCGCCGTTCTCATGACCGAGGACGGAAAGGTGGTCGCGACGGCCAAGAAGTTCCTCGGCCGCTGCACCAATAACATCGCCGAGTACCGGGCCCTTCTCCTGGGTCTCGAAGAGGCCCTGAAACACAGGGCGTCCGCCGTCTCCGTCTTTCTCGATTCCGAACTCCTCGTCCGTCAGATCCAGGGACGCTACCGGGTGAAAAACCCGGCCCTGCAGCCCCTCATGGCGGATGTGCGGGCCCTGCTCTCCCGCTTCGACGACTGGCAGGTCGAGCACGTCCCCCGCGGCGGGAACGCAACGGCCGACCGCCTGGCCAACGAGGCGATCGACGAGGCGCTCGGGGAAAACGGAAGTTAGGAAGATCGCAAGTTACGAAGAGCGGAAAAAGAAGAGGTTTTTCAGGCACGCCGTGATCGAATTCACCCGGGTGCCTTTCGTCGTCAAATCCAAATAATCATTGCAAAATTCGGCGCCTCATCGGAGAATGTCGCGTGTCGGAGCAGGCGGGATGATCGCGGGCCCCTCACGGGGCCGGAGGAAAGTCCGAGCTCCACAGGGCAGGATGGTCGCTAACGGCGACCGGGGGCGACCCCAGGGAAAGTGCCACAGAAAACATACCGCCCCGAGCTTGTCGAGGGGTAAGGGTGAAAAGGCGAGGTAAGAGCTCACCAGTTCCCCGGGCGACCGGGGAAGCTCGGCAAACCCCATCCGGAGCAAGACCGCATAGGGGAGCGTTCGAGGGCGGCCCGCCCGAGCTCCCGGGTAGGTCGCTAGAGGCTGCAGGCAACTGCCGCCCCAGAGTAATGATCATCGCCCCCCGGAGGGTGACCGACGGGGGGAACAGAACTCGGCTTACAGCCTGCTCCGACACCACAATTCGAAGAAGTTGAGAAGGTGAGAAGGTAAGAAGTTGAGTCAAAAGACCTGAACGAAATCATTTGTCATGCCCTTAGAAACCGCCCGGCGCAGCCATTTTCTCGGATACCTCTTATCCTTCCTTTTCTCTTTCCTGTGCCTGTTCTGTCCGGTCGCCGCTTCGGGGTCCGATGATGCGGTGCGGAAGATGCGCGAGGCGGAGGCCCATTTCACCCGGGGGCAATACCTGGAAGCCCTGGAGGATTACCGGGAGGTTCTCGAGCAGACGAAACCGGGTGAGCATCAGGCCAAGGCCCTCATGATGTCCGCGACGATCCACGGGACATTCCTCAGGGACCCCGAAACGGCGCTGACGCTCTACGGCCAGATCCGCGAGCGATACCGCGGCTCGGTCTACGAGGCCGACGCCGTCTTTGAATCCGCCCGTGTCGAATACGAACGTGGGCATTACCGGGAGGCCTCCCGGCTCTTCGGCCTGTACCTCTCGAAGTTCCCCTCCGGAAGCCGTCGCGACGTGGCCGCCTTCATGCGGGACGCCAGCGACCACCCGCCCGGCGAGCATGAACGAAGAGCCCCGGCGCAGGCCCCCCGACGAGACCGGGACGACGTGATCCGGGTCCTCATCGTGGATGACGCCGGCGAGATCCGCGTCGCGTCGTCTTCGCGGATCGAGGTCCGGAACCCCTCCGGCGACAGGATTCTCTCCACGCTGCCCCCTTCCGGGGAGGCCGCCGTCCGCCTCGAGGGCGGACGGCTCTCCATCGGCGGACAACCCCATCCCCTCACGGCGTGCATCCTCGCGGCCCCGCCCGACGGCACGCTGCGGGTCAACGGGACCCCGTACAGGGGGGCGGTGAAGATTTCCGCCGCCCGCGAGGGACGGCTTGCAGCGCACAACATCGTGCCGCTGGAGGAGTACCTCTACGGCGTCGTCCCGAGGGAAATGCCCCCGGGATGGCCCGAGGAGGCCCTCAAGGCGCAGGCGGTGGTATCCCGGACCTTCGCCCGCTACCAGATGGAGGCCAACGCCGGCCGCGACTACGACATCTGCTCCACGACGGCCTCCCAGGTATACGGGGGAGCCGCCGCGGCGACGGATCGTTCCCGCCGGGCCGTCGACGCCACCCGGGGCCGGATCCTCACCCACGGCGGCCGGCCGGCCCTCACCTACTATCACGCCAACAGCGGGGGGATGACCGAGGACGCCCGTCACGTCTGGAGGGTCGCCATCCCCTACCTGCAGTCCATCCCCGACGAGCCGAGCGCCCGCGCCCCCGGGGCGGCTTGGTCGGCGTTTCTCACCTTCCGGCAGATCCGCGACGCCCTGCATCGAAACGGGGTCAGGGTGGGGGACATCCGCGCGATCGAACCCGTCGCGACCAGCCCCTCGGGCCGCGTGACGAAAGTGAGAATCGAGCACGCCTCGGGAACGACCGTCCTGAGCGGAAACCAATTCCGCACGATGACGGACCCGGTCGCCGTCAAGAGCACGCTTTTCAACATGGAAGCGTCGGGCGGGGGAATCCGATTCGAGGGCCGCGGTTCCGGCCACGGGGTGGGGTTGAGCCAGTGGGGGGCCCGCATGATGGCGGAAGGAGGATCCCCCTACCGGGAGATCCTCCTCCATTACTACCGCGGACTGGAACTCAATGACGAGGTCGAGAAGGCGGGAAGGTGAGAAGGCCGGAAGCCCGGCAGGTTCTCCTGGCCCTCAAGATTCGTTTCTCACCCTCTCACGTTCTGACCCTCTTGCCTTCTGCCCTATTTCCCCAGGTTCTTCTCCGTCTCGATGATATCGAGCGTGGTCTTGATCACCGTGTCGGCGTTGAGCGACATGCTGTCGATCCCGCACTCGACGATGAACCGCGCGAACTCGGGGTAGTCGCTGGGCGCCTGGCCGCAGATGCCGATCTTCCGGCCCAGCTTCCGGGCCTTCGTGATGACGTCCCGCACCAGCGCCAGGACGGCCGGATTGCGCTCGTCGAAGATGTGGGCCACCTGGGCCGAGTCTCGGTCGAGTCCCAGCGTGAGCTGGGTGAGGTCGTTGGAGCCGATGGAGAACCCGTCGAAGATCTTCGCGAACTCCTCCACGAGGATCACGTTGCTCGGGATCTCGACCATCATGTAGATCTCCAGGCCGTTTTCCCCCTGGATGATGCCGTTGTCCCGCATGACCTCGATCACCCGCTTGCCCTCCTCCACGGTCCGGCAGAAGGGGATCATCGGCTTGACGTTCGTGAGGCCCATCTCGTTGCGGACCTTCTTCAGCGCCTTGCACTCCAGCGCGAAGCCGTCGCGGTACTTGTCGTCGTAGTACCGGGAGGCGCCGCGCCAGCCGATCATGGGGTTCTCCTCGACGGGCTCGAAGTACTTGCCGCCGATGAGGTTCGCGTATTCGTTGCTCTTGAAGTCGCTCATGCGCGTGATGACGTCGTTGGGGTAGAACGCCGCCGCGATCTTGGCGATCCCCTGGGCCAGCTTGTCGACGAAGAAGTCCGTGCGGTTCTCGTAGCCTTTCGTGAGCGCCTCGATCTCCCGGCGGACCTTTCGGTCCGTCACCTTCTCGAACTGCACCAGCGCCATGGGGTGGATGCGGACGTACTGGTTGATGATGAACTCGAGCCGGGCCAGGCCCACGCCGTCGTTCGGGATGTTGGCGATGTCGAAGGCGTTCTCGGGGTTGCCCACGTTCATCATGATCTTCGTCCTGGGCCGCTGCAGGCTCTGGAGGTTGACGCGCTGGACGTCGTACCGGAGGATCCCGTCGTAGACGTTGCCCACCTCGCCCTCGGCGCAGGAGACGGTGGCCTCCTTGGACTTCTTCAGCGCCTCGGTGCCCCGGCCGGTCCCGACGATGCAGGGAACGCCGAGCTCGCGGCTCACGATGGCCGCGTGGCAGGTCCGGCCGCCCTTGTTGGTGACGATGGCGGCGGCGATCTTCATGATGGGCTCCCAGTCCGGGTCCGTCATGTCCGTCACGAGCACCTCGCCCTTCTTGAAATCCTTGATCTCGCTGACGCTCTCGATGATGTGCACGGGGCCTGCGCCGATCTTCGATCCCACGGCGGTGCCCGTCACCAGGGGCTTCTTCTGCTCGCGCAGCACGTAGCTCTCCAGGACGTTGGCGTCCTTCTGGGACTGGACCGTCTCGGGCCGCGCCTGGAGGATGAAGAGCTCGCCCGTCACGCCGTCGCGGCCCCACTCGATGTCCATGGGCTTGAAGTAGCCGGCCTCTGCGGAGTAGTGGTCCTCGATGATGCAGGCCCACTTGGCCAGCGTGATGATCTCGTCGTCGCTGATGCTGAAGACATTGCGCCGCTCCCTCGGTACGGGCTTGATCTCCGTCGACTCGAGGCCCTTCTTCCGGGAATAGACCATCTGGATCTCCTTCGTCCCGAGCTTCTTCTGGACGATGGGCCGGAAGCCCTGCCGGAGCGTCGGCTTGAAGACGTAGAACTCGTCGGGGTTCACCGTCCCCTGGACGACGGTCTCGCCGAGGCCGTACGAGGACGTGATCAGCACGGCGTCCTTGAAGCCGCTCTCGGTGTCGATCGAGAAGATGACGCCCGAGGCCCCGATATCGGAACGGACCATCTTCTGCACGCCGATGGACAGGAAGACGGATTCATGATCGAATCCCTTGTCCACCCGGTAGGAAATCGCGCGGTCCGTGAACAGGGAGGCGAAGCAGTGCTTGCAGGCATCCAGGAGAGCCTCTTCGCCCCGGATGTTGAGGTAGGTCTCCTGCTGCCCCGCGAAGCTCGCGTCCGGCAGGTCCTCGGCCGTGGCGGAGCTGCGGACGGCCACGTCGGTGTTCTCGCCGTACTCCTCGCAGAGCTTGCGGTAGGCCTTGAGGATCTCCTCCTGCAGATCCCGGGGCAGTTCCGCCCGGTAGATCAGGTCGCGGATCTTCCGGCCCCGCGAGCTGAGGTTGCGGATGTCGTGGGTGTCCAGATCCCGCAGGAGGTCCTTGATCTTGTCCCAGATCCCCGCCGATTCGATGAGATACCGGTAGGCGCGGGCCGTGATGGCGTACCCGTCGGGGATGTTGACCCCCTTCTTCTGCAGGTTGCGCCGCATCTCGCCCAGCGAGGCGTTCTTGCCCCCCACCTCGGGTATGTCCTTCAGCTGCAGTTCGTCAAACCAGATGACCAGTCGTTCTGTATTCATGTCCATCCTCCCCGAAGATGTTGATGTCCCCTCATCCCCCCCGCCCCGCGGCCGCAAAACCCCTATCAGGTTTGTCCCTGCGAGTCAACGGCAAAGCTCCCGCCCTCAGCCCATGGCGTCGGTGAGCTTCCGCCCGCCGAAGACGTGCATGTGCAGGTGAAAGATGATCTGGCCGCCGTCGGGATTGACGTTCACGGTGACCCGGTACCCCGTCTCGGCGATCCCCCTCTCCCGGGCGATCCTCTGCGCGGCCCGGTACATGTCCGCGAGGATGTCACCGTGGTTCTCCCCGACGTCGTTGAAGGTCGCGATGTGCTGTTTCGGAACGATCAGGACATGGACGGGCGCCACCGGGTGGATGTCGTTGAAGGCAAGGATCCTGTCCGTCTCGAGCACCTTGCTGCAGGGGATCTCGCCCCCGACGATCTTGCAGAATATGCAGTCGCTCATCTCATCACCCCCTGTTTCCACTCGGAACAGTTATTTCTCATCCGTCTGCTCTGCGGCTCCTGCCTGCCCGTCCATACCCCGGGCACGAAGTTGAGAGGGTTACCCTCTTACCCTCTTAGCCTCTTCCTTCGTCCGCGCAATCGCCTCTTCCAGGTCCAGGGCGCCCGTGTAGAGGGCCTTGCCCGTGATCACGCCGAGAATGCCGGGGCACGCCGCGGCCAGCAGCCGGTCGATGTCCCCGATCCCCGCAACCCCCCCGGACGCAATCACCGGGATGCCGATCCGCCTTGCCAGACGCTCCGTGGCCGGCACGTTCACCCCGGATTCCATCCCGTCGCGGCCGATGTCGGTGTAGACGAGGGCGGCCAGCCCGAGCCCCTCGTACTGCCGGGCCACCTCGAGGGCGTCGGCCCCCGTGGCCTCCGTCCAGCCCTCGACGGCCACCTTCCCTTCCCGGGCATCGATGCCCAGGATCACCCTGCCGGGGTGGCGCCGGCAGGCCTCGACGACGAAATCCCGGTTCTTGAGGGCCGCCGTGCCGAGGATCACCCACCGGACACCCATGCCGAGATAAAAGTCCACGGTGCCCAATTCCCGGATGCCGCCGCCCAGCTCGACCGGCACATCCACGCTGGAGAGGATCCGCCCGATGACGGCGTCGTTGACGGGACGGCCCTCGCGGGACCCGTCGAGATCGACGACGTGGATCCGCTCGGCCCCCTTCGCGGCCCACCGCCGGGCCACCTCCACGGGGTCGCCGCTGTAGACGGTCTCCCGCCGGAAGTCGCCCTGGAGAAGCCGGACGCACCTGCCTCCGCGGATGTCGATGGCCGGAATGATAATCAAGGATTGCGGCTCCGAAACCGCTGATGCGGTTCTGATCGATCCAATAAAAAAAGCCGGTCTCCGGCTCCTCCCCGGGCGGGGCGCCGGTCCGGCCGGTCCTGTGGGTCAGCCGGGCCGCTTACCGATACCCGGGAAAGGTCTTCAGGATTTCCTCGACGCCTTCCTCGGCCAGCTCGGCCGCCGTCACCCATTGCAGGCCCCTGCTGAAAAACGTCGAGGCCTGCAGGACATTCTCGAGCAGCGACTGCTGGGTCTTGTCGAAGATATTCCCCCATGCCAATTCGCCGTCGCTCGTCCGGATGAGGTAGACCCCGAACGTCACCGATGCCGGCCGCTCGGCGGAATACTTGTATCCTACCCGCTCCCGGAAGCACGACACGTAGCCCGCGACGACCCCGTCGGCCTCGAGCGCCTTCCCGGTCATCTGGAGCTGCTGCGCAACCGTCGCCCTCGCGTGCTCGCCCTTCACCCTCTGGTAGACGGCGTCGCTCTGGTAGGGGGGGATGATGGAAAACCTGCCCGACTGCTCCAGCTTGCCGACAAACAATTCCTGAACCGCCAGATCGGCATTCCGGGCAAGGTCGCAGGTATGGAAAACGGTCCCGCACACCGGGCAGCGCGCCATGCGGCTGGCATCGCCCGACGTCAGCTTCTCGAAGGACACGACGGCGAGTTTGCGGGGGACGAACGGCTCCTTGCCGGCCTGGACCGTCCGCACGGGCGCACTCGAGGCACATCCGGTCAAAACGGGCAAGACGACGCAGAGGACGGTCAGGACTGCCACCGAGGCTTTCGATAAGGGTTTCACGCTCCCCCCCGCCGGGCGACCCGAGATTGGTGACGGACGGAAAAACGGACAGAACGAAAAAAAGGCGGCTCCCTGAAACGTCCGGATATCAAAGGGTCCCCTTCGTGGAAAGGACCCCGCGGATGCGCGCGTTCCGTTGTACCGCCTCCCGCAAGGCTCGGGCGAAGGCCTTGAACATCGCCTCCGCCATGTGGTGGTTGTTCTTACCATACAAGACCCTGACGTGCAAGGTCATTCCGCTCGCGCCGGCAAAGGCCGTGAAGAATTCCCGGATGAGCGCAAGGTCGAACGTCTTGATTTTGCGCGAGCCGAACTTCGCCTCGTAGACCAGACCGGAACGGCCCGAGGCGTCGAGGTGCACCGCGGCGAGGCTCTCATCCATGGGGACCGTGGCGGAACCGTAACGGTTGATCCCTTCCTTCGCGGCGAGCGCCTCCTTGAAGGCCTTGCCCAGGCAAATCCCGATGTCTTCCACCAGGTGGTGATCGTCGACGTCCGTGTCCCCGGCACCCTGCACCGTGAGGTCGAAGAGGCCGTGGCGGGCCACCAGCGTGAGCATGTGATCCAGGAAGGGGATCGTCGTGTCGATCCTGCCCGTTCCCGACCCGTCGAGATCCAGGAGGACCCGGATGTTCGTCTCCGCCGTCTTTCGCTCGATCCTGGCCTTCCTCGCCATACCCTCCCCCTTTGCGCCTGATCCTGCAGATGCTCCGCAGGGTTCAATCCGAGCCGTCACAGGGTGTCCGTGAAGTTCCTACCTTCCGATCTTCACAAGCATGACGTCACCGCCAATCAGACCACTTTATTGAGGGCATACTCGATAATGCCTTCGGCACCCGCCTCCTGCAGCAGGGGGATGAGGTCCCGGATGATGTTGCCGTCCACGACCGTCTCGACGGCGAACCACTCCTCGTTGTAGAGATTCGAGATGGTGGGCGCCTTGAGGGACGGCAGCAGCAGGATCACCCGTCCCAGGTTCTCCTTGGCGACGTTCATCTTGATGACCACCTTGCCCATGCCGAGCAGCGAGCCCTTGAGCATCGTCCGGATCTGCTCGATCTTGCGGCGCTTCCAGGGGTCGTCCCAGGCCTCCCGGTTGGCGATCAGCTGCGTGTTGGTCCGCATCAGCTCGTGCACGATCCGCAGGCGGTTGGCCTTGATCGTGCTGCCCGTCTCGGTGACCTCCACGATGGCGTCGACGAGCCCCTCGACGACCTTCGCCTCGGTGGCGCCCCAGGAAAACTCGACCTTGACGTCGATATTGCGCTCCCGGAACCAGCGCTTCGTGAAATTGACGAGTTCCGTCGAGATCTTCTTCCCCTGCAGGTCCTCGACGTTCGTGACCGGCGAATCCTCCCGCACGACGAGGACCCAGCGGGCGGGCTTTGCCAGCACCTTCGAGTAGACGAGGTCCTCGACGACGACCACGTCCGACTCGTTCTCGATCACCCAGTCATGGCCCGTGAGGCCCAAATCGAGCGTTCCCGCCTCGATGTACTTGGACATCTCCTGGGCCCGCACGAGGGCGCAGGAGATCTCCTCGTCGTCGATGTCCGGGAAATAGCTGCGGCTGTCGTAGCTGATCCGCCAGCCCGCCCGCTTGAACAGGTCCACCGTGTTGGCCTCGAGGCTTCCCTTCGGGATCCCCAGCTTGAGTTTCTTCATTTGTAGACATCCTTCGGGTCGAAGATGAGCTCGCCGACGATCTCTTCAGCGCCGCCGGAGATCTTCCGGTAGAAGCAGGACCGGTACCCCGTGTGGCAGGCCGCCCCGCCGACCTGATCCACCATCAGGAGAATCGTGTCGTTGTCGCAGTCGATCCGGATCTCCCGGACCCGCTGCACGTTCCCGGAGGTTTCCCCCTTGACCCAGAGCTCGTTGCGCGACCGGCTCCAGTAGGTGGCCTTGCCGGTCTGCAGGGTGTGCTGCCACGAACGCTCGTTCATGTAGGCGAGCATGAGGACCTCTTTCGTCTCGAAGTCCTGGACGACGGCGGGGACGAGGCCTCCGCTCTTCTTGAAATCGGGCTGTGCCATGATGACTCGTTCCAGTTCCTTTTTTCCTCGGGCCCTGCGCCGGGAACCCCGATCCCGCTGCGCATGGAAGCGAGCATGTTAGATAAACATCCTGATTTTATCAAGAACTTTTTCTTTTCGCCTTGCCTGCGCACCGTTTTTGTGCTAGGAAATTGTCCGTTATTTCTCCGGGTTGCGCCACCGGTCAAATGCCCGGCACGGAGGTCGAGAGTCATGTCAGTTCTCATCGGCGGCGGCATATCGGTCCTGTTGGGCCTCGTTCTGCTGATCTTCTGGTACAAGCACTTCCTGGTCCTGCTCATGGGGGCCGTGCCGATCCTGCTCATCATGGGAGGGGCCCTGGCCGTTTACGTGGGCCTCGACGAGCTGAAGGACAAGATCCGCGAGACCCAGGAAAAGGAGAAGGAGGAGCTCAACAAGGCGCGCTCCGAGCTGGAGCGGGCCAAAGCGGAGGCCGAAAAGTACCGGGAGGAGCTGGAGAAGCTCAAGGAGACCAAGTAAGACCGGCGAAAAAACCCTTGACAGCGAGAGGAAAATCCAATAACGGGTTAACCCTGTTATCAAAACGGGAAGCGAGCCTCATGAACCTCGGCATATCCGGCACTCCAACCGTTCCCTCCTGCCTGCTTCGATACCCCTACATGTATTGATGCCTGCTGTTCACCTCTCCGGGTGGGCATGCAGGCTTTCCGCAACACCCCGCGTATTCTCAGGACCCGCGTGAATCGACACCAGCCCCATCGCTTTCCTTTCCGGGCTGAGACCGGGATCCGCAGTTGATCGAAACGGACGCAGCATCATCCCAAGGAGGACAGGGCCATGCAAAAGACGAGGACAGGGACGCGATCCATCATCCTTCTGGTTGCAGCGGCGGTCACGCTCGTTTCCTGGACGGCCGCCGAGGCCGCCACGAGCCTGACCTACAGCATCTTCTTCCCCCCCACGCACGCGCAGGCGAAGGCCGCGGAGACCTGGGCGAAGGAGATCGAGAAGCGAAGCGCCGGCCGCGTCAAGATCTCCCTCTTCCCCGGGGGAACGCTGACCCCGGCGGACCAGTGTTACGACGGCGTCGTCAAGGGCATCTCGGATATCGGCATGTCCGCCTTCGCTTACACCCGCGGCCGCTTCCCCCAGATGGAGGCGCTCGACCTGCCCCTGGGCTACCCGAACGGGCTGGTGGCCACGCGGGTGGCCAATGCCTTCCACCAGGCCCTGAAGCCCAAGGCGCTGGAGAACGTCAAGGTTCTCTACCTGCACGCCCACGGGCCGGGGCTGCTGCACACGAAGAAACCCGTCACGACGCTGGAAGACCTCAAGGGGATGAAGATCCGCTCCACGGGTTTCAGCGCCAAGGTCGTCAGCGCCCTGGGCGCCGTCCCCGTGGCCATGCCGCAGGGCGAGACCTACGAGGCCCTGAGCAAGGGGATCGCCGACGGCACGATCGGCCCCATCGAGGTCCTCAAGGGCTGGAAGCAGGCCGAGGTGATCAAATCCACCACGGACTGCTTCGACGTGGGCTACACGACGGTGTTCTTCGTCGTGATGAACCTCAAGAAGTGGAATGCCCTTCCCCCCGATGTCCGCAAGGTCTTCGAGGACGTGAGCCGCGAGTGGATCGACGTGCACGGCAAGGCCTGGGACGACGCGGACAAGGAAGGCCGCGCCTTCACGAAGAGCCTGGGCAACCGGATCATCACCCTGTCGGCCCAGGAGAGCGCCCGCTGGAAGAAGGCGGTGAGGCCGACGATCGAGGAGTACATCCGAGACGCGGAGAAAAAAGGGGTCCCGGGCCGCAAGTCCGTGAAGGAGGCCGAGGGCCTGATCGTCAAGTACCGCAAGCAGGTCAAGTGAGACCCCGTCGGGAGCTCGTCGGTGATTCGTTCCATCGGGAAGACCCTGGATTGGGCGGCGTCCATGTTCAACGGCCTCTCCGCGGCCGCGGTCGTGTTCATCATGCTGCTGACCTGCGCCGACGTCGTGCTGCGTTTTTTCGGGCGCCCCGTCCCGGGCGCCTATGAGCTGGTCGGCTACGCCGGCGCCGTCATCGTCGCCCTCGCCCTGGCCCGGACCTCCGTCGAACGCGGTCACATCGCCGTGGAGCTCCTCGTCGACCGGCTTCCGGGACGACCCCGGAGCCTCGTGGAGGCCGTGGGGTCGCTCGCCGGCGCCGTGCTGTTCGGCCTCCTGACGTGGCAGAGCCGGGTCTATGCCTCCGACCTGATGGAAAGCGGCGACGTGTCGCTGACGCTCGGGATGCCGACGTGGCCCTTCGTCTACGCCGTCGGCGCGGGGACGGCCCTGCTGACCGCGGTCCTTCTGCTGGACGCCCTGCGGCACCTCAAGAGGGGCTTTCCATCATGACGCCGACGGAAGCCGGAATCTGCGGGTTCGCTGCCCTCGTCGCCCTGATGTTCCTCAAGATCCCCGTGGGGTTCGTCATGGCCCTCGTGGGGCTGATCGGGTTCGCCCATCTCGTCTCCTGGGACGCCTCCCTGCACCTGATGGCCCAGGACTTCTTTTCCGTCTTCGGGTCCTACAACCTCACGGTCATCCCCCTGTTCGTCCTCATGGGGCAGCTGGCGCACCACTCGGGGATGAGCAGCCGGCTGTTCCATGCCGCCTACCGCTTCTTCGGCAACCTGCCGGGCGGGCTGGCCGTCGCGACGATCGGCGCCTGTGCGGGCTTTTCCGCCATCTGCGGCTCCACGAGCGCCACGGCCGCCACGATGGCCGCCGTGGCCCTGCCGGAGATGAAGAAATACAACTACGACCCGTCGCTGGCGACGGGCGTCGTCGCCGCGGGCGGCAGCCTCGGCATCCTGATCCCGCCCAGCACGATCTTCATCGTCTACGGGATCATGACGGAGCAATCCGTCGGCAAGCTCTTCCTGGCGGGCGTCGTGCCGGGAATCCTCATGACCCTCCTCTTCATCGCGACGGTCTTCGTCTGGACCTGGAAGCGGCCCGATCTGGCCATGCCGGGGGCGCGTTTCACCCTGCGCGAGAAGATCGCCTCGCTGGCGGGGGTCATTGAGACGCTCATCCTCTTTCTGGCCGTCATGGGGGGGCTTTTCGCCGGGCTGTTCACCCCGACGGAGGCGGCGGCCGTCGGCGCCTTCGGCACCCTGCTGATCGCCGTCGCCGGCCGGCACCTGTCCTGGAAGGGGTGTTCCCAGGCCCTCGTCGAGACGACGCGGGTGACCTGCATGATCCTCGTCATCGTGGCGGGGGCCACCGTCTTCGGCCACTTTCTGGCCGTGACGCGCATCCCCTTCGACGTGGGCGCCTGGGTCCTGGGGCTCGCCATGCCGCCCTGGGCCGTCATGGCCATGATCATCCTGATCTACCTCGTCCTGGGCTGCCTCATGGACTCGCTGGCCATGATCATGCTGACGATCCCCATCTTCTTCCCCGTCATCACCTCGCTCGGCTTCGACCCCATCTGGTTCGGCGTGATCATCGTGCTCGTCACCGGGATGGGCGTCATCACGCCGCCCGTGGGGATCAACGCCTACGTCGTCGCCGGGGTGGCCCGGGACGTGCCCCTCCACGTCATCTTCCGGGGCGCGGTCAGGCTGCTGGCCGCGCAGGTCGTCACGGCCGCCCTCCTCATCCTCTTCCCGCAGATCGCCCTGTGGCTGCCGCAGCTCATGCGCTGAGACCGGCTGCGGCGGCCTTTTCCCCGGCCGATGGAGATCCGGGAACCGCAGCAGGCTTCACGCGCCGATGCACCGGTGCATTGCGGCTTGAAAAAATTCAGGGCGGACCCTAGACTACACGGGAATGCCGCCGACCATCCGGGACGACATCCGCCATGCTGCAGGGAAGCCCCTTTCACGAAATCGCCGCCATTCTCTTTCTCGCCGCAGCCGCGGGTGCCGCGGGGCTGATGCTCCGCCAGCCCCTGATCATCACCTTCCTGTTCACGGGGATCGTGGCGGGGCCCGCGGGGTTCGGGATCATCGCGAGCTACGAGCAGATCGAGCTCTTCGCCCACATCGGCATCGCGCTGCTGCTGTTCATCGTCGGCCTGCGGCTCGATCTGACCCTGATCCGCACCACCGGTCCCGTGGCCCTGGCGACAGGGCTCGGGCAGATCGTCTTCACGTCGATCATCGGGTTCTTCATCGCGCTGGCCCTCGGCCTGTCCGCCCTGAGCGCCGCCTACGTGGCCGTGGCCCTCACCTTCTCGAGCACGATCATCATCGTGAAGCTGCTGTCGGACAAGCAGGAACTCGATTCGCTCCACGGCCGGATCGCCATCGGTTTTCTCATCGTGCAGGACATCGCGGCCATTGTCGCCCTGGTGGGGCTCACGACCCTGGGCAGAGGCCTGAGCGCGGGCGAGTCGGCCCTGCTCGTGATCGCCGAGATCCTGGTCAAGGCGGCAGGCCTGCTCGCGGCAACGGGGCTGCTCATGCGCTACGTTCTGCCCCCCGCGATGCAACGGCTGGCGCGTCACCAGGAGCTGATGATCCTTTTCGCCGTCAGCTGGGCCGTCCTCATGGGCACGGTCGGCGAACGCCTCGGGCTCAGCAAGGAGGTGGGCGCTTTCCTGGCCGGCGTTTCTCTGGCCTCCACCGCCTACCGGGACGCGATCGGGGCCCGCCTGGTCAGTTTGCGCGACTTCCTCCTGCTGTTCTTTTTCATCGATCTCGGGGCGCGCCTCGACTGGTCCGCCGTGGGGGCTCAGGCCGGCCCCGCCTTCGTCTTCTCGCTGTTCGTCCTGATCGGCAACCCCCTCATCGTCATGGCGATCATGGGTGCCATGGGGTACCGGCGCCGCACGGGGTTCCTGGCCGGGCTGACGGTGGCGCAGATCAGCGAGTTCTCTCTGATCGTCGCGGCACTGGGCGTGAGCCTCGGACACCTCACGCGCGAGATCATGGGCCTGATCACCCTCGTGGGAGTGGTCACGATCTTTGCCTCCACCTACATGATCCTGTACTCGGGCATGCTGTACCGCAGCCTCTCCCGGTATCTGAAGGTTTTCGAGCGCCGGGTTCCCTTCCGCGAGGCCCCCTGCGACACGGCAGCCGAGCTGCCGCCCGGGGAGATCATCCTCGTGGGTCTCGGCAATTACGGCAGCAGCGTCGCCGAGCACCTGCTGGAACGGCGCAAGCCGATCGTCGGCGTCGATTTCGACCCGCGGGCGCTACAGGCCTGGCAGGCACGGAACGTCCCGGTCCTGTACGGCGACATGGCCGACCCCGAGATGCATGAACAGCTGCCCCTCGGAAAGGCCCGCTGGGTGGTGAGTACGGTACGCGGCCCGGACCTGAACCTTCCGTTGCTGCGCATGCTGCAGCAGAGGGGCTTCAAGGGCCACGTGGCCCTCACGGCCCGGAACGAGGAGGAGGCCGATCGGTATCGGGAGGCGGGGGCCCATCTGGTGCTCCGGCCCTTTGCCGATGCGGCCGAGCAGGCGGCGGACAACCTCACCGAAGCGGGGCAGATGCTCCCCGAAAACGTCGACTGGCCCATCGCCTTTCGCGACGTCCGTTTGAGGTCGGGCTCGGTGTTCGCCGGCTATCCGATCCGGGACATCCCGCTGCGATCCAGGACGGGCGTGTCGATTCTCGCCATCAGCCGGGCCGGGCGCGTGTTTTTCAATCCCGCCCCGGACATGCAGGTCTTTCCCAACGACCGCTTGATGCTCATGGGCCCGGCCGACGATTTGCGGCACGCCGAAACGCTGCTCCAGGAGCGGCAGGGCCCCCCCGCCGACGAGGAACCGGGCCGATTCTCGGTCGCCGAGATCCGGGTGGGGCGGCACTCGCCGCTGGCGGGCCGGACGCTTGCCGAGAGCCGCATCCGCCAGGCGCACGGCGTGACGGTCATCGGCATCCGCCGAGCCTCGGATCGGCTCCTCACCCCCGGGCCGCTGGAGCGCATCGAAGCGGGGGACACCCTGATCGTCATCGGTCTCCACGGGGCCGTCGAAACGCTGCAACGTCTCGAACCGATCTGAGCCGGGTTCCTTGCGGCACCTGCCCGGATGACCCGGAAAACCGGTTGCCGTCCCGGATCAAAGCGGTTACAGTGAAGTCCGGTTCGAAGGGGACGTGAGGGCACAGGGTGTCTGCGGGCCGCCGTCCGTCATCGGGACCGGCAGCGGCCTTTTCATGTTCCCCTGCAGGCCGAGGGGAGAAACGGATCGACATGTTCTTCCTCGATGACATCGTCCTCATCATCGGGCTTTCCGCCGTGGTGCTCTACCTGTGCCACCGCCTCGAGCTGCCCGCCATCGTGGGCTACCTGCTCACGGGCCTCCTGACGGGTCCCTACGGGTTCGGTCTCGTCGGCAACCTCGAGGCCGTCACGATGCTGGCCGAGATCGGGGTCGTGGCCCTGCTCTTCACGATCGGCCTGGAGTTCTCCTTCCGCAACCTCGTGCAGCTGCGCCGCACGGCCCTCCTGGGAGGCACCCTGCAGGTGCTGCTGACGCTGCTCGTCGCCGCCGCGATCTCCCACGGCCTCGGGAGGCCCGCGGGGCAGTCCATCTTCATCGGCTTCCTGACGGCCCTGAGCAGCACGGCCATCGTCATGAAGCTCCTGCAGGACCGCGCCGAGGTGGAAACCCCGCACGGCGCCGGCGCGCTGGGCATCCTCATCTACCAGGATCTCATCGTCGTCCCCATGATGCTGCTGCTCCCCTTCCTCGGGGGAGGGGTCGAGGGGTCGACCGACGACCTGCTCGTCCTGCTGGGCAAGGAGGTCGGGGTCATCCTGGCCCTCATCGTTGCGGCCAAGTGGGTGGTCCCCTGGACCCTGCGCGAGGTGACCCGGACGGGCAGCCGCGAGCTGTTCCTGCTCACCATCGTCATGATCGGCCTGGCCGTGGCCTGGCTCACCCACGTCGCGGGGCTCTCGCTGGCCGTCGGGGCCTTCCTGGCGGGCCTCGTCATCTCCGAGTCCGAGTACAGCCACCAGGCCATGGGCAACGTCATCCCCTTCCGCGACATCTTCGCGAGCTTTTTCTTCGTCTCCATCGGGATGCTCCTGGATCTCCGCTTCCTCGCGGAGCACCCGGTGTACCTCTTCCTGCTGGCCGCCGGGATCATGCTCGTCAAGAGTCTCGCCGCGGCGGCGGCCGTCCTGTTCGTGGGTCTGCCGATCCGCGTGGCCGCGCTGGCCGGCCTCTGCCTCGGGCAGATCGGCGAGTTTTCCTTCATCTTGGCCGAGGCGGGCCGGAAGTACGGCCTGCTCACGCAGGCGATCAACCAGGAATTCCTGGCCTATTCCGTCCTGACGATGATGGCGACCCCCTTTCTGTTCCGTGTCTCCCGCCCGGTCGCCGACGCGCTGGCCCGCCTGCCGCTGCCCGGGCGCCTCCGGCGCGGCAGCATCCCGACGGCGGGCACGAAGCGGTCCCACGAGAAGGATCACCTGATCATCGTCGGCTTCGGCGTCTACGGGCAGAACATCGCCAGGGCCGCCCGCGAGGCGAAGATCCCCTATGCCGTCCTGGACATGAACGCCGATCTCGTCCGCGAGCAACGGCAGAAGGAAGAGCCGGTCTACTACGGCGACGCGACCCACGAGGCCATCCTGCAGCACGTCAACATCCGCCGGGCCCGGATCCTCGTGGTCGTCATCAGCGACGCGGCGGCCACCCGACGGATCACCGACCTCGCGCGCCGGCTCAATCCCAGGCTCTACATCGTCGTGCGGACGCGGTTCATCCAGGAGATCGGCCCCCTCATGGAGACGGGGGCCAACGAGGTCGTCTCCGAGGAGTTCGAGACCTCCGTGGAGATCTTCAGCAGGATCCTGTCGCGGTACCTCCTGCCGGAAGAGGAGATCCACCGCTTCGTGGAGGAGATCCGTTCGGACGGCTACGCCATGTTCCGCAACCTCTCGAAGCACGCCACGTCGTGCCCGCACATCGGGGCCTGCCTGCCGGACATGGACCTTCGCTCGGTCCGCGTACACGGGGAATCGGCCCTGACGGGAAAAACCATCGCCGAGGCGGAACTGGGGAAGACCTTCGGGGTCACCGTCCTGGCCGTCAGACGGGAGGGGGAGATCCTTTCCATCCCGCCCGCGGATCTGGCCCTCGAGCCGGAGGATATCCTCTTCATCGTCGGCCCGCCCGCAAAAATCGCGGAACTCGAGGCCGTGCTGCGCGTGCCGGCCGGGAGGGAAAACCCGCCCGGCGCGGAAAAGGGTTGAAGTCCTTCGGAAAAGCCCCTACACTGAAATCGGGTCCGGGGAAAACCCCGGAGGCAGCGCGAGGATGGTCGGGCCGCCATCCGTCGGCAGGACGGAGGCGGCTTTTTCATGCGCCACACCGCCGGCCGGCGGCGGTGCCCGGGAAAGGACCAGCGGCATGCCGTTTCTCGGCGACATTCTCATCATCATCGGCCTGTCCGCCGTCGTGCTCTATCTCTGTCACCGGGCGGGCATCCCCGTCATCGTCGGCTACCTGCTCACGGGCATCGTGGCCGGCCCCTCCGGGTTCGGCCTCGTCCGGCAGATCGAGGCCGTCCGGGTCCTCGCCGAACTGGGCATCGTGGCCCTGCTGTTCACCATCGGACTGGAGTTCTCGTTCCGCAACCTCCTGCAGCTGCGCCGCACGGCCCTCTTGGGAGGCACCCTCCAGGTCCTCCTGACCGTCCTGACCGCAGCCGCCGCGGCCGAGGTCCTCGGCCGGCCGCTCGGGGAGGCGATCCTCATCGGCTTCCTGACCGCCCTGAGCAGTACCGCCATCGTCATGAAGCTCCTGCAGGACCGCGCCGAGATCGACACCCCCCAGGGCGCAAGCACCCTGGGCATCCTCATCTTCCAGGATCTCGCCGTCGTGCCCATGATGCTCATCCTCCCGCTGCTGGGGGGCGCGGCCCGGGAGAGCCCGGAATCCATCCTGCGGCTCGTGGCCGGGGAGCTCGGGGTCGTCGTCTTCATCGTCATGGCCGCGAAGTGGGTCGTCCCCTGGGCCCTGCTCAAGGTGACCCAGACCCGCAGCCGGGAACTGTTCCTGCTGGCCGTCGTCATGATCGGCCTCGCCGTGGCCTGGCTGACCCAGGCGGCGGGGCTCTCGCTCGCCCTGGGGGCGTTCATGGCCGGGCTCGTCATCTCCGAGTCGGAGTACAGTCACCAGGCCCTCGGCAGCATCCTGCCCTTCCGGGATGTCTTCGCCGGCTTCTTCTTCGTCTCCATCGGCATGCTCCTCGATCTGAACCACCTTGCCGCGCACCCCGCCGAGACCGCGTGGATGACCTCCGCGGTCCTCCTCGTCAAGGCCGCCGTCGCGACGGCGGCCGCCCTGATCGTCGGTCTTCCCCTCCGCACCGCCCTGCTCGTCGGGCTCGCCCTGTGCCAGATCGGCGAGTTTTCCTTCATCCTGGCCGAAGCGGGCAGCCGCTACGCCGTCTTCACGGGAAACCGCTACCAGGAGTTCCTCGCCGTCTCGGTGCTCACCATGATGGCCACGCCCTTCATCTTCCGCGTCTCGCCGCGCTTCGTCGAGGCCCTCTTGCGCCTGCCCGTCCCCCGGCGTCTGAAGAGGGGGAAATTCCACATGCGGGACTCGAGAAGAGTGCGCGCGACGGATCACCTCGTCATCGTCGGCTTCGGCTTCAACGGTCGCAACCTGGCGCGGGCGGCAAAGGCCATGGGGATCCCCTATGCCGTCGTCGAGATGAACCCCGACACGGTGCGCGATCAGCGGGCGAAGGGCGAGCCCATCCACTGGGGCGACGCGACGCAGGAGGCCGTCCTGCAGCACGTCAACATCTGCCGCGCCCGTTCGATCGCCGTCGTGATCAACGACGCGGCGGCCACGCGCCGGATCACGGAACTTTCCCGGCGGCTCAACCCCAGGGCCTACATCATCGTCCGGACGCGGTTCATCCCGGAGATCCAGCCGCTCAAGGAACTCGGCGCCAACGAGGTGATCCCGGAGGAGTTCGAGACCTCCGTGGAGATCTTCAGCCGTCTGATGGCCACCTACTGGGTGCCGAAGGAGGAGATCGAGCGGTTCGCCGAGGAGATCCGCGCGGGCGGCTACGAGATGCTGCGCAGCCTGTCGCGGGAGGCGACGGCGTGCCCGAGCATCGAAACCTGCCTGCCCGACGTGGAGATCCGGTCCCTCCGCGTGCAGGACCGCTCCGAGGCCGTCGGGAAAACCCTGGCCCAGACGCAGATGCGCAAGAAGTACGGCGTCACCCTGCTGGCTGTCCGCAGGGGCGCCGAGGTCACGACGATCCCGGACCCCGACATCCGCTTCGAGGCACAGGACCTGCTCTTCGTCGTCGGCCAGCCCGCGCGGATCGCGCAGGTGGAAGAGCTCTTCCGGGCAAAAAGCCCGTGACCCCGGTTTTCTCGCCGCCGAATCGCATCGCGCCGACGATGTGGGGAAAGGGACAGGGAGGCCGGGACGGCGGCGGCCCCGGACTCGAAGCCCTGAAGAAGCGCAGGGGGCAATCCGCCGTGCGGGAGCTAATCGAGCCGCCGGAGCACGAGGGCCGTGCGCGTGGGGAGGTAGAGGCTCAACCGATGGCGCGCGGCGGGCCCCTGTCCTTCGGGCTGCGTGAAGTGGATCTGGTCCGGCTCGAGGCGCCCGTGGCCGCCGTAGACGCCGGCATCGGTGTCCAGGACGAGCCGGTAGCGGCCCGGCGGGGCGTCGATCCGGTAACCGTCGTGGGACCGGAAGGGATGGAAATTGAAGGCAAGCAGGTGCCCCGCCCGCTCGAAGGCGAGGACCTTCGTTTCGTTGTGCTCGTGCAGCAGGCGGGGCTCGCCCGCCCCCAGGAGGTTCGCCCGCCGCGCGAGCGCGATCATGTCGGCGTCGAAGCGGGCGAGCTGCCGGTATCGCAGGGTCTCGTCGTCCGCGAGGCTCCACTGGCGACGGGCGTACTTGTAGGACCAGCCGTTGCCGGCCCTCGGGAAGTCGATCCACTCGGGGTGCCCGAACTCGTTGCCCATGAAGTTCAGGTACCCGTGGCCCGCCGTGGCGAGCGTGACGAGGCGGATCATCTTGTGCAGCGCCACGCCCCGGTCGACGCGGAGGTTTTGCCGGAAGACGCTCATGTCCGTGTACATGTCGGCGTCGATCATCCGGAAGATGAGGGTCTTGTCCCCCACGAGGGCCTGGTCGTGCGACTCGCAGTAGCTGATCGTCTTCTCGTCCCGCCGGCGGTTGTTGAGCTCGTGCCACAGGTGCCCCAGGGGCCACGCCTCGTCGGCGCACTCCTTCAGCAATTTGATCCAGGTGTCGGGCACGCCCATGGCGAAGCGGAAATCGAACCCCGTCCCCCCCTGCGCCTCGGGGACGGCCAGCCCCGGCATGCCGCTGACGTCCTCGGCGATCGTGACGGCGTCGGGCCGCACGTCATGGATGACCCGGTTCGCCAGGGCCAGGTAGGCCAGCGCATCCTCGTCGACGCTCGCGTCGAAGTAGTCGCCGTAGGACAGAAAGGCCTTCCCCAGGCCGTGGTGCCGGTAGAGCATGCTCGTCACGCCGTCGAAGCGGAACCCGTCGAAGCGGAACTCGTCGAGCCAGTAGCGGCAGTTGGAGAGCAGGAAATGCAGGACCTGGGGCTTGCCGTAGTCGAAACAGCGCGAACCCCACGCCTCGTGCCGGCCCCGCGCGCCGCGGTGAAAATACTGGTGCTCCGTGCCGTCGAACCGGCCGAGCCCTTCCACCTCGTTGGACGCCGCATGCGAGTGGATGAGGTCCATGACGACGCAGAGCCCCGCCTCGTGGGCCGCGTCGATGAGCGCCTTGAGGTCCTCGGGCGTGCCGAACCGCGACGAGGCGGCGAAGAAGCTGCTCACCTGGTAGCCGAAGGACCCGTAGTAGGGGTGCTCCTGGATCGCCATGAGCTGCAGGACGTCGTACCCCGCCCGCACGACGCGGGGCAGGACCTTCTCCGTGAACTCCCGGTAGGTGCCGATCCGTTCCTCCTCCTGGGCCATGCCCACGTGGGCCTCGTAGACGAAGGGCGTCTGCACGGCGCAGCAAAACCCCTCGCGGCGCCATCGGTACGACGAGGGCGGGTCCCAGACCTGGGCGTTGAAGATCAGCGTCTGCGGGTCCTGCACGACACGCCGCGCCCAGGCGGGGATGCGATCGCCCTGCCCGCCGATCCAGTGAACCCGCAGGCGGTACAGATCGCCGTGGGCCATGGCCGAGGCGGGAAGGCGGATCTCCCAGACGCCGTCGGCCCCGTCGAGCCGCTCGAGGGCGAAGTTGGTCCGCTCCTTCCAGTCGGTCATCTCGCCCACGAGACTGACGCGCGTGGCGTTCGGGGCCCACTCGCGCAGGACCCACTCGCCGCCCCGGCGGTGCAGGCCGAAATACTCGTGCCCGCTGGCGAAATCGGCGAGGCGCATCCGGCCCTCCGTGAGCCGCGCCTCCAGCTCCGCCGCGCGGCGCAGGCGTCTCTCGAGCGCCTCGCGCCACGGCCCCAGCAGCGGGTCCGCGGCAACGAGCCTCTCCGCGAGCCTCTCGATGCGGCCGGGGGTCGAGTGTCCCGGTTCCGTTTTTCCCGTCATCGCCTCTGCACCTTCGTGTTGCCGATGCGGCCGGCTGAAGATCCGGCCTGTCTGCATCATACAGAAAACGCCCTTTTGTGCAAGGCTCCGCTGAGGGCGGCCCGCGCATCCCGGGTTGACAGATGCCCCGATTATTTGTATACGAATTTCACAAACCCGGCAGTCGGAAAGGAGAGAACATGCCAGCGGACAGCCAACTGATCCTGGAGGTCAACGACTCCCTTCGGAAGCTCATGCAACTCGTCCAGACCCGCTCGAAGAAGATCCGCAAGGAAACGGGCATCACGGGACCCCAACTGCTCGCGATGAAGACCCTGGCCGACTCGCCCGGCCTCAGCATCTCGGAACTCGCACGCCGCATCTACCTGCACCCGGCCACGGTGGTGGGCATCGTCGACCGGCTCGAGGGACAGGGCCTCGTCGAGCGCTCCCCGTCGACCAGGGACCGCAGGCAGGTGCAGGTCAAGCTGACCCGGGGCGGCAAGGCCGCCCTCCGAAAGACCCCCCCGGCCGCCCGGGACTCCGTGCTCGCGGGGCTCGAGACCCTGCCGGACAAGAAGCTCAAGCGCCTCGCCGTCAGCCTCGCGCTGATCGTCCGGGTCCTGGAAGCCCACGCGAAAGGCCCCGTTCCCAAGCGCCGCCGCGGAAGGCCGCGCAAGGAGGAATCGGTGCCGAAAAAGCGGCGCGGCAGGAAACCGGCGTAATTTCGCTACCGCGCCTGGCAACGACCCGGTAAACGTCCCCAACGACGAGCTTCGTTTTCCCCTGCCGGGGGAAAACGGGCCGCAGAGGCCGGCCGTGGATAGAAAACCGCCGCTGGGTGCCGCACCCCGGGGAAAGGGGAAGACCTCTTTCCTGGTCTGGGCGCCGGCTGCAGAGAGAGTCGACCTGCACATCCTGCCCCCCAAGGGCCGTCGCGTCACGATGCAGAGGCGCGACGGAGGGTATCACGGCATCGAGGTCGAAGGGATCCGGCCGGGTGACCTGTACGTGTACCGCCTTGACGGGCTGATCGAGCGGCCCGACCCCGCCTCGCGATCCCAGCCCCTCGGCCCCTGCGGGCCCTCCGCAGTCGTCGATGACGTCGCGGCCCGGGAAAAGAGCCCCTGGCGCGGTCTCGAGCTGCGGGACACCATCCTCGCCGAACCCGTCGGAAGCGAGCTTTCCTTCGACGCGATCCGTTCCCGGATTGACCGGTTGAGCGCCCTCGGGTTCAACGCCCTCAGGGTCCCGTTGGCGGCCGGCAGGGGTTTCCCGTTCTCCGTGCCCCCATCACAGGGAGGGCCGGATGGTCTGAAACGGCTTGTCGAAGCCTGCCACCGGCGCGGTCTTGCCGTGTTGCTCGCCCTGGACCTGTTTGAAACCGGAATCGAAGGGGAGCCCCTCGTGTTCTTCGGGCCCTACTTCACCGGCCGCGATCGGTGCTTCAATCTCGGCGGCCCCCTCAGCGGCGAGGTCCGGCGATATTTCACGGAGTGCGTCCTTTCCCGGTTCCGGGAGACCGGCGTCGACGCTCTCGACATCGGCCCGGTGGACGGCCTCGCGGACCCCTCCCCCCTGACGCTCCTCGAAGAACTGTCCTGCGCTGTCCACGACGAGGCGAAACGGATCGGCCGGCCCCTGCACCTCGTTGCCCGAAGCGGGCAAAACGACCCGCGGTTGATCCGACGGCGGGAAGACGGCGGGATCGGGCTTGACGCGGTCTGGAACCCCGATTTCGAAGAGGCGCTGCACGCCCTGCTGCGAGGTGCCGCCGCGGGACCCGGCAGCGACTTCGGCAGGCTCGAACACGTCCGGAAAGCGTTTTTGGAAGGGTTCGTCTGCTCCGGCGGCTACTCCCCGACCCGACTGCGCAGGCACGGCCGCTCGTCGAGGGCCCTGCCCGGGGAGCGCTTCCTGGTCCGCGCACGCCCGGCGGCCGCGGGGGAGCGGCGTCACGGCCCCGACGGGGCAGACGCCTTTCTTTGCGCCTGCCTGCTGCTGTCCCCCTTCCTGCCGCTTCTGGCCGCGGATGGGGGCGGCCCTGCCGGCGGCGCCTGCTGCGCCGATCTGATCCGGCTGCGGAAGGAGTTGCGCGCCATGGGGCTTCTGGACAAGCAGTGCATGGGGGCCCTCGGATACGAGAGGCAGGAGGTCCTGCTCGTTCGGCACTGGAAGGACGATGCGGACCTCATCATCCTCTTCCACTTCGGCCGCCGGCCGGTCAGGATTTCCGTTCCCATCCCGGCAGGCACATGGGCCCTGCGTTTCGATTCGGCGGACAGGCGGTGGGACGGGCCTGGAAGCGCTCTCCCCGGACCGCTGCAGGGCGACGGCGGCGATGTCTCGCTCCCCCTCGCCCCCCTGTCCTGCGCGGTGTACCTGAGGCAGCGTGGTGAACGGACGGCAGTGAAGGACCCGTGAAGCCGTGAAATTCGGAAAAACCGGAAGCCTTCCGCCGGCCTTCAGCCCATCCAAGCTTCTCCACTTCCCAACTTTCCGAGTTCTCTCGTGGCGCGGGATGCGCCCCGGCCGCCGGCCTTTTAGACCTGGCCCCTGATCAGTTTGTAGAAGAGGATCACCGCGCCCACCGTCACGGCCGAGTCGGCCACGTTGAAGGCCGGCCAGTGGTAGGTGGAGATGTAGACGTCGAGGAAGTCGATCACCTCGCCGAGGCGGATGCGGTCGATCAGGTTGCCCACCGCGCCGCCCAGGATGAGCGACATGCCGTAGGTCAGCAGGATGTCCTCCGTCTTCATCTTCGCGATGTAGTAGACGATGAGGCCCGAGGCGAGGATCGAAACCCCGATGAGGAAGAGCGCCCGAACCGTCGGCGAGGCGTCGGCCAGGAAGCCGAAGGCCGCCCCCGGGTTCCGAACGTAGGTGATGTTGAAAAACCCCTGGACGACGGGGATGGACTCGTGCAGGGTCATGTGCGTGTCGATGTAGATCTTCGTGACCTGGTCGAGCACGACAATGACCAGCACCGTGATGACGAACAGCAGGTAATTTCGTTTCACGATCACCTCGAAAGGGAAGGCGAAAGGATGGATGCCCTTTCGCCCTTTCTTTCTGTTCCGCCTACCCCTCGTTCCGCAACCCTCGTCCCCCGAACCCGCTACTGCAGGTTCGCGAGACACCTCGGACAGATCTTCGGGTGTGCGGCGTCGCGCCCCAGCTCCTCGCTGAAGACCCAGCAGCGCTGGCACTTCTCGCCGCCGGCCTTCGCCACGGCGATCCGGAGACCCGGCATCTCGGCGCTCTCGAAGGCCTCCGGCAGCTCCCCGCCCCGCTGCACGCGCAGGACGGAGACGATGCAGAGCGCCCGCAGGTCTTCCTCGTGCTTCGCCAGCAGAGCGGCGAGCTTCTCCGGGCCGGCCACCGTGACGGCCGCATCGAGCGGGTGGCCGATGACCTTGCTTTTCCGGGCCGCCTCCATGGCCCGGGAGATCTCTCCCCGCACCGCGATCAGGGTCTTCCAGGTCTCGCCCAGCTTCTCGTCGGCCCAGGCCGCATCGGCCTCGGGGAACTGCGTCAGGTGCACGCTCTCGGCCTTGCCGGGCCACGCGGGCAGGCTGAGCCAGACCTCTTCGGCCGTGAAGCTCAGGATCGGGGCGAGCAGTCGGGTCATGGCCTCGAGGATGAGGAACATGGCGCTCTGGGCCGACCGCCGGCTCTTCGACGCCTTGCCGGCGGTGTAGAGACGGTCCTTGAGAACGTCGAGGTACAGGGCGCTGAGATCGACGGTGCAGAAGTTGTACAGCGTGGTGTAGACGATGTGGAACTGGAAGTTCTCGTAGGCCTTCCGGGTCCTCTCGATGACGGCCTGCAGGCGGTACAGGGCCCACCGGTCGATCTCCTCCATGTCGGCGTAAGCGACCCTGTCCTTCGTCGGGTCGAAATCGTAGAGGTTGCCCAGGATGAAGCGGCTCGTGTTGCGGATGCGTCGGTACGCCTCGACGAGCCGCTCCAGGATCTCGTCGGAGATCCGAATGTCGACGGTGTAGTCCTCGGCGGCCACCCACAGCCGCAGGATCTCGGCCCCGAACCGGTCGATGATGGGCTGGGGCTCGATGACGTTGCCCACGGACTTGGACATCTTCTTCCCCTCGCCGTCGACGACGAAGCCGTGGGTGAGCACCGTCCTGTAAGGGGCCCGGCCGCGGGTCCCCACGCACTCGAGCAGCGACGAGTGGAACCAGCCGCGGTGCTGGTCGCTGCCCTCGAGGTACATGTCGCAGGGGGAGCGGAGGTACTCCCTCGTCTCGAGGACGGCGGCGTGGCTCACCCCCGAGTCGAACCAGACGTCGAGGATGTTCGTCTCCTTGCGGAATGTCGTGCCCTTGCAGTTCGGGCAGGCCGAGCCGGCCGGCATCAGGTCCTTCGGCTCGCGCTCGAACCAGACGTCGGCGCCGTGCTCACGCATGAGCGAAACGACGTGATCGAGGATCTCCTTCGTGGCGACGACGGTGTCGCAGTCCTTGCAGTAGAACAGGATGATGGGCACGCCCCAGAGCCGCTGGCGCGAGATGCACCAGTCGGGCCGGTTCTCCACCATGCCGTAGATCCGGTCGCGGCCCCAGCCCGGGATCCACTGGACGCTGTTGATGCTCTCGAGGGCCTTCTTCCGCAGGCCGTTCTTCTCCATGGAGATGAACCACTGCTCGGTGGAGCGGAAGATGATGGGCTCCTTGCAGCGCCAGCAGTGGGGGTAGGAGTGCTCGATGTCGCCCACCCCCAGCAGCGCCCCCGCCTCGCGGAGCTTCTCGTTGACGGGGCCGTTGGCGTCGAAGACGAACTGGCCCGCGAAGAACGCCACGTCCTTCGTGAACCGGCCGTCCTCGTCGACGGGGGCGTAATTGTCGAGGCCGTACTCCATGCCGATCTCGTAGTCCTCGGCGCCGTGGCCCGGGGCGATGTGGACCAGGCCCGTTCCGGCGTCGAGCGTCACGAAGGGCGCCAGGATGAAGACGCTCTCCCGGTCGATGAGGGGGTGTTTCGCCTTGAGCCCCTCCATCCGCTCGCCGGGGAACTCGTCGAGGATCTCGTAGTCCTTGAACCCGAAGGCCTCCATGCAATAGTCCACGAGGTCTTTGGCCACGATGAGGACCTCGCCCGTCTGCCTGACCTTCACGGCGGCGTAGAGGAACTCCCGGTGGAAGGCGATGGCCAGGTTGGCCGGGATCGTCCAGGGGGTCGTCGTCCAGATGACGGCAAAGACCTTTTCGCCGGCGAGCTTCGGCCGCACCGCCGAGATGTCGGAGATCATCGGGAACTTGACGTAGATGGCCGGCGTCACGTGGTCGCCGTACTCCACCTCCGCCTCGGCCAGGGCCGTCTTGCAGGTGGCGCACCAGTAGACGGGCTTCTTGCCCTTGTAGACGTCTCCGGAGAGCATCAGCTTGGCGAACTCGGCCGCCGTGATCGCCTCGTACTCGTAGTGCATGGTGAGGTAGGGGTTGTCCCACTCGCCGAAGACCCCGAGCCGCTTGAACTCGCTGCGCTGGATGTCGACGAACCGCTCGGCGTACTTCCGGCAGTAGCGTCGCTTCTCGGCCTGCGTGAGGCTGCCCTTGCGGTCGCCCAGCTCCTTGTCGACCTGGTGCTCGATGGGCAGGCCGTGGCAGTCCCACCCCGGGACGTAGATGCTGTCGAAGCCCGCCATGTTCTTGGACTTGATGACGAGGTCCTTGATGATCTTGTTGAGGGCCGTGCCGAGGTGGATGTTGCCGTTGGCGTAGGGCGGACCGTCGTGCAGGATGTAGGTGGGCCGTCCCTTGGAGACCTCGCGGATCTTCTCGTAGATCCGGATCTGCTCCCACCACCGGAGCGTCTCGGGCTCTTTCCGGGAAAGGCTCGCCTTCATGGGGAAATCGGTCCTGGGCAGGTTGAGGGTCGACTTGTAGTCCATCATACCTCCATGGCATGGGTCTTAGGGACCGGGGCAGAAGACAAATAGAAGATTTCTCCTTCGCGCGTTGGCTTTACCGGTAACCTCTTGCTTTATGCCCTAAGCCTGCGTGTCGCATTTTAGTGCTGTGCACTTACCACATTGCTCGATGAGTTTCAAGGATGGATGACGGAATAAAAAAGGCCTCCCGCCGAAACGGGAGGCCTTTTTCACGCTTGGGGAGCCGGCGAACGGCCTTCGCTTACATATCCATTCCGCCGTACCCGCCGCCGGGCATGGGCGGCATGGGGGTCTCCTTCTTGGGCTTCTCGGCCACCATGCACTGCGTGGTCAGCATGAGCCCCGCCACGGAGGCGGCGTTCTGGAGGGCCGAGCGGGTGACCTTCGTCGGGTCGATGACGCCGGCCTTCACGAGGTCCTCGTACTCCTCGGTGGCGGCGTTGAACCCGAAGGGGCCCTTCTTCTCCTTGACCTTCTCCACCACGATGGAGCCCTCGCAGCCCGCATTGGCCGCGATCATCCGGAGGGGCTCCTCGAGGGCCTTCTTGACGATGTTGACGCCCACCTGCTGGTCGCCTTCGAGAACGAGCTTCTCGAGGACCGGCAGGCAGCGGATGTAGGCCACCCCGCCGCCGGGAACGATGCCTTCCTCGACGGCCGCGCGGGTCGCGTTCAGGGCGTCCTCCACGCGGGCCTTCTTTTCCTTCATCTCCGTCTCGGTGGCCGCACCCACGCGGATCAGGGCGACGCCGCCGACGAGCTTCGCGAGCCGCTCCTGGAGCTTCTCGCGGTCGTAGTCGGAGGTGGTCTCCTCGATCTGGGCGCGGATCTGCTTCACGCGGCCCTCGAGGTCGGCCCGGGAGC